>Ga0187884_10000757_pt1 | contig 31507 bp, 28 predicted proteins | sample June2016WEW_20_4_FD_132983 | JGI IMG/M metagenome (GOLD analysis project Ga0187884, IMG submission 132983) | Peatland microbial communities from SPRUCE experiment site at the Marcell Experimental Forest, Minnesota, USA - June2016WEW_20_40 | ecosystem: Environmental > Terrestrial > Soil >...
AAAGCGCCATATCCTCGTCGATACGCAGGGCTTGCTGATGCAAGCCATCGTCCATCCCGCCGATATTCAAGACCGGGATGGTGGTCTTCTTCTTCTCGCGACATTGTTTGGACTTTACCCATTCGTGAAGAAGATTTTCGCGGACGGTGGTTATCAAGGCCCTATCTTCGAGAAAGGTGTGGCAAAGCTCTTGAGGGGCGCCGATGTCGAGATCATTAAACGATCAGACGCGGCAAAGGGGTTCGTTCTTCTGCCACGCCGCTGGGTCGTCGAGCGGACATTCGCATGGCTCGGTAGGTGCCGCCGCTTGGCCAAGGATTTTGAAACCAAGACCAGAAAGGCGCTATTAGACCCCTACGGGCGTAAATCAGCGAGGATTGTTTGATGAGTTCGGATTTTGGCGATTGTCTGCGGCCGTCATATTCCATTCGCAGGCTTGGCAGTCTTCGGAACATTTCCGCTTTCTTTAGGTTTAGCCGAAAGCGCTTTAGTCATGTCCGCTCGGAAAGTGACGATTTCTGCAACGATACTCTTTTTTCGTTCTGCCACCGCATCGCGCACGACCTTTTCCATGTCCGCTTTGGCTGCCCCATAGAACGCCATGCCGAGGCTGACATACTTCTTTTCCGCGTCAGAACATTTCGTAATCACAACCTGCGCCAACGTTTCCGCGCTTTCATTTGAAAACGGCACTATCTCTCTCATTTGCGTTCGCAAGCAGTTGTCATGCTCGGCAGCAGCTTCTTTTAGGAGTCGGTCCCGCTCTTGCTCAGCTGCCGTGGCTTGTTGCTGCCGAGCAACTTCGGCTTCCGTAACTTCGGGATTAGGACTCGACACAGTTGGAGCCGCTGGCGCGGTCTGCGGCATAGGAGCCGCGCTTCTCATTACGGGTCTCGGCTTTTTGGGTGTCGCCGCAACGGGCTCACCTATGTTTTCGTGAACGCATCGCACGAGAGCCGGCAGCGTTTGCGCGGTGTTAGTCAGGGCAAATTGAAAGAGTTGCCCGTTCGCGAACGCCGTCATTTGAGACGCCCCGCGAAAGCGACGGATCAGCTCCGATGTGGTGGGCATCTGGACCACGACTAGGCGCGGCGGAACAACCGAACCGTAGACGTGGAAAGGCCCTCGCCCGTCGAAGGTCAAGTCAATGGGGATGGTCTGTCCGGGGCTGAGCTGCCAGTTCTGATGCGTAAAACCCAAAGACCAGCCGAAGTTGCGATTGACAGAAACCAAGAAGTAAATGCCGCTGGCGTAAGTAGCGCCCAATACGCAGTGACTAAAGGCGCCAGTCGCATCGTCGGTGTAAGCGCCGCCGCTCCAATTGCCGATGCTCAACGGCTTGATAGGTCCCGCAGCGTATGCCGAACTTGCGAGCAGAGCCGCTCCAAAAATACTTGCCCATGGAGGAAGTTTAAACAAAACAATGACCCCCTCATTGCGCATTCATCGCATCACGATTAAGAATTCTCAATCTTGATCTCGACCGGCGCTTGATACTCCGGCTTCGCGGTAGGGTCATCACTGACCCTACCCTCGTCTAGCATATCCCTTGTTTGAGGGGCTAGTCCTTTGGGTGTGATCATCGAACCTCGCCAGTCTTGAGACGGCGGGCGGCTGGCGATTTCCCCGAATTTCCGATTTCTGCTTACCGGGTGGCCGCCCTTGTTCGGCAAAATGCGCGCCAAGCGCCGTCGAATTGTAATACCAATTGTAAGACCGTGCCGCGCCATGAAAAATTTAGTTCAATAAAATCAATCTACTATTAGTTAAGTTGGTCGGAGTGAGAGGATTCGAACCTCCGACCCCCTCGTCCCGAACGAGGTGCGCTACCAGGCTGCGCTACACTCCGACATTCGCCGGGGCACATGATCCCCGGCTATTCAGTGCGCCGCTTATAGCGAGGGGTTTGGCTGGGCACAATGGGAAAAACGCGATGACGTGCCGCCGGGTGGTTGCGCTGGGCCCGCGCAGTCTTACCTTGGGCTCGAGAGTTTTGGGGTTCGGGAATTTTGCCTGGAAAGGCCAAGTGCGATGATATCAGCGCCTGCCGTTTCGGCGGAAGCCGGGTTCTCCGTACAGATCGAGGGGCTCCGCTGCGCCTCTTGCGTGGGCAAGGCCGAACGGGCTTTGCGGGCATTGCCGGGGATTTCCCGGGCCGATGTCAATCTTGCCACTGGCGCCGCGGCGATTGAATTTGACGCGGCGGCGGCTCCAACGCGCGCTGCGCAGGCGGTGGTGGCGGCGATCGCTCAGGCCGGATTCAAGGTGGTGCCGGTGGAGCGGCAGCTCGCGCTCACCGGTCTGCATTGCGCGTCATGCGTTGGAAAAGTCGAGGCTGCGCTTGCCAGCCAGCCCGGCGTTCTCGAAGCAGACGTCAATCTCGCCACGAGCCGCGCCCGGATCGTGCTGTTGGACCCCTCCATCGATCTCGCCGGTCCAGTGCGGCGGGCGGGCTATGGCGCGGAAGAGGTCGGGCCTGACACCGGCGCCAACCGGAAGGCGAGAACCAACTCCCAGCGCGCGGAGATGGAAGCTTTGACGCGCGACGTTTGGCTTGCCGCCGCGCTCAGCCTGCCTTTGTTTCTCGTCGAAATGGGCGGCCATCTCGTGCCGGCATTCCATATGGCGATCATGGGCGCTCTCGGCATGGGGCGGTTGCTTGTTGCTGAGTTGGGGCTCGCCACTCTCGTGCTGTTTGGTCCCGGCCGCCGCTTTTTTACGGCGGGTCTCGCGAGCCTGTGGCGCCTGTCGCCCGACATGAATGCCTTGGTCGCGCTGGGCGCGGGCGCGGCCTATTTGTTTTCGGCTTTTGTCACGCTTTGGCCCCGGCCGGCCGCGGGCTCGAATGTCTATTTCGAGGCCTCGGTGGTCATCGTCACCTTGATTTTGACCGGGCGTTTGCTCGAGGCGCGGGCGCGGGGGCGGGCGGGCGCAGCCATCGAGCGGCTGGCGGGCTTGCGCCCCGAGACGGCCCATCGCGTCACGAATACCGGCGCCGTGCTCGACGTGCCGGCGGAAAGTTTGCGGGCCGGCGACCGCGTGATGGTGAAACCGGGGGAGCGGGTCCCGGCCGATGGCTGGGTCCTCGAAGGCGAGAGCTATGTCGATGAATCCATGCTGACCGGCGAGGCCAATCCCGTGGCCAAGGCCATTGGCGCCGAAGTCACCGGCGGCTCGGTCAATGGCAGCGGCAGCTTTGTCTTCATCGTGGAGCGGACCGGCGGCGACACCGTTCTCGCCCGGATCATTCGCATGGTGGAGACGGCCCAAGGCACGAAATTGCCGGTGCAAGCTTTGGCCGACCGCGTGACCGCCTGGTTCGTGCCCGCCGTGATGGCGATTGCGACGGTCACCTTTTTCGTCTGGCTCGCGGTGGGGGCAACGCTTGGCTTCGCGCTGATCAATGCGGTGGGCGTGCTGATCATTTCCTGTCCTTGCGCCATGGGGCTCGCAACGCCGGTCTCGATCATGGTGGCGACGGGGCGGGCGGCGGAACTCGGCATTTTGTTCCGCCAGGGCCGGGCGCTTCAATTGCTCGGTCAGGTCACTTTGGTCGCCTTCGATAAGACCGGCACCTTGACGATTGGCAAGCCGGGGCTCACGGCTTGCGAGCTTCAGCCGGGGTTTTCGCGGGACGACGTGCTGGCGCTCGCGGCGGCGCTCGAGGCACGCTCGGAGCATCCCGTTGGCGCGGCGATTGTTGCCGCCGCGCGCGCGGACGGGCTTGCCCTGCCCGATATCGAGACTTTCGCGGCGCGGCCGGGGTTGGGGATCGCGGGCCGGGCCGGCGGGCGCGATGTGCTCGTGGGGACAGCCCGGCTGATGCGCGAGGCGGGTGTGGAGTGCCTGGACCGGCCGGGTCCCGGCGCTGCTGTCTTCGTGGCCATCGGCGGCCAGCTCGCGGCCGTCATGAGCATCGCGGACGCCATCAAGCCCGATGCGGCGGCCGTGATCGCGGCGTTGCACGCCAAACATATTGCCACCGCCATGATCACGGGGGATTCTCAAACCGTTGCCAGCGCGGTTGCGGGCCAGCTTGGAATCGATCAGGTCGTTGCCGGGGTTCTGCCGGGGGATAAGGCCGCCGCCCTCAAGGCGCTGCCAGGGGGGCTCAGAGCCTTTGCCGGCGATGGCATCAACGATGCGCCCGTGCTTGCCGCGGCGGATGTCGGAATCGCGTTAGGCACGGGCACCGATGTCGCCATCGAGGCGGCGGATGTGGTTTTGATGGCGGACCGGCTCGATTCGGTGCCGCGCGCGATCGGCCTGAGCCGGGCCACGATGCGCAATATCAAGCAGAATCTGTTTTGGGCTTTTGCCTATAATATCGTGCTGATCCCCGTCGCGGCTGGGGTTCTCCACGCACCCTTTGGCATCACGCTTTCGCCCATGCTCGGGGCGGGGGCGATGGCCATGTCGTCGGTATTCGTGGTGACCAATGCACTCCGGCTGCGGCGGTTTGGAGCTAGAGCATGTCCCGAAAAAGTTGAAGACTTTTTCGATCGAGGACATGCTCTAACTTCTTAAAAAGAGAGCGAATTCTTATCACTTTGGTGATTCCACCAAAGTGGAAAGCGCTCTAGCGAAATTTAACCCGGCGGGTTCGCGAGATGTCCGGCCGCCGCCTCGTCGCAAAACACGATCAACCGGCCGGCGGTCTCGACTTGCGAGGCGGGCAAGGCGGGATCCTTGTCCATCAGGCGGGTCAGCATCTCATGTTTCGCGGCCCCCGCCACGAGAAAGGCCACCGTGCCGCTCGAGGCCAGCGCGGGATAGGTGAGGGTGATCCGGGGTTCGGGCTTGGCGCCGATGACGGCGGTGACCCAACGGTCTTTTTCCAACAGCGCTGATGTGCCGGGAAACAGCGAAGCGGTATGGCCGTCGTCGCCGAGGCCCAGCAGGCTGACGGCGAAGAGAGGCCGGGCGAGATCGAGCGTCGTCTTGCCGTAAAAATCCTGAAGCGTGTGCTCATAGGCGGCCGCGGCGGCTTCGGGCGAGGCGGCCGATGTATCGACCGCATGGACATTTTCGGCCGGAATGGGCACCCGCGAGATCAATGTCTCGCGGACCATGCGGTAGTTGCTGTCTCGATGGTCATGGGGAACGAAACGCTCGTCGCCGAAGAACAGATGCACGCGCTCCCAATCCACGGCGCGGCGGTAGTGTTCGGTGGCGAGCAGAGCGTAGAGCTTTTTGGGGGTTGAGCCGCCGGACAGGTTGAGGGCAAAGCGGCCCGTGCTGGCGCCGATTTGCTGGACCAGCCAGGTGCCGATCCGCGCCGCAAGCTCGTCCGGGTCCGCGGTCACATCCAAATCGGGCCTCGGCATCGGCGTCCCCGCTGCGGTCAGTTTTTTAGCAAACAAACGACGGGAGCGCCGTCCGCACCCGCCGGCGCTCCCGTGCTCTCTTTTTAAGAGGTTTGAGCATGTCCCCGATCGAAAAAGTCTGCAACATTTTCCGAAAAATGCTCAGCCTTCGTGTTTGGCGATCTGCAGGCGGGCCGCCTCGAGCACCTTCGCCGGCGTGAAGCCGAATTTGGCGAGAAGATCTTTCAGCGGGGCCGAGGCGCCGAAACTATGCATGCCGATGATGGTCCCGGAAGGGCCGGCATAGCGGTTCCATCCGAGCACAGCGGCTTGCTCCACGCAAACCCGGGCCTTGATCGCCGGCGGCAGCACGTGATCGCGATAGGTCTGGTCTTGCTCTTCGAACAATTCCCACGACGGCATGCTGACGACACGGGCGGCGATCCCCTCGGCTTTCAAAGCCTCGTAAGCGCCGAGGCAGAGCTGCACCTCGCTGCCGGTGCCAATCAAGATGACGCGCGGCGTACTGCCTTCGGGGGCGTCCGCCAGAACATAGGCGCCCTTTTCGAGGCCTTTCGCCGGGGCATAAACCGAGCGGTCCAACGTGGGCATTGCTTGCCGGCTCAAGATGAGGGCGGCGGGCCGGTGGGTTTGGCTGAGGATGATCCGGTAGGCTTCCGAAACTTCATTGGCATCGGCCGGCCGGAGGGTGAGAAGGCCGGGGATCGAACGCAGGCCCGCGAGATGTTCCACCGGCTGATGCGTCGGCCCATCTTCCCCGACCCCGATGGAATCATGGGTGAAGACGTTGAAGTTCGGGAGCTCCATCAAAGCCGACAGCCGGATTGGCGGGCGCATATAGTCGGAGAAGACGAGAAAGGTCGAGCCAAAGGCGCGCAATCCCGCCAAGGCGAGGCCGTTGACGGCCGCGCCCATGCCATGCTCGCGAATGCCGAAATGGATGTTCCTGCCACCGGGGGTCTTGGCTTGCAGCGGCGGCGCGCCGTTGATCCAAGTCTTGGTCGAGGGCGCAAGATCGGCCGAACCGCCGATGAACCAGGGGCAGATGTTCGCGATGGCATTGATGACCGTGCCGGAGGCTTCCCGCGTGGCAAGTCCCTTGGCGTCGGCCGGGAAGACCGGAAGGGCATCTTCCCAGCCTTCGGGCATTTTGCGCGCGACAATCCGTTCGATCTCGCCGGCAAGGCTGGGGTCGCTTGCCCTCAGCGCGGCGAGGGAGGCTTTCCAAGCCGCGTTCAGGGCCGCGCCGCGTTGCCCAAGGCCTTGGGCGAAATGCGCGAGGACGTCGTCCGGCACGAGGAAAGAAGCTTCTTCCGGCCAGCCGTAGAATTTTTTCGCGCCGCGGATTTCTTCCGCGCCCAAGGCGTCGCTATGGGCTTTGTGGGTTCCCTGCTTGGTCGGCGCGCCATAGCCGATCACGCTGTCGACGATGATCAGCGTCGGCTTGTCCGTGGTGGCTTTGAACGTATCGAATGCGGCAAGAATGGCGCTGGTGTCGTTGGCGTCTGGCACACGCTGGACGTGCCAGCCATAGGATTCGAAGCGTTTGGCGACATTTTCGGAGAAGGCGATACCGGTATGGCCTTCGATGCTGATCGTATTGGAATCATAGATCCAACAGAGGTTCGAAAGCCCCAAATGGCCGGCCAAGGATGCGGCCTCGCTGGCGACGCCTTCCATCAGGTCGCCATCGCTGCAGAGCGTGTAGACATTGTAATCGAAGAGAGCCGCGCCCTCTTTGTTATAACGCGCGCCGAGCCAGCGCGGGGCCATGGCCATTCCCACACTATTGCCGCAGCCGGCTCCCAGCGGCCCCGTCGTGGTCTCGACGCCGGGCGTGAACCCATATTCGGGATGGCCGGGCGTCTTGCTGGAAATTTGACGGAAGTTCTTGATGTCGTCGAGCGAAATGGCCGGCTCGCTGCTGCCGGCCTCGGCCTTGACGCCGGCAAGATGGATCAAGGAATAAAGCAGCATCGAGGCATGGCCGCAGGAGAGCACGAACCGGTCGCGGTTGGGCCATTGCGGGTCCGAGGGATCGTAGCGCAGCACCTTGTTCCACAGCGTATAAGCGACCGGGGCAAGCGCCATGGGCGCGCCGGGATGGCCGGAATTCGCCTTTTGGATGGCGTCCATCGTGAGGGTTCGGATCGTATTGATCGCGATTTGATCCAGCGATTGATCAGCAAAGGCTGTTTCGGGGATCACGGATTCTGTCGCGGCAGTCGCCATACGTAAATTCTCCAACGCCTTTGGCACGAATGTGCCGGCAGGGGGCAGGATTCAGCCGTTCCCGCCACCAGGTTAAGCTCGCTATACATGTTGAATGCACGTTTTTAACGCGTGTTCTTCAGATTTCGTGCCTTCAAATCACGCCGTGGGGGAAAAGTCATCCGGAACATGCCCGAGTGCCAAGTTATAGCTTGGCCAGACCTATCCTAAGGCCGCTCGATGTCCAGGGGGATCTCCGCAGTGAGCTTGAAGCCTCCGGGGGCATATTCGACATCGACCTTGGCGCCGATCTGCTGAGCGAGAACCCGGGTGAGGATCATCGATCCAAAGCCATGGCGAACCGGAGGTGCCACCAAGGGACCGCCGGACTCCCGCCAATGGCAGACCAAGATGCGCTTACCTGTGCCGGGGTGGACGCTCCAGGTCACCTTGACGTGCCCGTCTGCCGTGCTCAAGGCGCCATGCCGGAAGGCGTTGGTGGTGAGTTCGTGGATCGTCATCCCCAAGGGCACGGCGAGTTGGGAGGGCAATTCGACGTCCGGGCCTTCCAACGCGATCCGACTCGAATCCCCTTCGCAATAGATCCCGATCTCTTGCCGCAAAAGATGGGGGAACGAGACGAATTGTTGGATTTCCTCGGTCAGCAGGGCATGGGTGCGGGCGAGAGACGAAATCCGCCCGCTGAAGGCCCATTGATAGTCTTCGATCGTCTCGGCGGTCCGGGCGGTGGAATTCATCACGCCTTGGACGGTCGCCAACGTGTTGCGGACGCGGTGATGAAGCTCGCGCACGAGGAGAGCCTGTGATTTTTCCGCAATGACGTGGCCGGTGACATCGTTCCCGTCGATGAAAATACCGGTGACCGCGCCATCCTCGCCGAAAATCGGCTGATAGACGAAATTAATATAGCATTCCTCCAATGCTCCGTCGGGCACCCGCGCAAACTCCACGCGCATTTGCTTGCCGGCAAACGGTGTGCCGGTTTGGTAGACTTGCTGAAGCAGATCCCAAAAAGGCTGGCCTTCGGCCTCGGGAATGGCCTCTCGGAACGGGCGTCCGCCGATGTCGCGGAAGCCGGTCAACGCTGTGAAAGCCGTGTTGGCGAGTTCGAATCGTAAATCCGGCCCGCGCAAGACACACATGAAACTCGGCGCCTGCATGAATAAATTGTGCAGTAAAGTGCTTTCCGCCAGACACGATGTTTCAAGCGCCTTGATTTGTCCGGCGCGCCGCGGAATCCCGGTGCCGGGCGGCGTGGTCTCATCTTCCGCCGTCTTGATTTGGCGCGGGCGGGTAATATCTTGGCTATGTTGAAGAATTTGGCTATGTTGAAGAATATGGGCGATCTTCCCCGCTTTGCCGGGGACAGGCAGATGCGAGCAACTCCAGTGCCTGTCGCCGAAACCGCGGTTGGCGGGAATGGGATATTGGAGCACGGGGATGAAATCGGCTTGGCCAGTGGCGCACACCCGGTCGAGTGAATTCCGGAGCAGACGTCCGCTTTCGCCCAAATGGGGAAAGGCCTCGAAAATGTTCAAGCCCACCAAGGCCGCCCGGTCTCGTCCGGCCGCCGCGATAAAGGCTTGGTTCATGTCGACAATATCGAATTTGGCCGTCATCAGCATGAGCGGTGCCGGGGTCAAATCGAAGACGGTTTGAAAATCAATAGTCTCCTTTCCCGGCACGCTTTTGACTCCAAGAGACTTTGGGCGATCTTGCCCTTAAGCTTCAATGATATATGTTATATCTATCGCGCAGCTAAGGAAAAGCAAGGCACTTCGGCGCGTTTCGCGAAGGATCTAAACCCTGAGGTGTAACGCTGCCGCCCATTGGATCGTGACGCGCAATGCCGGATTTCCAGTCGTTCTTGGATAGCCTGCGGCGGTTTCGCAGCCTCCGCGACGCGCCGGAATGATCGCGCGCCGCCGGTTTATCGAGCTTTTGGCTGCCGCGCCCTTTGGCGGATGGGCGGCGGCGGCGTCCGGTTCGGACTTTGCCGCTTTTCTTCAGACGTTTTGGCCGCGGGCCCGGGAAAAAGGCGTGAGCCGTGCCACGTTTGATGCTGTCACCGGAGGCTTGACGTTGGATTCGAGCTTGCCGCAAGCCTCGGGCAGCCAGCCGGAATTCGATCGCCCGCTTCAGGCCTATTTCAAGGAGGCGGTTTCCGCGGCCAGGATCGCGGAGGGGCGCCGGGCCGCCATGACTTGTGCCTCCGCTTTGCGGGCGGGCGAGGCCCATTTTGGAGTGCCCGCTGAAATTGTGCTCGCGGCCTGGGCGATGGAGAGCGATTTCGGCCGCTCGCGGGGCAAACGCGACATTTTCCGCACGCTCGTCACACAAGCTTTTACGCGCCCGGACCGGCCGCTGTTTCGCGACGAATTCATCGAGGCCCTGCTGATCTTGGAGTCCGGGCAGGCCAGCCGCGCGCAAATGACGGGATCCTGGGCGGGGGCCATGGGCGATCCGCAATTTTTGCCATCGGCCTATCGTAAATATGCGGTCAGCGCGTCTGGAGACGCGAAGGCTCCGGATATTTGGACGAGCCCGCCCGATATTCTGGCGTCCATCGCCAATTTCCTTAAGCTGTCGGGATGGCGGCCGGACCGGCCTTGGGCCAAGGAAGTGCTGCTTCCAGATCGCTTTCCCGTCCCAGCGCTGCATGCCCGGATGGCGGAATGGGCGGCGGAAGGGGTCCGGCCGGCCTCCGGCGCGCTGCCGGCCGACGGCGAGGCCGCTCTCTTCCTTCCCTCGGGGGCCGATGGTCCCGCCTTCTTGCTGTTCGAGAACCATTGGATCCTGAAGCAATATAATAATTCGGATTCCTATGCTTTATCGCTCGGTGTGCTAGCGCAGCGGATCGCGGGGGGGCCGGCACTCGCGCGGGCCTGGCCGGAGCGCGTGGTCAATTTGTCCCGGACGGACAAAGCCTTCATTCAAGCGCGCCTTGCGGCGCTTGGTCTCTATGATGGTGCCGCGGATGGCAAGTTTGGGCCGTCCTCGCGCGATGCGATCCATGCTTTTCAAAGACGCGCCGGCATTAGCCCCGCTGATGGTTTCGCCACCCCGGCGCTGGTCCAGAACCTGCGAGCCGCCACCCCATGAGCGGAGGCTACTTCGATATGTCCGGTTGAACCGTGTTTGGGGAGATGGTGTCTTTGCCTGGCGTGACTTGTGGGCCGCCCGTGATGCCATCCGTGTACATTTCGAGGCAAGTCAAGACTTCGACATAGCTGGGACTTGGCGCGCGCGCTTGTTCGACGCAGATCTGTTTGTATTGCGCACCGAATTTAGACCAGCGCTGCGTCAGCTCGTCCTTCGCATTCCGCTCGTCTTGGATACAGCCTTTATAGCCGATATCCTTGTCTTGCCCTTGCAAACCGAATTTTTCGGCGTCGCGGCACGAGCCCTCGACGTTGAAATCAGGCACGCCGCCGGAGGCGCGAGGGGCTGCTTGCGCGAAAGAGCCCGCCATCGCGGCCGCGAGAATTACGGCACGGATCGTCAGGGAGGGGATGGACATCGGCGTCTCCAAAGCGGCGGGATGATGACGTTTTATGCGATAGTGCCTAGATCGACGGCTGGTTCAAGCGAGCTTTCATCGAGACCAAAGCCAGTAAACGCGGTCCAAGGTGCTTGCAAGCCGCGCCGCCGCCTGCTTAGGCTAAAATTCAAATGCGGGGCGGAATTGTTCCCACACTGTCAAGTTTTCGTTTTCCGCGGGGTTTATGACGGCTTAGGTCCGTCAAGCCAATAGTCCCGCCAGCAAGGAGAGCTCGATGCGAGCGGCATTTCGTTTTCTTTCGATCCTATTGTGCGTGGCGAGTTGCGGCGCGGGCGCTAGAGCCGCGGTCAATTGCAAGGACCCGTCGGGTTTTCCCGTTTGGCTCGAGGGTGTCAAGCAGGAGGCGATCGCGCAGGGCATTCCGGCTAGCGTGGTCAATGAAACGCTCGATGGTATTGCCTTCGACCCCAGCATTATCCGGCACGATCGCGGGCAGGGGGTCTTCCGGCAAAGTTTCGAGCAATTTTCCGGCCGCATGGTCCCGCCGCGCCTGCCTAAGGCGCGCGCGATGATGAAGCGTTATGCGCCGGTTTTCGCGCGGATCGAGAAGGATTATGGCGTCTCGGCACCGGTTCTCGTGGCGATTTGGGGGCTCGAGACGGATTTTGGGGCCGTCACCGGTAATTTTCCGACGGTCCGAGCGATTGCGACGCTCGCCTACGATTGTCGCCGGTCGGAGATGTTTCACACCGAATTGCTCGATGCGCTACGTCTTGTCGCGCGCGGCGATGGGACCGTCGACACGATGCGCGGCGCCTGGGCCGGCGAACTCGGACAGACGCAATTCATGCCGTCGAGCTATCTCAAATATGCGGTGGATTTCGATGGCACTGGCCACCGCGATCTCATTCACAGCGTGCCGGACGTTCTGGCCTCGACCGCGAATTTCCTCAAGAACCATGGCTGGCAGCGCGGGGCCGGCTGGGCACCCGGCGAGCCGAATTTCGCGGCGATTCAAGAGTGGAATAAATCCGCGGTTTATTCCAAGACGATTGCGCTCTTTGCCACCAGACTGACGGAGACTCAGGAGGCCCAATAGCTTCAAGCCCTGCGGAGCTACCCCAGCGCCGTGCGCAGGACGCAAAGGGACGCAGACTCCTTTGCAGAAGCGGAACGGCTTGCGCGCCTAAAGCGTTGCCAGGTAGTTCGATGAATTTAAGGAGGTCGTCATGCGTTTCGTTTTGGGTTTGATTGTTGGCATCGGCCTCACGATTGGCGGCGCTTATCTCGTCGATACAGTGCATAGCGCGCCGGGTCCCGATCAAAAAGAGGCCGCTCGCATGGTCAATTGGGGGGTCGTGAGCGACAATTTGCGCGCCCTATCGACCTCTGTGCAGGACGGCTGGGCTCGCCTCACGGGGCATTCTCACTAGAGCCTTCCCACAAAAGTTGCGGACTTTTGTGACCGGTGAGACGCTCTAACTTCTCATAAAAAGCGAGTTCTGTCGCCTCGGTGAGTCCGCCCGGGCGGAACGCGCTCCAAGCGCGACGCATCCGGCGTCGCAGTAGGGGCAGGTTGTCCTGACCGCGATCGTCACGAACGAGTTCCTTTCGAGAGACGCAAATCTTTCAATAGACGCAAGTCCTTCAATAGACGTCGGCTTGATAACGTCCGGCCTTCCTCAGTTCCGCGACGAAGCTTTTCGCCGCCGCCTCGTCCCGGCCTCCTTCGCCGGCAACGATCTCGACAAGAGTTTTTTCGACATCGCTGGCCATGCGCTTGGCATCGCCGCATATGTAAAAATGTGCTCCGCGTTCGAGCCAGGACCAAAGGTCCTTGGCATCCTCGCGCATTTTGTCCTGGACGTAGGTCTTTTTGTCCGCGTCGCGCGACCAGGCGAGGGATAGTTTGGTGAGCACCCCTTTATCGAGAAAGCTCTCCATCTCGTCTTCATAAAAGAAATCCGCCGCGCGGCGCTGATGGCCATAAAACAGCCAAGCCCCGCCCTTAGCGCCCGTTGCGGCCCGTTCGTGCAAGAAGGCGCGGAAAGGCGCGACGCCGGTGCCGGGTCCGACCATGATGATCGGCGTATCCGTGCTTTCCGACAAAGCGAAATTATGCGCCTTTTGCACATAGGCCTTGATCGTGCTGGCCGGCGCCAGCCAAGAGGACGCGACGCCGCGCCGGGTGCGGTCGCCAACGATATAACGGACACGATCCACCGTCAGGGAGACGCGGCCGGGTTGCGCCACATGCGAGGACGATGGAATGGCGTCCGAGCGCCCGCTGGCTCAACTCTAACGCAAGCTTGGTGCCCGCCATCCCTTGGCCGATGATGACGAGAGGTTCGCTCATATCCTGACCTGTTGATGGAAGCTAAGCCATTGAATTCGAATTGAAACCATGAGAAGCAGCACCCGTGCCACATGGTCGTCCGCGCCAAATGCCGCATGGGGTCTAATTTTTCGCTTGATCGGAGGGGCGGGATGCAGCATATCACGCGCTCAATTTCGCTGGCTCACCGCCGGTGGTTTTCCGGTTTAAGGTTGAGGCCATGAAAGTCCGTAACTCCCTGAAGTCGCTCCGCGGCCGTCATCGCGACAATCAGCTCGTGCGCCGCAAAGGCCGCGTTTACATCATCAACAAGACGCAGAAGCGCTTTAAAGCCCGCCAGGGCTGAGCGTTTCTCCGCGGGCTGCTGCGCTAGGCGGTCCGCCGGCCGGCTCCTTTATGGGACGGTTAAAGGCCCGCGTTAGCAGGCCTTTTTTCTGGTTGCGCCGGGACGTTCTTCCCTCCGTTCCACCGTTCGCGGCATTTGACCGCTGTCGAAATGCCGCGCTGCCCGGTTCTGCCCGCCATCGTGAAGGTGCTGGACCTTACTGGACGATCAGCGTGCCGGTCATGCCCGCCTCGTAATGGCCGGGGATGTTGCAGTCATATTCCAACTGCGCGGCTTGATCGAATTTCCATGTCATTTCCTTGGTTTCGTGCGCTTTCACGCTCACCGCGTTGGAATCGTGATGGTGCATTGCCGCCATGCCTGCCATCTTCCCCATCCCGGCCATCTCTTTGCGATGAGCCTGTTGTATCGCTTTGTCGCCAAGCGTGAATTCGTGATCGATGTCGCTGGTGTTGGCGATGACGAAGCGGACGATTTCGCCGGTTTTGACTGTCACGATAGTGGGTTGGAAGCTCATGTCGCCCATGGTTATCGTGACGGTCCTTTGCGCCGAACGAGCCTCGCTCGGCCGGCCGAAACTGAAACTGTCCGCATGGGAGGCGTGATGCTCCATAGCCATGGAATGACCGGAACCGGTCTCATCCGCTTGCATCGCGCACAATGGCGCGATGGGGAAAGCCGCCAAGACGAGCAGACGGATAACGGAATTGGGCAGCACGATCGAATTCCTATGTGTTCGGTTCGAGACCCTATTTTATAGGTCTAGCGCCGTTTTTTAGCGGAGACCATGCGGTTTGGCCGAGGATGCATCATGGCTTCGTGATCGTCGAAGCATAGGTGCGATGATCGTTGCGCGACAAAAACCAAGTTTGCGCGGGATTTGAACGTCACCGCTATCCGCTTTGACGTTTCGGCGCGCTCATCCTAGGTTTAGATGAATGGCACCGCATCAGACGATCCAAAAGCTCATTCTTGTCTCGATGGCCCTGTTCGCGCTGGGTGGTCTTTACGCGCGGGCGGATCCTGTGGCCGGGCCGCCCGCCGCCGGGCCTGATTCCCGGACGCCCGAGCCGTCTCCCGGTGGTGACGGATTCCTGCATTTTCCCGGTTTTCCGCCCATCCCGGTCAAACCGCGGGGCCGGGCCGTCGATTCCGCCGGGCAGGACCCGGCCGGCACGTTGGGCCAGGATCAGGGTAAACCGGCCCGCCGTCCCGAGTCCCCGCCGCCCAAGCCCCTCACGCCCGCGGAAAAAGCCGAGTCGATCCGCAAGGCCTTGGCGCCGCGCCCGCCTGTGGCCGAGGTGCGGAGACGCACGCTCGACGGCCTCTATGCCAAGCTCGCCATGGCGCGGGATGAAGACGAGGCCAAAGGGCTGGCGTCCTTGATCGGCGGCATCTGGATGCGCTCCGATTCCGATACGGCCAATCTCTTGATGCAGCGCGCCTCCGCCTCCATCGAGGCGAAGGATTTTCCGCTGGCGCTGAAACTCCTCGACCGCCTCGTCGAGCTTCAGCCGGATTGGGCTGAGGCCTGGAACAAGCGCGCCTCGGTGCGTTTCTTCTCCGGTGATCTCGATGGATCGATGGACGATATCGGCCATGTCCTCAAACTCGAGCCGCGCCATTTCGGCGCCCTCGAAGGCATGGCCGCCATTCTCCAGAGAACCGGATTCGAGAAGCGCGCGCTGGAAGTCTACCGCCGCGCGCTGGCGATCTATCCGCATCAAGAGGCGGTCGAGAAGATCGTGGAGAAATTGACGCTCGAGGTCGAGGGGCAGGGGATTTAGGGCATTTTCCACAAAAGTCGCAGGCTTTTGCGATCGAGAAAATGCTCTCGCGTCTTATGGAGAACGCGCTCCTCGGCAGCCGGCCAGCGCCGGCTGCGCGAGTTGGCTGCTTAGCCCTTCTTAGCCCTTCACCAAGGCCAGCCGCATCATATTGGTGCCGCCGCGTTCGCCAAAGGGAATGCCGCCGATTACGATGATGCTGTCGCCCGCGGCGGCGAAACGTTCGTTGGCCGCGGTGGTGCAGGCGCGGTCGACCATATCGTCGACATTCTCGGCATCTTTGGTGACGAAGGGATAGACGCCCCAAAAGATGGCCAGGCGCCGCGCGGTTTCGATATGCGGCGTCAGCGCCAGGATCGGCGGATTGGCCCGTTCGCGGGCGATGCGGAACGCCGTGGCGCCGCTGGAGGTCCAGGCGACGATGGCTTTCAAATCCAGCGTCTCCGCCATATCGCGGGCGGCGACGGCGATCGCGTCGGCAGCGGTCGGCTCGGGCTTGGCGCGTTGCGAGTTGATGATCGAGCGGTAGAGCGGGTCGCTCTCCACTTCCAACGCGATGCGGTTCATGAAGGCCACGGCCTCCACGGGATATTTGCCCGTCGCGCTTTCGGCCGAGAGCATGATGGCATCCGCGCCCTCGAAAACGGCTTGCGCGACGTCGGACACTTCGGCGCGCGTCGGCATCGGCGCGTTGATCATGCTTTCCAGCATTTGCGTCGCGACGACCACCGGTTTGCCCTGGAGGCGAGCGCGGCGGGTGATGCGCTTTTGCAGGCCGGGCACTTTTTCGAGGGGTAACTCGACGCCGAGATCGCCGCGCGCGACCATCAATCCGTCGGAGAGGGTGATGATTTCGTCGAGCCGGGTGAGCGCCTGCGGCTTTTCGATCTTCGACATGACGAGCGCGCGGCCATCGACGATGGCCTTGATCTCGGCCACGTCCTCCGGCCGTTGGACGAACGAGACGGCGATCCAATCGACTCCGGTATCCAGCGCGGCCTGCAGATCGGCGACATCCTTCGGAGTCATGGCCGAGACGGCGATTTCGGTATCGGGCAGGCTGACGCCCTTGCGGTTGGAAATCATGCCGCCGACATCGACCACGGCGATGGCATGGGTCTCGTCGGCCTCGATGACATGCAAACGCACCTTGCCGTCATCGATGATCACGGCATGGCCGGGCCGCAGCGCCCGCAAAATCTCGGGGTGCGGGAGAAACACCCGCGTTTCATCGCCGGGTTCGGGATCGCTATCGAGGGTGAATCTTGCGCCGGGCAGAAGATCGACAAAAGTTGTGATGAAAGTCCCGATGCGAAGCTTTGGCCCCTGAAGGTCGACGAGAACGGCGGCGGGCCGTCCATGCCGGAGGCCGACCTCGCGAATCGACGCCACGTTCTTAGCCAGCATCTCGTGGCTTGTATGGCTCATGTTGACACGGAAGACGTCGACGCCGGCCAGAAAAAGCTTGTCCAGCATCCCCTCGGCGGTGGAGGCGGGGCCAAGAGTGGCGACGATCTTACAGCGGCGGAGGTGTCTCATGCGTTACCGTCTTGGCGATTGGTCATTGGGGAGGCTGCGGCTGGGCAGGGTCTGTGAGCTGTACGGTCCAATTACGCGAATCCTTACCCGTGTCGATTTCGAAGAACCCGGTCCGGTCGAAGCCTCTGACGAAGCAATCGTTGCGGCCGTTGATCTTAAACTCCCGATCGCGCGTGCACATGAAGGCTTTGCCTTTCCATTCGCCGCCGCGTTCATCCATGGCGTAAGCGTAATAGAACTCCGCTGCAAGCGGTCCCCGGACGAGAGTTTCGCAGGCGCTGGCTTTGATATTCCACCAGCCTTCGCTCACCCAGGTCTCGCCATCGGTGTAAGCGATCGCAATGGAAACCCGGTTACTGGTATTGTTGCAAAGGCGAAAGTCGGCGCGCGCGGCCCCCATCGAGGCGAAAAGAGCCGTGGCCGCCAGGAGATAAAGGGTCTTTGACACGGGAAGATCACTTTCAGATGACAGACTGGTGCGTTTTCAAACTCAATTGGGCCGCGAGCATGGCAAAGTTTAGGGCGCGCGGACCGAATCGATTGGCATCGCGATAGCTTGACCTTGGAATCATAAGAACGTGAGGATTAACATGGCGTCATGGTCTGGGCGAGACGAGACGATGGTTTATGATCCGGTGGAACGGATTGCCGGGGATTCGGCGCCGGGCGTGTTGTTCCTCTGCGACCATGCGTCCAACGCACTGCCGGAGGCTTACGGCACTTTGGGCCTTCCGGCCCAGGAACTCGAGCGCCATATCGCCTACGACATCGGCGCGGCCTTCGTGACACGGCGCCTGGCCAAGCGATTCGGGGCCCCGGCCTTGCTCACGCGATTTTCTCGTCTTTTGATCGATCCCAATCGCGGCGCGGACGATCCGACGCTCGTCATGCGCCTGTCCGACGGGGCAATCGTGCCAGGCAATGCTTATGTCGACGAGGCCGGGATCGCCGATCGCCGCAAAATGTTTTGGCAGCCCTATCGCGATGCCATCCGCGCCACGATCGATGCGATGAGCGCGGAAGGCCCGATCCCGGCGGTCGTGTCCATCCATAGTTTCACACCCTGCTGGAAAGGCGTGCCGCGTCCCTGGGAGTTCGGGGTGTTGTGGGATAGCGACCCCCGTTTCGCCTTACCGCTGATCGAAGGCTTGAAGGACGCGGGTTTCGTGACCGGGGACAACGAGCCCTACGATGGCGCGCTGGAAGGCGATACGCTCGACGAGGAAGTGACGCGGCGCGGCCTCGCGGGCTTGTTGATCGAGGTGCGCCAAGATCTCGTGGCGACGCTCGGCGGCGCCGAAGCGCTGGCGGATCGTCTTGCCGCTGTGCTGGAGCCGCTTCTTCGCCAACCCGCGCTGCACGAATTGTCCTTCTTGCGGTCGAGGACCGGGCGCCATTGAATCCACGGATTCGTCATCTCCCGGAGGCGTTTTGGGAGATTGGAGCCGGCATTTCTCATTCTTGTGCTTGACGCGCGGCTCAGCCCATAGCATGCCCCGTCGCTTCACGGATTGGGGCGATCATGACCAAGGATATTGCGGATAGCGGCGTCGCCGCGGAGGAGCTGAAGCAATTCGTCGAGCGCATCGAGCGGCTCGAGGAAGAGAAAAAAGCGCTTTCGGACGATATCAAGGATGTCTTCGCCGAGCTGAAAGGCCGGGGCTTCGACGTCAAGGCGATCCGGCAGATTTTGCGCATCCGCAAGCAGGACCATTCCGAGCGGATGGAACTCGAGGCGATTCTCGAACTTTACATGAGCGCTCTCGGGATGACCTGACGCGCGCTTGGCGCGGTGGAAAACTTGCCGCAGTGCAAAAGGCTTGGCTTGCTCCTATCTAGGGTGCGGTGCGGCATGCCCCGCGTCATAAGAACATGCCCCGCGTCATAAAAGGAGCCTTCGATGCCGTCCACGACCCCAAAGCTGTTCACGCCGTTCCGGTTGGGCGAACTTGATCTGCCCAATCGCATCGTCATGGCGCCGCTCACCCGCAATCGCGCCACCCATGGCACGGATGCGCCGAATGCCCTGAATGCCGAATATTACCGGCAGCGTGCCACGGCCGGCCTGCTCATTACCGAGGCCACGCAGATTAGCCAGCAAGGCCAGGGCTATATCTGGACGCCGGGCATTTACACTGAAGCGCAGGTCGAGGGATGGCGCGGGGTGACCCAAGCCGTGCATGAGGCCGAGGGGCGGATTTTCATCCAGCTTTGGCATGTCGGACGGGTGTCCCATACCTCGTTGCAGCCTGGAGGCGGGCAGCCCGTGGCGCCTTCGGCGATTCGCGCCAAGACGAAAACCTTCGTGGAATCGGGCTTTGTCGATGTCTCCGAGCCGCGTGCGCTGGATTTGGAAGAAATTCCCCTGATCGTGCGCGATTACGTGAAGGCTGCCGAAAATGCCGCGCGAGCGGGGTTCGACGGGGTCGAAATCCATGCCGCCAACGGCTATCTCCTCGATCAATTCATGAAGGATGGGTCGAACCACCGCACCGATTCTTATGGCGGCTCCATCGAGAACCGCGTCCGGCTGACCCTTGAAGTGACGGATGCCATTCTCCGCGTGCTGCCCAAGGGCAAAGTGGGCATCCGGATTTCGCCGGTCAGTCCCGCCAATGATGCGGAGGATAGCCAGCCGGAAAAGCTGTTCTTCCACCTCGTCGAGGAATTGAACAAGCGCGGCATTGCCTATGTCCATGCCATCGAGGGCGCCACCGGGGGTCCGCGCGGCAACCGTCCTTTCGACTTCGCCGCTTTGCGCAAGATCTTCAACGGCGCCTACATGGCCAATAATGGCTACATCCGGGAGCTTGCGATCGAAACGGTCGAAAAGGGCGATGCCGATCTCATTGCCTTTGGCGTGCCCTTTATCGCCAATGCCGATCTTGTCGCGCGGCTGCGCGCGAACGCGCCGCTCAACAAGCCCGACAAGGCGCGGTTCTACGGCGGCGGCGCCGAGGGCTACACGGATTACCCGTTTCTCGATCAGGCAGATGCCGCGGAATAGCCGGGATCTAGCCGTTTCGTTCCGGCACAGCGGCGCGGCAATGCTAACGCCGGGTTAACCATAAACGCCTAAAACTCCCGGAGCGCGGCGGTTTCGCGCTTCGAGAGGTCTAGTGGCGGTTCGCTCCAACTTCCGCGCCGTGCTTTACCTGGCGGCGGCTCTCCCGGCCGTTTGGACGGGGGTGGACGCTTGGGCGCAAGAAACTCTAGCGAACCTGAGCGATCCAAGTCTGAGCGACCCGAGTCTGAGCGACCCAAGTCTGAGCGATCCGCGGCCGCTGGCCAGCGATGTCGCGCCGGCGCCGCTTTCCGTCTCTGGCACCGTGCCCGCTGGGCCAACCGCGCCCGCCCCGGTTGATACGGACGCGCCTCCGGCGGCCTCGCCATCCGCTCTGCCGCCAGCAGACGATACGGTGTCCGGCGATGGCAAGCCAAAGCCGAAAAAGTCCAAGCTCTATAAGCCCAATCCCAAGAGTTCGCCGCCGCTGAAGCCGCTCGTGCCCTATCGCACGGCGCCGCTTCCGCCCAAGACGGGCACCAGCCTGCCCGAGGATTCCGTCGATCCCAAGCAACCCGCGCCAACGGTGGCGGTGATTCCCGGCCTTCCGCATCCCCGCAAGCCCGCGGTGGATGACGATCCCTTTGCCCCGCTCGGCGTCGGGGTGGGCGACCTCCGCTTGTTTCCCTTCGTCGAAATCGGCGCGGGCTACGAGACCAATCCCAATGATTCGAATACGGCGGTTCGAAGTTCACCCGAGCTCCGCACCGAAGCCGGTTTCGACCTGCGCTCGAATTTTTCAGCCAGCAGTCTCACCGCCTCGCTACGCGGCGGCTATGCTGATTATCCCAGTGATTCCAACGCCAATCGTCCCGACGGTAGCGGTTTTATCGATGGGCGTATCGATGTCACCCGCAACGACAAGATCGATCTCGAGGGGCGCTTTACGCTCGCCACGCAAACGCCGGGATCGCCGCTCTTGGCCGTGCCTGGCAGCACTTATCTGATCAACCGGCCCATTATCTTCACGGATGGCGTCGCCGCCGGCGTGACCCATGATTTCAATCGCCTCTCGATCAGTCTGCGCGGGACGTTCGACCGGATCCAATATGGCGACGGCACCGAATCCGACGGCTCCGTCTACCGGTTCTCGCAAGACGATTACAATGATTATGGATTGATCGCCCGCGCCGCCTATGAGCTGACGCCGGGGCTCATCCCGTTCACGGAAGTTGGCTACGATGCCCGCATCCACGACAATTCCATCGATTTGTCGGGCTATGCCCGCGATTCGAATGGCGTCGACGCCAAGGTCGGGTCTGCGTTCGAATTCACCCGGCTGCTCACCGGGAATGCCTCGCTGGGCTATGCCGACCGCCATTATGCCGATACGCGATTGCAAGATCTGCGAGGACCGACGGTGGACGGGGCGCTGATCTATACGATCACGCCGCTGACGACCGCCACATTGCACGCGAGCACTTTTTTGACCGAAACGACGCTTGCCGGCGCGACAGGGGCGATTTCACGTAGCATCGGTCTGGAACTCGCGCATGCCTTGTTCCGCGATTTCACCGTCAGTGCGGCGGGCACGTTCCAGGTCAATCAATATCAGGGCATCGCGGTCAACGAGACCTTCGCTCAAGCGGGTTTGAAGGCGACCTACAAACTCAACCGCGAGGTTCAGATTTTCGGCAGCCTCTCACGCCAGTCCCTCGATAGTTCGCTGGTGGGATCGAGCTTCACTAATACGATTTTCCTGCTTGGCGTGCGATTGCAGCGGTGACGCCAGCCCTATCCCAGCAGCTTGCGCAACTCCTGCCTAAAGCCTGGGGCGATCTCCGTGTCGGCGAGCGCGAAGGCGACATTGGCGGTGAGAAAGCCGAGCTTCGAACCGCAATCGTAGGTGGCGCCATCGAAACGCACGCCATGAAAGCTTTGGGACTTGCTCAGCTCTTTCATGCCGTCGGTCAGCTGGATTTCGCCGCCCGCGCCCTTTTCGACATTGCCGAGAATGTCGAAGATCTCCGGGCTGAGCACATAACGGCCTGAAATGATGAGGTTGGATGGCGCGGTGCCTCGGGCGGGCTTTTCCACCATGCCTGTGATCTCGAACGACGTGTCGTGATCTTCGCCGACCGCGACGACTCCATATTTGTGGGTCTCGTCCGGGGTGACTTCCTCGACCGCGATGATATTGCCGCCATGCGTCTCATAGGCTTCGATGCACTGCGCGAGGCAGCGGCTTTTTCCGGGTCCGGACGCCATGGTGACCATATCCGGCAGCAAGACGGCGAAGGGTTCGTCGCCGACGATTTCGCGGGCACACCAGACGGCGTGGCCCAGGCCGAGCGGGGTCTGCTGGCGGGTGAAACTCGTGGCGCCGGCGGTTGGCAGCTGCGCGACGAGAGCGGCAAGCTCCTTGGTCTTGCCGCGTTGCTTCAGCGTATCCTCGAGCTCGTAGGCAATGTCGAAATAATCCTCGATCACCGCCTTGTTGCGCCCGGTGACGAAGATAAAATGTTCGATCCCGGCTTCCCGGGCCTCGTTCACCACGTGCTGCAAGACCGGAGCATCGACGACGGTCAGCATTTCCTTGGGGATGCATTTTGTCGCGGGAAGGAAGCGTGTGCCGAGACCGGCGACAGGGAAGACCGCTTTACGGATCGTTTTTGTCATGTTCCGCCTTGTATCGAACGTTTGTACGGCCATGGCAGATTACCAGCGGACCTGTCCAGCCATTCCGGCGAAAGAGCTAGGATTTTCGACAGTCAAGCTTTCTAAACGATTTTGCGCGAGTCTTTGGCCCTAATCATTGCTTTCAAAGCAGATTTACTGGAGCGATGGCGCTTGCGGCCGGTCCAGCCGGCCGGATCTATCATTGTGATAAGAAATCGCTCTCTTTATAAGAAGTTAGAGCATTTCCCCGATCACAAGAGTCTGTAACTTTTGTGGGAAATGCCCGGAAAGCGCGAAAGTAGGGACTCATGAGTGTTCTCGTCACGGGCGGGGCTGGTTATATCGGCGGCCATATGGTGCTGGCCTTGCTCGACGCGGGGGAAGAGGTCGTCGTGCTCGACAATCTTTCCACGGGTTTTCGTTGGGCGGTCCCACCGGGCGCTGTCTTCGTCGAAGGGGATGTTGGCGACGAGGCGCTGGCCGGGCAGCTTTTCGCGAAATACGAAATCGACGCTATCGCCCATTTCGCCGCCAAGATCGTCGTTCCGGAATCGGTGATCGATCCGCTCGGCTATTATCTCAATAATACCGCCAAGGCGCGCAATCTCATCGATTGCGCGGTGAAGGCGGGAATCAAGCATTTCATTTTTTCCTCGACCGCCGCCGTCTACGGCGAGCCCGTTGTAAATCCGATCTTCGAGGACGTGGCTCCCGCGCCCATCAATCCTTACGGGCGCTCCAAGCTGATGGTCGAATGGATGCTGGCCGATGCGGTTAAGGCGCATGGTCTCTCGGCTGTCGTGCTGCGCTATTTCAATGTCGCGGGCGCCGACCCTCAAGGGCGGCTCGGCCAATCCTCGCCGGTTGCCACCCATCTCATCAAGATCGCGGTCCAGGCGGCCTTGGGCCATCGCGATGGCATGGAGGTGTATGGCACGGATTATCCGACGCCCGATGGCTCGTGCGTGCGCGATTATGTTCAGGTCACCGATCTCGTCGCGGCGCATCTCCAGGCCTTGGCCTATCTGCGCGCGGGGGGCAAAAGCGTCACCTGCAATTGCGGTTATGGCCGTGGCTTGAGCGTGCTGGAGATCATCGATGTCGTGAAATCGGTCTCCGGCGTCGATTTCCCGGTGCGGATCGCGGGCCGCCGCGCGGGCGACCCGCCGTCGCTCATCGCGGATGCGACACGCGCAAGAGACGTCTTGGGATGGGAACCCCGGCATGACGACGTCCGGGGCATTGTCACGCAAGCGATGGATTGGGAGCGGCGCCTGCATAACCGCCGGACGGCCGGATGGCGTTGAGCTGTCCTACAGCCACCCCTGAAGCTCCCGCGCGACGATGGCGCGGATGACGTCCATGCCGGGTTCGCTATCGTTCAGGCAGGGCAGATAGGCGAATTTCTCGCCGCCCGCATGGATGAAATATTCGCGGTTCTCGACGTCGAGTTCCTCCAACGTCTCCAAGCAATCGGCGGAGAAACCGGGCGCGATCACGGCCAAGCGCTTGATGCCCTTCGCGGCGAGCGCTTTGATCGTCTCGTTGGTATAGGGTTTGAGCCATTCCGCCGCGCCGAAACGCGATTGAAAGCTCAACTGGAATTTATCCGCCGTCCAGCCCAGCTCTTCCCGCAGCAGCCGGTAGGTTTTCGCGCAGTGGCAATAATAAGGGTCGCCGCGCAGCAGATAGTCCTTCGGCACGCCGTGGAACGAGGCCAGCACCACCTCGGGCTCGAAATCCAAAGCCGCTAGATCGCTTCGCATTTTTGCCGCGAGGGCGTCGATATAGGCGGGGTCGTCATGATAGGACGGCGCGACGCGAATCGCGGGCTGCCAGCGCATTTTCATGAGGGCGCGGAACGCCTGGTCGCAAGCGGTGGCCGTCGTGGCGGCGGCATATTGGGGATAGAGGGGCACGAGGAGAATGCGGTCGCAGCCCTGGGCGAGGAGAGCCTGAAGCCGGTCCTCGACGGCGGGTTTGCCGTAGCGCATCGCCCAATCCACGCTGACGCGCTGATCCTCGATTGAAGCCGCGAGAGCCCCGGCCTGGTTGCGGGTGATGGTCTTGAGCGGGCTTTCGTCGAGCTCCGTGTTCCAGATCGAGGCGTAATCCTTGCCCTTGCGGCCCGGCCGCGTGGTTAGAATGACGAGGTTGAGAAGGGGCCACCAGATCAAACGATTGATCTCGATGACCCGGCGGTCGGAGAGAAACTCGCGGAGATACCGGCGCATCGACCAGTAATCGGTGTTTTCCGGCGTGCCGAGGTTCATCAAGAGAACGCCGATCCGTCCGGTCTTGACGGGGGGATGACCCGCTGGAAGCGGCCCGATGGGGACTGCCCCGGCCTTGGCTGGGGATGTCGTCCCCGAAGTCTCGGGGGGCATGGCGTTCATCGAATTATCCTATCGCTCTCTTACTATCGAGCTAGAGCATGTCCTCGATCGAAATCGTTCGCAACTTTTCCGGGGCCTGCTCTAAGTGGGAACGGATCGCCGGGATCGATCCTTCGTGTAATGCCTCGTTTCGATCGTGTCATGTGCCGGGCGCGTTCTGGCGCGGAGCATGGGAGCACCCCGGTTCGAAATGACGTTCCCGGCACGCCTTTAGACCGTGCTAAGTCTCATCGGCGGCGGCACGGCTCGCCTCTGGTCTTCTTGTCGATGATGTCCATGTGATTGGCGAGAGGCCAAAAGGCCGCGGCCGGCGAGGCGCGAGGGCCGGATGGTTTTGGGCTCATGCCTTTATTTAGAGCAGTCCGCTGTTGCGCCAAGCCGCGAAGTGATCGACGGGGCCGGGGCCTTTGCCCACATCGAGAGCATCGGCTCCCGCCAGGGCCGTGCTCAAATAGGTTTTCGCCAGGCCCACGGCCTCGGGCAGGGGAAATCCCTTGGCGAGATAGGCTGATATGGCCGAGGACAGCGTGCAGCCGGTGCCATGGGTGTTGCGTGTTTGAACCCGTGGGGCCGAAAACCAGTGGAACGCGGCCCCATCGAAGAGAACATCGTCGGATGTGGCCCCTTCGCCATGGCCGCCTTTGATCAACCAGGCCGCCGGCCGGTCTCCGCGTAGCGTTCTTGCGATGCTTTCCATCTCTCCGCGATTCGCCGGAACGGGCGCATTAGCAAGCCGTGCGGCCTCGTGAAGATTGGGTGTGACGACCGTCGCGCGCGAAAACAGAAACGCGCGCATGGCCGCGATAACCCCATCCCCGCCGAGGTTCGCCCCGCTTGTCGCGACAAGCACGGGATCGAGCACGAGCGGGATCGACTCGTGGCCTTGCAGCGCCTCGGCAACGGCTGCCGCAATTTCCGGCGATCCCAGCATCCCGATCTTGATGGCCGCCACCTCAATGTCGGCAAAGATCATTTTGATTTGCAGGCCCACGAATTCAGCCGGGGGCAAATGGATGCCGCCGACGCCTTGGGTATTTTGCGCGGTCAAAGCGCTTGGCACCGCCATGCCGTAACAGCCGAGCGCCGCGAATGTCTTGAGATCGGCCTGGATTCCGGCGCCGCCGCCGGGGTCGGAGCCCGCGATCGACAAAAGGTTTGGGATCGGAGATTTCAAGAGCCCTAATTCCAAGAGTCTTAATTCCAGCAGCTTTAATTCCAGCGGCTTTAATTTAAAGGACGTTCGTCGACGATGCCGGATTCGTCGTCGCGCAGCGAACCGGGCGAGACCAATTCGATCGTTCCGCGCATTTGCGTGACCCGGTGCAAGGTCTCGGACAAGCTCTCGCTCAGGCATTTCTCATCGCCGCGATGCTCCGCGCGCAAGATCAAGACATCCTGCTCCTTGGAGCGGCGGACGACCAGCCGCAGCCGGCCGAGGCTTGGATGCCGCTCGGCGATTTCTTCGAGTTGACCGGAATGCAGGCGCATGCCGCAGCATTCCGCGCTTTCGGCGGCATATTCCTGGGGCGCGCGGATCCGCATATTGGTTCGTCCACAGGTCGAACGATGCGGCAGCTGGGCGGAAACGGCGCCGGTGCCGAAGCGTAGCAGTGGATAATCCGGGTTGAGCCGCGTCACCACCATTTCACCGGGCTTCCCCGGTTGGACGATTTGGTCGTTGCTAGGGTCCACAAATTCGAGGATCAGCCCTTCGTTCAAGGTCAAGCCTTCCGTCGCGCCGCTTTCGAACGCGACGACGCCAAGTTCCGGACGTGCGAAGGCGAGCTTCACGTGAAGGCCGCGCAAGCTGATCTCGTTGCGCAGCCCCGCCGCAAAATCCCCCATCACAAGACCGTTCCTGAGAGTTGAAACGTCGGCGCCTATCTCGGCGGCATGGTCGAGAATCTGCTTCAAATGATCCGCCGTCCCGCAGTAAAATCGCGGTTTGAGGTGAGCGATCGTTTTGACCTTGAAATCGAGCGCCCCCGCGCCGAGCGGAATGACCGGGCAGCCAAGGGCTTCGGCGCCCGAGGCCATCATATTGGCGTTAGGGTCTTGTTCACTGGAAAAGCAATTGACGGCGATCAAGCCTTTTCGCAGGCCTGCCGCATAAAGCGCGCGCCCCGCGCTCCACCAGTCGCGAGCCTTACCTTCCGGCACGGCGATCGCGCCGGGGCTGGCGAAAATCTGCTTTAAGGCGTTGGGCCTGGTGGCGCACAAGCCGCCGAAGGGAGGCGTCTCGGTCTGTAAGGCTGCGATTTCGCGCGCGCGCAGGATCGGAATGCGCGCCAGTTCGGCGCGCGCCGTCAAGGACGCGATTTCAATTCCCTTCAATTGCGCTCGAATGGCCGGTACGCGCGATTTCGTGATCGATAGAATGTGGCGTAGATCGCGAAACAGAAATGTTTCGCGGGTCTGCGGCACGCGATTTTCGAGGCGGTCATAAAGATCGGGCATAGTGGCCATCGGTGCGCAAACGGATCCGAGAAAGAACTCGGGAGACTACGCGATAAGCGGGGGTTCACGCGAGTCGCCTTTTTACATAGGCGGCGAATTATTTCGTTTTGGCGGCGGTGTGGCGGGCGGGTATCGTTTCGCGGATTTTCTCCGGTTTGGTTTGCGTGGCGCGCCCCAAGCGGTTCATCCGCCGGAGCATTTTTACGCATCGTACCTTATTCCGAAGTATTTTTTTCTTTCGGGGAATGGCCAGGCTCGAAATGTCGAGCTGCTTCCAGCCGGCTTAAATAGTTTCGCTTGGTATCTTCCGGGGCCGCCGCCCAAGTTTGCGCTTGAAGGAATATCCGGCGGCGTGAATGGCGCCGCCGCCGCCGATAAAGCCGATGAGGCCAAGCACAAACGCTTCCGCCGAGACGGGAATTGCGGGCTGAAAGCTTTCGAAGGCGCGGGCCGCGATGTTGGAATCGTAATGTGTGACAAGTATTACGAGACGTCCGGCAGGCCCGCTGCTCCGCAACATTTTCTGGACTTCCAGCAATCTCAGCAATCTTGCGGAGATCTCCGTCATTTGCGTGCCGCGCTGGCGCACGAATTCGTCGGAATTCTCGAGAAGACGCTCGATTCCGCCTTGCTCCGTCAGCCCTTGGTCCGCGCTATCCCTGTCGAAACGCGCGACGATCGCGGATAATTCGTCGATCGCACCGCCGAGCCGTTGTTGATATTGTTCCGCATATTCCGGCAGTTGCGTCATCACGAGGCCGCAGAGCATCGCGAAGAACAAGGCAAGACGGCGCACCATCATGGACGAGCTGATCCTTGGGCCGGAAAGAGGGGAATTGTCATGGCGTTCCGGCTCTCCTCCGGCGCGAGGCCGTTAAGTTCGCGAGGCTGTCAAGGTAACGTCAGCAGCCCCGCTTCGCCACCCGCCGTGCCGAAAAGAAGACCGGCGCCATCGCTGTTCCAGGCCAGCGCCGTCACGGCGGACCGTTCGCCATCGGGACGCCGGACGAGAAGTTCCGAACCGTCGTTCAAGCGCACCAAGAGAATCCAGCCGTCCTCGTAACCCATGGCGAGAAGCAGGGCTTTGGGGTTGAAGGCAACGCGGGAAATTTTCGTCTTTCTCACCCCGCATTCCCGCGGTGTCTTATTCATCGGCCCGTCTTTTTCCTTAAACGGCCAGATGACGCAGGAATCGGCGCCGGATGTCGCAAGCCAAAATCCATCCGATGACCAGGACCAGGAGCGCACTTTCGAGGGATAGCCGCTCATGCGCATATGCGCCTTGTCGGCGATGCGCCAGCCATGCAGCGCATTCTCCTGCATCGAGGTCACGAGAAAGCGTCCGTCCGGCGAGACCGTCACGTCGAGATGCGAGCCCTTCCATTCGAACCGTTCCGGCGGGCTCTCCGTATTGGGAAACCAAAGCGATGCGCCGCCATAATAAGCAAAAGCCAGCCGGTAGCCTTTTGGCGCAAAGGCCAAGCCGCGCACGGTCGTCGGCGCCGTCGCCGTTTTGATGCCGCCCTTGGTATCCCGGCAAAAGATCTCCTTGCCATGGCTCCAGGCGATCGCGCCGTCCTCGCGCGTGGCGAGAGCGTCGATCCATTTGCCGGGCGCTGCGTGGATGTCCTCATGGAGCCCGGAGGCGTGGGTCAGAACCACGCGGCCATCGTCGCCGCCGGTGACAATATGCTTGCCGGCATGCACGGCCGAGAGGATCGCGGCGCCGGGATGGGCCACGATGCGTTTTTGTCCATTCTCCGTGCCCAGCAGGATATCCCCGTTATCCAGAACGATGGCGGGTGCTTGGCCGAGAAAGGCGACGGCCGCGACGGGCGCGCCGGCATTGATCATCGTGACGTGATCGCGAAGCGATTGGGTTTTCTCGTCGACCATGGCGGTTAAACCGCGCAGGCGAGAAAGCCTTGCCGGATCTCGTCCTCCTTCAATTGGCGGCCGATAAAGACCATCCGGCTGATGCGCGCCTCTTCCGGCTTCCATTCGCCTTGAAGATCGCCATCGAGAATCATGTGAACGCCTTGATAGACGAAACGCCGGGGCTCGTCTTTAAAGGCCAGAATGCCCTTGGAGCGCAGAATACCGGCGCCTTCGCGTTGGATATATTCCTGAATCCAGGGCAGGAATTTATCGGGATCGACCTCGCCATCGATTCTCACCGACAAGGATTGCATGTCCTCGTCGTGATAATGCTTGAGGCCGCCGTGATCGTGATGGCCGTGATCGTGGTGGTGATGATCGTGACCATGATCGTGACCATGATCGTGACCATGATCGTGATCGTGGCCGTGATCATGGTGGTCATGATCGTGTCCGTGATGCTCGTGCCCTTGATCCCCGGTGTCGAGAAACGAGGGTTCGATATCGAGGATCCGGTCGAGATCAAAGGCATTGCGGCCCAATACGGCGTCGAGCGGGACGGCGCAGCGCTGCGTCTTGTGCAGCGTGGCATAGGGGTTGATGGCCCGGATGCGCGCCTCGACCTCGAGCAATTCCTCGGCGCTGACGAGATCGGTCTTGTTGAGAATGATGACGTCGGCAAAGGCGATTTGGTTCTTCGCCTCGGGGGCGTCGCGCAGCCGGTCGCTCAACCATTTGGCGTCGGCCACCGTCACCACGGCGTCGAGACGCGAATTGGCCTGGACATCCTCGTCGACGAAAAAGGTCTGGGCGACGGGCGCGGGATCGGCGAGCCCGGTCGTCTCGACGATGATTGCGTCGAATTTGCCCTTGCGTTTCATCAGGCCCTCGATGATGCGGATCAGATCGCCGCGAACGGTGCAGCAGATGCAGCCGTTGTTCATCTCGAAGACTTCTTCGTCGGCCCCGACGACCAGATCGTTGTCGATTCCGATTTCGCCGAACTCATTGACGATGACGGCGTATTTCTGGCCGTGCGGTTCGCTCAAAATGCGGTTCAACAAGGTCGTCTTACCAGCGCCGAGATAGCCGGTGAGGACCGTGACGGGAATTTTGTCTTGGGACGCCGTTGCGTTCATCAAACATCTCCGGGGATGCTCCGGAGGACGCCACCGGAGCTGAAATCAGCCCCCGATATAGGGATATAATGTATCATCGGAAAGGCTTTTCGATCCCGCCGGCCGATTCGACGGCGCTTCTCTCTCGTTCCCGCCGCAATTTCTGACTAACCGGACCTCCCATGACCCCCTTGAAACGCATCTTACCCTTCTTGGCTTTCGTCGCGGGCTTTCTGGCCCTTGGCTTCGCGGCCGTCACATTCATATTGCCCCACGGGCATAGCCCCGGCGGATCCGCGATTGGCGGCGCCTTCGCCCTCGAGGCGTCCGATGGGCATGTGGTCACCGATAAGGACATGGCGGGACGGCCCTATCTCGTCTTCTTCGGCTATACGCACTGCCCCGATGTTTGTCCGGCCGCTTTGTCCGATTTGACCGCCCTCTATAAAGAGCTTGGCCCCGACGGCGCGAAGGTCAACGCGCTGTTCGTCAGCGTCGATCCCGAGCGCGATACGCCCGCCACGATGAAGGACTATATGTCGAGTTTCGATCCGCATATCATCGGCTTGTCCGGCTCGCCGGATCAGACCAAGGCGATCGAGACCGCCTTCAGGGTCTATGCCAAGAAAGTGCCTGACAAGGACGGATCCTATACGATGGACCATATCGCCATTACCTATCTCATGGATAAGACGGGCCGGTTCGTTGGCGCTTTCAATCTCGACCGGCCCGCCAAGGAGGCCGCAGCCGATTTGCGGCGGTATTTTTAGGAGATTTTTGGTCTCTTAGGGCCCGTCAGGAAATAGCTGAATCGGTTCTTTAAGGGAACGGATATGGGATTCCCGGCGAGTGCGCGGCGTCGTAGCGTTGCGGGATGATCGACGAAGATTCGCTCCAGGAGCGCAAG
>Ga0187884_10000764_pt1 | contig 31358 bp, 19 predicted proteins | sample June2016WEW_20_4_FD_132983 | JGI IMG/M metagenome (GOLD analysis project Ga0187884, IMG submission 132983) | Peatland microbial communities from SPRUCE experiment site at the Marcell Experimental Forest, Minnesota, USA - June2016WEW_20_40 | ecosystem: Environmental > Terrestrial > Soil >...
CCACTTCCTCCGGATCGGCTACCGTGGCTGCGATTTCCTCCCGGAGCAGTTCCGCGTACCGCCGCCGCAAGCGATGCACCGCCGTGCGGACCGCGGCGTCGCTCATATCCAGCTTCGCGGTCAACTGATGGGTTGAGCCCCGGTCCTGATCGCCGGTCAGAAACACTTTCAGCAGATCGAACTGCGCGGTCTGGCCTCGCCGGGCGTGCTCTTCGCGCTGCCGCCCCAGCACCCGGTCGAGCAGGGCCATCGCCCACTGCCGCTCGTACAGCGCTTCCGGCGTGAGTTGGTGGTACGGCTCGCGGTGATATGTCTCTTCGCCGGCCTCGAAATCGAACGAAAGCGTGGCGCAATCTCCGCCCCGCTTCTGAGCCCGCGAGCGGTCCCACTCATTCGCCACAAAGTGGGTCGCCGACGCCAGCAGGAAGGAGCGGAACTTGCCGCGTTCCCGCCGGGCTTCGCCCAGCGTGCCGTGTTCGAGAACCCGGGTGAAGAAGGCCTGGCACAGGTCTTCGGACTCCTCCCGCGAGTATCCCTTTCTCCGGATGAACGCATAGACCGGCAGCCAGTACGTGGCGCACAGCTTGCTCAGAGCGTCCGCGGAACCGGACGAGTGGCGGCCCGCGGCGGATACCATGGTCCACGACGTGGTGGGAAACCGGCGGGAATGACTCTCGGCCGTCTTGTCGCTCGTTGCCACAGCGGATCTCGTACCTGCTTAAGAATTATATGATAAACAGGTGGTGTAATCTGCTTTTCAGCGGCTTCTAAAGGCGGGCATGGCGGCCAGTTCCATAGCTCGATGCCACTCCTCTGGCGGAGTGGATCGGGACCACCCGTCACGAGTCTACGTGATGCACGGCGGCGGCGAGTCCTCTGAACCCCCTATCGCTTCCGCAGCGTCAACGGCGTGCTGTTTGCCTCGTGGATCAACTGTCCGGCCAGTTCGGTGCCTTCCTTGTTCAGGCTTCCTTGAAAGGTGCCGCCGGCGATCTTCATCCCGAACTCCACCTTCTGCCCCGTCTGTTTCACGTTATCGAGGGGCATGCCCACCATGCTCGCGGCGAGGCTACTGTCGACGGTCGCCGCTACCGTGTTGTCCGGTTGATTCTTGAAATGGAATACCAACCGGAACGCGCCGTTAGGCGACTCGATCGAGCCTTCCCAATCTCCTTCGAGTTCCTTCGACACCGCCGGGCTCGCCGGGATCAGCTCCACCTTTGCCTCGCCCGTGCGCTTGAATTCGACCGGCAGCGAACCCTGCGGGCTGGAGATCGTCCCCTTCATCCTTCCATCCGAGCCCAGGGTCAGGTCGAATGGAGCCATCCGGAGTTCGACGGCAACAAATTTCACGGACGTGCCGTTTACCGCCACATCCATCACGACAAGGCCGGTCGCGTTTTCGGAGGGAAGGCCCATACTGGCGATCCACTCCGATTTCGCGTTCTTCGCCAGGTCGAGCGACAACCCGGTCTCGCGATTGTTCATCGTAAAGGAGCCTTCCCAGTGACCGCCGGGGCCTACTTGCGCGCATACAAGCGCCGCAAAGAATACAGCCACCCCCGCGCCACGAAGAGATCGAGTAAACATGGTGTACCTCCACCGGGATTTCTAATTTGAAGTCCCGGGTCTTGTTCCGTTGAATTCCAGCCGCCACCCGCCGATCCTGCGACTTGGCTGGGAACTCGCCTCAGGCCAGTCGGAGAACTGTTGACCATCCGGTTCCGATATCCCTCCACCAACGGGAGCATTGTTGACAGGCATTCTTTCACAGAGCCCTGCCCCGACCGCGCAACACGCGGCTCGCGACGACCTGCTCGGCGTCCGCCGCGGTCATCTTTCGGCCTTCGTACGGCAATAAAGCAATTCGTCGAAAATGTTACACCCGTTCCACGCCCGCTAGCGGAAATCGGATCTCGGCGTCCACTTCCTCCAGATGGGCTACCGTGGCTGCGATTGCGGGATATCTCGGACGAACATCAAGCGGGTAGACCGAAGTCTTCAACTCCCAGCTTTTCGGTAAACAGGTCCGTCCCTGGCCACCATGTTTTCAGTAGTTTACAGACTGCCTCTCCCCCAAATCTGTTCCATTCTGTTCCAATTCCGTACTCAAGGCTTGCAGAAATTTGCCTCTTTCAGTGTGGAACCATGCGGGGGAGTCGCCGATTTACTGCTCAAACAGCCAGTCCAGGCCCTTCTTCTGTATCAACGGCCCCGAGGTCTCGAGCGCCGTCAGGTTGCGCTCGAAGATCGCGAGCTCGCGCTCGTACTCCGGCAGACAGTCGCGCCAGTGCGTATACTTTCCGGGCGCCCCGCGGAAAGGGATGCGCCGTGAAACGCTGTGAACGCTGCACGCTTCTCGATACGTCTTGTCGGTGAGAGCCACCAGCCGCCGGTAATAGTCGACGCTCTCCTTCAGCGGCACGAGCGCCTGTTGGAGATCCTTCAGGTCGTGGCTGTAGCCGTATCGCAAAACCAGCGCGGCCGAGCGCGTCTTGGCGTCGTAATACCGGTACTGCGCCTCCATGGCACGCATATCGTTCAGCAAGCGCCGGTACTCTTCGCGGTCCTTCCTTACGAACGGACCGGCTGCCGCGGCGGCGGCCACGGCGCGCGTTGCCGATGCCGCAACTTCCACGGCCACCCCGATCGGTGTCTCGCCCTCGTGCGGTTTGTGCTCCCACTCCTTGAGCACCCAATCGGCCAGCCGCTCTCCCGGCGGCGCGTCGCCCTCCCACAGCAACGACAATGCGTTGTAGCGCTCCGGATCGATCAATTGCGTCATCAGCATTCCCAGCGTCAACGACTGCCGGTTGCCTTCGGTGATGCCGATGCGCGGCAGCAACCGGGGCGCGCATGTCCCCGACAGTTCGTAGGCATCCAGAATGTGCCGCGCCGCTTCCGTTGATCCAAAGTGCTCGGCGATGCGTCCGATCCAGTACTGGCGCTCCGCCGCGGGGTCGCGGTTAGGATCCCAGGCATAACGAGCCCACGCCTCGAACCAGATCCAGTCGCGGTCAAACTGAATCTCCGCCGGATTGTCGGCGCTGTTGGGCCAGTCCCAGTAGCGCAGCGGATACAGGTGCAGCCCCTCGATGCCGATTCTCTGGCACGATTGCATGGTCTTCTGGATGAAGCTGGGCGAGCCCCAGCGGAACGGCTCCAGGTTCGATAGCAAATGGATGTTCGCGATGTGCGTCGAGCCGAGTTCGACCAGCGATCGATGCATCCGCAGCACCTCGCCGCGCACGTCAGTCCACGTCAGCGATTCGCCGTTCCACTTGTGCATCGTGTAGATGTTCTTGTAAAGCGGCAGCGCCTGCTTCATGGCTTCTTCGATGTTGGTGGCGTGCGCGCGAACGATGATGGGCGGCTCCTGGGCCGTGCCCAACGCGCGCATTCCATCCTTCACACCCGGAATGATGGTCTTCGCCAACCAGACGGGGCCGTATTCCGGACGCAGCGCCTCTCCCAGCGTCATCATGAGTCCCACATTGGGATAGGTTCGGATGAATTCGCTGATGCAGTAACGCGTGTACTGGCTGGTGAACTCGGTCGGCTCATGCAGTTGATTGGGCAGGCCGCGCGCCTTGGCCAGGGCATGCGAGATATGGATGTTGTAGAAGGCTTGAATCACCCAGATGCCGCGCCGGTCAGCCTCGGTAGCCAGCCAGCGGAACATTTCCATGTTGGCGTTTAGCTGCGCGTCGGGAAGTTCCTGCGCATCGGGATACTTCGGCAACTTCAACAGCGAAGTGAACGGATGACCGTTCCACAGGTACAGCGTGTTCATCCGGTTTTCGAGCAGAAAATCCAGATAGCGGGTCCACAGAGGCTTGTTGTAAAAGAACGGGAATTCTTCGGGCGTGTAGCGATAGTCATACATCGCACCGTCATAAGTAATCGCCGTCTTTTGCATCCCGATGTTCGGACCGCGCAGGCGGAACTGCGGATGGTCCGCGAAATCGATGGCCGCCGGAAGCCGGCCGTCCTGCTTCGCCCGCCGCGCCAGTTCCAGGCATCCATACAGTACGCCGGATGGATCGCTGCCGATCACCAGCCACGCGCCGCCGCGCCGCAGCAGATGGAAGGCCTCCGACGCTTCCCGTTCAAAATCCGGCAGGCCCGGCATTCCAACGAACGCGTCGGACGCCCGCGTCCCGGCGATCACGCGCGCGCCGGGCTGCGATACGTTCGCCAGTGCGTAGCGCAGCCGTTCGACGCCCAACGTCTCGCGCGGAGCCGGATGGGACCCCGAAGCGACGGGAACAGCCGCGAGCGAGGGAAGGCCCGAAAGCAACAACAGCAGGCAGCAAGAGCAGCGCATAAGCCCCGGTTTCAATTCTAATCCGTGCCGCAGCCCAACCCGGGTAGCCGAATAAAAATTCACTCACTACCTCAACCTACCCAACGCACCTTCCGGCGTTACGCTGATAAAAGGGCACTCGGCATGCATCACCGTCTCACCAGGAAGAGTTTTCTGCGCGTGGCAGCCGGAGCCATCTGCGCCGCCGGCCGCGCTGCGGAGACCCCGTCGTCTGAGGTGCTCGATCCCGACGCCTTCCGCCACTATATCGACGACTTCAATAACATTGCACCGGAGGACTTCGCCAACTACATCCCGGATGCCCAAGCCTGGCAATTCCTGAAGGCCAATATCCCCTTATTCACCTGTCCGGACCATGCTATCGAACAGATCTACTACTACCGCTGGTGGACCTTTCGCAAGCACATCAAGCAGACGCCGCTCGGATTCATCATCACCGAGTTCCTCAAACCGGTCAGCCACGCCTCCGAGTACAACGCACTGAGCTGCGCGCTGGGCCACCACGTCGCCGAAGGCCGCTGGCTGCATGATCCGCGGTTCGTCGAAGAAGACATCCACTTCTGGCTGTCGACCGGCGAAAACGGCGGTATCCGCAAAAACCTCCACCAGTTCAGCGGTTGGATCGCGTCAGCCGTCTACGACCGCTGGCTGGTTCAGGGTGACCGCGCCGCCCTGGTCGGCTACCTGGATCAGTTGATCCTCGATTACCAGGCGTGGGAAAGCGAGCGGCTCACTAGCTCCGGCCTGTTCTGGCAGCGCGACGTTTCCGACGGCATGGAAGAGTCCGCCAGCGGCGGCCGGCGGGTAAAAAATATCCGGCCGAGCATCAACAGCTACATGTACGGCAATGCCGTAGCCATCGCCGCGATTGCCGCCATGGCCGGCAAAGACGCCGCCACGCAGGAATACCGGCAGAAAGCCGCCCGGCTCAAGGAGCTGGTCCAAAGCCGCCTGTGGAACGGCGACGCGCGCTTCTTTGAGACACGCGACGAATCGGGCCAGTTCGCCCCGGTGCGCGAGAATATCGGGTTCACGCCCTGGTACTTCGATCTGCCTGACGATCGATCGGGCTACGAGACCGCCTGGAAGCAGTTGGTAGATCCCGAAGGATTCTACGCTCCTTTCGGGCCCACCACCGTCGAACGCCGCAGCCTGCAATTCAAGATCGCCTACGAGGGCGACGACTGTCAGTGGAATGGTCCCGCCTGGCCGTTCGCCACTACCATCACGCTGAAGGCGCTGGCGAACGTCCTCAACTGGTATCACCAGAACGCCATCGGCAAGGAAGACTATTTCCGCACGCTCCTCCTCTACGCCGGCAGCCAGCATCGGAAACTGGAAGACGGCCGCGTGATCCCGTGGATCGACGAGGACCAGAACCCGCTCACCGGCGAGTGGATTGCGCGCGCCAAAAAAATCCGCAAGCCCGGCTTCTACGATCGCGGGGCCTTTTACAACCACTCGGGCTATGCCGATCTGGTGATCACCGGCCTGGTGGGACTGCGGCCGCGCCCCGACAACGTGATCGAGGTGAACCCGCTCCTGCCGGAAGGCAAGTGGGATTGGTTCTGCCTGGATCATGTGCTATATCACGGGCAGACACTGACTATCATCTGGGATAAGACCGGGAAGAAGTTCGACAAAGGCAAAGGCCTCGCAGTTTTCACTGGGGCTAAAGAGATCGCTCGCTCCGCCGGTCTGGCGCGCGTCACGGGACGCCTCCCATGAAGCGGCGCGAATTTCTGGCACTGGGTGTGGGCGCGCCCGCGGTTTTCGCGCAAGATGCGGCGCGAAACCCGCCGCCGGCCGAACCGCGCAGCGCGGAGATTCTCGATGAATGGAAATCGGTACTGGGGGATCCGCCGTCTGCTGAAACGCCCGGCTACAACGATTCCGCATGGAAGACCGTCCGTAGCCCGCACAACTGGGAGGACTATCAGGGCTACCAGCGAAAGTCCCATGGTAATCTGCACGGCACGGCGTGGTACCGGCGCCGCATCGATGTGGACCGGGCCCAACAGGGGCGTCGGTTCTTCATCGAGTTTGAAGGCGTGGGCTCTTACGCGGCGGTCTGGCTCAACGGACATCGCCTGGGCGAACACAACGGCGGGCGGACCTGCTTCAGCTTCGACCTGACCGAACATCTCTTCTTCGACCGCCCCAACATTCTGGCCGTGCGCGCGCATCACCCGGCGATGATCAACGACCTGCCTTACGTCTGCGGGGGCTGTTGGGGATCGCCCAATACGGAAGGTTCCCAGCCGCTCGGCATCTTCCGCCCCGTACGGCTGCTGGTCACGAACCCGGTGCGGATCGCACCGTTCGGCGTTCACGTGTGGACGCCGCAACTTGCGGTCGAGCGGGTAGTGGTTCGCACCGCCGTGGAAGTGACCAACCACGGCGCAGACGCCGCTCCAGTGTCGGTTCGCTTCACGATCATGGACACGGCGGGCCGCGTCCTCGCGACCAGCGACACACTGCCCGTGACTCTGGGGCCGGGCACCTCGCACGTGTTCGAGCAGACCGGCAAGCCCATCGATCACCCCCGTCTCTGGTCGCCTGACGACCCTTACCTACACCGCGTTCGAACCATCGTCATCGCGCAGGACCGGCAAGTTGACAGCATCGAAACCACCTTCGGGATGCGCTGGATCGAGTGGCCCGCCGGCGCCAGCGATGCCACTGGCGATAGGGAGGGTGCCATCGATGCGGCCAAGCTTACGGAAGCGCCCACATCCGCCAATCGTTTCTTCTCCCGCAACACCGGCAGGCCGATCGATTCCAAGGTCCAGATTCAGCCGGTGCAGGTCCTGATCCCGACATGCACCGCGGAATCGGCCACTGTGCGCGTTAAGACTCCGGTGAAAAACATCGGAGATACGCCAGTCCAAGTGAAGCTCTCCTCACACATTCAGAATTTCGCGGGGACTAAGTTCATTTATTCGATGGAAGCCGAACAAGTAATCGGGCCGGGCGCCACTTACACCTTCGATCAGACTAGCCCGGAGATCCGGTTCCCCGAGTTATGGACTCCCGCGCGGCCCTACTTACACGCAGTCGAGTCGGTTGCCTCGGGCCCAGTCGTCTTCGATACCGCTGAGACGTCCTTCGGCATCGCGCCCGGCGCCGGCGTGGCCAACCGGGGCAACGCCTACGTGGCCGGGACTGGCGGTGGCACGCCACAGCGCGGCACGCAGTTCCTGCTCAACGGCAAGCCATTCTTGGTGAACGGCATTGGCGAATATGAGCACCTGCTCGGCAACGATCACGCGTTCACCGATGAGCAGATCACCGCGCGCGTCCGGCAAATCAAGGCCGCTGGTTTCAACGCGCTCCGCGAGGCTCACCATCCGCACAATCTGCGTTACCTCGAACTCTGCGACGAACTCGGCTTGCTTTGCTGGCCGCAGGTGGCGGCTCACATCTATTTTGATAACGACCGCTTCCGCGCGAACTACCGCCAGGCCGTTCGCGAATGGGTGCGCGAGCGGCGCAACAGCCCGGCGGTGGTGCTCTGGGGCCTGCAGAACGAATCCTCGCTGCCCACTGCGTTCGCGCGTGAGATGAGCCAGCTCATCCGCGATCTCGATCCCACCGCCTCCGTGCAGCGCAAAATCGTCACCTGCAACGGCGGCACCGGCACGGACTGGAATGTCCCGCAGAACTGGCTGGGCACGTACGGGGGGAATGTCAACGATTACGGCTCCGCGGTCATCGGGCAACGGCTGGTCGGTGAGTATGGACAGTGGCGCACCGCGGGACTCCATGCCGAGGGCAGTGGGGCGGCGAACTGGAGCTCGAGGCAGGTGGGTGGCCGCGTGGTGCCCGAAGAGTTGTTCACGTACTGCCTTGAAACGCGGGTCCGCATGGCGGAAGAGCGTCGTGGCCAATTCTGCGGCCATTTCCTGTGGATCTTGAGCAGCCACGCCAATCCCGGCCGTCCGGAGGAAGATTGCCGCGATGGTCTCGGCCTCAACGCGGTCGGCGTGGTCAATTACAAGGGTCTCCTCACTTCGTGGGGCGAGCCCGTCGACGCCTGGTACATGTACCGCGCCAACTACGCGCCCGCGGATCGGCAGCCCATGGTGTACATCTGCTCGCATTCGTGGCCGGAGCGTTTCGATGGCCCGGGCACCAAGAGCAACATCGTGGTATTTTCCAATTGCGACGAGGTCGAGCTCTTCAACGACTATCGCGGATGTTCATTGGGCACCAGGAAGCGCGGTCCGAGAGGAACCCACTTCACGTGGGACCAGGCCGACATCCGCTACGACACGCTCTACGCCGAGGCCCGCATTCAAGGCCGCACAGTGGCGTCCGACACCATCCACTTGCTCAACCTTCCGGCGGCGCCGAACCAGTCGCGATGGCGCGCCGCTCAACCGGACAACACGGCCGCCACACCGGGCGCGGACTATCTCTATCGCATCAACTGCGGTGGGCCCGATTATACCGACTTCCACGGAAATGTCTGGATGGCGGATCGCGATTACCAGAGCGGTGCGTGGGGTTCCGTCTCGTTTGCGCAGAGTCTTGATCCCCGCCTCGAGCCCCGCTATGCCAGCCAGCAGCGGGTTCACGATCCCATCGCCGGGACGCGCGACCCCGAGCTTCAGCAGACTTTCCGCTACGGCCGCGAAAAACTGCGCTACCAATTCCCGCTGGCGAACGGGTCTTACGAAGTGGAGTTATATTTCATCGAGCCGTGGTACGGCACGGGCGGCGGCATGGATTGCACCGGCTGGCGAATCTTTGACGTCGCCTGCAACGGCCGGACGGTCCTGCGGGATCTCGATATCTGGAAAGAGGCGGGTCACGATGGCGCGCTCAAGAAAGTGATCCCGGTGAAAGCTATCGGCGGCTCCTTGGAGATTTCCTTTCCGCGCGTCAAGAGTTACCAGGCGGTCATCTCGGCAATCGCGATATCAAGGCGCCTGGCCTGACGCGGGCGCGCCAGGCGGCGGAAACTGCTTCGACACGTCATCCAACACCAGCACCCAATCGTTCCCATCGCCGGGCTGGCCGGGCGGCGTGAACGTCCGCACGCCCCGATTAGCGAACGCGCCGAGGAATCGAGCCGATCCATCCCGCGGGCTGTACCACCAAGCCTGAACCCGGGCGCCTGTGATCGCGCCCGTGCGTATCTGGAACGGCTTTCCGGTGTAGGTGTACGCAAGCAAGTAGCTTGCGCCGCGAGTGGCGATTACATAATCGCGTCTGGTTCCGTTCTGCCCCGCAATCAGGCTCTGGTCCGGCACTCTCTCGAAATATGGCCTGGAAAGCATCAACAGTTTCAGAAACTGCATCTCACCCGAGCCGGGATCCTGAATCGCCTCGCTCCACGGCTTTCTCGGGCCATACGAGCCCTTGTCGATTCCCGGCCGGTAGAACTGCATCACTGCGTTGTCACCATACGTGTGTCCGAAGGCGCCCGCAAACACGGCCCAATAAGCATACCGGCGGCAATCCGCGTCGGTCCAGTAGGGCTGAGAAGTATCGTGCAGACCCTGCGGAATTCCCTCATAGGACGGTTCGCCGTCCACCACCGGCTTCACCGGTTCCTTGGCATAATCGTCCAGCACATAGCGCCAGTTGTCCTCGCCGAAGCCGCGCGGCGACGCCGTGTCCTGATCGTAGCGCTGGTGGCCGGACTGAAACATGTTGAAGGCGAGCCACGCCTCGTCGTGAAACCACATCGAGGATTGCGTGCGGCCGAACGGATGAAACGTGATCAGGTGATTAGGATCCTCAGCCTTCAGCGTTCGTCCCATGAGTCTCCAGACCTCGCCGTTCTGATCGCCGCGGATGTCTCCGCCGAGAATCCAGAAAACATTCGGCTTCTCCTTGTAGCGCCGCGCCAGAAAGGTGGCGTAAGGCACCGCGTTGCCCGTGTTCAACTGTCCAGCTTTCACCAACGAACCCCAGGCGGGCACCATTGCGACGAAGATCCCTTTTTCGGCCGCCCGGTCGATCACCCAATCCACGTGATCCCAGTAGCCGTGCTCCTTTACCTTCGGTTTGCCCGGATCGCTATTCACCAGTGCCGGGCTGCCATCGGGGTTCATCTCGTCCGCGCCGTGAAGCAGCACCGCTTGCACGACCGTAAAACCCTTCCGCCGCCGGTCCTCGAGGTATTTCTCGGTATTGGCCCGATCCAGCTTTTCGAACAACAACCAGGCCGTGTCGGCCAACCAGAAAAACGGCCTGCCATCCTGGTATTGCAGGAAGTGGCGATTCGGCGAGACGATGATCCGCTCTGGCGGCCGAGCCGCGGACATCATCCGAACCGTGGCAAAAAGGATTATGAAAACACCGCTGAATAGTCTTCGCATGTGAATCCCTGAGATATGCTGGAACCGTGAATCGACGTGAGTTTCTGCAAACCGGCGCGGCGCTCACCGCGGCCGCACAACCTGCCCGGACGCAGAGGGGCGCCGGCGCGGCCCCACGATGGATCGCCATAGCCGAATCCTTGAAGCCGAAACTGCGCGAGACCGTACGCCAGCCGGTATCGCTGGTGCGCCCCGTGGCGGACAACTCCGCATTCCTGCGCTGGCGCATGGAGCCGGCGGGCGTGGCTGCGCGGCTTGCCGGACGCTCCTTGCGGCGCGGCGACGGTTTCATCCTGGATTTCGGCGGCCATCTCACCGGCCATCTTGCCTTCTCCATCTCCGGCGACGGTTCCGCGGTGGATTCGCCCGTGCGGTTGAAGCTCACCTTCGGCGAAGTCCCTGGCGATATCGCGGTGCCGCTCGAAACCTACGCGGGCACGCTCAGCCGCGCCTGGCTTCCGGAGGAAGTCGTGAATATCGATTTCCTGCCGCAGCGCGTCCGCCTGCCGCGCCGCTACGCCTTCCGCTACGTGAAGGTCGAAGTCATCGATACCTCGCCGAACTTCGCCGCGCGCTTCGCCGATATAGAAGCGACCGCGCTCACTTCCGCGGGAGAACGGCCCGCCGCGCTCGCCGCCGCCGTGCCTGCCTTGTTGCGGCGCATCGACGAGGTCAGCCTCGACACCTTGCGCGACTGCATGCAGACGGTCTTCGAAGACGGCCCGCGCCGCGATCGCCGTCTCTGGATCGGCGACCTGCGTCTGCAGGCGCTCACCAACTACGTCACGTTCCGCAATTTTGATCTGGTCAAACGATGCCTCTACCTGTTCGCCGGGCTGCCCCGCGAAGACGGGCTGGTGGCGGCCTGCGTCTATGACGAGCCGAAGCCGCTCTGCGGGCGCCAGTACATCATGGACTACTCCGCGCTTTACGCCGCCACGGTTCTGGACTACGTTCGCGCCACGCGGGATCTGGCCGCAGCGCGCGACCTTTGGCCGGTGGTGCGCAGACAGATGGAGATCCTCGGCCAGTTCGTCAACCGCGACGGCCTCTTCGTCGATCCCAAAGACTGGTGGCTGTTCATCGACTGGAACGACGACCTGGACCGCACCGCCCCCATGCAGGGCGTGCTGCTGTACTGCTATCAACAGGCGCTGGAACTGGCCAGGCTGGCCGGGGCGGAACGCGAGGCGGCCGATTATCCCGATCGCATCCGGCGCATGACCGCGGCCGCGCGGGATGCATTCTACAGCCCTTCCCAAAGCCTGTTCCTCAGCGGCCCCGGGAGACAGGCGTCGTGGGCGACCCAGGCCTGGATGATTCATTCCGGTGTTGCTTCCGAACAAGAGGGTAGCGCGGCGCTGAAGGCGGTTGCCGGGATGCCGGACGCCGTAGGCCCGGTCACGCCGTACCTGTATCACTATGTCGCCGACGCCATGTTGGCGTGCGGCATGCAGGAGCAAGCTCTGGAGCTCATTCAATCCTATTGGGGCGGCATGGTGCGGGCGGGAGCGGACACGTTCTGGGAAGTCTACAATCCGTCGAACCCGTCGCTCTCGCCCTACAAGAGCCTCCTCGTCAATAGTTATTGTCATGCCTGGAGTTGCACGCCCGCCTGGTTCCTGCGCGGGCGCGGGCTCCTCTGAGGAGCCCGCCTTGGCGCTTCGCGGCCGAGGACCGGCCAGCAGGCCGGTCCCACCTAGAAAGTCAAACGCAGTCCCATCTGGATGACGCGCGAGGAATTCGCCTGGCCCGTGATGGTGGCGAACGCTTTCGAGGTCGCAGACAGACTCGCCGCCGAAAACTGAGGCCGGTTGAGGGCGTTAAAGGCCTCGAAACGATACTGCAGCCTTACGCGTTCATGGACGTTGAAATTCTTCAACATGGAAATGTCGGCGTTGTTGGTGGCGTCGGAACGGAGATTGTTGAAGCTCGTCGGAAACTGGCGGTAGTTGTAAGAGTTCGGCTGATCGGCGCTGACGATGTCGAATTTCGTCGTGTCGAAAGCAGCGGTGAGGTTCCGGGGTTGATAGTTCAAGTTGCCGCCCATGTAAATCACGTTGCCCCAACTCAGAGCAGCGCCCGATTCCCAGACATAAATGGAATTGAGCACCCATCCTCCCACGAAGGCATCCACCACCTTGCCTGCGCCAGACAGGAATTTTGCTCCTTTTCCAAATGGGAGCGTGTAGCTTCCGGAAAGCACAAAGTGGTCGGGGAAATCCGCGCTGGGGACACCGTACCAGAGCTTGGTATCACCGGCATTCAACGGGCCGCTGTCTTCGAGCAGGCGGGAATGTTCGTAATTCACATTCACCTGCAGCCCGTGAGAGAACCGTTTGGTCACCCGGACAGCGAGCATGTGGAACCAGGCGATGCCATTCGGCACTGTGCTTTCGGACACCGCGGTGAATTCGGGATAGGCATTCAGAAGAGTCGCCACGCTAATGGTGCTTCCGTTGAGGGTCGAACCCGGAAGCAAGCCGGCCAACGGGTTAGGAACGACTGCGCTCAATGCGGTGGTGACCGCATTGTCCTTGAAAAGGGAGCGGCTCAAGAAAGGAATGAGCGGAGCGGAACTTACCGCGTTGGTATTAGTAAGATCCACCTGGTGGTTGCCAATGTAGCCGACGTCAATCAGCCAGTCATTGCCGAACGTATGCTGAATGTCAAAGCTCCAGCGGATGCTGTAAGGGTCTTTAAAGTGTGGATAGTAATAGCTGATGCTGTTTCCCAAGTAAGTATTCACTCCCAGCGAAGAGCCAGTCGGTTGCAGAATGCTCGCCCCCGGGAAAGGGTTGGACAAGGTGGCATACGGCGTCAGGTAGCTGTTATTCGTCGGCACCAGCAGGTTGGATTGGGAGAAGCCCGTGGACGGTCCCGTGGTGTAGGCGCCGTACGGATTGTTAAAGATGCCAAAGCCGGCCCGGAACACGGTTTTGTTGTGCAAAGCAGAGGGAGCCCAGCTCAAGCCGGCCCGGGGAGCCAGAAAAACCCCAGGCGTGGTGTAACCGTTTCGATTGCTTGAAGTCGCGAACCGCAACCCGCCCGTAGGGAGAAACTGGGACACGGGCAATTGAGATATCGGGCTGGCCGAATAGGCAGTTTCGGCCGCCTGAGTCACTTGATTGGCAACCGATGGGTTGAACCCGATGGTCTCGCGGTTGTTGCTTTCGACGACGGGTGTTTCATGTTCGGCCCGCAGACCCAGGTTCAGGGTGAGGTCGCGAGCGATCTTCCAGTCATCCTGGAAGAAAAAGCCGAAATAGTAGTTGGAACTGGTGGATGGCTCGTTCACGTCGAATTCGCCGCTGGTGGGAAGGCCCAGCAGAAACGACGCCATGGAGCCTCCGAAAGGCGGCGCCGAGGCAGTGCTGGATGCGGTAACCCAGGTAGTGCCGAAAGTAAATGTGCCCGCGGCGTAGCCGGGACTGAGCTTGCTGTACCGCTCGCGGCGGAAATCTGCTCCGAACCGAATGGTGTGCTTACCTGCGATCTTGGTTACGGTGTTGAACAGTTGTAGCGTGTCGAAGATCGAGATCGAGCCAGGGCTCGTACTCAAGCCGGAGTAATTTGAGTCGGAGAAGGTGACGCGGGGCATCGCCGGCAGGGTCGAGTTAGCGAGCATGTAAGAAGGAAAACCTAACTGAGCCGGATCGAAACCGTCGCTTTTGATAGAGCTGCTGGTGTAGCTGCGGCTGAACCCCAAACGGGAGTCCAGCACCAGGGTGGGCGTGAAAACGTGCACGTTGTCCAGCGCGCTGCCTAACAGGTTCAGGTTGCTGTATTGTCCGGTGGCGAGGTTTTGGAAAATGTCGGCGGAACCGTTGGTGTAATAGCTGGTGTGGTAATCGAAGAAGATCTTGTCCTTGTCAGTGAGGTTGAGATCGGTTCGCCCCATGTAGGAAACGTAGTTGTCGGTGGTGGGATCATTGACGACGTAGTTGTTCTCCCCATCGCTTTTTCCCGGCTGGTTGGGCTCGGGGAAATACTGCATATACTTGAGCGCGATGGGATTCAGTTCGGAGGTGGGAATCACATTGTTGGGGAACGGAGTTCTGGTGATCTTCCCTCCCGAGAGGACAGCCGATGCGGGGTCGGAAAGCTGATAGCTGGCTCCGTTGGCCAGCAGAGCGGAGAAGTTGCCCTGCCGCTCCGCGTCGGTGGGGACGGCGCTGGTCGAACTGGCGGGGGTGGAGTCCTTGAAGCCTTCGTAGGCGAAAAAGAAGAAGACTTTGTTTTTTCCATTGAAGACTTTCGGCACGCGCACCGGACCGCCGATGGTCCCGCCGTAATCGTTCTGACGGGTGGTCGCCTGCTTCGTGCCGGCCGCGTTCAGAAAGAAGGGATTGGCGGCCAGGGCCGTGGTCTCGTTAAACTCCAACAGAGATCCGTGGAATTGATTGGTTCCGCTTTTGGTGGTGATGTTGACCGTGCCGCCGAGCGTGTCGCCGTAAACGGCGTCGGTCTGGAATTCGTCCACGCGGACCTCATCGACCGCGTCGAGCAAAGGGCTGTAAGCGACCACTCGGCTGCCATCCACCATGTTGGGCACGCCATTCAGCAGATACTCGTTCGAGTTGGAGTTCGCTCCGCCCAGGGAAAAATCGCCGGAGCCGGAATTATCGAACGGCCGAACCTCGGTGAGGGCGTGTTTTTCCTTGGGAATCACGCCGAATGCGGTCCGCGCCAGCGCCATGGGGTTACGTCCGTTCACGGGCAGGTCCTCAGCCTGCTGCGTGGTGATCACCTGGCCCTGCGACGCCGTCGCGGTTTCGAGCGGTGCAGCGTCGGCATTCACTTCCACCGACTGTGTGATGCTCCCGACTTGCATCCCGGGGTTGATGGTTACTTGTTCGACGGCCGAGACCCGGATCCCAGTCTGCACGAACTTGGAGAACCCGTTGGCTTCGACTGAGATCTCGTAAACACCAGGCGCCAGGAACGGCACGGTGTAGTTGCCGTCCGGGCCAGAGACCGTCTGAGAACGCGCATTCGTCTCCGTTTGGGTAACGACAATTTTGGCGCTTGGCACGCCCGAACCGCTGGGGTCGATAACTCTGCCGGTCAGAGTACCGCGAAATTCCTGCGCGCCAAGACATGCCGCCATAGCCAGCAACGTCAGTAAGAACCGTCTCACAGTAACCTCCTTGCGTTCTTCTCGGAACGCCCACCACGCATATTTATGCAGCACAAGGTTTCTATGCCACGATGGCTGAAGTATAGCCGCGCTCACTACATCCGTCAAGCCCTTATTCGGTTCCGTTTCCCCTTTTCTAGCCTCTTGACCCGCCGGAGCAGTACTGTTAACTTGTAAAGTGCATAAATCGGCTGAGATGAATAAAGATTCTGCAAGGCTTGTAATAGCGCCCGTTGCCCCGCTCCTGAGCGATCTGGCCCGCAAGGTTCGGCGTGGAAGTCTGCGCATGGTGCACCGCGCCGGGTTGGGCCATCCGGGTGGGGATCTCTCCGCCGCCGACATTCTGGTCGCGCTTTACTTCGGAGCTTTGCGGGTGGATCCGCGGCGGCCGAATGCGCCGGAGCGCGACCGGTTCATCATGAGCAAGGGCCACTGTTCCGCTTCGCTGTATGCGACGCTGGCCTTGAAAGGCTTCTTCCCTTGGGACGAGCTGAAGGACTATATGCAGCCCCTGTCGCGGCTCAACGGGCACCCGAGCTGCACCGGGGTTCCGGGCGTCGAAGCCAGCACGGGACCACTGGGTCACGGCCTGCCGATTGCGGTTGGAGCCGCCCTCGCGGCGAAAATGGATGGAGCCTCGTGGAGGACCTTCGTGTTGACCGGCGACGGCGAATTGCAGGAAGGCAGCAACTGGGAAGCCATCATGGCGGCGGCCCACTACCAACTCGATCGCCTGGTGGCGATTGTCGACCGCAATGGGCTCCAACAGGGAGCTTCCACCGAAAGCACCATCCGCATGGAGCCCCTGGCGGAGAGGTTTCGCGCGTTCGGCTGGGCCGTCCGGGAGATCGACGGCCATGATTTCGCGGCGCTGGCAACGGCCTTCCAGGCGGCGCCATTCACACCGGGGCGGCCGAGCTGCGTAATCGCGAAGACCACCAAGGGCAAGGGCGTTTCCTTCATCGAGGACCGGGTGGACTGGCACCACCATGTTCCCAATGACGCCGAATTGTCGGCCGCTTTGCGCGAATTGGGTGAGGATCCCGATGCCTGAGTGCTTCGACTGCCGGGACGCGTTCGCGCAGACACTGGAGCGTCTGGCGGAGCAGGACCGGCGCATCGTGGCGGTGGTGAACGATGCCATCGGGTCGACGCGTCTGGGACTGTTCCTGAAGTGCTTTCCCGAGCGGCTCGTCAATGTCGGGATCGCGGAGCAGAACATGGTGGGCATCGGCGCCGGGCTGGCCAACGGAGGCAAGATTCCGTTCGTCTGCGCCGCGTCGTGCTTCTTGACGAGCCGCGCGCTGGAACAGATCAAGGTGGACGTGGCGTACTCCCAGGCGAATGTAAAACTCTGCGGCATGGCGAGCGGCCTGGCGTACGGCCAACTCGGTCCGACCCACCATTCGATTGAAGATCTTGCCTGGACGCGGGCGATCGCTAACCTGACGGTCATCGTTCCCGCCGACCCCAGCGAGACGGCGCAGGCGGTCCGCGCCGCCGCCCAGATGGACGGGCCGGTGTTTTTGCGTCTGAGCCGCATGCCGGTTCCCAGTGTCCACGCTCCCGAGTACCGCTTCCGCATTGGAGCGGCCGTTGTGCTCAAACCTGGGCGGGACGTGACGTTGATCGCCAACGGCACGATGGTCTGCCGGGCCCTGGAAGCGGCGGCTCTGGTGGCCAAGGAAGGCGTTTCGGCGCGCGTCATCAATATGGCAAGCCTCAGCCCGCTCGATCGCGACGCCATTCTCGACGCGGCGGAAAGCACCGGGGCGATCGTCACGATCGAAGAACATTCCATCCGGGGCGGCCTGGGAGGCGCGGTAGCCGAAGTCACGGCGAGCGCCTGTCCGGTTCCCATGCGCATGTTGGGAGTGCACGGTTTCGCCCCGACGGGAAAGGCGGAATGGCTGCTGGAGCATTTCGGCCTGACGCCGGACGCCATCCGGCAAGCCGCGCTGGAGCTTCTCGAAGCCAAGGTGCGACAGTGACGCTAGGGCACATTCTCGCCATCGACCAGGGAACCACCAACACCAAAGCCCTGCTCATCGATCGCAGTGGGCGGATTGCAGCCTCCGCGTCGCGGCCGGTTTCCATTCGTTATCCGCAGCCTGCCTGGGCGGAGCAAGACGCCTGGGAGCTTTGGACCAGTGTCGTCGAAACCGCCGGCGAGTGCCTGGGCCGCGCGGGCGGCGCGACACTGGCCGCCATCGGGGTCAGCAACCAGCGGGAGAGCGTCGTGGTGTGGGACCGGCTTACGGGCGAGCCGGCGGGACCGTGCGTGGCGTGGCAATGCCGGCGAACAGCTCCGTTTTGCGCGGCGCTACGGGAGCGTGGCGCGGAATGCCTGGTGAGGCAGCGCACCGGTTTGGCCCTCGATCCGTTGTTCTCGGCGTCGAAAGCGCATTGGCTGCTGGAGCACATTCCCGACGGTTTCCGGCGCGCCGCGGACGGCGAGTTATGCATCGGCACCGTGGATAGCTGGGTGCTGTGGAACCTGACTGGCAGGGCGGTGCATGCGACCGACCTGACGAACGCTTCGCGGACCCAACTGCTGGACCTCCGGCGCCTGGATTGGGACGAAGAATTATTGGAGCTCTTTCCGATTCCGCGCGCGGCGCTGCCCGCGGTGCATCCCTCGAGCCACATTTTCGGCGCGACCGTGGAGCGCGGGTCCATTCCCGCGGGCGTTCCCATTGGCGCATTGGCCGGCGACTCGCACGCCGCCCTGTTCGGGCACGGCGTGTTCGGCCCCGGCGCCGTAAAGGCGACCTATGGGACCGGTTCGTCGCTGATGACCATCACCGAGGGACCCGCGGCCTCCGCCGAGGGGCTGTCCACAACCATCGCCTGGTCGTGCGCCGGTGAGACCCGATACGCACTGGAGGGAAATATTCCCGTCACGGGCGCAGCGGTTCAATGGCTGGGCGAACTTTTGCGGCTGCCGAGCCCCGCCGAAGACGTGGCGCGGATGGCTCTCACGGTTACGGATAGCGCCGGCGTGTATGTAGTGCCGGCCTTCGCCGGACTGGCCGCTCCCTATTGGAACGATGCGGCGCGCGGCCTGATCACCGGGTTGACGCAGGGCACGACCGCGGCGCACTTGGCCCGCGCTATTATTGAATCGATCGCGTACCAGGTGTGCGACGTCTTCGCGGCGATGGAGCGGGACACGGCGCGCACCCTGCCCGCGCTGCTGGCCGGCGGAGGCGCGAGCCGGAACGACTTGCTGATGCAATTTCAGGCGGATATTCTGGAACGTCCGGTAGTGCGCAGCGGCGGCGCCGGCGTCTCCGCCATGGGCGCCGCGTGGCTGGCTGGGTTGGCCGTGGGTTTCTGGAGGTCGATGGAGGAACTCGGGAGCCTTCCGCGCGCGGAGGACCGGTTCCAGCCGAAAATGGCCGCCGGCGAGCGCAACCGTCTGTATGACGGCTGGCGCGAAGCCGCGGAGCGCGCCATCGGCAGGTTGCAGCACCGCGCGGGCAAAGGATAGCAGCATGGCTCGAATCGACGAGTTGCGGTTGATGACCAAGGTTGCCCGCATGTACTACGAACAGGGCCTGCGGCAGACGGAAATCATGAACCGGCTGAACATGTCGCAGTCGACCATCTCGCGGCTTCTGAAGCGGGCGGAAAAGGCCGGCATCGTGCGCATCACGGTCAGCGTACCTTCCGGCGCCCACCCCGAGCTCGAAGACTCGCTGCAGGAGAAGTACGGACTCAAGGAAGCGATTGTCGTTGATTCCATCGCGGACGACGACCAGATTGTGCGCGATCTGGGACCGGCCGCGGCCTACTATGTCGAGACTACCTTGAAGCCCGGAGAGGTCGTGGGAATCTCTTCCTGGAGCGCGGCCCTGCTGGCCATGGTCGACGCCATGCAGCCGAACACGCGGACCGCCGGCGCGCGCGTGGTCCAGATTTTGGGAGGCGTCGGCAACCCCAGCGCCGAAGTTCATGCCACGCACTTGACGCGCCGGTTCGCAAACCTGGTGGGAGGAACGGCGACTCTGCTGCCCGCGCCGGGAGTGGTGGGATCGGCGGATGCCGCGCGCGTGCTGTTGAGCGACCGGTACGTGCAGGAGGCCCTGGGGCTGATCGGCACGGTGACGCTGGCGCTGGTGGGGATCGGCGGGATCGAACCTTCGCGCATGCTGGCGGCCAGCGGGAACGTGTTTTCGGCGAACGAGTTGCAGAGCCTGCGCAACAAGAGCGCGGTCGGTGATATCTGCCTGCGCTTTTTCGACGCGCAAGGGGCGCCGGTAGTCACTCCGCTGAATAACCGCGTGATCGGCATGAACCTGGAGCAGCTCCGCAGCGTGAACCGGGTGGTCGGGGTGGCGGGTGGCCGGCGCAAGGTCGCGGCAATTCGCGCCGCCCTGATCGGGCGTCTGATTAACGTGCTCATCACGGACCGCGCCACGGCTCGCGCGCTCGTTACACCCAATGACACCGCACCACTCGGGCCAGCCTCCCGCCGGACCGTTTCGGAAAGGGCCAGCACCACGCCATGAAGCCGCACTGCTTCAGGGGTGCAACGTTTCCCGCCATGGTCTCGATGGTCCTGGTTTCCTGCACTCCCTGGACGGTGCGGCCCATCGACAAAAGCGGGGTGGATTCCGGCCAGAGCCGTCCGTTCGATGCGGGTCAATACGTGGATTCCATCTGGAACGCCAAGGCGCTGCCCGCCATATCCGCCGGAGCGGTGGACCTGACGGAGCTTCTCCGGAGCCATCGCGCAGGCGCGGTTCTGGTGAAGGGCGAAGGTCGCGTACTGCGCGTCGACACCAGCTCGCGCACCGGCATGCTGATGATCGATGCCGAGCCGTACGACGGCCGTCCGGATGCGGCGGTCGAGATCGGGCCGGTGATTCGCGGCACCACTCTGCGCGATGCGTTGCCATTCATCCAGTTCAGCCAGTTCGTCAACCAGCTACAATTTGCGCAAGTGGGAAACGCGCTGAACGACCGGGTATCCTCGGCGCTCAAGTCCTTTTCGAATCAGGATCTGGCGGGAAGCATCGTGGTGTTCTCCGGCGCCGCCGGGCAGCCATCCGAGGGGGGCCTTCTGGAAATTGTGCCGGTGACGCTCGCCGTGAAGCGAGGCCGGCCGTGACCGCCGAGCGAATTCTCGCGGCCCGCAACATTTCCAGGCGGTATCCGGGCACTTTGGCCCTCGATCGAGTGAATTTCCAGGTGCATCGCGGGCGCGTACACGCCTTGGTGGGCCAGAACGGCGCCGGCAAAACCACTTTGATGCGCATCCTGGCGGGCGAGGAACAGCCGAGTTCCGGGGCGCTCGAAATGGCGGGGCAGACCGTCCGTCTGACTTCAGCTCGCGACGCCGCGGCGCATGGGATCGCGATGATCCACCAGGAACTGAGTCTGCTACCGAACTTGAGCGTGGCCGACAACATCTTTCTGGGGCGCGAACAGGCGCGAGGCGGCATCATCCGCGGGCGCGCGCAGGAGCGCCACTGCCGCGACGTGATGTCGCGGCTGGCGCTGGACGTGGATCCCCGGACGCCGGTGGGAGATCTGCCGCTGGGAGCGCGGCAAACGGTGGAGATTGCCAAGGCTGTTTCCGGCGACATTGGCGTGCTGATCATGGACGAGCCGACTTCGGCGTTGAGCTGCGCCGAGGCCGAGGCGCTGTTCCGGCTGATCGCCGAGTTGAAAGCGCGCGGGGTGGCGATCGTTTACATTTCCCATCGCCTGGAGGAACTGCGGCGCATCGGCGACAGCGTAACGGTGTTGCGCGATGGCCGGGTTGTGGCGGAAGCTCCCGCCGAATCGGCCAGCGTGGCCTGGATGGTGGAGAGCATGACAGGAGCGGCGGAGACGGCTGCGCGGAGCGAAAAGCCCCTGGCGCCGCCGTGCAGCCGGCCGATCCTCGAAGTGGCCCATCTCCGGCTGAATGGGGCGAACGGCAACCCCGTTTTGCGGGATCTCTCTTTCACCGCGAGAGCCGGTGAGATCGTGGGCTTTTACGGACTCCTGGGGGCCGGGCGCACGGAATTGTTCGAATGTCTGATGGGGCTTCGGAGCAGGCCACGCGGATCGATCCTGCTGGACGGGCGCGCGGTGGAACGGCTCGGCATCCCGGAGCGGATCGCTTGCGGCATGGCGCTGATGCCGGAAGACCGGCAGGCGGCTGGTATCGTGCCAACGCTTTCCGTGCGGCAGAATATGACGTTAGCCAGCCTGCGGCGATGGAGCAAAGGGCTCTACCTTTCGCCGCGCCGGGAAACCCGCGCCACCTTGGAACGGATGGCTGAATTCAACATCCGCGCGGCGGGGCCGGACGCGCCGATTGTTTCGCTCAGCGGAGGAAATCAGCAGAAGGTGGTCCTGTCGCGATACCTGCTGACGTCTCCCAAAGTGCTGCTGATGGACGAGCCGACGCGCGGCGTGGACGTGGGCGCACGAGCGGAGATTTATGCGGCGATGCGCCGGCTGGCCGCGCAGGGGATGGCCATTCTGTTCACATCCTCCGAATTCAAAGAGATCCTGACGGCGTCGACGCGCGTGGTAGTAATGGCGGCCGGCCGCATTCAGGCCGAGTTCCCCGTGGCGGATGCCACCGAAGAACGCCTGGTGAATGCGTCGTCACCGGGGATGCCGCGCCTTGACGGAGGCGATTGTGCCTGCGCTTGAAGCCGGCCAAAAGCGGGTGGCCGCGCCGCCGTCCGGGCCGTCGCGAGCCACGCTGGTAGTGGCGCTTTTCCGGATGCGGGCGCTTCTGGCGCTGATCGCGCTGGCGGCCGCGCTCTCGTTCTTATCGCCGGCATTTCTGACGGCGGCCAATCTGGCGATCCTGCTGAAGCACGTGGCCATCAACGCGATTATGGCGGTCGGAATGACGTTTGTCATCTTGAGCGGAGGCATCGACCTTTCGGTGGGTTCGATCGCCGGTCTGGCCGGGATGATCGCGGGCGGCCTGATTGACCACGGCCTCGTGCTTCCCATGTTTGGCGTGGTGGTCTATTTTCAGGTCTGGCTGGTGGTCGTGATTGCCGTGCTGGCGGGCGCATTGGTGGGAGCCATCAATGGCCTGCTGGTGGCGCGGCTTTCGGTGGCTCCGTTCATCGCGACGCTGGGGACGATGTACGCGGCCCGCGGGGCAGCCCTGCTGCTCTCGGGCGGCGCGACGTTTCCCGGCCTGACGGGAGAAGCCGGCCTGCGCAACACCGGCTTTCCGTGGCTCGGCTCGGGTAGGATTCTCGGCATCGCGATTCCCATTTGGCTGATGATTGTGTTTGCGCTGGCGGGCGCGTTCCTGGCGGCGCGCACTCCGTTCGGCCGCCATGTTTACGCGGTGGGCGGCAATGAGCGGGCCGCTCTGCTCTCCGGCGTGCGGGTGAAGCGGATCCAGTTGCTGGTGTATGTGATCTCCGGGTTTTGTTCCGCGGCCGTGGGGCTGATCATCGCATCGCAGCTCGGCGCCGCGCATCCCGCCACGGGACAGTCGTTCGAGCTGAACGCCATCGCGGCGGTGGTGCTGGGTGGCACCTCACTGATGGGCGGCAGGGGGACGATCGGCGGAACGATCATCGGAGCGTTGGTTATCGGCGCGCTGGCCGACGGCCTGGTGTTGCTGGGGGTTTCGGAGTTCTGGCAGATTGTGATCAAGGGCGCGGTGATTGTGGTGGCGGTAGTGCTGGATCAACTCCAGCGGAGGGTGCAGTGGCAGGCAGCGGCACAATCCTAGGGGCTTGCGCGCTGGCGGCGCTGCTGGCCGGGTGCGGCCCGCGGCAGCCTTCCAACCCAAGCCAAAAAATCATCGCAATCATCACGCCGTCGCACGACAATCCGTTTTTCAAGGCGGAAGCCGACAGCGCCGCGGCACGCGCACGCGAGCTCGGCTACCAGGTTCTGGTGAACACGCATGACGATGACGCTCACAAACAGGATGAACTGTTCGACATGGCCATCGCCAACCATGCCGCCGCCATCATTCTGGATAATGCCGGCGCCGATGCCTCGGTTGCGGCCGTGCGCAAAGCCAGAGCGGCCGGCATCCCCTCATTTCTGATCGATCGCGAGATCAACTGGAACGGCGTCGCGGCAGCTCAGATCGTGTCCAACAATTACCAGGGCGCGACGCTGGGCGCGCAGGAATTCGTGCGGCTGATGGGCGAAAAAGGAAGCTACGTCGAGCTGCTGGGGCGGGAATCGGACACCAACGCCGGGATCCGCTCGCAAGCCTATCATGACGTGCTCGACAAGTACCCCGGCCTCAAGCTGGCCGTCCGGCAGAGCGCCAACTGGAGCCAGACAGAGGCGTTTCAGAAGATGGAAACGATCATCCAGGCCAACCGTGACATCAAAGGCGTGATCGCGGCAAACGACACCATGGCGCTGGGCGCTTCCGCGGCGCTCAAGGCCAGCGGTCTGGCAAAGGTGATCGTGGTTGGCTTGGATGGGAGTCCGGACGCGCTGGCGGCGATTCGTGCCGGCGCCATCCAGGCGACCGTGCTACAACCCGCCGCGCGCATTGCGATGGCCGCCGTGGAGCAGGCTCACCGCTACCTGACCTCGGGCGCGACTGGCGCGCCGGAGAAACAATCGGTGGATTGCGAACTCGTAACCGCGAAGAACGCGGACCAGTTCGGCGTGTTCGCGCGCCGGTAAGTACATGGCTTCAGAAGTTCATTCACGTATTGCCGGACCGCTTGCTTACGCGCGCGGCTCCGATCGGAGCCGCGACCGTCGGGGAGCGGTTTTCGCGGAATACGAGAGGACATTGGTGAAACGGCGCACTAAGCGAGGTGTCTTATGTCGAGAATGACGTTGGGCGTAATCGTCGGGAACCGGGACTTTTTCCCGGATCACCTGGTCACGGAAGCGCGCCGCGACATCGCCCGCTTATTCGCGGAGATGGATATCGACGCGGTGATGCTCGATGAGAGCCAGAGCAAGCTCGGGAGCGTGGAGACCTGGGCGCATGCGCAACGCTGCGCGCAGCTGTTTCGCGCGAATCGCGACCGGATCCGCGGCGTCCTGGTTTCGCTGCCGAATTTCGGGGATGAAAAGGGGGTCGCGGAGACGCTGAAAATCGCGGAGCTGAATGTTCCGGTGCTGATGCAGGCGTACCCCGACGATCTGGGCCGGCTGGGAGTCGAGACACGGCGCGACGCATTTTGTGGAAAGATCTCGGTCTGCAACAACCTGCGCCAGTTTGCGATTCCGTTCAGCCTGACGGAACTGCACACGGTCCCGGTCCGCTCGCCGGAGTTCCGCAAGGATCTAGACAATTTTCTCGCCGTTTGCCGGGTTGCCGGTGGCCTGCGGCGGGCGCGAATCGGAGCGGTGGGCGCGCGGCCGAATGCTTTCAACACCACGCGATACAGCGAAAAACTCTTGCAGGCTTCCGGCATCGGCGTCTCGACGATCGATCTTTCGGACGTGTTTGGCCGGGCGCAAAAACTGGCCGATGGCGATCCGCGGGTGCAGACGAAGCTACGGGACATTGGGGCCTACGCCGATGTGTCGATCGTGCCCGCACCCGCCATGCTGCAAATGGCGAAGCTGGGGATCGTGCTGGGCGACTGGATCGAAGAACACGGCCTGGTGGCCACGGCCATCCAGTGTTGGAGCTCGATGCAGCAGAATTTCGGTGTGAACTGCTGCACCATCATGAGCATGATGAGCGAGGGGCTGATGCCCAGCGCCTGCGAGGTGGATATCACCGGCGTAGTGACCATGTACGCGTTGCAACTGGCTTCGGGATCGCCCAGCGCGCTGGTGGACTGGAACAACAATTATGGCCGCGATCAGAACAAGTGCGTGCTGTTTCACTGCGGCAATTGGGCCAGGAGTTTTCTGCCGGACGTCAAAGTGGGGACGGCGCCCATCTTGGGAACCACGCTCGGCGAGCAAAACACCTACGGAGCGCTGGCGGGCCGCACGCCGGCCGGGCCTGTAACGTTTGCGCGCGTGAGCACCGACGACCAGGCCGGGCGGATCCGCGCGTACTTGGGCCAAGGCAGCTTCACCAGCGACGAATTGCATACGTTCGGCGCCCGCGCCGTGGTAGAGGTGCCTCGTCTCCAGCAGTTGATGCGCTACATCTGCAAGAACGGCTTCGAGCATCACGCGGCCATGAGCGCGTCCCATTGCGCCGCGCCGGTTGCCGAAGCGATGGAGACATATCTCGGCTGGGATGTGCACCGTCACGAGGCTTAGAGCCTGTCATGGAACAACATTGCCATTCGTGGCTGCAAGGCAGGATGGCCCAATGCCACATTTTCAAGCTCCGTTAAGACCAACTGGTAGCGCCGGCGGTCTTGCCGCCGGTGTCTTGCCAGCGCTTGACCATCGCCACTCTTCGGGACACGCCGCCAGGCCGCTTCTTACCGGATTTCGCTCAACGTGTGCGATCACTGAGCCCAGTTGCTTCCCGGTGCGTATCCACCGGTCGAAATACTCCCTCTGCCAGAACGCCTCTCCGGTTCTTCCCGGCAGAATATTGGCGCGGTTCGCGGTCGCGGCTTTCAACCATCGCATGATCTCCGCAAAAGATGCCGAGGCCCAGCAGCAACACCCGCCGGCGGTTCATCGGCGCAAGCTTCCTTCCGGGTTGGCGTCGACCATTTTCTTGGCCTGCCAGCGCGACTCCGCCGAGACCTTGCCCGCGGTGTCGTAGATCCGCCAGGTCCAGGTCCCGTCCGCGCCGCAGGTGCGCTCCCATTGCTTGGCGCCTGCTGCGTTCCACCAGGTTTCCACGCCGGTCTTACGCCCGCTCTGGAACGTAGCCTCCCATTGCTTCTGTCCGTTCTGGTAATAAAACACCTGCCTGCCGTCGAGAACTCGCCGTCCGTCGGATGCGACGCCCGCGCTCCAGGTGGCTTTCGTATTTCCACCGGGATACTGCTCGCGATATTCGCGCACACTGTGCGGATCCGCGGGAGCCGCGGCCGGCGGTCCGCCTTCCATCACCCAGGCTTCGTTCAGCTCGATATGCACTTCCGGCTTGCTCTTCGAGGTGACGATATGGATCACGCCGTTGGGCGCTTGCGTTGCCGTGGTGTAGCCCACCGTAATCAGGCCCGGCAGGCGGCGCGTCTTCCAGGTCTCGCCATCGTCGTCGCTCACGGCCACGAAGGCGCCGGCGCCTTTTTCGCCGAGCTTCTTCTTGTCAAACAGATCGGCAACAAAGAACAGGCGCCCCGAAGCCAGCCGGATGACACTGGGGCGCTGGCCACTGCCCAGAGGCTGGAATGGCGTCTTCGATTTCTCCCAGGTTTTGCCGCCATCGCGGCTGATCGCCTTGGGCATGAAGCCATCGATCTCAGAGTTCTTGCCGCCGAAGCCGATCAGTGATCCGTCCTTGCCGGCCACCAGCGTGGTGTGGCGGCCCGCCGTGCGGCCGCCCGTATCGAACCAGGATTTCCCTTCGTCCTTCGAAGCGAACACCACCGAGGTGCTGCCCGCCGCGTCAACCGGAAGATAGATGGTTCCATCGCTCCCGCGCACCACACTGTTGATAGGTTGCGGCGTGAATTTGCCGACCGCGCCGGTGAGCTTTGGAAATTCGACAGCGCTCCAGGTCGCGCCGCTATCGGCCGACGTCATGTACTGAAACGGCGGACCGCCCAGAAGCCGCGGCGATCCCCAGAAGAACCACATCTTGCCGTGGTCGTTCCAGAATACCGGCGCGGCGTCGGCCGCATCGGCAAAGTCCGGCCACGGTTCCGGCATGTCCCAATCTTCGGCTCCGTAGCGCAGCCGCATCGTAAGGATCGTCTGGTCGGGATCGTCCTCTTCCTTCGGAGTGTTGTAGTAGGCAGCCACCAGATCGCCGTTGGGGCAGACCTGCACCGCCGAGTTGTGGTAAGCGATGCCCAGTCCCGGCTTGAGGCCGATCTTCCAACCTACGGCCCGCATGGTGCGGGCGCCCAAATCGGGAAAGAGAACGCGCGTGTAGTAGTACGGCTTGTGCGGATCGGGTCCGCCCGTCAGGTCCGGGGGCGCGGTCTGCTTCACGGCCGCCGAGATGAGAGGCGCTTCATAGGGCAGCGGTCTCGAATCGGGCATGGGAGCCTGCACCACACGGAACCCGATGCCGTGAGTGGGAGATGCGAAATCCGGGGCCATGCTGGCGCGATTCGCGGAGCGGGCATAGTAGGGCATCTCCGCGGGCAGGCGCTTGCCGCCGTCGGTCTTCGACGACTTGTAGTCCAGGCCGCCGCCGCGCACCACGCGCGCGATGCCGTATGCCGGGCCGATGGGATCGGTTTGCGGCTGGCGCGGATACAGGCCGTGCCAATCCAGGCACCACTCCGCGACGCCGGTATGCATATTCTTCAAGCCCCACGCGTTGGCGGTCTCGGGCGCGGGCGGCGTCGCGCCCGATGAAAACGGTGTGCGCGAGCCCGCGCGGGCGGCGTACTCCCATTCGGCTTCCGTGGGCAGGCGGTAGGGCTTGCCCTCTTTCGCGGCGAGCCATTTCGTAAACGCGACGGCATCAATCCAACTGAGCCCCGAAGCGTACGGCGCGTAATACGGGTCGCCGGCATAGCCGGGCCGGAAGCGCCGGTATTGCTCGATGGTGACTTCGGTGACGCTCATCGAAAACGGCTTGGTGATCGTGACCCTGTGAACCGGAGTTTCGTCGTAATCGCCGGCGTTGCCCGGCCGGTCGTAGATCACACCTGGCGGCCCCTTCAGCAACTCCGGCGGCAAGGGCACGGAATCGACGCCCATCTCAAAGCTGCCTGGATGAATAGTCACCAGCGCCATGCCGATCGAGTTCACTGCGGCGCCGGGAGGCGCCGTTGCGCGCAACGCGATGATCGCCGCCACGCTCGCCAGAAAAACCGAAAGAGCACCAGGCCATCTCATAAGGTTTCAGAACTCGACACCGGACCGGCCGGTTCCATTCATATCCAACTCTATATAATGACAACGATCGTCATGAAATTCACGACTGCATTTTTATGCGCAATAAGTGCGGCGCTCGCCGCGGAGCCATTTCACGTCACCCACGAATTCACCAATAAGAATGCGCACAGCGTCATCGGATTGCCCATGGGCAGCCATAAGACCATCGTCGAGAAGGACGGCAACCTGCGCTGGTCGCAATGGAGCCTCAAACGCAAGCCGCTGGATTCGCCGTTCGGCTTCAGCAATCAAATGGACGGCGCGCTCGATATTCGAACGCTGCGCCTCGAGGGTGAACGCGAGACGGCGCTTTCCGCCGGCCCGCAGAGCCTCTTGGAAGGCCGGTACCCCTTCGTCGTGACGCACTGGAGCGCGGGCGATGTGGCGTTGGAAGAACTGGCATTTGCCGCGGAGGCAGCCCCGCAAGGACTGGACCTCGTGCGATTGCACGTGTCCAACCGGTCGGCAACGGCTGTTACGCTCGAGACGCAGTTGAGCGGAAAGCATTACAACTTACCGGGACACACGCGGCAAAACGCCTTGGTGACGCGCGACGGATACGAAATCGTCCTGGTGGAAGGCGACCCGGTGGAGTGTTCGTCCAAGGCCTCCGGTTTGACGCTGGCCTGCCGCTGGGCCGTCCCGGCTAACTCCACCCGCACCCTGTGGCTTAAAGTTCCCTACGATCTTCCGGTGGCCAAAGAATCCTCCATCCGCGGCGACTCCGGCGAGACCCTGCTCAATCGCGCGCGGGAATCGTGGCAGGCGCTCTGGGCTCAGGGGCCGCAAATCCATCTGCCGCAAAAAGAGCTGGAAGATTTCTTCTACTCCTCGTTCGCCTTCGTGCTGATCCTGACGGAATACGACGCGGCCGGCGACCTCTGGATCCTCGACGGTCCCGGCGGCTACCGCCAGTTCTGGGGCCGCGGCGAATACTTTCAGGCGCGCGCTCTGCAAGTATTGGGGCGCTCCGGCCTGGCCGCTCAGTCTCTGGAGCACGCGTTTCGCATTCAGATGGATGATGGCGAGTGGGATGGTCCCCCCATCAGTGGCTGGCCTTCCTGGGACAACATCGGCGGCAACGCCGCGGGCGTCTGGGAGCATTACCAGTTCACCCGCGACCGTGACTGGCTGGCTCGTGCCTACCCGCATCTTCTGGCCGCCGCGAACTGGATTCGATACCACCGCGAGGAAAGCGACCTGGAAGAGGGCGACGTTCCCGCCGGCTCCAAGCCCATCCGCCGCGCGATTCCGTGGAGTTGCCGCACGGAGACCAGTCCTAAGCTGGCGCCTTCCGAGAAGCCCTACTGGGCGGGATTGCTGCCCTGGAGCTACGGCGACAGCGGCATCCCGGAAGGCCACGCGTATCCGCACAATTTTTTTGCGCTGTACGCGGTGGAGTGCGCCCGCAAGGCGGCTCTCGAACTCGGCCGGCGTGAAGACGCCGCCTGGCTTTCCGAGGAGTCCGCCAACTATCGCAAAGCCATCCTCGCTTCCATCGAGCGCGCGGTCAAGTTGGAACAGGGGACTCCGCCGTATCTTCCCGCCATGCCAACCTACCCACAAGCGGCGTGGTCGCAGAGTTTCGTAGCGGTGTATCCTACCGAATTCCTTCAACCGGACGATGCGCTGGTCTCCGGGCTCCTGGAACGCGTGGAAAGCAGCATGAAGCAAGGCTTGCCCACCAACATGGCGTGGCTGGGCTTCGGCGGTGTCTGGCCTGGTAACTCGCTCAACGTGGCCGAAACCTACCTGCGCCGCGGTGATATTGCCAAGGCCGCCGGCCTGCTGATGGCCACCCTGAACCATTCGTACACCACCAACGTTTGGCGTGAAGAGATTCGCGTGGACAAGACCATTCCAACCGGCTGTCCGAACAGCACGAACAACCGCAACCTCGATAACCAGTCGGGCACCGGCGACATGCCCGAAGCCTGGGCCAATGCCAACCTGGTGAACATGGTGCGCGACATGCTGTTGCTCGAACAGGATGGCGCGCTTCATTTCCTGCCGGGTATCCCCGCCGATTGGGTGGGTGTTGGAGACGAACTCTCCGTTCGCAACGCGCCGACAACCCTGGGCGGGCCTGTGTCTTGCAAATTGTCCTACGCCGGCGCAGGCCGAATGATCCTGGAACTCGAGGCGCCTTCCGAACCGATCGATGTGATCGCGCATTTCCCGCTGCCCGCGGGCAGCCGAATCAAGGCGTCGCTGATTAATGGGCGGACCGGCGGAGCTGCGGCCCCTTCGAGCATCCGGCTGGGGAAAGTCCGCGGGCTGGTGCGCATCGAAGTGCGGTTCTGACGATGTGGCGCACGCAGGAGTGCGCTATGCCCTAGCTTTCGCAAAGATGGGATTCGGCATAGTTGGTGGGGCGGACCCATTGGTCCGTGCGGGACATCCTCCTCCCGCTGCCGCTACAACGCTATCAGCCTCTCGCGCAACGCCGGCAGCCCGGCCGGAGGGCGGCCACGGGCCAGCATAGGCGTTAGAATAAGCCCGACTGCACTGCGGCTCGCACTTCTGCGAGCAGGGCGTTCTTCATCCAGTCGACGTGACGGGGACATATCGGGACCGATTGTTGCGGGGACGGCGTTTTGAGGCCAGTCTACGACAAGGCGGTTTATCACGCCCTGTGGCACAGTTTCCGGGATGGAAGTGGGCGGTCATCGGC
>Ga0187884_10000774_pt1 | contig 31081 bp, 24 predicted proteins | sample June2016WEW_20_4_FD_132983 | JGI IMG/M metagenome (GOLD analysis project Ga0187884, IMG submission 132983) | Peatland microbial communities from SPRUCE experiment site at the Marcell Experimental Forest, Minnesota, USA - June2016WEW_20_40 | ecosystem: Environmental > Terrestrial > Soil >...
GCCGTCGCCCAGATAGGTGGTGACGGTGTCGTCATCGTTCAGCACCGCCATGTCGACGTTGGAGTCGTTGTTGAAGTTCCCGGTGGTGACCGCGATCGGCGAGAGGTCCGAGCTCAACGTCGTTTGAAGGCTGAAGTTGCCGGTTCCGTCGCCCAGGAACACGCTTATGTCGCCGCTGTCGGGCTGCACGACAATCAGGTCGGCCTTGCCATCATGGTTCACGTCGGCGACCGCGATGGCTTGGATGCCGTCGCCCGGCGCGTCGGCGCTCAGATCGATCGATGTGCCCGCGCGGAACGTGATCACAGCCTCGGCACTGGAGACCGGAAAGCCCAGCGCCAAGGACGATAAGACGATAACGACAGCCAACCGCATGAGTGACGGCCTTTTTCATCCTCCGCCGACGGTTTGTCAATCGCTTTGGTGTCGACGTGCGCGCGAAATGCAAAAGCCCGACCTCGTCGACCGAGATCGGGCCTTTGTGTCTGCGACAAGCCGGAGAAACGGAGCCTTACATCATGTCGCTCGGCGGCATGGGCGGAGTTGCCTTCTTCTCCTCCGGTTTCTCCGCCACCATGGCCTCGGTGGTCAGCAGGAGGCCAGCAACGGACGCCGCGTTCTGTAACGCCGTTCGCACCACCTTGGTCGGATCGACGATGCCGGACTTCATCAGGTCTTCGAACTCCTCGGTGGCAGCATTGAACCCGAACGCGCCCTTGTTGTTCTTGATCTTGTCGAGCACGATCGAGCCTTCCCAGCCGGCGTTGTTCGCAATCCAACGGCACGGCTCTTCCATCGCGCGGCGCACGATGTTCAGCCCAACCTTTTCCTCGTCCCCCACTTCCACCTTATCGAGCGCGGAACATGAGCGGATGAGGGCGACGCCGCCGCCCGGCACGATGCCTTCTTCGACGGCTGCCCGGGTCGCGTGCAGCGCGTCCTCGACGCGGGCCTTCTTCTCCTTCATCTCCACCTCGGTGGCGGCGCCGACCCGGATGACGGCCACGCCGCCGACCAGCTTCGCCAACCGCTCCTGCAGCTTCTCGCGGTCGTAGTCCGAGGTGGTCTCTTCGATCTGGGCACGAATCTGCTTGATACGGCCTTCGATGTCGGCCTTCTTGCCGGCGCCATCGACGATGGTGGTGTTGTCCTTGTCGACCACGATGCGTTTGGCGCGGCCGAGGTCGTTCAAGGTCACGTTCTCGAGCTTAATTCCCAACTCCTCCGCGATGACGCGGCCGCCGCTGAGGATGGCGATATCTTCCAGCATGGCCTTGCGGCGGTCACCGAAGCCGGGGGCCTTCACCGCCACGCAATGGAGCGTGCCGCGGATCTTGTTTACCACCAGGGTGGCCAGCGCCTCGCCTTCGACATCTTCGGCGATTAGCACGAAGGGCTTGCCTGTGCGGGCGATGGTTTCCAAGACGGGCAGCAGGTCTTTCATGTTGCTGATCTTCTTCTCATGGATCAGCAGGTACGCCTCTTCGAGCCGACACTCCATCTTTTCGGGGTCGGTGACGAAGTACGGGGACAGATAACCGCGGTCGAACTGCATACCTTCGACGACCTCCAGGGTCGTCTCGAGGCTCTTGGCCTCTTCGACCGTGATCACGCCCTCTTTGCCGACCTTGTCCATGGCCTCGGCGATGATCTCGCCGATGGTGGAGTCGTTGTTGGCCGAGATCGTGCCGACCTGTGCGATTTCCTTCTGCTCCTTCGTCGCCTTGGAGAGCCGCTTGAGCTCCTCGACGGCAGCAGCGACGCCCTTCTCGATGCCGCGCTTCAGGCTCATCGGATCATGCCCAGCGGCTACCATCTTGGCGCCCTCAGAATAGATGGCGCGAGCCAGAACCGTGGCCGTGGTGGTGCCGTCGCCAGCAACATCGGAGGTCTTGCTGGCCACCTCCTTCACCATCTGGGCACCCATGTTTTCGAACTTGTCCTCGAGTTGAATCTCTTTGGCCACCGTGACACCGTCTTTGGTGATCGTGGGCGCGCCGTACGATCTCTCCAGGACGACGTTGCGTCCCTTAGGGCCAAGAGTGACCGTAACGGCATCCGCCAGGATGCGTACGCCGGCCAGAACTTTGTTCCGTGCTTCCGCACCGAATTTGACGATTTTTGCAGGCATGGTTGCCGAACCTCCTTTAGCCTTCCACGATGCCGAGGATGTCGTCCTCGCGCATGATCAGATACTCGTTGCCGTTCAGCTTCACTTCGGTTCCAGAGTACTTGCCGAACAGGATCTTGTCGCCTTCCTTGACGCTGAGGGGCAGCAGTTTGCCGTCCTCGTTCATCTTTCCCTTCCCGACCGCGATGACCTTTCCTTCTTGCGGCTTCTCCTTAGCGGTATCGGGGATGATGATTCCGCCTTTCGTACGCTCCTCTTCCTCAATCCGTTGGACGATGACACGGTCTTGTAACGGCCGAATCTTCATACTCCTTCCTCCTCTTGCCCGGGTTTGAACGGTCCGACGCAAAATGCGAAGCGTCACGAAAATAATCACGCCCCGGCGCCAGTCAAGGGGTTTCGTGCGGGCGGTTGACTCCCAGCGGCCGGCTTTTTAGAGTGGCCGCCATGGCGGCTCCATCGTCTTTCGCTCCGTCGGCCGTAGCGGGCGAGCGAATGATCCGCGCAATTTTCCAGCTACTTGCGATTTCCTTCGGTGCCGCCGGGACGTTTTCCTCCTGTTCCCCGACGCCACGGTCCAGGCAGCGAACGTGACGGGCTCTCTGTTCGGCGCATTTCCGCCTGCTCCGCCGTCGCAGCTGCGGTTCTGGCTCAGTTTGGGCGTCTCGTACATGGCTCTGGTGACTATCTTGGCGGTCCTGATCTAGAGGGATCCGACACGCTATCGTCACCTGATGCCGGTGCTCGCGGCCGGCAAGTTCTGCTCCTCCTCCACGTCCCTGCTGTTCTTTGTCTTTTCGAGCTCCACCTTCCTGTACCTTCTCACTCACTTTCCTGGTGGATGGCTCGATCACGCTAACAGTCCTGGGTTGTTACCGCTGGATCGCTCTCCAAGCTAGAACGCCTGCGACGAACCGATGAAGGAAGCCCCTTAGGCGGGCTTAGTACGTAGTGTTACTCGGCGCGGCTCGGCGCTGGCCGCGTGCGCAGTTCGTTCTCCAGCATCATTAGGAGTTGCCCGGTGTCCGGGTCGTGGGTACGTTTGTACTCCACCATCCGCACCGCATGCATCACCGTGGAATGATCTCGCCCGCCGAACTTCTCCGCGATACCGGGGAACGACACCTCAGCCAAGGTTCGGCTCAAGTACATCGCGATCTGGCGGGCGAAGGTGACGGAGCGATCGCGACGATGCGATTTCAAGTCGGTGACCGACACGCGGAAGTGCTGGCTCACCCGCGCTTGAATCGCTTCGACCGACAGCAGGCCGGCAACCGGAGCCACAGGGGACAGTAGGGTTTCGACTAGCGCGGTGGTGAGCGGCGCGCCACGCAGAACTGCGGTAGCGAGCACGCGGGTGAGTGCACCTTCCAGCTCACGGACACTCGGGCCGCTACGCTGCGTTATCAACGCCGCCACTTCGGCGGGCAAGTCGACATCTTGCGCCGCGGCCTTGCGCATGAGGATCGCGAGGCGCATTGGGGGCGTAGGCGGATGGATGTCTGCGATCAGCCCACCTTCGAAACGGCTGCGGAGCCGCTGCTCGAGTTCGGCGATCGCGTGCGGCGGCTTGTCGGAGGTGAGCACGATCTGACGACCCGAGGCATGGAGAGCGTTGAACGTGTGGAAGAACTCCTCCTGTGTGCGTTCTTTGCCGGCGAGGAATTGCACGTCGTCAAGTATGAGCACGTCGAGGTCGCGAAAGCGGTCGCGGAACGAGCCCATCTGGTCTTGCCGCAGCGCTGCGATAAGCGTGTTCATGAACGCCTCCGCCGGCAGGCACGCGATCCGGCGCCGCGGCGGGCGAGCGAGCAAACCGTGAGCCAGGGCGTTGACGAGGTGGGTCTTACCGAGCCCCACACCGCCCCAGAGAAACATCGGATTGAAGCGGCAGCCAGGAGATTCGGCGACCGCGAGCGCGGCTTGGTAGGCGACCTCGTTCGACGCGCCAACTACAAAACTTTCAAAGGTGTAATTGGGCACCAGGCGACCGATTCTCGGCGCGCGTGGCACGGGAGGTCGTGCTCGCGCTGCTGGTGCTTCAGCAGTTGCCGCGGGCGCGTGCGTTTCCTCTGCGCTCACGGCGACGCGGAGGGCGGGGACTGTGCCGTCGGGGCGGGTGAGCGCTTGCCGAATTGTAGGCAAGAAATGACGCGTCAGCCATTCTTGAAAAAACCGGCTGCCAACTTCCAAGCATAGACCGCTGCCGTTTCTTGAGCAGCGGATCGGTTCAATCCACGTTGCAAAATTGCGGTCGCCAACGAGCTGCCGTAATCGCGGCAGCGCCTCCAGCCACTCGGCCTCCATCTGATGCCGCCCCTCCGCCAACCGTGTAGAAATCCTGTCGGCCGCGCGCGATGGTTATCCACACTTGGGGACAACCCGGTAAGTACCCGCCGCCGCACCACTTCCGTCCGTCCTCCACATCATTCGTACACACCTCCCGCCACAAGCCCGCCCGCCCTTCCTTTTCGGGGAAGGCATCGCACACGGCCGACAAGAGTCATTTGCAGCTCAAAGCTCGGAGTCAGACGATCGAGAGCGGCCCCCTCTTAGTCGATCCGCGGCCCTGCTGTCAATCGATTTTTTCTTGTCTTCAGCTTGTGCTGAGTTTCCGCACACATTGGCCACGCCGAACATATCGCGAAGCGATAAAACTGAATGCGGGCTCCGCCGTACATGCACAAAGTGCGGTCGCCCGCCAACGGCGATCCGTGGTTTTTTGCTTGAGCTTCCGGCGCGCTTTCAGCGGGAACCGCTTTTGAATGCTGTAACGCCAAGGCCGGATCGGGCGTGACGGTTGCCGACGTACGCAAAACCATGCGGCTCATCCTGTCCTGAGCCGGCTGCAGCAGATCGACGTCAGTGAGATTACGGAGTTGCCCGGGCCAAGGTCACGGCGGCGCATAGTAGGTCCGATTCGAGCGCGCCCTTGACGAGCCGGCCGTTGATAAAGACGGTCGGCGTGGAGTCGACGCCGAGCGCGGCTGCTTCGGTGACGTCGTTCTGCACTCGTGCTCGCGGCTCCGAGCTGTCAAGACATGAAGTGAATCGTGTTGTATCCAGCCCCAACCTTGCCGCGTACTCGATCAACGACTGCCTCCCGAGTTGCTTCTGGTTGTTGAAGAGAACGTCGTGGTATTGCCAGAACTGGCCCTCTTGGGCGGCGCATTCTGAGGCGACGGCCGCCAGACATGCTTCGCGGTGCAGCTGCCCAGTAAGGCTGGGGTTACACTCGGAGTCGAGCGGGAAGTGGTGGAACACCACCTGGATATTTTGCCCATATCGGCGCAGCACGTCGTCGACAGTGTCGTGGAACTGGGCACAGTGGCCGCATTCGAAATCGGAGAATTCGACGATGGTGACCGGGGCGGCGGCGTTACCTCGGGAATGTCCCCCGTCGACCGGCACCTGTACGATCGGTTGGGAGAGGTACCAGCGATAAAAATCTGGAAGCCGTCGTGCGATGGTGGCCGCATCCGATCCCTGGACACGGGGGCTAAAGGCTTCCCAGCTACCAATGGCGATCAGCAGGGCCGCCGCAACGACGCTACCGATGAGAACCACGCGATCTTGCCGAGCACGCTCGGCGGCCCGGCGGCGGCTACCTGCGAGGAGTTGCGAGCGGGAGCGCCACGCTGCCGCGAACAGACCGACACTCACCAGATAAAGGCCGCCGCACATCACACACACCGTATGCAGCACGCCCAACGCAATCACCGCCATATAGAGAGAGAACAACAGGCCCCATGCGGCGACCACCAGCGTGATCGCCGCCAGCCGTTCGCGCAGACGTGCGCCCGCAGCCAAAATCACCGCAACTGCAAGCGCGATGACGACGAGGTAGTACAGGATCGCCCAGAGCGAAATCGAGACGCCTGCCAGCACGGCATACCGACTGCTCAGAACCACGTCGCAATTGATCGCGGCATTAACGTTGCAAAAGCTCGCATAGTTCACGTCCACCGTCAGCCGGGAATGGACCACTTGAGAGGCGATGCCGATCGCTACTCCAATGAGTGCGAAGGTGAGAATCGGTAGGGTCTTCTTGAGGCGTTCGCTCATGAATGATAGTGCGGACTCGATCTCTCTTGCCAGCGCTGCAGATGGACTGCAAGACCGGTGATGCCGCCGACGGTCACGCAAACACGCGTCCGAAGCGCCACCGTCCGTACCGGTCCGAAACGATCACAGCAGCCAGCTTTCCGTTGGGCTCGACCAATTTCGCGGCTTCGTCCTGTCCGCCTGCGGTGATCGTCTCAAGCATCGGCTCGTAGCCTTGGCGTGCGCAGCGTGCCGCCGCCGCATCGACGCGAATTTCTCGCAGGTGCGGCAACGCCTCTCGCAAACCGAACACTTGTAGCTCATTCTCCTCGGCTGCATCCAGTGTGATCGCCTGCTCGAGACCGAACGGGCCGAATCGGGTCCGCCGCAACGCTTCCAAGTGTGCCACCGTCCCGAGCGATACGCCGATCTGTTCGGCGAGCACGCGTACATAAGTGCCCTTCGAGCACGACAGCGAAAACGCTACGGCGCTCTCATCCTGCGCGGTAAGCCGGAGGTCGTCGATGTGAATCTGACGCGGCTGGCGCTCCACCTCGATGCCGCGTCGCGCCAACTTGTATAGCGGCGTGCCCCGGTACTTGAGGGCCGAGTACATCGGTGGAACCTGCGCCATGTCCCCACACAGCTGTTGCTCCACCTCAGCCAGTTGCTCGCGGGTGACCGGCGGCACGGACGCGGTAGCGATCATGGTGCCGGTAAGGTCGCCGGTATCGGTTTGCCGGCCCAGACGGATGACACCAGTGTAGCTCTTGGTTGTGATGCTCAAGAATTGAGCGATCTTCGTCCCTGCACCCACACACAGCGGCAACACGCCGCTGGCGAAGGGGTCCAGGGTGCCAACGTGGCCGGTCTTGCATTGCAGCCGCCGCTTCACCCGGCGCACCACCTCGGCCGAGGTCATCCCCTGCGGCTTGTCAACGATCAGCAAACCATCCGCGCCCATCATTGCTCTCTCGCGGTCACGTTCTTCAGCAGGGCAGCCAGCCGGTCGGCCGTCTCCAAACTCGGATCGAACTGAAAGATCAGCTCAGGGGCGTAGCGCAGCTTCAGGCGCCGCGCCACCTGCACCCGGATGAATCCTGCAGCGCTGCGCAGGCCTTCCAACGAGCGTTCGCGTAAGCCCTGATCCCCAACGCAGCTGAAGTACACCTTGGCGTGCTTGAGATCGTCGGTCAGCTCGACGGTGGTCAAAGTCACCATGCCGATGCGCGGATCCTTGATCTCGCGTACAAGCATCTCGGCGATCACTTCGCGAACGGCCTCCCCCACCCGTTCGGCGCGGCGCACAGTCATCGCCGCACCATCCCAAGCGCACGGCAGAAGCCGTATCCGAACAGAGCTACGGTGAGATCGCGCTCAGCAATGAAAGACTTCGAAGTGCTCCTCACCGAGCTCGGCCACCTGCATGTCCTCGATGAAGCGCACCACCTGGCGCAGGGCGCCGTCGACGTACGGCACATCCGTGCCGACCTGACAGATACCGAGGACAACACGCTGCCACAGATCCTGACCGTCGCACTCGGTGACCGAGACATTGAAGTTGTTGGCCACTCGGGCCTTGATTCTCTTGATAACACCGCGTTTGCCTTTGAGAGAATGGTTTTCCGGCAAGAACAGGGTCAGTTTCAGGACTCCGATTACCATATCCAGGGCTCTCGATGAGCGGCGCCCGCCGCGCGGGTGAGATCTGCGAGATGGTTCGCGCGTCTAGACGCGGCGCTCGGCGACGGCTGCTTTACCGGCCGGTGGCGTGAGGTGGCGCGCCACCCGCTCGGTTTCGTACGCCTCGATCACGTCCCCGACCTTGATGTCGTGATAGTCCTCCAGTCCGATACCGCACTCATATCCCGATTGGACCTCTCGCGCGTCTTCCTTGAACCGGCGCAGGGTAGCAATCTTTCCCGTGTGAATGACAACATGATCGCGGACCAAGCGGGCGGTCGCGTTCCGCACCACCTTGCCGTCGAGCACGAATGATCCGGCGACTGTGCCGAAGCTTGGGACGTTGAAGGTCTGTCGGACTTCGGCGCGGCCGACGGTCTTTTCGCGCACCGTCGGCTCAAGCAGGCCTTCCATGGCATCGCGGACATCGTTCAGCGCGTCATAGATCACCGTATATAGACGGACGTCGACGCCCTCGCGTTCGGCCACTTCGGTTGCCTTCGGTTCCGGGCGGACATTGAATCCGATCACCACGGCGTTCGACGCCGACGCCAGCAGCACGTCGCTCTCCGTGATCCCGCCGACGGAAGCGTGCAGCACGTTGAGCCGGACCTCGTCGGTGGACAGGCGCGTGAGCGCTTCGCTCAAGGCTTCCACCGAACCCTGGACGTCCGCCTTGATGACCACTCGAAGTTCCTTTACATCACCTGCCTGGATCTGCTGGTAGAGATCCTCCAACGACACCTTAGCGGTCTTCACCAGCGTGGCTTCACGCTGCTTCCCGCGCCGGTGTTCCGCTACCTGCCGGGCAGTGGCTTCATCGGTCACCGCCACGAACGAGTTGCCGGCATCCGGAACGCCTTGCAGGCCGAGGATCTCGACCGGTGTGGATGGCCCGGCCACCTCGACCTTGCGGCCCTTGTCATCGATCATCGCGCGTACGCGGCCGTAATTGCCGCCGCACACGAACGGGTCGCCGACTTTGAGTGTCCCTTCCTGCACCAGCACCGTGGCGACGGGCCCGCGCCCGCGGTCCAGCTTGGCTTCGACGATAGTGCCCCGCGCCAGCTTGTCCGGCTTGGCCTTCAGCTCGAGCACCTCGGCTTGCAGGAGCAACATCTCCAGCAACTGCTGGATGCCCTCCTTGGTTTTCGCCGACACCGGCACGCAAATAATGTCGCCGCCCCAGTCCTCCGCCACCAGACCGTACTCGGTGAGATTCTGCTTGATGCGCTCGACGTTGGCTTCGGGCTTGTCGATCTTGTTGATGGCAACGATGATGGGGACGTTCGCAGCGCGCGCATGGTTGATGGCCTCGACCGTCTGCGGCATGACGCCGTCGTCGGCTGCCACCACCAGCACGACGATATCGGTGACCTTGGCGCCGCGCGCCCGCATGGCGGTGAATGCCTCGTGGCCCGGCGTGTCCACGAACGTGACCTGTTTCCCGTGCACCTCGACGCTGTAGGCGCCGATGTGCTGAGTGATGCCGCCGGCCTCCTGCGCGGTGACGTTTGTCTGGCGAATGGCATCAAGGAGCGATGTCTTGCCGTGGTCGACGTGCCCCATAATGGTGACCACGGGCGACCGCGGCTCCGCGTTCTCGTCGGTAGGCCCTTCGTGCGCGACCTCGAGCACCGATTCGGCATCGAAGGCGACGTTCTCGACGATGTACTCGAACTCCGAGGCGATCAGGCTGGCGGTGTCGAAATCGAGCACCTGGTTGATCGTGGCCATCATGCCGGAGTCCATGAGCTTCTTGATAATCTCGCCCGCTTTCACGCCCATCGCTTTCGCCAGGTCGCCGACGGTGACGACCTCGGAAATCCGCACCACGCGTTTGCTGGCGCGCGGCGTCGTGATCTCCGTCTTCTTCTGTTCCTTGCCGGGCAGCGCTCGCTTTTTGCGCGGCAGCTTCGCGCGGCGTCGGTCTTGCTCGCTGAGTTCTTGAGATTCCGGTTGGCGGATGACTTTCCGCTTCTTCTTGCGCGGCCGGCCTTCTTCGGTTTCAACCGCTACCGGCATCGGCTCCACGAGGTCGCGCCCAGCGCGTTCGTGACCGGCTTCGCTGGTGAACTCTCGCCGTGGCGCCGGCGCTGCGGTCTCGGTCTTACGAAGATCGATCTTGCCGAGCACACGCGGTCCTCGTAAGCCCTCCAACAATGGTGGCGGAGCGGGTTCGGGTGCCCGGGCGACCACCGGGGGCGGTGGAGGAGCTGGGGGTGCAGGTAGCTGCTCGATGGCCGCGGGTTCGGGCGGCGGCGCGATTTCCACCACCGGCTCGGGCGCGACCGGGGCTGGCGCTGAGGCCGCCGCTGCTGGTGACGGTGGGGGCGGGGACTGCGGCAAGGGTTCAGGCAGCGGCTCGGGCATGATGAAAGACTCGAAAGACTCGAAGGTTTCGGCATGCCTTGGCAGCGGCTCCGAGAGGCCGGCGCTCTCAACAACCGCTGGCGCTTCGATGCGGGTAGTGCGTCGGCGGATGACATTGGTACGCACACGACGCTCGACCACGGTTTGTCCTTCGCCGTGCACCACGTGCTCGTCGCCGACTGCGATCGAGGGCTTCTCCTCGGTGGCAAATTCGGCTTTCACCCGCTCGACTGCCTCTTCCGTCAACGAACTCTGGGAACGCTTGTTGCGAATACCGAGTTTGTCGAGTCTCGCGATCAGGTCTTTGGTCTCGATGCCAAGATCCTTTGCGAGTTCGTGTACACGTTTGTGCGGCATGCGATTACCTTATCATACCGAAGTGCTCAATCCGTTTCAGCTGTTGCACAAGCGTCACCCGCGATGCCTTGTCGACGGCACGGCCGAGCGAGCGCAGCGGACCCTTCCGGGCGGCGAATCGTTCCCAACATTCCCCTTTCGGATGCACGTACCCTGTACGGCCACTGTGCTGGCGGCTGGTGACCACGGCCAGCGTGCCGTCGCTTGTTACCGCCAGGCGCAGCAAATCGCGTTGCGGTGCGCGCCCGCCGCAGCCCATGCACATCCGTACCGGCTTGGCATTCACGAGGCTTTGCCCTCCTGTGCGCTCAAACCGATCTCCTCCTTCTCTTCGGCTTCCGTTCCGTCGACCGGCGCGGCTGCGGCCTCTTGCTGCTTCGTTTCCACGTAGGTCCGTGCGGCTTTCAAAATCGACGCCGCTTTCTCCGGGCCGAGCCCTTCGATTTCCGCGAGCGCGTGCTCGTCCGCTCGGGCGAGCTCTTCGGCGGACTTGAAACCGTTCTGGTACAGCAACTCGGCTGCGACATCGCTGATGCCGGGGACACCGATCAGCGAGGCTCGCGCCTGCCGGGCCTCGTCTTCGGCTTCCGACTCGCTGCGTACATCTAGCTTGAAGCCCGTCAGGCGCGACGCCAGCCGCACATTCTGTCCTTTGCGGCCGATGGCTAGGGACAGCTGATCATCGGGAACAATCACTTCCATGCTCTTCTCATCCTCGTCCATGATGATCTTGGCGACCTTTGCCGGCGCCAAGGCGCGGCAGACAAACTCCGCTGCATCGGGCGTCCAATGAACGATGTCGATCTTCTCCCCGCGCAGTTCCTGGACCACGGCTTGCACCCGGGTGCCCTTCATGCCGACACACGCTCCCACCGGGTCAACGTCCGCGTCGTTCGATACCACGGCGATCTTGGCCCGGCCACCCGGTTCGCGTGCCGCTCCTTTGATTTCGACGATCCCCTCATACACCTCGGGGACTTCCTGCTCGAACAGCTTGATGAGAAAGCCGGGGTGTGTGCGCGACAGGACGATCTGCGGACCTTTGCTGCTCGTCTCGACTTCGAGGATGTAGGCGCGAATGCGGTCGCCTTGGCGGTAGCGCTCGCGAGGAATCTGTTCCTTCTCGGGCAAGATGGCGTCCGTGCGACCGAGGTTGACGATGATGTTCTTCTTCTCAAAACGCTGGACGATACCGGAGTGCGTCAGCTCGCCTTTGCGGTCTTTGAACTCGTTGTAAATGATATCACGCTCGGCGTCGCGCAGCCGTTGAATCAGGCTCTGCTTGGCTGCCTGGGCGGCGATGCGACCGTAGCGTTGACCGAGTTTCTCCAGCAGATCGTCGCCAACTTGAGCCTCCGGATCCAGATTCTGGCGCGCGTCGTCGACGGTGATTTGGGTCTCGGGATCGTCCACGTGGTCCACGACCGTGAAGATCTTAAACAGCTCCACCTCGCCAATTTCGGGATTGAACTTCGCCTCCAGCTGCGTGCTCGGCGCCACGAGTTTCTTGGCGGCGGACAGCATGGCCGTCTCGATGGCGTTGATAACGATGGAGCGATCGATGCCCTTTTCCTTACTGACCTGTTCGATGACGCGGCTCAATTCTGGTTGCATGGCGACCTCATGGACTCCCCTTAGGATTCCGGCTCGTGGTTCGCCTGGGCAATCTCCGTGAAGCGTATCGTATGTAAGCGCCCGCCTTCGTCCACGACGATACCGTCGGCATCTACGGACTGCAGAATGCCAACGAAACCGCGGCGTCCTTCCACGGCTCCCGCAATCCGGACCCGTACCCGCTTTCCCTGGTAACGCAGGAAATGCTCCGGACGACGCAGGCGCCGATTAATCCCGGGCGATGACACTTCGAGGGTGTACGGGCCCGGTACCGTGTCGTGGACATCCAGCAAATCGCCCAATTGCCGGCTGACGCGGGTGAGGTCGTCGAGCGATACTCCGCTCTCGCGGTCGAGGTACAGGCGCAGCACCATGCCTCGGCTTTCCCGGCGGAATTCGACATCGACCATTTCCAGTCCTTCGTGCGTAACCAAGGGTTCGGCGATTTCCCAGACCCGCTCAGCGACCGTTTCGTTCATCTGTCCTCAAATAAAAAAGTGGGCGCGGCGGCCCACCTTTTGCGCAGCGGCCTAAGTTTGATGTACTCCTAGCATAAGCCGCCGACGGGCTGCAAGGTTTATGGGCCGGCGGGCGCTGTCCAGTTTCATTGACCCACACGATGGAGTGCGCAGCCCCGCCGCACGGCTCGGAACCGTTAGCGCCGGGCGCCAGCACCGGCATTACGCTGGTCGTGAGCGTCAGCGGCACCGCGCACCCGAGCGTCACCAACTCGGCAACGCTTTCCTACGCCGGCCATCGAAACGCGACGAACAACACGGCGATCAGACCCACGACCGTCAGGAAGTAGTCGCCGAGCAGACGGCAGCCGGGAGACTGACCGTGACCACGCAGCCGCCGCCTTCGCGGTTCGCGGCGGCAATCTGGCCGCCGTGGGTTCGCGCAATCTCTTGGGCGATGCTCAGCCCGAGGCCGGCGCCCGCGGCATCGGCACGGTTGCCCTGGCCGCGATAGAAGCGGTCGCAGATCCGGCTCAGGTCCTGCGGCGCGATGCCCGGGCCGGTGTCCGCGACGCTGACGTGAATCTGTTCCGCTTCCCGCTGCGCCGATAACGCAATCTCACCGGGCGTGCCGTTGGTGCCGTGGCGGAGGGCGTTATCGATGAGGTTGTTGAACAGGCGGTAGAGATCGCCAGCGTTGCCGGCAACCCACAGGCCGGATGGTGCGCTCACGTCGATGGTGACTTGCTGCTGCGCCGCCCGTTCGGCTGAGGCGTCCGCCAGCTCGTGCAGGACGTCGCTGAGGTCGACCAGTTCTACCGCTCGCGGCGCGGCGGCCGCGTCCAGCCGTGTCAGGGTGAGCAGGTCGTCCGCCAGGCGCGCCAGACGTTCGGTGCTGGCGAGCGCCTCGGCCAGCGCGGCGCGATACTCGGCGGCGCTGCGCTCACGCCCCATGGCTACCTCGAGACCGGCCCGCAGTACCGTCACCGGCGTGCGCAGCTCATGCGCCGCATCCGCAGTGAACTGCTGCAGCTCCGACACGGCGCGCGCCAGGCGGTCGAGCATGCGGTTGAGCACGGTGACCATCCTCCCCACCTCGTCGTCAGGGTTGTCGATCGGCACACGGACGGCGAGGTTGTCGGCCGCGATCTGATCGAGGTGCCGCGAGGCGTTTTCGAGCGGTCGCAAGGCGCGGCCGATGAGCCCCCACAAGCTCGCGGCCAGCAGGGCCAGCATGGCGGGAATACCGACGAGCAGCAGCGAGGTCAAGCGCTGCTTGGCATGCATGGCCGCGGCAGCAGAAGCCGCAATCGAGACGGTGATCGAGTGGTCCGCCGAGTCGTAGCGCACGACCCGCTGTTCTGGGTCAGGCGAGCGCAGCACTTCCAGCGCGGTGCGCGGGGCTTGCGCGATCACCCGCCCCTGCCGAGTGACGACGATGTATTTGTTTGCCCCGCGATCGCCCTCGCCGGCGATTTCCGCCACCAGATTAGCGATCGCCTCCGGGCTCGCCCGCGCGGTGAGCAACTCAGCGATGGTCTCCGCTTCTTCCTGCAAGGCCACGTCGAAGTCGTGCAACAAGCGATTACCGAAAGCCTCGACCAGCAGCCAGCCGGCGAAGACCGACAACGGCACCACCAGCGCCAGCACCCATACCAGCAGCCGCACGCGGATGGAGCGTCTCACGGAGACTCCTCCCGCATGATGTAGCCGGCGCCGCGCACCGTGTGCAGTAAACGCGGCGCGCCGTCCAACTCGGTCTTCTTGCGCAGCCGGTTGACGAACACCTCGATGAGATTGGAGAGCGAGTCGTAGTGATCGCCCCACACATGCTCAGCCAGCATAGTGCGCGTCACCACCTCGCCGGCGTGCTGCATCAGGTACTCCAGCACGCTGAACTCACGTGCAGTGAGATCGATGCGGCGATTGCCGCGCTGCGCTTGCCGCTTCAGGACATCGACGCGCAGATCGCCGACCTGCAGCACCGCCGTCCATTGCTGCCGTCCACGGCGGAGCAGCGCCTGGATGCGGGCGACCAGCTCGGCAAAGGCAAACGGCTTCGTCAGGTAGTCGTCCGCTCCCGCATTGAGGCCTGCCACCCGGTCTTCGACCGAGCCCCGCGCCGTCACGATCAACACCGGCGGGACCAACCCCGCTGCGCGCATCCGGCGCAACAAGTCGCCGCCGTCGGTGCCGGGGAGGCCGAGATCGAGGATGACCAGGTCGTATGGTTCGACCAGCAACCGCTGCCAGGCGTCTTCCGCCGTCGGGCTGATGTCGGCCGTCCAGGCCAGCTCCTTCAGCCCGCGCTGCAGGTAGCGCGCCAGCGCCTGCTCGTCTTCAACTATCAGCAGGCGCATGCGTGGACGCCGAAGCGGCCGCGGGCCGGGCGAGAAGCAGATAGAGCAGCGGCACGCCGATGAGCGAGAACAACATCGAAAGCGAAACGCCGCCGAGGATGGCGATCGCGAGCGGTTGCTGCATCTGGCCGCCCGCCCCCAGCCCGAACGCCAGCGGCGCCAGGCCTGCCACCGCCGCCAGCGACGTCATCAGAATCGGTCGCAAGCGCACGCCGCCGGCACGAATGAGCGCGGTCTCCAGATCGCCCGTACGTTCGTACTCCCTACCGGCGAAGTCCAGCAACAAGATGCCGTTCTTGGCGACGATGCCCATGACCATGATCATGCCGACAATGGAAGACACGTTGAGCGCCGTGCCGGTCACCCAGAGGCCCACCAGGCTGCCGGACAGCGCCAGGCTGCTGCCGAACACGATGGCGACCACCGCGGCCACCGACCCGAATTCTAACAATAATAACGCCGCCACAGAGGCAACGGAAGCAAAGAACACCAGCAGCAGCTCACTAAAGGCCCGCTGCTGGCTGGCGTAGAGCCCGCCGTACTCCAGCGAGACACCCGCGGGCAGCGACAACTTATTACTGAGCACATGCTGGGCGTCGCGCATCACCGCGCCCAGATCGCGCCCGCTGAGCCGCGCGGTGACACGCAGCAGTTGCCGCTGGTCCTCCCGGGTCCGCTGCGCCTCTATCGGCCCGGGCTCGAGGCGCGCCAGGGAACGCAGCGGCGCCAGTTCTCCGCGCGGCGCGATCAGCGTAAGGCCGTCAAGCGGGTCCAATTCTTCGCGAAAGGGGTCGGGGTAGCGCAGGCGCAGTGGGATGGCCCGGTCGCCTTCGAGGACCCGGCCCACGATCGTTCCCGTGATCGCGGTCTCCAGCCAGTGTTGCACGGCGGCGGCGTTGAGGCCGATACGGTTGGCGCGCTCGTCATTGACATCCACGCGGTAGGTCGGGCCGACGGCGGTGATGCCGTCGAAGTTGTCCACGATGCCCGGGATCGGCGCGATGAGGGCGTTGGCACTGCGTGCAGCTTGTTCCAAAGGCGTCAGGTCGCTGCCGAAAAGCTTGATCTCCACCGGGGTTGGGTTGCCGCTCAAGTCGCCGATCATGTCCTGGAGCATCTGCACGAAATCGATCCGCAGGCCCGGCATCTGAGCGTGCACCTCGTCCCTTACACCGTCCATGATCTCGTCGATGCCGCGCGAACGGTTCCGCCGGAGCCGGACGCTGTAATCCCCGCGGTTGGTCTCGGTCAGAAAGAATCCCAGCTCCGCTCCGGTGCGGCGGGAAAAGGAGACGACCTCCGGCGTGTGTGCCAGGATCGCGTCGACCTTCTCCAGCATGCGGACGGTTTCCTCCAGCGATGTCCCCGGCGGTGCCCAGTAGTCGAGGATGAATGCTCCTTCGTCCATCTCCGGCACGAACCCAGTCTCGACATGCCCGTACGCCACCCACGCCACCAGCACCAACGCCGCGCCCACAGCCAGCGCTGCCCAGGCGTGCTCGAGCGTCCACCGTAGCCCACGCGTGTACAACCGCGTCAGCCACGCCGCCATCCGGTCGCCCGGGCCCTGACGTACGCGGCGCGCGCGCCGCGGTTCGAGTGCCGCCGCCAATGCCGGCGTCAAGCTCAACGCAAGCGCCAGCGACACCAGCAGCGCCACCGCCATGGTCACAGCCAGCGGTCGGAAGAAGGCGCCCGGCACGCCGCTGAGCAAGGCCAACGGGACCAGCACCACCACCGGCGTCAGGGTGGAACCGAGCAGGGCATGGGCGATCTCGGCGATGGAACCGGTCAAGCCGGCCTCGTCCGTCTCCCCGAGCGTCCGGTGCCGGTGCAGGTTTTCCACCACGACGATGGCGTCGTCCAGGATCAGTCCGATCCCGGCGGCGATGCCGCCGAGGGTCATCAAGTTGAAGCTCATGCCCATACCGCGCAGCACGATGCAGCTGATCAACACGGTGGCGGGGATGACCGCTGCGGCGACGAGCGTCGTGCGCACGTCAGCAATGAAGAAAAAGATAGTGGCGACGGCCAGCACCAATCCGATGGCGATGCTGTCGCGGACGCTGCCGACCGCGTCGTGAACCAGATCGGCCTGATCGTAGAACACGGAGAATCGGTATTCCGGATGCGCCTGCGCCAGCGCCGCGATCTGCTGCCGCACGCCGGTGGAGATGGTGACCGCGTTCCCCGTCGGTTGCCGGGACACCCCGATCAGCGCCGCCGTCTCGCCGTTGGCGGCGGCGCGCGTGAAGTCCTCACGCAGGCTCGATTCGATGCCGGCGATATCACCTAGGGTGACAGGAATGCCGTGGTCTTCGGCGACCACGACGCTCAGCAGCGAGGCGGGCTCGCCGCCCTGACCGCGCACCACCGTGAGCGCGAGCTGATAGCCGTCACGTACCTGACCGCTGGCCGCGATCAGGTTGGCGTTGTGCACGGCGGCCTCGACCGCAGCGAGGTCCAGATGGTGTTGCGTCAACGCCACCGGATCCACCGTCAGCGCATATTCGCGGATCTTGGCCCCGTTTAACTCTACCCGGTAGACGCCGGGAATGGTGCGCATCCGCGGCGCGGCTTCGTAGATGACGAAATCGGAGAGCTCGGCCAGGCTGCGCTCGTGCGAGGTCACGGCGATGCCCACGATGGGGAAGGCCGAGGTGTCGAGCAGACGGGCTTCGAACTGGGTGCCCGCCGGCAGCTCACCGCTGGCCTGCTCCATTGCCGCTTGCACCAGCTGCAGCCCACGCTGCATGTCGGCGTCCCAGTCGAAGAGCAGATCCAGCTGTGCGCCACCACGGCTGGTCATCGAGCGGATGATTTGCACGCCGAGGATGCCGGCCAAAGCGTTCTCCAACGGCTGGGTGACGGCGGTGAGCGTCTGCTCGACCGGCAGGTTGCCGGCGCGTGCGATCACCGTGATGCGATGGAAGGCAACCTCCGGGAAGATGGACACCGGAATGGTGAGTGCGGCCCAGACGCCGGCTGCCACCAGCAGCAGCGTGATGCCGAGGATGGCCGTCCGGTTTCGGCTGATGAAGCCGCCGAGAGTCATTCGTTGTCGCGCTGGCTGGGCTCGGGCGGCTTCGCGTCCGGCTGCGCCGTTGCCGGCGTCATGCTGGCCTCAACGCGCGTCCCGTCCGGCAACGCGTACTGGCCTCGAGTGAGCACCAGGTCGTCGGACCCGAGGCCGGCGGTGACTTCGACCTCTTTGGCGGTACGCAGGCCCAGCTGAACATCGCGCCGTGCCGCGCGGCCATTGACTGCAACCATCACCGTGCCGCGCCGGGTTGCGGTGGAAGAGATCAGGGCGGAGCGTGGTATCAGCAGAGCGCCGCTGTGTTGTGCGACCGTGATGCGACACTCGACAGCAGCGTGCAGCAACGGCGGCTGCAACGGGGCCGTGAGCGCAACCCGGACAGGAAGAGTGAGTGCCTGCGCCGCGAGCGCGGTGACGACAGCCTCGACCTGGCCGGCGACCTCGGAATCGCCGGCGCGGATCTCCACCGGCTGGCCCGCATGGATCCCTGACGCGGCGGTGGCCGGTACCTGCGCCACGACGTACAAGGAGCGTGGGTCGAACAGCTCCAGCAGGACATCGCTTGGTGCGACCTGTTCATTTGGATTGTGCAGGCGTTCAGCAACCACGGCAGGGAATGGGGAGCGCAACGGAACATCGCCTCCGATCTCATCGCGCAGCTTACGCACCGTCTCCTTCTCCGCCGCACTGAGCGCGTCGGCGCGCTCCAGCAGCGCAAAGCCATGCTCGGCCGCCTCGTTCTCGAGCGGAATGACGCGCGCGGCCACGGCACCCTCCGCCAGCTGATCGCCCGGTTGTACGGTGAGCATGGTGATGCGGCCCGCCACCGGTGACGCCAACCGCAGCACCGTGCGCGCCTCAGTCTGCCCCATCACGTCCAGCACGTCGGCGATGTCGCCGCGGCGCACCGGAGCGACCTGCACCCGGATGGGCGCCGCTTCTTGCGGCACCGACTCCTCAGTTGCTGTTTGGCAGGCCATCGCGGTACAAACAAGCGCGATCGCCAGCAGGGCAATGCGCACCCGGTTCATTGCGACCCTTGTTCCATTGGGACCTGTCCCGTTGGGACTTGTCCCAGGATCTGTTCTTGCGTCGCCACCGCAAGCCAGTAGGTGAGTAAGGCCTGAGGTACGTGGAGGCGGGCATCGACGTACTGGTTCAGAGCGTCGAGCACCTCGAGGAGGCGCACGTTACCGCCACCGAGGTAGCGTGCCCGCATGAGTTGGAAGTCCTCTTGCGCCTGCGGGATGGCGCGTTGCCAGGCCATCAGATCGCCTTGCGCCCGCGCTGCCTCGGTGCCCGCGCGTGCTAGCGCGATCTGAATCGTTTGGCGCGACTGTTCGACATTGGCCTCCGCAGTCCTGGCGGCGGCCACCGCAGCGGCAACTCGCGCGCTGATGCCGCCGCCGTCGTAGAGCGGCACGGTGAAACCGAAGAGGAATTGTCCTCCGCCGTTGTCGTGGAACGTCGGTCCCGGCTGCACCCCGAGGGCGCCGCCGCTGGCAGTCAACGTCAGGTGGCCGCGCCACTCGCTGCGCACCGAGTCGGCTTCGCGGCAAGCCGCTTCGGCCGCGGCCCTGGCATCCGCCAGGACCGGGCAGGCATCGATGAGCGCCTCGGTTACCTGCGGGGGCGCGATCGCTGCGGGTTCGACCAATGCGTCCGGAGTTACGTCGACGCCGGTCAACAGTGTCAATTCGCTTCGCGCACCAGCGAGCTGAGCGTCAGCCGCGCGCTCCGCCGTGCGTGCCGTCTCCACAGCCAGGCGCGCGCGCAAGACGTCGTTGTGGGGCGCCAGGCCAAGTGTTTCCTGCCGCTGCAGTAGTCCGACGTAGTCACGCAGTGTACGGATGTCCTCGCCGTGGACACCGCTCTCCGTGCGCGCCGCCAAGGCGTTGAAGTATGCCGCCCGCACGGCGAGGGCAACGTCAGCGCGCCGCTGCTGTGCCATCGCGCTCGCCGATCGGAGCCGAGCGCGTGCCGCCGCGAACTGCGCATCGCGTAGGCCACCGTCGAGCAAGGTGGCTTCGATCGTCAGCAAGGCGGAGGTGACGCCACCGTTGGTGACGGTTTCGTCGAATCCCTGCGAGCGACCATAGTTGGCTTCCGCCAGCAGCCGGGGAACATACGCGGCCTGTGCCGCGCGCACCCCTGCGGATGCGGCGTCGACCTCGAATCCCGCCGCCCGCGTTGCCGGTGCGCGCGCCAGGGCCAGGCGGACACAGTCGGTGACGCTGATCGGCTCGCCCTGTACCGTTTGGCTGAGCAACACGGTGGCGAGCAGCAGCGCCGCCGCGAACAACGGCGATGACGAGCCACGGCACGAGTCAGTTTCGGGCGAATTCATCGGCCACGTACCGAATGCGGAATTACAATCCAGCAGCTACGCTAACACGATAGGGCTGAACCCAAGTTGAACGAGACCTAAATCTTCGTTCATCTTCGCCAGGCTGTCGTGTGACGGACTCATGGACATGCGGTCCGTCCGTCGCCCAGGGCGTTGCTTCATATGAGTTAACTAAATCTCGCAGCCGCGAGAAGCCGAGTCGTGATGATTGCTGTCTACGCCGAAGGCGTTGTGCATCACAGCCCAGGGTTGCCGCATGTTTTTCGCGGCTACCCTGGGCCGAATCGCCCGAGCAGTTTCCAACCCCGATGGGGTTGCGTCTCGCCGGCTCAATCGCCCCCGAACCCGCAGCCTGCAACCCCTTCGGGGTAGGAGGAGGAATCGGTTCTGGTTCCCAGGGTAGCCGCTGCGCGGCAACCCTGGGCTGTGTTTCGTAACGCCTTCGGCGTAGTCTGCGAACCCACCTTCGCATAGGTTAACGCGTATGGGGGCGTTGCCCCGGGCTGATGGCTTGCCGCCCTCTCAGGGCTGATACGGAAGGATTCTTTGCCTCGTCGGAGAAAATTTGGTGCTCGACCAAGAGATTTTCCTCGTCGAGACAAGAAGCAGACTCCTCGAGACAAGAAAAAGAGCTGTCGAGTCGAGAAAAGGAGCCGTCGAGACAAGAAAAAGACTCCTGGACCCAAGAGGCTCATTGGTCGAATAGCGAATTTTTCTAGTCGTTGAGGAGATGCACAGGGGGTCTGTAAGTCCTTGGAATCGCTGACGATTCCGTTATGGAGCACAACGATTCGCCGCCGAAAGTGAGATTTTTGCGCACAATTTCGTCCGGCGGCTGCGCTTTTTGCTCGATTTTGTGAGAGCAAGACACTTTACGCGTCGTTTTTGTGCAGTCGGGTGCGCTTGGCTCAGTATATGCGTACAGTGCGTGCAACTTAGATTACGTGGTGAACAGAAAGGAGGATCGGATGAACAGAACACGGCGTTCGCGAAACGCAACCAATGGAAATAATCATCCGCGCAAGAAGCGGACGCCGCGCGCTGCTCAGGTAGACGTCAGCAGTGCGGAACTCAGGCACTTGGTCAAGGCGCCTGGCGACTATCACGACATTGCGCGGAAATTCGCTGACGCGCTGGAGTCGACCAACTTCCGGGGTAGCGTATCCCCGCAGAAGCTACGCAGCATGGTCGCGCGCGGGGAGCGACTGGGGCAGCGTGCCGCTGCAACGCAGCTCAAGGCGGTGGCCGCCGACCGGCGCCGGATGCTGCAGGATTCGCAGGCATGGAAGAGCATGTTGTCGAATTGGCGGCTGGTGCAGGCGGCGATGCCGGACCGCCCTGACCTCGAAGCCCCGTTCGCATTCATGCAGGAATACATGGCCGTGACGCGCAGCACGCCGCCGCAAACGCCCGCGGCCCAGTGAGCGGCTTTCACGTTTCCGGGAATTGTGACCTGCCCAAGCGGGGCGATTCCTATGCCGACACAATAAGCACGGGACTCTCAGTATCCGGACGGCGTAAGAACTCCTCGGCCACGCCGGTGCGGACCACCAGGATTCACACGCACGTCCTGAAGCGGGGCGGGCACGGGGTGCTGAGCCCCGCCGATCGGTTGTAGGGACACCCGGCATGGCAAGCGCGCAGTGCGTGTTGGGCTGCGACCCTGCACATGCGGGAGGCGGTGTTGGGCTGCGCGATCCTTGCAAGGGTTGCGCGGGCGGTGATATACGGGTCACGGTCATAAGTGGCGGGAGGAACAGAAGAAGATCCACAATGGGCCTTGCCCACACACTGCGTGTTGAACTGACAGGACCATGTCAGTTCAACACGCATCGAAGCCGAGCGGCCCAAGTAGGTAAGTAGGTAGTTCGGCGGCTATCCGGTCGACGTGTCGCCAATGACATCCGATTCGTACCCGAGTCGCAAGTCTCTTGTCCTCGTCGTTGGCGCAGGGGCAAGTAAGGAAGTGAACCTGCCGGTTGGTGATGAACTCAAGTACGCTATTGCCGCGAGCCTTGCGTTCCGCGTGGAACATGGGTGGAGCGTCGTGGGTGGCGATCCGAGAATCGTTGAAGGATTCCGCCAGTTGGTGCGGCAACCAGACAATAGGCAGGGGGACATCAATCCCTATCTACAAGCTGCGGCACTGATCCGAGACGCGATGCCGCAGGCACAGTCAATAGACAACTTTATCGACTCCCATCGATCAGACAGCCGCGTCGCCGAATGTGGCAAGCTCGCAATTGGTTGCTGCATCTTGAAGGCCGAGAGAGCAAGCCCTCTCTACGTCGATCGCAGCAACATCTACAATAAGATTAGGTTTGCCGACGTTGCCGACACTTGGTTCAACAGATTCTTTCAGCTCATTGCCCAGAGCTGCCAGCGCGACGAGGTGGCTGACCGTCTCCGAAAGATCGCGGTGATCTCGTTCAACTACGACCGATGCTTGGAGCACTTCCTGCACGGCGCCCTTCAAAACTACTATTCCATGTCCCCCGACCAGGCCACTACGACGCTCCGCAGCCTCGATATGTTCCATCCTTACGGCACTGTTGGATCGTTGCCGTGGACAGACCCATCGTTGGGGGTCGACTATGGAGGTGAGCTATATTCACAGCACATCGGTAGCTTTGTTCGTCGAATTCGAACGTTTGCCGAGGGGACCGACGAAACAGGCAGCGACATTGTCGCCATTCGCTCGACTCTCCGGTCCGCTGAGAGAGTCGCATTTCTTGGATTTGCCTTTCATCGGCTCAATCTCGAATTGCTGTTCGGAGCAAAGCAGGAGGAGGCTGCGGCCCACGACGGACTGGTTTACGCGACGGCGTTAGGCCTGTCCGATACCGATGCAAAGCTCATCAACCGCGATCTTGCATATCAAGGTGGATATCGGCCAGAAAACATACACCTTTACCGGGAACTTACCGCGTCCCAGCTATTCAATGAACACTCGCGAGGTCTAGACCTTCAATGAGAGCCATCCGACAGGAGTATGACCAAGACAACGCTGCGCGTGCCGTAGCCTGCGCTCCAACTCGCGGCCCAATAGGCATCATTCGCAGCGTTGAGCGCCGAATCGGCTCGCCGGGACTGACCCGTGAGGGCCAGCTCCAGCTGCCACACCACCGTACGTGCGGGTCCGCATACGGCTGAAACGCGAGTATGGGAAGTGAACAGCGGGCGGCACGATGGATCGGGAAGTAATCTGGTCACGCTGGGCCAGCGATGATCTTGTCTCCGTTGCGCGTTAAGGCACCCCGAGAGCTGTTTTGATCGCATGGTTCAGCTCCTCGACCTTGCTTGCGTCGCATGCACCCATGAGTCGCTTCAGTCGCAGGCGCGGAACCGTGAGGAGATTGTCCATGTTTGCCGCGCAGCTAACGGGCAAGCCTTGTCGGCGGCCGAGCACCACTTCGGTAGGAAGTTGGCGCACGGTTCTGGTCACCAGTGCGACAACGATTGCACCGATGGTCGAGAGAACGGCGTCGCGGGTGAGGATAACCACAGGTCGGTCGCCAACTGGCGACGGCAACTCAGCCCACCAGATTTCTCCGCGCTTCACGCGTCGTCAGCTTTCCAGTTGGAAACAGGTGGGAGTTCGTCGAGCAGTGCAACTTGCGTTTCGGCTACTTGGGTTGCGTCCAGGTCCGTAATTGCAGCGCCGTCGAGATACTGGCGGATAGCCTCCTCCACGATGGCGCGCACATCCCGGCCCTGCTTCGCCGCAATACCTCGCAGCTGCTCTTCCACGTTGCCGGGTAGCTCGATGCTCACGCCGTCACTGTACTCTGACGCCGGTATGGCTTCAAGCGATGGTAACCAGCCGAGCCGAATCGGCTCGCCGGGACTGACCCGTAAGGGCCAGGCCGGCTGCCACACCACCGTACGTGCGGGTGGTGAGCACTTCGCGACGATCGCTTTTCACGTTGCTGTACAAGATCGAGAAGATCACCCACGCAGCGGCCGCCTAACCCCAGCAATGGACAACAAAGCGCTGCTTGAGGCTTGGCCACTCGATCCGACCGACCGCGCGAGAGGTTCACGTCCCGACAGCTCACCCGCGCAGCCGTTTGCCAGTTGCTACTGGGGTTTTCTACAATCTCGTTCGGCGCACGGAGGCGCATCAGGATGGTTAGCAGGGAACGATTTTAGGTCAGAATCCCGGCTCCCAAATCGGCGTGAGATCTAACACGAACCCCGGGAGGACCGGATCGGCAGCCAGAGGCGTGGGATTGTCGAGCACCTCGACCGCAGCGCCCGGCCGGTAGCGGTACACACGACGGAATCCCGGATCAATCAACCACCCCAGTTGAGCACCGTTAGCGAGGTATTCGTCCATCTTCTCCTGCGTCAGTGATAGGGAGTCCGACGGCGACAGCAGCTCGATGACGAAATCGGGGCAGAGCGGGAGAAACCGCTCCTTCTGTTCCCCACTGAGCTGCGCCAGACGCGCGCGCCGTACCCAGGCGACGTCGGGCGATCGCAGGGCCCCGTTGGGAAGCTCAAAACCCGTTGACGAGTCGAATGTGATCCCGCTTCCATCGGCGTGTGCCCATGCTGCGACCTGCATCACCAGGTTGGAGTTCCGTGCCCCCGTTTTTCCACCCGCTGGCGGCGTGACGATGACGTCTCCCTTCGCCGTGCGTTCCAGTCGAAGATCAGGATTGAGCAGGCACAGGCGGAAAAACTGCTCATTGGTGATACCGACGTTCGGACCCGCACGCAGGATAAGCGGACCGCGCTCCAGTGCCGCTGGGAGCCGATCACTGTCGGAATGAAGCTCGTTCATGTGGATGAACCCTGTGCGCAGCGTAGCACATGGGCACCGGAGATGACCAGTTCAGCAACGGTTCAGCGACTTGGCCGAGGGCGTTGAGGAAGCGAACCACCTAGCTTGCTGGTGTGGTCGACGAAGTGCCACGATCAGTGTACGCGTTGCCGCTGCTCTGCAAGGCGAAGCCGTAGCTGGCGTCGTAAGACTCCCGAACAAGGCGTCGAGCCGGCCGGCACGGGGCTGGTTGCCACACGCGGTTAAAGGGCTATACCTAAAAGAAAAGGAGGAGCGCGCCGGATGCCTCTGTTCATGGACATCCACAAGTTGCAAGGCACGACGACGCCGGACGCCGTTGCAAGTGCCCACCTCGCTGACTTGAAAGTTCAGGGGAAGTACGACGTAAATTACCTCGGTTACTGGCTCAACGAACAAGCCGGCAGGGTGTTCTGTCTGGTGCAGGCGCCGAACGCGGCAGCTGCCTGTGCCGTGCATAGTGAGGCGCACGGCTTGGTTGCCGACGAGATCATCGAAGTCGAGGAAGGAGCCGTGAACGCCCTGCTCGGCAATGGCAAAACCAACTCGGCGGGCGCGATGCTGCAACCCGGCGGGAGCACGATTGACGGCGGGGTGCGGACCATCATGTTCACGGACATGGAGGGCTCCACGACCATTACGCAGCGCCTCGGGGACGCCGAGGCGCTGAAGGTGCTACGTGTGCACGATGCGATTGTCCGCGACGCTCTAGCATCGCGCGGCGGGCGAGAAGTCAAGCACACCGGGGACGGGATCATGGCGACCTTCACGTCGGCGTTCTCTGCGGTCGATTGCGCGGTCGCCATTCAGCAAGCGCTGCAGCTTCACAACCAGAAGGGCGTCGGGACGCCAATCCGAGTTCGAATCGGTCTCAGCGCAGGCGAGCCGGTCGAGGACCACGCGGACTTGTTCGGTGCCACGGTCCAACTTGCAGCACGGGCCTGCGCGCATGCGCGGCCGGGGCAGATTCTCGTGTCGAATGTCATCGCAGAGCTTTGCATCGGTAAGCTCGTTACCTTTGTGGACCGAGGCGAGTCGGTCGTGAAGGGATTCGAGAAACCGGTCCACTTTCACGAGGTGCAGTTCCAGAGCAAGAGCTGACACGTTCCATTTTTGAGAGGACATGCTTGGTACATCAACCGTCGAACAGTTCGCCGGAGCCCTTCGCGGCCGATTGATTCGGCCGGATGCTCCCGACTACGACGCAGCGCGCAGCGTCTACAACGCCATGATCGGCCGGCGGCCGGCGCTCATCGCGCGCTGCGTCGACGTCGCCGACGTGATCGCCGCGGTTACCTTCGCCCGCGAGCATGAGCTGCCGCTCGCGGTGCGCGGTGGCGGGCACAGTGGACCGGGCCTGGGCGTTTGCGACGATGGACTGGTCGTCGACCTCTGCCTCATGAAGGGAGTCCGCGTCGATCCAGCGTCGCGCACCGTACGCGTCGAAGGGGGCTGTGTTTGGGGCGATGTCGATCACGCCACACACGCCTTCGGCCTGGCGACGCCGAGCGGCTTCATTTCGACGACGGGAGTGGGGGGTCTCACGTTGGGCGGCGGCATCGGCTACCTGTCGCGCCATTACGGCTTAACCATCGACAACCTGATCGGTCTGGACGTGGTGCTCGCCGACGGTCGCTTTGTCACCGTAAACGCGGGCGAGAATGCCGACCTGTTCTGGGCGGTGCGTGGCGGCGGCGGTAACTTCGGCGTCGTGACGTCGTTCGAGTACCGCTTGCACCCGGTAGACAAGGTCCTCGCCGGGCCGATGCTGTGGCCGATGGAGCGGGCGCCGGAGCTGCTGAAGTTGTGGCGCGATTTCATTCTCGAGGCGCCCGAGGACATCAATGGCTGGTTCGCTTTCATGACGGTTCCGCCTGCACATCCGTTTCCAGAAGCGTTTTTTCTGCAGCCGATGTGCGCCATCAGCTGGTGCTACAGTGGCCCGCTAGAACAAGCAGAGCAGCGCTTCGCACCGGTCCGCGCATTCGGCGCGCCGGCGATCGACTTTACCGGCACGGTTCCCTTTCCGGCGCTGCAGTCCCTGTTCGATCCGTTTTTCCCTCCGGGCCTGCAGTGGTACTGGAAGGCCGACTTCTTCAAGGACCTGAGCGACGAGGCGATCGCCCTGCACGTCGAGCACGGCGCGAAGCTGCCCACGGCGCAGTCGACCATGCACCTCTATCCGATCAACGGCGCGGTGCACAGGGTCGGCAGGAATGACACTGCATTCAGTTTCCGCGACGCCAACTTTGCCGAGGTCATTGTAGGGGTCGATCCCAACCCGGCCAATGTCCAACGGATGACCGCGTGGGCCAGGGAGTACTGGCAGGCGCTGCATCCATACTCGGCGGGTGGAGCCTACGTCAACATGATCATGGACGAAGGCCAAGCCCAAGTCAGAGCCGCCTACCGTGACAACTACGATCGCCTACTCGCCATCAAGAACAAGTACGATCCCAAGAACCTCTTCCGCATCAACCAGAACATCCAGCCGGCTTCCTGACAGTGAAGTGGCCAAGGGCACAGGGAAGTAGCCACGAGTTCCCGGAGTTGGGAGCAGACAATTAGTGACATAAGGGAACGCGTTGACGGCATGCGGAAGCATTTCAGCGCCCGCAAGGATCGCCCATGCGTCCCAGCGGACGGCGCGAGTTCTTCCGAGCATGGCAGCAGGCGTTTGACAGCGATGATAGACCTCAGCGTTGCAAAAAACCCCGCTCACGTAGAGGTCAGGTGGCGATGGGCTCTTGGGCGCCGAGGGCGTGGAGGTAATGCAGGAGTTCGTCGCGGACGGCAGCATTGGCGTTCATGGTCAAGGTCAGCCGGCCGGCGGGCCGCGTGAGGCGACCGGCGCGCTGCAGGAGGTTGCGGCGCAGGGTGTGGAGTTCCTGGAAGACCCACAGCGCGGCGCGCTTGGCGGTGGTGGCGCGCTGCGGGGGTGCGGCCGCCATCTGCAACTCGCGCGCGAGGTTGTGCGCGAGCACGGCACTCCAGAGAAAGAGCTGGTTGCCGACGCACGTGGTCACCGGCACATAGTCGAGCTGGACATGGGTCTTCAGCTCGCCGAAGAGCTTCTCCTGCGCACCGCGGCCGTGGTGAAAGGCCACGACGTGGCGCACCCAGGTGCGCTTGTTGGTGACCAGCACAGTGAACTCGTAGCCGAGCTGATGGGGCACGAAGAGATCGAGTTGGAGGGGCCCCTTGTGCTGCTGTACTACGCGCTGGCGCAGGAAGACGAAGCGGGCCGGGGCCGCCCAGCTCTTGGGCTGCCAGCGTTGCTCGAAGTAGGCCCAGTTGCGGTCGAACGGCCACCAGTGCCGGCGCCGTTCGACCAGGGTCTTGAGCGCCGCCAAGCGCTCGAAGGGCACGGAGATGGTGAACTCCACGCCCGCAGTGTCGAGCAGGCGCAGGATATCCTGGCTGAAAAACGCGCTGTCGAGCCGCGCCTCCAGGCGCACGCCGGGCAGAGCGCTGCGTAGGCGCTGCACGCAGTCGCGGATGAACTGCTGGGCGTCGTGGGAGTCGTGCACGTTGCCGGGCCGATGCAGGACGTCGAAGACTTGGCCGACCTGCGCGACGGTGCAGAACAGTGGGTAGTAGCTGCGGGCACCCTTCTTCTGCTTGTTGAACCCCACCGCGCTGCCCTCGGCATGCCGACTGGTGCTCAGCACCGAGCCGTCGAAGTCCAGCGTGAGGCGGCGCAGCCCGAGCGTGCGCAGCCGCGTCACCACCAGCTCCCGGCACAGTCGGCGCAGCTTGGCGACGCTGGCCGCGTCGGCGCTGGCCAGGGCGCGGCTGACCGTGGCCACATCGGGCAGGCAGCGCAATCCTAGCAGCCGCTGGACCAGGATGTCGTCGCGGTAGTAGCGCAGGTCGCGCAGCTCGCGGTAGCCGAGCCAGAGGTGGACGACCAGCAGCAGGATGACCACGTGGTGGCCGAAGATAGCTTTGGCGGGCAGGTGACTCATGCAGGCCCGCAGGCGCTCCTTTAGCTGCAGGCGGCTCAGCAGCGCCTGCACGATGACCAGGCCGGCAAAGGAGGTGAGGGCGCAATCATCGAAGCGCAGGAGCGGTAGGGCATGGGTTTTCTGATGCACGGCAGATCTGCTATGCTTCATATGTGACTGGGCTCCTTTCTCTTGGCGGCGTTAGGCACGGCCCGCAAGGCTTTCCCGGTCTGAACACCCCGCCTTTTTGCAACTGAGGAGTCTTGTCAGTTCAACACGCATCGAAGCCCAGCGACCCAAGTAGGTAAGTAGGTAGTTGGCTGCAAACAGGGAGGTGGACCATGAGGAGGATCGTCGCAGTGCTGCCGATCGTGCTTGCCTGCGTCACCTCGGTTCTCGCGCAAAGCAACACCGTTGTCTTCGACAACCAATCGGGTGAACCCGCACTCGTCAAACTGATCGGCCCAACGGCCAAGGAAATCGAGGTGCCGACGGGGTCGAAAGGAACGGTCAGCGCCGCAGCAGGCCACTATCGTATCAAGGTTAGGTACGGCGTGACGGGAAATTTCCGCTACGCCAAGGGGGAGGAGTTCGAGGTAACAGAAACCGCGACCGCGAGGTCTGAAACGACGATTACCTTGCACACCGTCGTGGCTGGGAATTACGCGTCACAGCCCAGCACGCAGAGCGAGTTCGAGGCAGACGGTCAACGCGCGGGCCAGGCCGCTGTCGTGCCAGAGAAGTCTACGGAGCAGTATGAGGAAGCAGATGTAGACGCACTATCCATTTATTTGGAGACGGAAATCAAGTCCCTAGTAAGGGAGGCTGATGGCACTCTTGCTGGAGTTGATGCAGTCGTCGCAAAGTTCACGATCGCAGATATGCCGGTTGAGCTTATCACCAATAAGATCGGCATTGATCAGAATGATAGACACTTTGCCACTATTTCGACTAAGCAATTCGGCACAATCCGGCTAACCCTCAGTCAGTTTGGTGGGGGTACCGTTTGGCTAACGTCTTCGCAGAAAAGAACAGTGCTAAGTCTAAGGGCTGCTCAGGCGCTAGGCGCCGCGAAGGCTACAACCGAAGGGTACAGCCAACGATGGGTTGCCGAGACCAAGGCGCGCCGGTTAGTTGCCTACTTGACCAAGCGGGCCAGCGGGTTCGATCTCAACATAGTTGGCCTAGATGGTTCAAATCAAAAGCGGGTAACCGACGGGGTGCAAGACGCTAGAGATCCAAGGTGGTCGCCAGATGGCAGATACTTAGCGTTTGCGGTCTACGAGCGTAGCGGCAAGAGGGCTCTTTGGCGTGTCAACGCTGATGGCTCGGGTATGCTCCGGCTAATAGAGTGCGCCAGCGGCGGCGTGTTTCCAGTTTGGGCACCGGATGGACTGCGGATTGCTTACGAGCAAAAAAACGGCGAAATGCACGTCATCGACTCTGACGGGAAGAATGATCGGAGATTGACTGAGTCCGCTGATCATTTCGCTAGAGCATGGTCCCCTGACGGTTCTCTCATCGCTTTTGACAAATTTCAGGGCGGTACGTTCAGAGTGGGATACATAATGACAAATGGAACCGAAGAACGGGTGCTTCCAGAAGGCGCGCACCCTTACGCCGGAGAGGACAGTAATCCTAGTTTCTCGAACGACGGTAAACATATTCTCTTTCAATCCGATCGTGACGGTGCGACCGCCATCTTCGTGTTTGATACAGAATCGTCAACCTTGAGGCGTCTTACGAGCCCGACTCACAGAAGTTTTGCACCGACGTTCGTGCCAATCGGAGGTCGCGTGGTCGTGTCTGTCAAGTGGTAGAAAATTGTTGAGCGTTCCATCCGGCAACTAAAGTGAATCGCCTCGTTTCCCTACGCTGCCCTCTTCTCCTTAACCGCTGGTGCTGCGGGCATGTCCTTCC
>Ga0187884_10000777_pt1 | contig 31047 bp, 35 predicted proteins | sample June2016WEW_20_4_FD_132983 | JGI IMG/M metagenome (GOLD analysis project Ga0187884, IMG submission 132983) | Peatland microbial communities from SPRUCE experiment site at the Marcell Experimental Forest, Minnesota, USA - June2016WEW_20_40 | ecosystem: Environmental > Terrestrial > Soil >...
GCGGCTGGGCTTCCCTCACAAAACTTGCTGACTTATGGAAGGTCACCCTTAGGATTTACGAAACGCGACATTTGGACCGGGATGGCTGGCTTCGACCGACCAACCTGGATCCGATTCCTCAATCCAAAGGCTACCTGGTTCCTCACTGCCCAGTTCTTCTGGACCTACGTTACCGGGAACGTCCATGACCTCGTTGGTAATGGCTCTCCGGCGGGCGACTACCCCTACTACGGGCCGGTCGGCAAGTGGATGAGCGGGGGTTTCGCGGGCCTGAGCGAACGGCAGCAACAATCCGGGCCCGGCGTCACGGGCAACGGGGACCAGTGGCACCGCTGGGAGCACCTCATCACGTTCGCGGGAACCAGCTTCTACCGGAGCGGAACCGTGGTCCCGTTCATTGCCAATGCGTGGGACCCGGTGAACGACAGCGATGAGATCTTGTGGAATGTCGATTATTTCTATTCCAACAATTTTATCATCAGCTTGCAGCAGAAGTTCTTCACGACGTATGGTAGCAAGGCGCCGAGCAACGACAACGAGTACACCGCAGGCCGTTTCGACCGTCGTGACGAGACCGGGCTCAGGCTGACCTACCAGTTCTAGTTACGGGTGAACGGGTACGCGGGTGCGCGGGTGCTTTGGGCCGCGCACCCGCCCACTCGCGCACTCCCTCCCAGGTTATTGCATCCGCGTTCCCGCTGGCTTATCTTGATGTCTAGCGAAAACGCGGGAAAGAGCGATGACGCATGCTGACGCCGAGGTGTTCCTCGCCAGACGATACCTGGCCAAGGGTTTTGTGGACGACGCATTGCGCATCTTTATGCAGCACGCCGATATCGTGCCGGCAGAGGATTGGACGGCGCTGCGCGATCGTTTGCTGGAACGGGGGCGGGTCGGCGAGGTGGTCACGGTGTGCCGCGCCGGCAAAATCCCCATTCCGCGTGAGGACTTGCTGCAACTCGGGGATGAGTATTTGGCGCGTGCCGACGTCGATCGAGCCATCGATCTGTTCGAGTTGATCGAGGCCGACCAGGCCCGCTGGGAGCAGGTCGTGGACCGCCTGATCGAGATGCCGGATCGGTTTCAGCAGGCGCGCTCGATCGCCGCGCGACATCTCAGCGCTCGCCCGCGTGAGAGTGAAAGGCCGCGGCTGATCAAGGTGGCCAAGTAGGCCGGCCGCGTGTTGCAGACCGCTGCGCCTCGCGTGGCGAGCGGCGGATCGCCGCTTGCCCGCACCGGAGCGACGTCGACCCGCCCTCAGTGGTTCGGCACGCAGCAGATCAACTGCAGGCCCTCGGCGCCGGCGCAGAACTGGTGCTCCTCCAGCGGCGCCACAAAGACCGAGTCGCCCGGGCGTAGGGGGCGCTCGCCCTCCTTGCTCCGGACCCTGCCGGTGCCATTGATGATATAGACCTCGTGCTCCCAATCGTGCGAGTGATATGGGGTATGGCCCTCGGGGGTTAAGTTGAACACACGCATGGCGAAATTGGGTGCGCCTTCGTGCTCCGTGATCAAGGGCCGCATCTCCACCCCTTTGGCCTCACCCTCGTACGTCACTGGCTCGACCTGTTCCCGGTTGCGCACCAGCATTGAGCATCCTCCTGCTAGAACTGAAACGTAACTATACCATAGGTTGCGTGCCCACACAGCTCCACGAGGCCTGCGTTCCTTGGGGGGCGGGGTGCTCCTTTGACCGGCGGTCCTTCGCAGCCACGTTGCTCGCGCGCGGCCTTGCTCCTAGGATGCATGGAGTCCATGCGCTTCAAGCTCGCCGCTGCTCTTATACTTTGTGCTATTCTTGCGACCATGGCCAAAGCCGGTGCGCCACGGGACGGAGACCGGTTCATCAACCTGACGGGGCCGCGGGAGCTACCCGGGTTTCCCACGATGTTTCCGTTCATGCTGCGCAAGCTCTGGACGTCGATTGCGCCGCGGCCCGGGGCGCACCGAGTGCCTTACGATCGCCAGGCGATGGAGCGTAACCCAAGCATCACCTGGATCGGCCACTCGACCATGTTGGTGCGGATGGATGGCGTCACGTTTCTTACCGATCCGATCTTCTCCGACCGCGCCAGCCCGGTCTCCTTCGCCGGCCCGAAGCGACTGGTGGCACCGGGGGTGCCGTTCGATGAGTTGCCGCCCATCGACTTCGCACTCCTGTCACACGATCATTACGATCACACCGACATCCCGACGATCGAAGCTCTTGCCAAGCGCGGCACGCGCTTCATCGTGCCGCTAGAGATGGGCGAGTTGGTGCGCCATGCCGGCGGGGATGCGGTCGAACTCGACTGGTGGCAGCATGTGCGCATGGGCCGCGTCCGTGTTTATTGCGTGCCGGCGCAACACTTCTCCGGACGCTCACCGGGAGGCCACAACCGGCGCCTGTGGGCCGGCTGGGTCGTGGCCGGGCCGACACGCCGTTTCTACCACGCCGGTGACACCGGTTACTTCAAGGGCTTCGTTGAGATCGGCAAACGACTGGGGCCGATCGATCTGGCGGCGCTGCCGATCGGCGCCTATGATCCGCCCTCGATCATGCGCTTCGTCCATCTCAACCCGGAGGAGGCGGTGCAGGCCGCCATAGACGTCGGCGCCAGGCATGTCATCGGCATGCACTTCGGCACCTTCGACCTCACCGATGAGCCGCCGAGCGAGCCACCGCAGCGGTTTCACGCCGCCGCAGCCCGCTACGGCTTCGACGGCGACAGAGCGTGGACACTCGACATCGGTGAAAGCCGTGGCTGGTGACCGCAGGGTCTCTCCGCGGTTGACCCGGCGCTGCCATAAGCACTGACCAACGTTGCACGCTCGCACGCGTCACGCTCCCACGCTTCACGCGCCCTTGACCTCACCATGGGGCTGACGTAGCTAGTGACAATCTTGGACGACGCGCCCTTTCTCAAAGCCTGCCGTCGCGAGCCGACCCCGTTCACACCGATTTGGTTGATGCGGCAGGCGGGCCGCTACATGCCTGAGTACCGCGCCCTGCGCACGCGCCGCAGCTTCCTCGATCTGTGCAAGGATGCGGATGCCGCGGCAGAGGTTACGGTCGCAGCGGTGGAGCGCCTCGGGGTCGATGCCGCGATCATCTTCGCCGACATCCTGCTGATCGTGGAACCGTTCGGCATCGGTCTCGATTACGGGAAGGACGACGGCCCGGTGTTGCACGATCCGCTGCGCACTGCGGCGGACATCGAACGTTTGCCGGACGTCGATGTGCCTGCCGCTGTGCCTTTCGTCTACGAAGCCGTGCGCAAGGCCAAAGCGGCGTTGAAAGTCCCGTTGATTGGCTTCGCCGGCGCCCCGTTTACGCTGGCCTCGTACGTCACCGAAGGCGGCGGCTCGCGCAATTACGTGTACACCAAGACACTCATGTACCGCGAGCCGGAAGCGTGGCACATGTTGATGCGCCGGCTCTCCACCGCCGTCATTGGTTATGTGAATCGGCAAATCGCCGCTGGTGCGGATGCGGTCCAGCTGTTTGACAGTTGGGTGGGCTGCCTAGCGCCGGACGACTACCGGCGGTTCGTGCTGCCGCACATGCGCGGCGTCATCAACGGCATCACACCCGGCGTCCCGGTGATTCACTTCGCCACCGGCACCTCGGGTATGCTCGAGTTGATGCGCGAGGCGGGCGGCGATGTCATCGGCATCGACTGGCGCATCGATCTCGGCAGCGCGTGGCAGAGGATCGGCTACAACGTCGGCGTACAGGGGAATCTCGATCCTGCCGCGCTGTTCGCGCCGATCGATGACATTCGCGAGCGCGCTGGGCGCATCCTGGAGCAAGCCCGCGGCCACCGTGGCCACATCTTCAATCTCGGCCACGGCGTCCTGCCGGATACGCCGGTGGAAAACGTCACCGCGCTGGTTGACATGGTCCACGACCTGAGCAGCAGGTAGAGACACTTGAAAGGTGAAAGGTTATATGACGCCGTCCTCCTGATCGGCTTTGGCGGGCCGACCAGCAGGGCGGAGGTGCGCCCGTTCCTCGACAACGTCCTGCGCGGCAGGCCGGTGCCACCGGAGCGCATCGAGACCGTCGTCCAGCACTACGAGATAATCGGCGGGAGATCTCCGTTCAACGAGCTGACCTTCCGCCAGGCCCGCGCGCTGAAAGCGCGACTGCGGGCCGAAGGCCTGGCGCTTCCGGTGTTCGTCGGCATGCGCGCCTGGACGCCGTACATACACGACACGCTACAGCAAATGGCGGCGGAGGGTGTGCGGCGAGCGGTTGGAATCATCATGGCCCCGCATCAGACGGATGCGAGCTGGGGACGGTACGAGCGCGCGGTGTCGGCAGCGCGCGAACGAATGGGTGCCGCCGCACCGGAGGTCGAGTATGTTGATGAGTGGCACGCACATCCGCTGTTCATCGAAGCCGTGAGCGACAACGTCGGCGCGGCCTTACAGCGGCTTCCACCGGAACGCCGAACCTCTGCTGCACTCGTGTTCACCGCACATAGCGTCCCCACGGCGATGGCGGCGGCTTCACCCTATGTGCAGCAGATCACCGAGTCCGCCCGTCTGGTGGCGGAACGCATCGGGCACCTGGAGTGGGCGCTCGCCTATCAGAGCCGCAGCGGTGGCCCCGGCGAGCCCTGGCTCGAGCCGGACATTAACGAGGTTGTTCGCCTGCGCGCGCGCGCCGGCGACCGCGACGTGGTAGTGGCGCCAATCGGCTTCGTTTGCGATCATGTCGAGGTGCTGTACGACCTCGACATTGAAACGCGCCAGGTGGCGCAGGGGCTCGGCCTCAACTTCGTGCGGGCGGCGACCGTGAATGACCACCCGGCTTTCATTCGCATGCTGGCGGACGTCGTCCGGCAGCGAATCGAGGCGTGAAGCTTGGCCATGGCGGCCAATCGCACCCCCCGCATCGCTGTCGTCGGCGCGGGGATCGCCGGCCTGGCGACGGCACACCGCTTGGTCGAGCTGAGCCGCGAGCACCAGCGGCCTGAGCGGCAGAAGCCGATCGATCTGATGCTGCTCGAAGCGGGGCGGCGCCTCGGCGGCGCGATCGGCACAGAACGTACCGACGGCTTCGTCATCGAGTCTGGGCCGGACTCGTTTATCTCGGAGAAGCCGTGGGCGCTCGATCTGTGCAAGCGTATCGGTTTCACCCGGCGGCTGGTGCGCACACGTGACGAACACCGGCGCACATACGTCGTGCACGGCGGCAAGCTTCATGCCCTGCCCGACGGCTTTCTGCTCCTGGCGCCGACGCAGCTGTGGCCGCTGATCGCCAGCCGTTTGTTCTCCTGGCCGGGCAAGTTGCGCATTGCACTCGATCTGGTGCTGCCGCGCGGGCCGGAGCGCCGCGACGAGAGCCTGGGCGCGTTCGTCACGCGGCGCCTCGGGCGCCAAGCGCTCGAGCGCGTGGCTCAACCGCTGGTCGGCGGCATCTACACGGCCGACCCGAACGACCTCAGCTTAGCCGCGACCATGCCCCGTTTTTTGGAGATGGAGCGCAAGTCACGCAGCGTGATCTGGGCAATGTGGACGGCGCAATGGCGGATGGCGGCGGCCACCGGTGGAGCCGGCCGCGCCACAAATGGCCGCGCCACGAGTGGCGCCCGCTGGAGTCTGTTCGTCAGCGTCGACGACGGCATGCAGAGTATCATCGATGCGCTGGCGCAGCGGTTACCGGAAGGTGTGGTGCGGCTCGGGAGCGCCGTGGCATCGCTGCGACGAGAGGAACTCGGGTGGAAGATCTTCACCAGCGAGGGCGGTGTCATTGAGGCTGACGCGGTGGTGCTGGCAACCCCGGCGCATCAGAGTGCGCGCCTCGTGGCCAATCTCGATCCGAAGTTGGCGGACGAGTTGCGCGGCATCCCTTACGCCTCATCGGCGACGGTGAGCTTGGCATATCGCGAAGATCGGATCCCATGCGGACTCGACGGCTTCGGCTTTGTCGTGCCGCTGGTTGAGGCGCGTTCCATCGTCGCATGTACGTACAGCAGCATGAAGTATCCGGGCCGAGCACCGGAGGGTCATGCGTTGTTGCGGGCTTTCGTCGGTGGCGCCTTGCAGCAGAGTTTGTTCGAGCAGGACGACGCCGCCATGGTGGAGAGCGTGCGCCGGGAGCTGCGCGAACTCCTCGGCATCACCAGCGAGCCGTTGCTGACGCGCGTCCACCGCCACCCGCAGGCAATGCCACAGTACCGTGTCGGCCACCTCGACCGCATGGCGCGCATCGACGCGGCGCTGGCGCAGCATGCGGGCCTGGCGGTCGCGGGCAACGCCTACCGCGGCGTCGGCATCCCCGACTGCGTCCACAGCGGAGAAATGGCAGCGGAGGTGGTATGGACCGGCCTCACCGCGCAGACGCAAATTCCGCCGCGCAGTTGACGCGTAGGCCGCCAGCGCGAGTAGTGTTTTCGGTTCGAAGCCGCCTCAGCCGCGGGCGCGCTAGCTGCCGTGCCGACACGAGTGCGTAGCGCGCAGGCACATCCATTCGCCGGGATTCAGCTGCCGGGTGGTTGACTGAATTCGTGCACACCGCAAGAGTAGAGTTGTGGCGACGTTCGCATTGATCTCCGACCCCCACGTCACCGTGGCCAACCCGGACAGCGGATGGGCGCGGTTCTCGATTCCGAACGAGCCAACCTTGTACGCCCACAGTGTCGAGCTACTCGAAGCCGCCATCGCCGAGATAAACGCCCTCCCCGAGCTGGACTTCGTCCTCGTTGCCGGCGACCTGACTAAGGATTCTGAACCCTACAACCACGACCGTGCCCGCGAGTTGCTGACGCGGTTCCGCAAGCCCGTTTTCTGCGTCTCCGGCAATCACGACCAGCCGCGTCCCAAGCGGTTGCGCCCAGCCGACTGTATGGATCCCGACGTGACGCCCGTGCCCACTGCGGAGATTCCACGCCTGTACGGCGATTTCGGGTTCAAGGACAGCGGACGTACCGCCTTCAGCTGCGACCCGACGCCAGATGTCCATCTCGTCGGTCTATGCTCACCCAAACCGGACGACGATCGGGGATGGATCGCGCCCGACGTGCTGGCGTGGCTGGATGACGACCTGAGGCAGCAGCGCAATGGGGAACGGGAGACGATCCTCCTGCTCCACCACAGCATCATCGATCATGTTCCCAACGAGTCCGTCGACCCCACCTTCTCCTGGTTTCACGTCGAAAACGCTGCCGATCTCAAAGCGATCTTGCGCAGGCACGGAGTTCGTCTGAGCTTCAGCGGCCATCTGCACATTCAAGACGTGAAACAAGAAGCGGGTTTGTACAACGTCGTGACCGCATCGGTGGCGGGTTACCCGCACGCATACCGCATCATGAGCTTGCGCGACGGCGCGCTCGAAATCCGCAGCCGGCGTCTGCAATCGATTCCGTCATGCCTCGAGCTGCAGCGCTACTCCCGTGAGTTCACCGCCGACGTTTTCATGGAGGTCTTGGCGGATGGGATGACCCGCCCGCCGTTTCAGTATCCGCGCCACCGGGCCGAGAGCGTGGCGCAGAAGCTGCGCGATTGGTGGCCGTCCATCGCCGATGGCGAAGAGCAATTCGCTTACGGCGCCGAGGAACTCGGGGACGCCGCGCTGGCCGCCTACGTCAACAGCTTCAGCGACCGCCCGCCGGCCGACAACGATCTGATCATCGAGCTACCGTGCCGTCGCGGCTGATCCACAGTTTTGGTGATTCGGGTTGGTTTCGAATTCCCGAGATCGGATTTAGCCTGAGTGACATCACCGCGAGAATACGAAAGGAGCACGAGCATGGCAGCGCACGTCGTACCACTCAAGAAGCGCCAGGCATGGAAGGCTCTCGCAGCCCACTACAAGAAGATCCGGAACCTCCACCTGCGAGAGCTCTTCGCGGATTACTCTCAGCGCGGCGAGCGTATGACGGCGGAGGCCGTAGGTATCCACCTCGATTATTCGAAGAACCGCATCACCCGCGAGACCCTCGATCTCCTGCTTCAGCTGGCGGAGGAAAGCGGTTTGCGAGCGCGCATCGACGCCATGTTCCGGGGGGAAAAGATCAACACCACGGAAGAGCGGGCTGTCTTGCACGTGGCCCTGCGCGCACCCAGAGAAGCATCGATCGTCGTCGACGGTGAGAACGTCGTGCCCCAGGTCCACGCCGTGCTAGACAAGATGGCGGACTTCTCCACCCGCGTCCGCAGCGGCGCGTGGAGAGGACACACCGGCAAGCGCATCCGTAACGTCATCAACATCGGCATAGGCGGCTCCGACCTCGGGCCGGTGATGGCCTACGAGGCCCTCAAGCATTACAGCGACCGGCCCATGACGTTTCGGTTCGTTTCCAACATCGATAGCACTGATTTCGTAGAGGCAATCCGCGACCTCGACCCGGCGGAAACGCTCTTCATCGTCTCCTCGAAAACCTTCACGACGCTGGAGACAATGACCAACGCCCAGAGCGCGCGCGACTGGTTGCTCAAAGGTCTCGCCGGTGATGTCCAGGCCGTGGCAAAGCACTTCGTCGCGGTGTCGACGAACGCCGCGAAGGTGTCCGAGTTCGGCATCGACACCGCGAACATGTTCAGGTTCTGGGACTGGGTCGGCGGGCGCTATTCCATGGATTCGGCGATCGGTCTCTCGACGATGCTGGCCATCGGCCCGGAGAACTTCCGCGCCCTGTTGGACGGCTTCCACCAGATGGACGAACACTTCCGCACCGCCCCATTCGAGCGCAATCTGCCGGTGCTCATGGGCCTCCTGGTAATCTGGTACAGCGACTTCTTCGGCGCTCAAACCATTGCCGTTTTGCCGTATGAACAGTACCTGAAGCGCTTTCCAGCCTATCTGCAGCAGTTGATGATGGAGAGCAACGGCAAGCACGTCACCATCGAGGGAAAGAACGTCGCCTACGACACCAGCCCGGTTTACTGGGGCGAGCCGGGCACCAACGGCCAGCACTCCTTCTACCAGTTGATCCATCAGGGAACCCGGCTCATCCCATGCGACTTCATTGCCTTGGCCCAGCCGCTAAATCCGCTCGGCCGCCACCATGACATGCTCCTGGCGAACGTCTTCGCGCAGACCGAGGCACTGGCCTTCGGTAAGACGCCTGAGCAGGTCAAGGCCGAAGGCACGCCGGATTGGCTCGTGCCCCACCGGGTGTTTGAGGGCAACCGCCCGTCGAACACGATCCTCGCCGAGCGGCTCACGCCGGAAACGCTGGGCAAGCTAGTTGCCCTCTACGAGCACTGCGTCTTCACGCAGGGCGCGATCTGGAACATTGACTCGTTTGACCAGTGGGGCGTCGAGCTCGGCAAGGTGCTCGCCCAGCGCATTATCCCCGAGCTCGAGAGCCAGGCGGAGCCCACGCTCGGCCACGATAGTTCAACAAACAACCTGATCCGTCGCTACCGGAAACTCAAGGAGACCTAGTCGCAGCCATGAACCGGATGCGAGCTGGAGTATCACGGGGTCGAGCGATCGAGATAGAGAAAGGAGTCACTTATGCAACTCGCAATGGTCGGCCTTGGAAGGATGGGCGCGAACATGGTGCGGCGGCTTCTCAAGGGGGGCCATCAGTGCGTGGTCTTCGACGTGTCGTCGAAGGCGGTGAAGGAGTTGACCAAGGAGAAGGCGGTGGGAGCCTCCTCGCTTGCGGATCTCGTCAAGAAGCTGGAGAAGCCGCGGGCCGTGTGGCTGATGGTCCCGGCGGCAATTGTGGACAAAACCATCGGTGATGTTGTGTCCCATCTCGAGGCAAGCGACATGCTCATCGACGGCGGCAATTCCTACTACGTCGACGACATCCGGCGCGCAACCGAACTCGGGTCGAAACGCATCCACTATGTGGACGTGGGAACGAGCGGTGGTGTTTGGGGCCTTGAGCGCGGGTACTGCATGATGATTGGAGGCGAGAAGGAGGTAGTCAAGCACCTCGATCCGATCTTCAAGACGCTGGCGCCGGGTGCGGGCGACATTACGCGCACCCCCGGACGCGAGAAGCTCGGCGGCACCGCCGAGCAAGGTTACCTGCACTGCGGCCCAAATGGAGCCGGCCACTTCGTTAAGATGGTCCACAACGGCATCGAGTACGGACTCATGGCTGCCTACGCCGAGGGGCTTGGAGTCTTGCGCCATGCCAACATCGGCACGCAAAAGCATGCGGTCGACGCCGAGACGACACCACTGCGTCACCCCGAACACTACCAGTATGATTTCAATTTGCGTGACATCGCGGAGTTGTGGCGGCGCGGCAGCGTGGTCGCCTCGTGGTTGCTGGATCTGACTGCAGCGGCATTGGTGAAGGATCCTAATCTCGCGGGATTTGCCGGCCAGGTGTCGGACTCGGGCGAGGGCCGCTGGACCATCAAGGCCGCCATCGACGAGGCTGTGCCAGCGCCCGTTCTTTCCACCGCGCTCTATCAGCGGTTCAGCTCACGCGGCCAGTCCGACTTCCAGGACAAACTGCTGTCGGCGATGCGCTACGAGTTCGGCGGACACCTGGAGAAATCCGCCGGCAAATGACGGCGCCAGCTCACCTCGACAGGCGTTCTCATGCAGATCGAAGTCTTCGCGGATGCCGATTCGGTAGCCCGAGAGGCTGCCGCGATCATCGCCGCGGAGGCGCGCACGGCCGGCGCCGCACGCGGCCGCTTCGTCATGGCCGTCAGCGGCGGCCACACCCCATGGGTCATGCTACGGGCGCTGGCAAGCGAACAGCTACCTTGGGAAAGCGTGCACGTGGTGCAGGTGGACGAGCGCGTCGCCCCGGCAGCACATCCAGACCGAAACCTCACCCACCTGCGCGAAAGCCTGCTTGAGCATGCGCCGCTGCGCCCCGAGCAGGTCCATGCCATGCCGGTGGACTGGCCCGATTTGGACACCGCAGTCGCTCGCTACGCCTCGATACTCCGGCAGCTCGCAGGCTCGCCGCCGGTGCTCGATCTCGCTCACCTCGGCCTTGGGTCCGACGGCCACACCGCCTCACTGGTGCCCGGCGATCCAGTCCTCGACGTCACCGACGCCGACGTGGCGCTGACCGGGGTCTACCAAGCAAGACGGCGGATGACATTAACCTATCCGATCCTCAATCGTTCCCGCCGTGTCCTTTGGCTGGTCACCGGTAGTGAGAAGGCGGGAATGCTTGCGCGTCTACGCAACGGCGATCCATCGATTCCGGCCGGACGGGTGCGCCAGAACCAAGCTTTGGTGCTCGCCGACCGCGCCGCAGCCGGACAGCTGGGACCAAACTGAGACGGTAGCAAAAGACATGCGCGCCGGGATCGCACGGCGCGAAAGCAAATCGATCTCCACCAGAGTCGGATGTTCGAGACCGCGTGCGCTACCTAGTCTCGGCTATCCGCAAGAGAGCGGCTTGTGGCGCTACCAGGCCGGCCCAGGCGGCGGTGGAGGCGGATTTCCGGCCGGCGGGGGCGGAACGTCGAGCGGAGGGTTCGCGCTCGGCAGCGCGGCGGGCGCGGACGGCCGCTGAGAACCTCCGGGCACCGGGACCTGGTTGCCCTTGGCGTACATGCACTGCGTGTACGCGATGTCGTAGCGGCGCTGCACTGTCCACTGTGCGGACGCGCCGCGGTCGGCGCCCACGGCGGTACCGCCCAGCAGTCCGACTCCTGAACCTACGGCGGCCCCGGTGGCTGGATGCCCGGAGGCGGCGCCCACAGCGGCACCCGCAGCCGCCCCGACAACCGTCCCGACGGCAGCGCTGCCGACCGCCGCCTCGGTTGCCGCCTTATTGGTCGTCGTCCCGGTCTGTTGCAAAGCCCAGTCGCGGCACACTGCATCATCAACTTTGAATTGCTCGAAGTCTTTCCCGTAACCTGGGAGCACCATAACGCTGGGGCCCGTGGGCACCGTCACGCATCCCGCCAGCATCAGTCCGGCCGCTATTGGAAGGAGGTACAATTGTCTCATCGTCGTTCTCCACAGCTTTCTCTACTCAGGTGGCGGTGGAACCTTGATCCAGGCCTCCCGACATTTCTTCACCTTGGGATAGTACGCCTTGGCGCTCGCACAGTAGTACCAGTATTTCTGCGGCGGCTCCGCTGACGACTCCGGCTCCTGCTGAGTATACGCCGGCTCCTGCTGAATATACACTGACGCGGGCCCCCCAACGCTGGCCGGAGGGTAGGCGTAGTATGGCGCCGGATAGTACCAGTACGGATAAGAATACGAATACCAGTAGGGGTACGGATACAACCAAGGCGCTCCGATGTAAACTCCGCCATACCAACCACCGCCATACCAACCACCGCCGTGCCAGCCCCCGCCATGCCACCCGCCACCATGCCAAGCGCCACCATGCCCGCCGCCAGCATGCCCGCCGCCACCGTGCCCGCCGCCACCGTGCCCGCCACCGCCATGCCCTTGGGCGTGGCTCGGCGCTGCCGGAGCGAGAATGAGCGCGATCACGAAAAACAAAACTGCTGCTGACTTTCTCATCATAGTCCTTACTCGTTTCTCACTGCGGCCCCCTCTTATCATACCGTCCCGGAGCATGCACCAGCACGCGGTCTCCTAGGTACTTCAACGGAGATGGGCGCAGTAAGTTGCGCTCGATAGTCAGGCCCCCGAGGCTGACGCGCACCATCCTCCTCTTCGCGCGGTTCTTCACGCGGTTTATCCGAGCTTCGCGGCCAGCGAAACCACGTTCGGCTGGACCATCCGCGCAAAGTCCGCGTATTTCATTCGCACTGTCTGGGTGTGGCTGCCGGCATTGAACACGATGCTGTCGTCCTTGGTGAGCAACTCGTCGACATACACGGGCAAGTTGTACAGGTTGCCGAACGGCGGCATGGCGCCGGGCTCGCTTTGCGGAAAGAGCCCCACGAACTCCTCCTCCGTTGCGAGCCTCACCTCCGGCTTTCCAAGTACGGCTTGGGCGCGCTTGAGATCGACGCGGTAGGGTGCGGGCAGCACCACCATCAAGAACTCCTTCCCACTACGCAGCATCACCACCTTCGCCAGCTCCTTGCCCGGAATGTGCTCCGCGGCGGCGACCTCCTGCGCGGTGAACGCCTGCCGGTGCGACACGACTTCGTACCGCACGTGGTTGCTGTCGAGATACTCGCGCAACTTGGTTAGGATCGGCATGGCCAGCCCTCCTCTGCCAATAGGGTGCCCCATGATCCGCGCCGGCGCAATAAGAAAAGGTGAGGTGAAAAAGTGAGGACGCGCAACCCCTCAGGGGGCGCACCCCCGGTGCTCGCGGGCGGACGGTCATCGCGAGAATTTCGGATCGGGGTTGATCATAGCCGCCGGAGGTGGTTCCGTGCGGGGACGCAACGCGCGTTCTACCGAGGCCGCCACCTCGGGGAGCGGAACCGTGGTATCAATCAGCAGTGTATCATCGCGCTCGTCGCTGCCGATCGCCTCGTAGCGGCGGCGCTGCTCAAGATAGACGTTCCAATCGGCGTCCGATGCGCCGCCGCGGCCTTGCCGCGCTTCCAATCGCCGGCGCACCTCGTCTTCGCGGCAGTGGCATTCGACCAATAAAGACGGCACCGCGTGTTTGTGCGCCAGCGCGCGGACGGTGTCGCGGTCGGTGCGACGCTGAAAGGTCGCATCGAAGACCACCCCACGTCCTGCCCCCAAAAGTTCCGCGGCCTCGGCCAGCATAGCAGCGTAGGTGCGCCGACTGTACTCGGGAGAGTAGAGCCCGCTTTCATAGGCGGCAATCACGCGGGATTCGGCGGCCAGCCCCGCCAGTCGTTTCCGCACCACATCAGAATTGATGTGAACGAAACCCGTGCGCGCCGCAAGCACGCCGGCGACGGCGGATTTCCCCGTGCCGCTCAGACCGGCAATCATGACGAGGCAAGGGCCGTATGCCCAGGTGTAGCGATATGCCAGCGCGAAATGGCGTTGCGCGCTGGCGCGGGCGCGCTCGCGCTCCGCCGGCTCCACCTCTTCCTCGGCGCTTTTCAAGCTGTCCACTTTACCGCGCACGTACGCCCGGTGGCACTGGTAGAAGGGAACCAATCCCGGCAACTCCGGGTCGTCGGCGTGGGCCGCGTAGAACGACACCAAATGGCGCGCCAGTTCCGCGCGCCCATGGTAATCGAGGTCCATCGCCAAGAACGCAATCTCAGAGGCCGTGTCACAATAGCGGAACTTCGGATTGAACTCGATGCAATCGAAGATGACGGGTTCCCCATCGAAGCAGATGTGCTCACTGTGGAGGTCACCGTGACAGTCACGGATGCGATGCTCGGCTTGCCGGCGGCGGAAGAGCGGTCCCTGCCGGCGAAGGAAATCCCGAGAGAACTCCTGGATCGCGTCATCTTCGGCCGCGGCGATGGTCACACCGTGGAACGGGCGCATGCCGGCAAAGTTGTCCTCGAGCACGGCGGCAATAGCTGCGACGTCCCCGTTGGCGGTCACGTGCGGCCCGGCGTCGGCCCGCCGATGAAAGTCGGCCAGCCGGCGCGCCAGCTGGTCGATCATCGCCAGGGTCACCTCACCGCGGTCGAGGAGTTGGTCCAATGTGCGATCCGCGGGCAGGCGGCGCATGCGCACCGCGTACTCGACGGCGGCGTCGTCGCCTTCGGATCCCAGCCGGTAGGTCACCCCGGCCCGGCAGATTGCGACCACCCCGATATACACGTGTGGGGCCAAGCGGCGGTTGAGCCGCACTTCCTCGTGACAAAAGTGGCGCCGTCGCTCCAACGTGGAGAAGTCGACGAAGGAAAAGTGTACCGGCTTCTTGACCTTGTAGACCTCATCGCCTGCGAGGAAGACGTACGAAATATGCGTCTGGACGAAATCGACGGTTGCCGGTCGATAGGGGTACATCTCCGGGCGCAACATCGCCTGTATCGGTTCCGGGAAGCTCACGTAGACCTTGTGCCGCTGTTACGCCCGCTGGCGGGCGGGGACAGGATCTTGCTCACCTCGAAGCCTTCAGCTTCGAGTGCCGAGACGATGTCGTCGACGTGCGTGGCTTTGAGCCGCAGCTGCAGCTTGCCGGAGCGCCGATCCCGGTAGATCCACTTCAGGTCGCCGCGTTTCTGATCGATGATCCGGCGCACCCGCCACTTGGTGTCGGTGCCGCCGGGTCCGCCGAGAATCAAATGATAGGTCGGCTCGGTGACGCCGCAGAATTCCACAAAGGCGTCCAGCACGTCCGCAGTCGTGATGATGCCCACGAGCTTGTGGTCATCAACCACCGGCAAGGCGCCGACCTTCAGCTTGCGCAGCACCCCTGCGGCCTCGTCGATCGGCGCCATCGGTCGGATAACGGTCAGCTCGGCGCTCATGACTTCGCCGACAGTCTTCGTCGCCGCCGAGGTGCTGCGCAGATCACGGTCAGTGATTATTCCGACCAGCCGGTCTCTATGAACCACCGGGATTTGGCGGATGCGATGTTTGCGCAGCAGCGCGCGCGCATCCGCGATCGCGCATTGAGGGTCAATGGTGATCACTTGCGACGACATGTAATCGCGTACCACCATGGTCGGTCCTCCTCGACTTGTTCAGCATTAGACCTCGATACGGCGAATCAACCCTTCCTGCGCCACCGACACCACCCGGACGCCCCCCGGCGTGTAGACGCTGCCGGTCTTCCTTCGGGCTGACGGCGCGGAGGATGTTTACCTCCAGCTCTTCGAGGTCGAGCAGCTCGATCAGATTCCGCAACGCCTGAGACACGCCATTCCCCCTCGTCTCTCTCCATTCCCGGCTGAGTTCGTCAAATAAGGGAAAACACGGAGCGTCTTGTAATGCTTCCGGCTCCCCGGAGACTATATACCAAACGTCAGCAACGGAGGAGTAGACATGAACGTCAGATCCACAAAGGGAGCTGCCATTGCCTGCGTGTTGGCGGCGATGTTCGTCGGCGGCGTCGCGCACGCCGAGGAGAAGGCCGACAAGGCCGGATCCAACGCCGTCAAGTGCATGGGCACCAACAGCTGCAAGGGAAAGGGCAATTGCAGCAGCGCCAAAAACGATTGCAAGGGCGAGAATGCCTGCAAGGGACAGAGCTACACGATGGAGCGGAGCGCGAAGGACTGCACCGATAAGGGCGGTACCGTCGCCCCCGCATCGGAGATGTAGAGCAGAGGAAGGGCCGGCGCCGTCGCGGACGCCGGCCCTTCACCGCACATGGCTATCACCCGACAAGACTTAGGCCATGGGGTCGGCCTGCGGCCGAAACACTTCGGCCGCTTTTTCGAAGGCCGGCCACCGGTCGATTGGGTCGAGGCCACCAGCGAGAACTTCATGGCGCCCGGCGGCAGACCAATTGCCGTGCTCGAGAAGGTGCGGCGCGATGTCCCCGTGGTGCTGCATGGCGTTTCCCTCTCGATCGGCGCGGTGGACCCGCTCAATGCGGACTACCTCGACGACTTACGCGACCTCATTCGGAGAACCGACCCCGCACTTGTTTCCGACCACCTGTGTTGGGGCAGTCACGGCGGACGCTACGCGCACGATCTGTGGCCGCTACCGTATACCGAAGAGGCGGTTGCGCACGTTGTCGCCCGGCTCGCGGTGGTTCAAGAGACGCTGGGGCGGCAGATTCTGCTCGAAAACATCTCGTCGTACGGTCTCTTACCGCGATTCAACCATGCCGGAATGGGAATTTCTTACCGCCGTCGCCGAGCAGGCAGACTGCGGAATCCTGCTCGACGTGAACAACGTGTACGTCAGCAGCAAGAATCACGGGTTTGACAGCCGCGAATATATCGCGAGTGTGCCGGCATCACGAGTTGCGGAAATCCATCTCGCCGGGCACACCGACAAAGGCACATATCTGCTCGACTCGCACGATGCCGCTGTGGCTTCTGAGGTCTGGGATCTCTACGGCTACGCCCTGCGGCAACTCGGCCGAGTGCCGACGCTGATTGAGTGGGACGATCAGATCCCCGAACTCGACGTCCTGATCGCCGAGAGCCGGAAAGCTGCGTCGGTTGAGGCGCAGGTGCTCGGTTGGAGGGCGGTGGGGACATGAGACTTGCGGAAGTTCAGCAACTCTTCTGGTCCCTCGCAGCACGGGGAGAGGGAAGCCGCGCGCGCGATGCGGGTGAGGCGTTTGTGGGGACACCGACGCTCCCTGTCGCCGGGCGGATGGAAATCTACGCCAATATGTTTGTCTGGCGACAGGTTGACGCACTGCGTGAGGACTTCCCAAAGCTGGCGGCGCTGATGGGGGACGAGGCGTTCTACGCGCTCGGCGAAGCCTACGTCCGCGCGCATCCTTCCGGGCACTACTCGTTGTCGAAGTTCGGTCGGCACCTCGCCCGCTTTCTAGAAGAATGTTCCCTCGGCCGGCCCGACCTCAGTGACATGGCGGCTCTCGAATGGGCACGCGCCGAAGTGTTCGAGGAAGCCGTTGTGCCGGTCGCGTCACCGGAGTGCCTCCGCAGCCTAGCCCGTGCGGACTTTGCCAACCAACGACTGCTGGTCGTGCCGGCTCTGCGGCTGCTGCGCCTGCAATACGACGTACTCGAAGCGTGGCGCCGCATCGAGGACGGCGCTGCGGTCTGGATGCCGCGGCGGTCTGTCACCTTCGCCGCGGTGTGGCGAAAAGAATTCGACATCTTTCACGTGCGCCTCGAGGCCGAAGAGGCCGGTGCGCTTGAACGTGCGATGGCAGGCGAACCCATGGGTGTCGTCTGCGAGGCATATGGCAACCTGCCTGATGCGGCCGCCGCAGCCGTCCGTGCCGTGGGGAGCTGGTTCGCCGAGGGCTGGATTGCCCAGCCGCCGGGTAAGAAAAGGCCGTGAAGCTCGTTGCGTCCATCCTCGCAAAGGCCGAGCGGGTTAGCAAGCGAGTACAAAGCGGTAGCTGGGTGCCGGCGCTGTTGGTGCGCCTGTTCGTCGGGTACTTTTTCACCGAGACCGGCTGGGGAAAGGTGCACAACCTCGATGCGCTGACCCAGCGCTTTGTCCAATGGGGCATCCCCCTGCCCGCCTTCAACGCCGCGCTTTCGGGTTACACCGAGTTGATCGGCGGTACGTTCATCCTGATCGGTCTGTTCACCCGGCTCGCCTCGATCCCGATGCTCATCAACATGGTGGTTGCGGTGATTGCCGTGAAGATGAAAGAGGTTGGTGGCGTGAACGACTTTGTAGAGCTCGATGAGCCGCTCTACGGGCTGACGTTTCTCTGGCTCTTCTTTGTCGGGCCGGGACGGGTCAGCCTCGACCACCTCATCGTCCGGCTGTTGAAGGGACGGGGCTCAAAGCACGAAGAGACCGCCGTCCCGCACGCTGTGGCGCAGGGGGCGAAGATCCGAGGCTGGTCAAGGGGGTTGGGCATCACTGACGCCTACACCAAATAGCCTCGCGGGCCAGAGGCCACGAGGATCGGTTCGGCGAATTGCAGCGAGTGGTCCTCGGCGATGTCGACCTGCTGCAGCGCGATCTCGAATCTCCGGAGTGGCGAGTGCATCAGGACAGCTACACGGGCGCTGCCGTCGCTGCGCACCACCGCCGGCTCGTAGCACTCGACGGGATGCAGCACCTGCCAGCCGTCGGCGGCGGTGATCTGGCTCAGCTCCTCCGCCGAGGCAATCAGGTGGGAGTGCGTCCAGCGCTGGCTTGCCCACAGTTCCTGCATAGCCAGCCAGTACTCGAAAACGCCTGCAGCCGTCGCTGGAAAGGAGAAATGCCCGTATAACAGCTCGACATCTCGCGTTGAGTGATTTGGCAGAACCGAGGCGAGGGCGTCGGGCGGCGGATGCCAGTCGATCAAGCGGCGGATCATGTCTACTTCGGTGCCCGCCCGCGCCACGAACGGGCGTACCATCAGGTCACGCCCGCGCTGGCCGAAAAAACGGTAGTGTACGACGAAGCCGGCGGCGAGCTGTACGGCGGTGAGTGCTGCCAGCACCTCGGCGGCGTTGGCCTCGAACAGCCGCTCCCAATAGCCGGCGTCCGGCGCGGGTGGTGTTGGCCCGCAGCGGTCGATCGCCCGTTGCCGCGACTCCTCTATCCGCCGCGTCAGTGTGCGCACGTGCGCTGCTGGGATGAACTCCACCGGCATGAGCCTAGCATCCACGATCTGCCGTCGTGACACAATCGTGGTGCGCATCGCGCCTGTTACCTCGACCGCACGACGACCGACCAAGCCGGCGGCTCAAGTGGGCGCGCCCGCAGCTCCCTCGTGGCCGCTCATGCGTTTCAATCTCCGAAGGGGTGCCGCACACATCGGTCTAACGCTCGGCTGGTGTCGATGGAGCTGTACCATCGACAAGCCGAGGGCTCGGAGAACCGATGAAGGATTTTTGGTTCGTCGGGCAGGTCGGCAGTATCGGGCCGCTGCTCGTCCAGTTCCTGCTCACCGTGATGATTGCCGCGATTTTGTACCCGAACGGCGAGCGAGATCTGGTGCAGGGCGTGAGAGCGGTTACCCTTCTACCGAAAGGTCGGGTATAGTGTCGCGATGAGCGGGCGTGCTGCAGACTGGTTCCGGCAGGCCGAAGCGGACCTCAGGCATGCGCGGCGTGCCCTGGATGACGGTGATCACGAGTGGGCGTGCTTCGCCGCGCAGCAGGCAGCGGAGAAAGCGGCGAAGGCGGCTCACGCTGCCGTCGGCGAAGAGGCGTGGGGTCATGTGGTGACGGAACTCCTGGACGCCTTGCGCTCCCAGGAGCCTGACATCGACGATACCTTGCTCGATCGCGCTCGGGCGCTCGACAAGCTCTACATTCCGACGAGGTATCCTAACGGCTTGGCGAGCGGAGCGCCCGCGGATTTCTACACGCGGCCGGAGTCGGAACGCGCCATTGCAGACGCGGAGGCGGTCCTTGCAATCTGTCGAAAGATGCTATCAAGGGCGTAACGTTCGCGTCTTCCGCCTAGACGGCGCAGGTGTCATTGCCCGCCTGCGGGAGCGGGCCCGGACTCTGGTGCAGCGAAACTCCGATGTCCTCGAGGTACGGCTCTTTGGCTCGCTCGCGCGCGGAGATGCCTATCCGGGCAGTGATGCCGACCTTTTCATCGTGCTGCGTGACGGCGCGCCGCCATTCCTCGACCGCATCCCCGATCTCGCCAGGCACTTCACCGGTGTCGGCATCGGTTGCGACGTGGTTGCTTACACCGAGTCGGAGCGCGCCGCCTTGGTCGCACGCGATGACGCCTTCGCCCGCGCCGTGCTCGACGGGGGGATCACCCTAGCGTTGCGCTGACATCGTCGTTCAGGGGCGCGCCCATCGCGTTGGCGGACCTGGGCGGAATGCGACGCAGTCCACGCACGCCACGCACGGCGATCTTGCATTGTTGGCGCGCCGGGGAGATGTTCACGGCGCGAAAGCCACCGCTGCAGTGCAGCGAGGGGTTGCGATGACGCGAATCGAGGAGGAGTTCTGCCGGCGCACGCCGCGATCGGCGGAGCGGGCACGGGCTGCGGAAGCAGTGATGCCTGGTGGCGACACCCGCGCGGCGGCGCACCACACTCCGTACCCACTAACGCTCGAGCACGGGCAAGGGCCGTTCGTGTGGGACGTCGACGGCCACCGCTACATCGATCTGATTGGCAACTACACGAGCCTGGTCCACGGCCACGCGTACCCGCCGATCGTCGAGGTGCTGCGCGCTACTTCGGCACGCGGCACGGCCTGGGCGGCACGTTGCGATGCGCAGATCGAGTTGGCGGCGCTGCTGGTGGAGCGGGTCGCGTCGGTGGACAAGATCCGCTTCACGAACTCCGGGACCGAAGCCGCGATGCTGGCGATGCACATCGCACGCGTGGCGACCGGCCGCCGCAAGATTCTCATGGCCCGCTACGGCTATCACGGCTCGCAGGAGGACACGGAACTCGGCCTAGTCGGTCAGGAGGGACCGAATACTTACCTAGCCGAGTTCGGGAACGCCGAGGCCTTCGAGCGCGCGCTGGCGGAGCACGGTTCAGAGATCGCCTGCGTTCTCTTGGAGCCGGTGATGGGCTCGGCGGGCATCGTCGCGGCTCCGCCAGGCTTCCTGGCGGCGGTGTGCGCCGCGGCCCGCCGGGAGGGCGCGCTGTTCATCCTCGACGAGGTCATCTGCTTCCGCCTGGCAGTGGGCGGGGCACAGGAACGCTACGGCGTGACCCCCGACCTCACACTGTTCGGTAAGATTATCGGCGGCGGACTACCAGTCGGCGCGGTCGGCGGCCGCGAGGATCTGCTCGCCATGACCGACCCGGCCAAGGGTATGATGTTCGTTTCGGGCACTTTCAACGGCAATCCGCTCACCACTGCTGCGGGCGTCGTTTCCGTACGCGAGCTGACCGCGGCGCGCATCGCGGCGATGGAGGACCGCGCCACGGCGTTGCGTGTCGGCCTTGAGCAGGCGGCGGCCGCGGTCGGCATGCCGTTCTCGGTGAACCAGGCCGGTTCACTGCTCAACCTGTTCTTTACGGCGACGTGCCCCCCGGCGACAATCGTGCGCACGGACTACGAGCGGATGCGGCGTTTCCACCTTGCCGCAATGAATCACGGCCTCTTCTTCGCGCCGCGCGGCTTAATAGCCATGTCGACCGTCATGACCGACGCCGTCATCGACGAGGTGCTGGTGCGGGCGCAGGCTGCATTTGCTGACGTGGCGGCGGAACCAGAGTGAGGGTGTCCCCCCTTGTCCGCTTTGCAGCTCGGTGCTGAGCCAGGCGGGCTTCAGGGCGCCGGAGCGACCGTCTGCAGACCGCTCCCGCCGCGCCTGTGCGCCGCCAGCGTTTCGACCGATCCGCTGCAGCCGCTCAATGCAACGTTCACTGCCGCGAGGATTTCGTCGATCGTGATTTCTCCGTCAGCGTTCGCGTCACCGGCGCCGCAGGCCGTCAGCGCGCTATTCCCGAGCGCGATGCTCACCAAGGTGAGCAGCTCATCAATGGTGACGTAGCCGCTGCCATCGCAGTCGCCGACACATGCGACGGCACACGGACGTCACTATCCAGACCCGCGCCGGCGCAACCGCGACAAGGCCGCTCAGGTGGCGTGAGTGCTTCGCTGGAGAGCCACGAACCGCAAGATGAAGGCCCGGCGCAGGGGATTGGCTATCCTGTGGTCAACGTGTTCGTTTCGGCGGGGCCGTGCCACACAACCGATCTGTCAGGGACGGGCTCTGGCGCAGTAATCGGCGACGCCTGCGACGCCAATCAGGAGACGGAGTGCGTCGGCCGGGTTTCCGTTGTGCACGGCGCGCCCATGGAGCAGCCAGTTTCTGTTGATCACGTCCGGTGGTGTCTGCCCAAAGTCACGGTACTCCCAGACGGCTTTCAGAAATGCTGCGATAGACACATAGAAGACCGATTCCATTCCTCCCGCTGCAGGTTTCGGCGCCTTGGCATCCCAGGTCTTTGAAGCATCAGTGGCCTTTCGACTGGTAGTGGAGCGGGTGAACTCAACAACCAGCCGTTCTAAGACGGGGAGCATGCACGGAATCACCAGACGCACCTTGCCCTGCTCGTAAGCCCATACGCATTCACTGATGAGTCCTTGCCACTCAGCCAGTTCACCATTCGTTGCCAAGCGGTCCGTGAGTGACCTGAAGAATTCGGTGCTTGGCTGGTAGAATCGGACGAACCAATCATCAGCGCCGGACGGGCCTGCCTGGACGGCAGCCGCGAGGGAATGTGCCTCTCCCGGAGTTATCTCTCCGGCCATGACCCACCCCGCCTGCCCTAGCTGTTCGGCTGATTGCACCAATAGATCGAGGCCGGCGCTTATCTGCTCGGGGCTGGGCAGCATCGCTTGGACTCTGTGATACAGTCGGTCCACAACGACTCGTAATTCGTCGAACAAAACGACTCGGTCAGATTTGGAGTTGCTCATTGCTCGTTCCTTCGTAAAACACGCAGGCGGCTGCTACCATCCTGCTACCGCGCTCAAGCCATCGCCTGGTCTCATGACTGCCGGCGCCCCGTGCTGCGGCTGACCTACATCGACACGCTCAGCGACAGTCTCCTTGCTGGAAGCAGCCTGGCGGTCAATCGCTTCCATCGCGCTGGCGTACCCGAAATGTATCGGCTTCCAGGGTGACTGAAGAGCACCACACCGAAGCCGGCCTCCAGCTGACTGCTACGCAACATCACGCAACACGGCGCAACATTGGCTGCGAAAACCACAAGCGACGATTCGGCTTCGATCCACCATCCCCGGCATTGATTTTTCAAGCAGTTAGCTGGCCTCCCCTGACGCCTTGCCCGTGGGCAGTGTGACGACTTTCCCTAACCCGTCGTTAACGGGCGCCGCGACCTTCCTAACGGGCGCCGCCGGCTGCCGACCGGCGACAGCCACCGGCACCGCCGGCGTGCACAAAAACTCACCGCCGCGAAGCGGCGCGAACACGCGCCGGTGGTCCGAGCCGCGGCCCGATCGCTTCACCAACTCTATGCCCTAAACCAATCCCCTACCGCTAGACGCGCCAGCGATCGCAGAAGCGCTTACCGAGGCGGAGGCCTCCGCGAACGACAGCACCGAGGCCCGTGCCGCTGGCCGGCGGCTGTCGCCTTCTGGGGAGACCTCACGGTTCTACGAGAGCATTTGTGCGCCCGCTGGTGACCTCGCTTACCGACCTGCAGCACCTGACTTCTTGCAATTGTGGCCCTGCAAAATCTTGTACATTTCTGCCAGACCGTTCAGGTCGATGTCCTCGTCAACCCTCGCGTACAGGAGCGTTGTGACTTGGAGCCGAAGTCTCTTGCCGCTAAGGACTCGTTGGAAGTCGCGACCTTCCAAATGCACAACACCCGCCTCCTTGTCGAAACCACCCGCACGACGGCTCTTGGGCGCACCGTCGTCGACCCGGAACGAAAATGCCTCGACTCCCCCCCTGCGCTGAAGGCTCAAAAAGAAAAAGCCCTCATTGACCTACACGTCAAATCTCTCCTTGTACAGCGCCGTACACGTCGGCTCGTCTGTCATGGAGTCCACTCCCCTACGGACTGACCAGTTCCCGCTCTTACCGATAACCGGCCGAATCTCCAGCTGCGCCACGGCTAAACCAACGAATCCTACAGCGCCTACGATAACAGCCGCTCCGAATCTCGAATGCTTCCCCATCGCTTACCCTCCCCCATAGCCCGATTTGTATTTCCTGCCCAACTGTCACATTAGCTGTCCGGGTTACACGGTGAGCCGCCGGCCGCCGGTGCGGCCACCTTATCGCCGAGGCGGCATAGGCCAACCATTTGCCAGTCCCTCGTCTACGATGCATTGCGCTTCGCAGACTACAATGGGGCCGTTTCATCAATACCTTCCGCATTCCTTCTCTCGTCCTTCAGCTTTGCCTGTCCCGGCGGCCCGCCCGAACCTCTGACGTTCAAAGTAGCGGTGCGGCTCTTCGGACAGCTTCCGCGGAAGGTGGAGAGCCGGCTAATGGCACCCCTTGACGTGTTCGGCGGGCACGTCTCCAACGCACCCCTTGTCGGGTCCTTCAAGAACGCGGATCGTATGTGATGCGAATCCTTGATCCGTGATTATCACCTTCACGCCATTCTTCGGAAGGCAAGCGACGCAGCATCGGACCGACTCCTCGTTCATACCCTCGTCATGTAGTTTCATTGTCTCCGACATTTTCCCGGGGCGAAACACGAGGGTGGCTTCTCCTCCGTTGTCGAGTGTGCAGATGAGCCCTCCGAACGCTGGCTGAAGACCGAGAAGTGATGCTGCCAGCGTGAACGCCGCTACGCGCTTGATCATAGTCTCCCTGCTGGTCTGACAATAGCGCCCAATGGTCCAATGGTTCTAATCACCACGCAACCGTGTGACGTCATAATCGCCTCCGCACGCGCCTCGCTACTGCGACGGCAGGAAAAAGTCAATGAAAAGCGCCGCCGGGCGCCGGGCAGCCGGGGGTGTCTGAGCGTCTCGTTTGCCTACTCGGAAGCCGGGTCGAATGTCGGTACACCTGAAGAGGTGACCGAAATTGTAGCGCCTAAGCGTTTGGAGCAGCACCGCTGCATCCAGCTAGAACAGAAGCAGAAGAACGATAGGCCAAGCGTCCCAGTAAACCTCATTCGCTGGCACCTCGGTCCATTCCTTGTTGATCGGGGAGACATAGGCGCGACTCTCCACTTTCCAGGCACCACCCTCAAGAGTGAAGATGACTCGACACTTCTCCATGCCCCGAAAACCCTGGAAGTCGGTTGCAGCCTCTGCTTCCCGTCGTTCTTGAAAGAACAGGGATTGTTGCAGCTGACAATCGAAGGTGACCGTGCCGGTGGTTTCCGATGAGGAAGCCGGCTGTTTCACTTCGTATTGGATGTTCGCGATCGACATGTTGCGCTTTGCCCAACCCCCCTTGTCCTCGTTGAAGTAGACGGGTTTAGTGTTGGCAATCCGCTGCTCGACGGTTGACACGCATGCCCGTAAACTCGCGAGGGGATTTGTGGTGTCAGCATTACAGGGCGGGGGCGCGGGAGGCTTCTTGCCTGGCGTCGCGCGCATCTGCGCCAGCGCCGCTACTGGGGCCTCGCAGGCAGATGGATCGGTACCTTGAGCCGCTGCCACCATCAGTTTCACCCAGTCGGGCGATGTTCCGCCGTGTTTCCTGGCAACTGCTCCTTCAATTGCTTTGAGATACTGGGATGCCTCAGTGAACAAATGGATTGTTGGACCTAGCCTCAGTCGATCGACCTTAAGCAACACGTCTTTGTGTTGCCTCCACATGGTCGTGGAGATGCATACGTCGGCCGCCTCATCGCCCAAAGCAAAGTCTGTCATACGTGCTAGTTGGAGGTCTGATTTGTTGTCTTGCTTGCCCATCCAAGCCTGTGTTGGATTGGGAAGGACCAGCATAAGCGAACTGAAACAAACCGTGACCACTACTGTGCGCATCGCTGTCTCACCTCCCGGCACCCGGTCATAGTTGTCCGCCGTTTACAGAGTTTGCACAGTTTACAAACGTTTACGTACGATCTTCAACCCCCACTGACCGGCAGCCGCAGCACGTCTGACCGCCGGCCTGTAACCTGGTGTGCAAACGGCCCAGCGCGGCACACCGGAATCAACCGGTCGATAGCGGGGCTGCGGCGACGCCCCCAGGGCAATCCTTGCAACTGAATCGATTTCTACCGTTCCATGTGTCAGGACGCGCGGCGCGAGCGTGGCTGCTCCGCGCGACAGCGCCGGACACCACTTCTCACGCGTGAGGTGGGTGGTAGCGCTGACTTGCGGGCGCGGTTCGTCGTTGCCCCGGGGTTCGGTACCGTCCGAATTAGGAGACTCGGGGCGGGAAATTAGGACAGTGGTGAATCAAGGCGCATCGGGGTGGTCGGACGCGACCCTGACGGCAGGACCAAGCGCGGGCAGCACCTCGTACACGCCCTTGGCGATCCGATTGACCGGATCGCCGTTTGTGGTCTCAAGCAACCTCCGTCCAGGGATATAGCTCCTGCCACTCTTCGTGGCGGTCTCAATGGATTCCGTAGTGACGATGATCGTGTACTCCCTGCCCTCAGCGTCCCGTGCGATAAATGAGATGGTCATCCCACTGCACCCTTCATCGCGGTGATCAGGCCGTTCCGCACCGCATGTCGGCAAAAACTGCGGCCCTTCAAGCGATCCGAACACGGCGAGCCGGTGTCGCCCTCGGGCGCGCATCTGCTGCACGGTTGCGACTCCGTTCCCCCGCTAACCTTTGGCTCTCATTGCCGCCCCTGGGAGAGCTGCTTCCGCGTCACCGTCGCGGGTCGCTATTTACGCAGCCTGGGGCTTGCTCAAAAGCTTGGTCAACATGACGCCCCTCCCTTGAGCGAGCGCATTGTAGGGGTTCTGGTGCGTCGGTGCAAACGAAACACCGTCAGCATGGAAGCGAAAAGGGACTTCGTGGCTCAGTGTAACGCTGAACTTCAGGACGGAGCAGTTTGCACCACGACGTTTGAGACTCGCGGGGGGGGAGCTGCTGCGTTCGTTCACGGCATCCAGCGGAAGCCGCGACCGCGCGGCTTAATAGCCATGTCGACCGTCATGACCGACGCCGCCATCCGCGAGGTGCTGGAGCGGGCGCAGGCCGCATTTGCCGACGTGGCGGCGGAACCGGACTGAGCTAAGTGCTCCGTTTCATAAATACGGTGACGTATTCGATCCCCCTTTCGAAGACTGTCGATTTCCTCCAAATGTTGCGTGTTTCTGGGCTGCCGCGAAAAAGCTCCCCTCTCCCCGCATCTTCGCGGGGAGCGGGTGAGGGTGAGGGGCTCGAATCAATGCTGCTGCGTGTGCAGAGCTGCCGCTTCAAAGAGATTGGTTCCCTCACCCCGACCCTCTCCCGCCAGCAATGCGGGAGAGGGAGCGTCGCACATCGCCGCAGACCAGAACCGAGAAGATCGACGCTCTCCCAAGGAGAGGAACAAAGGCGCGGCTCATCCATGCAAAAGGGCGGCGACCCAAGACCCGATAATACGTCACCGTAATCGCGAATGGCTGGACTGCGGGGCGTCTTCAGGAGATGCTCCGCCCGCCGTCGATGGGTAGGCATACGCCCGTTAGGAACGCGGCGTCGTCGGACGCCAGGAACAACACCGCCGCGGCCACGTCGCTCGGCTCGGCGAGCCGGCCGAGGGGAATTTGGGCGGCCAGCTGCTGCCGCGCCTCGTCGGGCAGCTTCTCCAACCCGACTGCACCCTTCATAAAGCCGGTCTCCGCCGCAACCGGATTGACTGCGTTGACGCGAATCCGGAACGGCGCAACTTCGACCGCCAGCCCGCGTGTCAGTACGACCACCGCGCCCTTGGTCGCGTTATATGCTGTCACCCAGGGGCGCGGGACCACCGCACCGATCGAGGCCGTGTTGATGATGACGCCGCCTCGCCCCTGCATCACGGGGACGGCGTACTTGCAGCCGAGGAAGACCCCGCGCACGTTGGTCGCAAAGACGCGCTCGTACTCCTCCTCCGGAAGCTCCCACAGCGGCATCATGAGGTGCGAAAAGCCGGCGTTGTTGACGAGAATGTCGAGACCGCCGAATTGCGTGACGGCCGTATCGATCATTCCCTTCACATCCGTGGCGCTGGAAACATCGGCGCAGGTAAACACAGCGCGGCCTCCCGCATCGGTGATAGCGCCAACGACTCGCCTGCCGCCTGCTTCATCGATGTCGGCAACCACGACATTCGCGCCCTCGGCGGCCAAACTCGTCGCAATCGCTTCACCGAATCCCGATGCCGAGCCGGTTACGACCGCGTTCCTTTGCTTGAATCTCATCGTTCACCTCACAGCTTGATGGTCACGCACTTCATCTGCGTGTAGTGATGCAGTGCCTCGATGCCCTTTTCGCGGCCGTACCCGCTTTGCTTGTAGCCGCCGAAGGGCGTCTCCACGGGTCCGGTGACCCATTCGTTGACGTAAACCTGGCCAGCCTCTAATCGCGCGGCCACGCGGTGCGCACGCGACAAGTCGCGCGTCCACAGCCCGGCCGCCAGTCCATAACTCGTGTCGTTGGCGATGTTGATCGCCTCCTCTTCATCGCTGAACGGGATGACCGACACCACGGGCCCGAAGATCTCTTCGCGGGCGATACGCATCTCATTGCGTACGCCTGTGTAAATCGTCGGCATGACGAAGTAACCGCCGCGCAAGCTCGGGTCCGTCGGCAGGCTGCCACCCGCCGCCACGGTCACGCCTTCCTGGCGCGCGATCTCGTAGTACTCCTGCACCTTCCGGTACTGGGCTTCCGTGGTCATTGGGCCAATCATTTGCCCGGGTTGCACGCCCTCGATGACCTGGCACAGGGCGGCGACGAACTCATCGTGTATCTCTCGCTGCAACAGCAGGCGCGTACCGGCCATGCAGACCTGCCCCGCATTCACCACGAAGGCACGTACCGAGCCGGGCACCGCCTGCACCATGTCTGCATCAGCGAACACGAGGTTCGGCGACTTGCCCCCCAACTCGAGGGTGAGTGGAACGATGCGCTCCGCGGCGATGTGACCCACCTCGCGGCCGGCACGCACTGAACCGGTGAACGCGACCTTCCGCACATCGGGGTGCTCAACAATGGCGGCCCCGGCCTCCGGTCCGGTGCCGGTGATGACGTTTAGCACCCCACGCGGTAGACCGCAGTCAGCTGCGATCTTTGCCAGTGCCAGCGTGCTGGTCGAAGTGAACTCGGAAGGCTTGGCTATGACGACGTTGCCCGCGGCCAGCGCCGGGGCGATACCGCGTGCACCCTGGTTGATGGGCGCATTCCACGGCGTGATCACTCCCACGATGCCGAACGGCTCGCGGCGCGTGTACGAGTGGTAGCCAGGACCGAGATCGATGGTCTCACCGTGCAGCGCGTTGACCAAGCCGCCGTAGAATTCGAAGTACTGCGCGGCCAACTCGATCTCGAACGGCGCATGATAGGCTGGCTTTCCCGTTTCCAGTTGTTCGAGCTCGCAAAGCTCCGAGCTGTAGGAACGAATGACCGCGGCGATCTCGAGGAGAACGCGCCCGCGTTCCATCGGCTTGCGTTCGCGCCACCCCGCGAACGCCGCTTTGGCGGCGGCGACCGCGGCGGCGACGTCGGCGCCATCGCCGCGCGCAATTTCCGTGAGCCGCTCGCCGGTAGCAGGGTTCTTCGATTCAAAGTAACGGCCAGCGTGCGGCGGGTGGGGGGCGCCGTTAATCCAGTGCTCGTACCGTGCTTCCATAAGGGTCCGCTCCACTTACATCCTGGTTACAAGGAATATTGCGAAAACCGCGGCCAGCGGGGTCGGGCTGTGACGGATCGTTTGTCGCCGGCCTCTTCGGCGGCCCGCGCATGCTCATGTTGTCTCCTTCTGTCGGGCTATCGCGGCGGCTTCAGCGAGAATCTCCTCGCTGTGTTCCCCGAGGTTGGGCGGCCGCCGATAAACACCCGACGGCGTCGCGGTGAGCTTGATCGGTGATCCCGCCAGCGTGATCGGCCGATTGTTGCCCGGCTGCTCGATTTCGACGAGCATCTCCCGAACCTTCACGTGTGGATCGGCGAAAATATCCGCTGCGTTGTTCACCGGACCGACCGGTACGCGGGGCGCCAGCGTGTCGATCACCTCACGTGTCGTGCGGTGGCGTGTCCATTCGGAAATCACCTCGTCCACGAAGTCGCGGTTCTCGACGCGCTGGAAGACGTTGTCGCAGCGCTCGTCTGCGGTGAGATCGGGGCGGCCAATGATTTCGCACAGCGCTACCCACTGTGCACCCGTCGGCGCGGCAATCGCTGCCGCGCCGTCCAGCGTGTCATACACATCGAAGGGACAGAGGAAGGGATGTCCCGACCCTTTCGGCTGCTCTATTTTGCCGTCGACCGAGTACTTGTACACGATGTTCTCGCAGAGACTCAGGACCGCGTCGTACATCGCCACGTCGAGGAACTGCCCGGTGCCGGTGCGCCGCGCCGCGTGCACAGCAGAAACGACGCCGAGAGCGGCCAGCACACCAGGGAAGAGATCGCCCACGCTGGCGCCACACGGCAGCCCGTGGCTCTCTCTAGGGCCCGTGGTCCCGACCAAGCCACCCATGGACTGGCCCACGATGTCGAAGGCGGGCCAATGGGCGTAGGGGCTGGCGCCGGTGCGTGGGTCGCCGAACCCGCGAATCGCCGCGTACACCAGGCGCTGGTTGTGCGCTTGGAGAGTCTCGTAGCCGACGCCGAGGCCGTCCATGACGCCGACGCGTGCGTTCTCAACCAGGGCGTCGACCGTGTCGACCAGTTGCAGGAAGGTGTTGCGGCCGGCTTCGGTCTTGAGATCGAGGACGATGCTGCGCTTGTTGCGGTTGATGCTGGCGAAATAGCCACCGTAGTGGCAGGTGTAGCGGTCCTGGGGATGCGGTCCGAGATAGCGCGCCATATCGCCTTGCGGCGGTTCGACCTTGATGACGTCGGCGCCGAGGTCGGCCAGCATCATGGTACAGAATGGGCCCGCGAGCGCTTGGGTGAGATCAAGGATGCGCAGATCCGCGAGCGGGCCGGTGCGGTGCGTCATCGGTTGTCCCAGTGGCTACGGCGCTTGATCAGCGCTTCGCGCTCGCCTTCGAAAAGGTCCGGGTGCACCACGCGCGGACGCTATCATAAACCTATTGGTGTTAGAAGCACCGGAGATGTCCGGGGGTATAAGCAGTTAGAGAGGTCCGCCTTAACCGGCTACGCCGTCGCCGATGGAGCGACGGATACGGCGAGAGGTGAAGGCGATGACACGCAAGGAA
>Ga0187884_10000780_pt1 | contig 31025 bp, 38 predicted proteins | sample June2016WEW_20_4_FD_132983 | JGI IMG/M metagenome (GOLD analysis project Ga0187884, IMG submission 132983) | Peatland microbial communities from SPRUCE experiment site at the Marcell Experimental Forest, Minnesota, USA - June2016WEW_20_40 | ecosystem: Environmental > Terrestrial > Soil >...
CCAAAAACGCTTGCCGAAAACTCCGGTTTGGATCCGATGGACTCGCTCGTTGGCTTGAGGACCGCTCACGAATCAGGAAACAAAACGATGGGGCTACAGATTTCGACAGGAAAAGCAACAGAGATGTGGCCTGACGTGATCGAACCTCTCAGAACGAAGAAGCAGGCCATCTTGTCGGCCACTGAAGCCGCGAACATGATCCTTCGAATAGATGACGTGATTCAAGCCGCTACGTTTGAGAAGGGGCCTTCAGCAGATCAGATGGAAGGCATGTCAGATCAAATGCTTGATCAAGTGTGAACGCGTGCTGCCGCAGACATTTTGGCTCTGCGGCCCTCCTCTTTTTTTAGGTTCAGCAGATCTTCAGCGCAGCGTGGCGCCTAGCACAGCGCTTATTTTGGAACTAACAAGAAGCGACGCAACGTCCCGAATAGTTTGAGCCTGTCGTGTTTTTTGCTACAAGAAGTACTCCTCAGCTTCATCTTTTGTGACCTCTACATACGAACCCATCGTTTCGCAGGTAGGGCAAATCTCGGGAGCGTTTTCCCCGTAGTGCACGTCATCACAAACTGTGCAGCGGAAGTAGCGCTTCATGATCCACCGAAAAAGCCCTACGTATTTAGTTCTTGTGCTATATCGCCAGTCAGGCTGCGCATTCGTTTGATTCACTTGCCTGTAGCGCTATGTGTGACGCGGTCGCTATGAGCGGTTAATTCGGCGACCGGAAAGGCGTTTTTGTCGCAAAATGAAGACGACGTGAAAGCGCCCAGGCATGCTCGGCGCAGGTTTGCTGGCGACAGTCTGTAAGCGGTTAGTTATCCGCCCAGCGTGATATCCTGCTTACTATACCAATCAAGCGCTGCGTAGAAGTGCTCCGGCTTGAAATCCGGCCAATATGCATCGACGACGTAGATATCCGAATACACCGATTGCACTGGCAAAAATCCGCTTAGTCGACGTCTACCACCCCAGCGAACGATCAAATCGATGCGGGAAACGTCATGCGATCGTATCATCGTAGTGACGTTTTCACCCTCGAGTGTGGCGTGGGGTTGGGTAAAAAGCGGATTCAAGTCCCACTGCCACCCGTAATTGACCAAGAAGTTGACCTTAATTTTCCCTGAGCCAAATGTGGTTCTTTTTGTGTAGGGAAGAAGCTTTTCAGGGAACATCGGAGAGTCTGTGTCTCCGACGACAAGCAGGCTAGCGTCTTCGTGTTTGAGAATCTCGACGCCGTCGATGCACGCTTTTTGAAAGGCCTTTCTCTGCACTTGGGTTCTTTTCGTGTTATCTTGGGTGAAGCCGTAGCTCGTGACTTCCTTGACGCCGACGCTACTGCACAGCCGGAGTACTTCTAATCCGGGGGGCAAGCCAGCTTCATACCCTGCCTCCTTTGACAAACCTCGAGCTAGTGCCCACCGACGGTTTCCGTCAGGAATGATGCCTACGTGGCGTGGTATTCGATTCATTTATCAAAAAGGTGTTATGCTACAGGTTTCGAGTTTATCTAGCTCAAGGTTCATAATCTTTGTCCAGCTCTTTCGCCCTTGGCGGCGGTCTTGCGGGTTGCTACAGCGATTCTCGCCTGCAGGGCAATGGTTAAAGTTGAGAGCGCACTAACAACCAATGATACGGATTAGCGGAATACCGGCCATGGACCACAATAAAAGCTCGAAAGAAAACCCCGACGTCACTGTGTGGGGCGTTCACCTAATTGACGCCACCACACTCACAAAGAAGGAGCGAGAAGAGCTCTTGTTTAAGCTAAACCGGATCTTCACTTTCGTGGGCACGGAAATTCCGGAAGAGATCGAACTCGACGGGGAGGTCGTTGCGCTCCACGAGGTCATGTGGCATTTGATCAATCACGAGAAGGAGATCACCCCTGAAGAATTTGCAGCCGTGCAAAGGCTTTGCGGGGCTATCGAGAGAAAAATACGACAAATCGAATCGACAATTAGGAGTCAGGACATCGATGAGCGCGAAGCGCTTGTGTTGTACGTAGAAGCGCAAGGTCTGATTCGCGCCGCCGTTGAACTGAGAGACTTTGAGAAAGGCAAGCTTCTCGATTCTGCTCAAGCCCCGTCGGTAGACAGAAACGAAGCCCAAAAAAGATGGCTTAGTTATCTAAGAAAGATCAGTTGACCAGCGCTGGCGCGTAATTCGCTTGGACGGTATCTCGTAGCGAACGGCAGGATAGACGCGCGCCCGAGAGCTTCTAGGAGTCATTCACTCTCAGAAGCCGATAAGTATATCTTGAGCTATTTGGAGATTCGAAAGTAGATCGTCGCAGGAAGCTACTAAGGTTCGCAGTTTATTCGTTTTCACTTTTATCTCCAGTCTGTTTCCTATCGCCTTCATTTCTATTTCTGGCGTATTATCAGGCTGAAGAGCGTCGACAATTGAGAGCGCCTGCGGATGTTCGTAAACGAATATTGCGGTAATCATGCGTAGCGGAGCGTTAGCTGCGGGTGTTTTGCTTTGCAAAAATGTTGCGCAGCAACGCGCACTTTTTTGAGCGGCTAAAGAACCGTCGTCCTATCGTGAGATCAGCATCTCGACGGTGTCGAGGCGGTACGACCACTCCTCAGGCAGCACGTCCCTGCTCTTGTAATAATAGACGAGCCTTCGAATCTTCGACTCGGTGAGGTGAAGGGCGCGTTTGTTATGGAGGTCTTTCTTGTTCTCTTCAAGATGATCTCTGAGTTTCAGTGCTTTAGTGATAAGATTGAGCAAGTCTTCAGGGAGGTCAGGGGCGACACCATTGTCGCTAAGCACTTCGGTAAGGCTCTTCTTGGTGACTGACTTGACACTCGGTATACCATACGTGTCCCTCAGGACGATCCCGATTTGACTTGAGGAAAGCCCGGTGCTCCGTAGCTCCACGATTAGCTTCTGAACCTCCTCAGACGTCATAGTAACGGGAACCGTACTCTCCAGTGGCCTAGTAGATCCCGATACTCCTTTTCTTCGTGCGTACATTCGCGCCATTTAAGCTCCATTGCCCTGTCAGAGGGTCTGAGTATGCGTGAGGTGTGCTATTCTGTGATCACCTCTTATATAATTGTTGATGCCCATTCCAAAAATAGTTCTGCGGCCTTGCTTCGGTGCGATAAAGCGTTCTTCTCGTCTACTGTCATCTCTGCGAACGTGCGGCCTTCATACTCAAAAATGGGATCGAATCCGAATCCTCGATGACCGCGTGAGCTTACTATGCGCCCCTCTACCCGTCCGTGGAACAGCTTGAAATCACGGAAATAGCTTCCGATCGCAGACTCGAACCTTGCCGGGCGCCCCTCTCCGATGAGCTTGACTACGCCGTTATTACCTATCGTTTTTTGCACGTACGAAGAGTACGGCCCTGGAAATCCGTGCACGTCGTCGATGAACAGACCGGAATCTTCTATAATAAATGGGGCCGGAAACTTCTCTTGGCAGTAGCTGAGTCCGTGTAGGACAACTTCCTCGAGCGTATCAGCTTGGAGCTCTGGGTATGGTGCGTTGACCTGGACGATCTTCAGCCCGAACTCGTGAGCCTTGGCTTGCATCTCCGCCACCTTCCCGGAGTTTTGCGTGATGAAATTGAACGTTTTCACAAGTATCGACCTCGCTCTTTGATCTCGTTCACTTTTTCGAGGATCAACGCGGCATCTGAGCAGTTTCTCGCGTAACCGGCAAGAAATGCTTCCTTGAGTGTAGGGAATCTGTCGTCCGTTGCCTCGAGCGTTTGGAAAAAGACGTGGACGTCTACGCCCCGAGCCTCAAGGCTCCGGTCGTAGGAGGAGAGGCCAAAATCTATCAGGTATACCCTCCCCGCTGAAAGAATCATATTGCGCGTGGTTGGATCTCCGTGGACGATGCCCGCCGAGTGAAGCGCACAGAGCACCGCGCCAACGTCTTCAGCGACCGCCTCGTTCATTACACTGTCTACGGGCGCCCCCTCTATCCGCTCCATAGTGATGGAAAAGCCGTCCACTGCCTCTATTATGGGTGTGGGTACCCCCGCTCGTCGTGCATCGGATTGTATCTTCGCCTCAAGTCGCGTGCGCTCTCTTCGCAGCTTAGTGTCAAGCTCAACTATGCGATAGTCTTTAGGAACGCGCTGCTTCACCACGGAATGGCCGCGAAGAGCGACGACGGCTTCCGCTCCTTTAACCACCTCTAGTGTGTCTCGATCCACAGCACCTCAACCTCATCCGGCCTGAAGCTCGGGTTGGCGCCGGATGATGCGATAGGGGTTTGGATACCGTGTCTCAACATGAGCAGGCCCGTATACGCGATCATGGCGCCGTTGTCCCGCAAATACTCCGACTTGGGCGCGCAGAATCGCGCACCGCGCTGAGCGCACATTATCGAAAGCATCTCCTGGAGTCGCTTGTTAGCGCCGACGCCACCAGCCAAAAGCAACTCTGATTTGTCCATTTGTGAAAGCGCTCTCTCGCTCACTTCAACGAGCATCGAGAAGGCAGTCTCTTGAAAGCTATAGCATATTTCCTCAAGTGAGGCGGATTTTAACGCCTCTGTGGCCGCGGTAACTATCCCCGAAAACGAGAAGTCCATTCCCTTCACGACGTACGGCATAGGCAAGTAGTTTCGCGATTCTTGCGCGAGTCTCTCCACCTTAGGACCGCCTGGATGAGGCAAGCCGGCTGATCGAGCGAACTTATCGAGACAGTTTCCTATGCCGATGTCTAGTGTTTCTCCGAGAATGCGGTACCTTTGGTGTCGGTACGACAACACTTGTGAGTTTGCTCCGCTCACGTACAGAACGATTGGATCCACGAGATCAGTTTTCCAGCGCCCTACTTCGATGTGTGCGATACAGTGATTGACCCCAACCAAAGGCACGCCAAGCCGCAGAGATAATGCTCTGGCAGCCGTGCCCACAATGCGCAAACACGGTCCCAAGCCAGGGCCTTGTGAAAAAGCGATGCCCTCGATTAAACGCGGGTCTGTCGAACTCAGGACTTGGCGAATGACGCCGGCAATGTTGTTCGCAACGTGTTGCGCCGCTTCTCTTGGATGTATTCCGCCTAAGGCAGGGATATACGCTGAACTCGCTTCACACAAAACCTCATCGTCGTCCACTAGGCTTGCGCTCAGGTTCCAAGCGGTCCCTTCGATGCCTAAGACTATCATTCACAAAACGGGCACTTACTTTTTAAATTGCGTGTACCCGCACTTGCCACACGAGAGCCTGTCTTTGTGATCGGCCAAAAAGACCCCTTCGCCGCAGCGTGGACAGTTCTGGCGCTTCCTCTGCGCCTTGTCGTCGCTTACGTCATACAAATCGCTTGCCTTAATTTTCTTCACCCCCTTCAGGTGGTTTGGAACTCGGCTCAGCGCTTGGCTCAGCGCTTGGCTCAGCGCTTGGTTCGGTAGTCGGCTCAGCTGTTGGCTCAGCGGTCGGCTCAGCGGTCGGCTCAGCTGTTGGCTCAGCGGTCGGCTCAGCTGTTGGCTCAGCGGTCGGCTCAGCTGTTGGCTCAGGGCTCGGCTCAGCGCTTGGCTCAGCGCTTGGTTCGGGAGTCAGCGGCGTGTTCCGCTTCAGGATGTGCTCTTGTTCTATTTGTCGTGCGGCTTCAGCGGATTCGTATATCTTGACATATGCCGTAGTTTCTTTTTTGCCAAAAGCGGTTTGCATGTTGTTGATTATCACTCGCTCAGGCGCAATCTTAAAGTCGGCCGCAACCTTATCCCTCACTTCCAGCCGTGCCGGAGTAGTCGCCTCGTGTTGAATCTTGAGCTGCAGCTGCTTTCGGGCAAGTAGTTCGTTATTCTCTTCTTTGATGACTTCTATCTGCATAGTCGCTCCGTGTTTTGTTTATCGCTAATCTTGTCTTAATATTTCGCGCAAGAGGCGTTTCGCTTTCTCTTTTTTCTCTCGCGTTGTAACAATGATAACCATACCTTCGCTTGGCTGGCCGTAAACGACCGCTGTTCCTAAAGGAGCCTCAATAACTGCTGGGATTACCGCCAGATCCTCTTCGCCGTTGACGACGATTCTCGTGCGTAGAGACCTCCCGATGTTCTTCATCGACCCGCTCACGGCGTTTTGAAGCTGCTGAGATATGGAGCCGGGGGGGTTATCTACTTCATAAACGGTGCGGGGTTCGGTGCTGATCGCATGGTAGATCTCGTCCGGCACCGTCGCCCTCATCGTGATGCCGTCAATGATGCACACATCAGGCACAATGCCGGCTCGTACCACATTGTAGGTCGTTATGTCTCCAACCGTGACAATTTTTTTAAAAGCTCTTAACTTTTCTGCACAATCTGCGTGCGAGCAAAGATCACCGAACGGTATCTGGAGCTCAGCTTTGAGCTTGTCGTTCAGCATAAGCTTCTTATCGAACTTTAAGCGCGTACTTTCCGGGCAAGTCGATGTTCATCCGCTTAGCGACTTCAGAGTGTTTCGGATCGATGATAATCAAGTATCCGCTCCAGTCTTTTCCAAGTGAGCTGGATCCGCACACGGGGCACACGAGTCCTTCGACAAATCGATGGCAAGTCTTACACACTTGTTCCGGCATTTTTCTCCTCCTCCTCCTCTTTCTTGGCTTTTTCGCGCGCTTCAACAAGCCATTCGACCTTGCCCAGAGCTGCTTGTCGCATCGTCAGGCCAATCTTGCTCTCTCGTGGCTCGCGTTCGTTCAAGCTTACTGCGACTACGCGAGCCCGCAGCATATCTCCTTCCGTAATGGCCCTTCCGGTCTCTTTTCCGACCAGTCTCGCATTTTTTTCGTCGTACGAAATATAGTCGTCCGCTATTTGGCTCACGTGTAGCAAACCATCGAGCGGTCCTAGTCCCACGAAGGCACCAAATTCCACAATTTCGACGACTTTGCCTTCTAGTATCTCCTGAAGCTGTGGTTTAAAGGTGATCGCATTAAAAGTGACATCGTAATAGATCGCTCCGTCTCCCGCGAGTATGCGCCCCTCGCCTATGTCCAAAACGTCGGTAATGGCGATTATAGATCCGAGCATCTTGTCTATACGACCTTCAAGCTTATCTCGCAAGAGATCTTTCACGACTGCTATCGTCTCTTCTCCTAGCCGTTCAGGCGGCAGCCTTACTGTGTCGATCAACTTCGCTTTTTTATACATCTATCACTCTCTTGAACAGATCCATCGCGTACTGTATCCGCTCCTTGGCGGCGTCTGCTCCTTCCCACCCAATTACCGTTGTTTCCTTGCCTTCAAGCCGCTTGTACACTTCAAAAAAGTGTGCGATCTCCTTGAGGAAGTGACTTTGGACGTCGTTAATGTCAGTATATTCCGCGTACTTTGGATCGTTGAGCGGCACGCAAAGCACCTTGTCGTCTGCCTCCCCTGAATCGAGCATCTTAAGCAATGCTATTGGCCGCGCGTCAATGATGCAGCCAGGATACGTTGGCTCATCCATAATCACGATAGCATCGAACGGATCGCCATCATCATAATAGGTTCTCGGAATAAGGCCATATTCGCCCGGGTAATGTAACGGAGAATACAACACGCGGTCGAGATGAATTGCGTTCCACTCTTTGCTATACTCGTACTTATTGCGGCTCCCCTTTGGAATCTCTACCACCACGAATATTTCTTCCGGTGGCTGCGGTCCGGTTTCGATGTCTTTCCACAGGTTCGTCACATATCCACCTCTAAGTGCTTCTTGCTTCTCAGCTGCACGATGCGGATGCTGTGTTCACGAAGCTCTCGCTTCAGAAGCTTGTCGTTCGTTACAACCGCTGCTTTGTATTTAAGCGCAGTGTTAAGGATTTGGTCATCTACGGTCGATCCATCCGCGGTTTCGATGATTTGACATCTCTCTGAAAGGTGCAATGCGACGCCTGCTCCTGCGGAGCCGTTCTTCATCAAACTACTCAGTTCTCGACGCACTGGTTCGATCGTGGCCGGCACAAATCCTAGCCCGCGCAGTTCTTCAAGCACGTCGATCCTGAAATGCCAGGGAATCAGAAGCGCATTGGTATCTAATATAGCGATCATTTGGTGAGCGTTCCCGCTCCAATAAGCCGCCATCGCGAGCCGATCCGTCTCGAAATAGCGATTCGAGACCCGATTTCCGCGCAGACTGGCCTCTTGAGGGCTACTTCGACGGCGGAATTCCGCGCGCTGGTGGCGACGCCAACGGTTGTGGCTGTGCCGACGCTTAACATGAGCGGCTCGCTCGTGTGTATTGAATCGACGTTGAGTTCATCGGAGCTCCCGACAACACGATCGAGAAGCTTGACATCCATCGTGAAAGCCTGCCATACGGGTGGCAACGTTCCAGGCGTCCCGGCAATCTGCCCGACAAGGGAATCGCTTTTTACTAGGGCGGGGTCAAGTTTCGTTCCTACGCCGAGCAGCCCGCCTGGCTTCGCAACCTTTAGTTTTTCTTTCTCAGAAACGATGCTCGACACAGTCGTGGTAATAGGCACCCATTCTGTCTTGCCACCAACTTCGACGCTTCTCCCCGGTCGTATTTCCAGTTCGTCCTTAAGCTTGAGCTCCCCCTGATTCAGCGTGCCGCCGATGACACCGCCGAGCAGCTTGGTGATATCAGCTCCGGGCTTATTGACGTCGAAAGAGCGCGCGATAAACATTTGCGCGGGCTTCGTCGCGTCATGCGCCGTGCACGGTATCTCCTTCTCGATAAGCTCGATAAGCAAGTCAATATTCACCGCTTGCTGGGCCGAAATAGGCACAATTGGAGCGTGCTCTGCTACCGTCCCTTTCACAAACTCCTTTATCTGTTCATAATTCGCGAGCAGATCGTCGTGGGAGACAAGGTCAATCTTGTTTTGAACGATTATTACCTTTTTAATGCCGATTATGTCGAGCGCCATGAGGTGCTCTTTGGTCTGGGGTTGGGGGCACGGTTCGTTCGCAGCGATGACTAGTATTGCACCGTCCATGATTGCCGCACCCGACAACATAGTTGCCATCAACGTCTCGTGTCCAGGTGCGTCTACGAACGACACAGTGCGCAGCGTTTCTGCCTTCGTGCCGCACACTCCGCACACTTCTGATACTGTGTACGCATCGGGCTCGGGGCACTTCGGGCATTTTCTGAAGGTAACGTTCGCATATCCGAGTCTGATGGAAATGCCGCGTTTGATTTCTTCGCTGTGCTGATCGGTCCATACGCCTGAAAGGGCGGATACTAAGGTCGTTTTGCCGTGGTCGACGTGTCCTACCATTCCTATGTTTACGCAAGCTTCCAAGTTTGCTACCTCCGCTGACGTGCGGTTGGGCTCTTAGTCACGCAGTCAGGTTGTTCGTGCTCTCGTCTTCGCCGCGACTCTGCCCAACTAGATGTTCTCGTATTCACCCATCTTGAGCTCAAATCGCTTGCTGAAGTTACTGACAGCCTCCTCAAGATCGTTTTGCGAGAGGTCTGTCCGTTCTTCAAACAGCGCCTGGAGCACGGCTTCTCTTAATATCAGCCTCAGATCTGAGCCTGTGCATTGATCGGTGATTTCCGCCAGCTTCTGAGTGTCAAACGTACCCTTGATGTGCGCCATGATCTTTTCGAATATCTCTTTTCTCATTGCGGCGTCTGGAAGTGGAAACATCACGATCTTGTCAAATCGCCTCCACGCGGCTGAATCGAGGAGGCTTGGATGATTCGTGGCACCGATCATCAGCACTCCGTCGTCGACTAGGCTGATGTCGTCGATACTCTTGAGTAGCATGTTTACGGCTCTTTTTATCGCGCCGTGCTCATCAGAGAGCCGTGTTTTGGCCACATAATCAAACTCATCGATGAACAGGATGCAGGGGTTCAATCGCTTGGCGAGGCTGAATACTTTGCCGATGTTCTTGGACGTCTCGCCAAGATATTGTGAGGTAATCATCGACAGTCGCACCTCCAGAAACGGAAACCCTAACTCTTTTGAAAGGGCTCTCGCGACTGACGTCTTCCCGGTTCCGGGTGGGCCAACAAACAAGAGTTTCCCTATCTCGAAGAGTTCTATCTCCCTCAAATAGTCTCTGTACTGAATTGCCTTGACGATCTTCGCGATTTCCTCTACTTGTTCTTGCGTGAGGACGAGTTTATCGAGACTCTCGCGAACGTCTTCCGGCGCAGAGATTGCGACAAGCTTGAGCATGTCTTCTGCTTCTTCTCCCTCGCCGGCGATCTCGTCTATTAAGGAAAATATCCACTCCCTATCCATTTCTTTGGGCTTGTTCAGCCGACGCACCCGTTCGTAATCGACGTCGAGCGAGTCGTTTTTTGAGTAGTAGAAAGCTAAGGCAGGGTTTTGGTTGATACGGGATAGCGAGTCTTGCGTGGCAAACCACTTGGCAGCCAGGTTAAGCACGGTAAGGTTCAACCGGGCACCAAACTCCTCGAACGCTACAAATGGCAGCGTCTTGATCAGACTCCATCCGTGCGGGATCTCGTAGATTCTGTCAACGGCGGTTTCTGACACAATGATAGGTCTGTCCACTCTTCGCTCTTTGGAGTTCCAATAGTTCTTTCTGATATGGGGGGGTAGATCATTTTCATCGAGTTGATCATTGTCATTGTAGATATGCGCTGTAAGCAGCAGCTCGATGACGTCAAGGACCTGATTTTCGGGGTCTTCCATCTAGCATCATCCTGATATATAAGCGAACTTTATGTGCGTGAAAAGCATATAAAGATTAGGTCGAGGGCAACGGCCAAAAAAGTCCGAAAGACCTATCAGATCCTTGTTATGACCTCGCTTCCGTCGTTCGTTACAATGAGGCTGTCCTCAGCCTGCGAAACGAGTCCACGGTCTTTAAGTATCGGATAAGCGCGGATGATTCCCGCCGTTTCAAGTTGTTTTAGGCCTAAATCGACACGGCCTTTTAACCATCTCTTGGCGAATGGTAGTGATTTATAAGCGTCGATATCTTTCAAAATGGCTCGAGCTTCAGGCGATCGTACAGGCTTTGCCTTCACGAGGCTGAAGATCTCCGCTTTGCCTGTTTCGTACACGCGACCATTGCCGGCGGAAGAAAAGGGTTCAATGGCCACAACCTGACCTTCCTTGAGCTTCGATCCGCTTTGAGTTCGTCGGTTGTGAATTGCGGGCGGCGCGTGTTGCGTGTAACGCTCGAGGCCGTGGCCCGTAAGATTGGCGACCGGGAGATACCCATACTCTATGATCGTGTCTTCGATAACGGCACTGACTTCTGCCAAATCAACGCCCGCTCTTACGACTTCAATCGCTCGCTCGAGGGCACTGTTCGAGGCGTCGACTAGTTCCTTACTGTTGCCGAGGTCGATGGTGACCGCGGTGTCGGCAATATAGCCGTCAATGTGTACGCCAATATCAAGCTTGACGAGATCAGTCCCAAACGTTGACGAATCTCCCTTAGAAGGAGTGGCGTGCGCCGCCTCCTCGTTCACGGATATGTTCGTCGGGAAAGCGATAGCACCGCCTTTTTGCTGAATTGCGTTTTCAATGCTTTCGGCCGCGTCAAGCAATTTTTTTCCGACTTTAATCTTTTTAACGGCCTCTGCGCGAACCTCTGCCAATATGTGGCCGGCTTCGCGGTATTTCTCTAAGACCTCAGCTTCTGGCACTTAAATCACAAACTCCTTTTTGACCTTCGTGATATTTCTATTCCCGTTATGAGTAATAACTACTGCGTCTTCGAGGCGCACCCCCCCGATGCTCGGATAGTAAAGGCCAGGTTCGACAGTGACTACGTTACCCTTTGCTAGGACCCCCCCTCGTTTGCTGAGAAACGGAAGTTCGTGAACTTCCAATCCCAGTCCGTGGCCTGTTGTGTGAATGAACCCACTGCCCTTTTTGAGGTCAGTGTGAAAGCCGCTCTCTTCGAAGTGATCCGCGACCGCCAAGTGGACTTCGGCTCCGCTGATCTCGGGCCGGATCTTCTGAATAGCGAGTTCTTGCGCTTCCTGAACTGCGGTGAACATCTCAGCGAGTTCGCGGGGGGCGTCACCTCGTAACACTGTCCGCGACATATCGGCGTGGTATCGCGATTCTATCGATTGAGGGAAAATATCGAGGACTATCGCAGAATGCGCTTTGATGGGCCCTGAACCGGTAAGATGAGGCAACGCGGAGTCATAGCCGCTCGAAGCGATCACGTCTTTCGACGTGCACCCGTCGTTTATGAGAGAACAGCCGATTATGGCCTTCAGCCGCTCTGACGTAAGCACCTGCCCGTCATACCGCAGCGTATCACCGATGATTTCGCTGCGCCGCAAGGTGGCCAGGGCGGAAGCGAATGCTTTTTCGCTAGCACGCTGTACGGTCGTCATGTGTCCCAGCTCGCGCGCTGTTTTGATGGAGCGCAAGCGTTCAATCGAACCAGATATGGGGTGTAACTCGTAACCGTCGCTCCGAAGCGCGTCAGCTAAAATGATCGGAAAGGCAGCGTCAACGCCTAAGTGCTTAATGTGGCACTCTTTTAGCACTGAGACAAACAGATCAACTGTAGCGCGGTCGCCTTCCAGTTCGTGCGAATCTCGTTGGAACTCTTCTCGCGAGCGTACCTGAACTGCGGTCGAGGATCGAATCGCCCTCGCACGCTCCATACTCGATACGACGAGCAACGACTGCCCGCCGGTGCGTAAAAACAAGAAGGGGTCTTCTGCCAAAAAATCAGTCAAGTAGTAGAGATTTGCATCTTGGGACGAGGCCGCATATAGCACATAGCCGTCGAGTTGCAGCTCGGTTATTTTTCGATCGAGCGTTCTGATGTTCATCGGGTTCGGTTTTGTTTTAGCTGAAAAAAAGCCTTTGCCACTTCGCGTACCAAGTTGCGAAACCACTTTCGCTGGAATCTCAGATCATCGTTAGCGTGGCGACAATCTCGAGAAGAAGTGAGTATATGGCTGATCCGAGAGTGTCAGTATGGCCGAGCTAGAAAGGCCCTTACATTCGTTGGCGTTTTGCATACAGCGCAACGTCCTTCTATTGGCTCGGCCTCTCCCAATACATCAGCCTCACTCAGCTCTTGAAGCTGTAGGCCACACGACTCGGACCCGCACCACGAGATCTGAAAGAAGCCTTTCTTGCCTTTTGCTTGCTCGGGAGTTTCTATGGCGACTATGTGTGAACGCAGAACCGCTTGTGCTCTTTCAGCGATGGTGTTAAGTACTTCAGTCATCACTTCAGCGACTCGCGCTTGTAGTTTAGAACGCTCGACGACCTCCTTCTTTCCTGTATCCCGCCGCACGAGCGTTACGGCACGTTTTGAAATGTCTCTCGGGCCGACCTCTATGCGCACGGGAACCCCCTGCTTTTCCCACTTATAGAACTTGGCGCCCGGTCGGGTATCATCCGCGTCGAGAACGACGCGGTAGCGCGACAACTCGTGTTTGAGTTCGTTACACGCTTTCAACACCGCTTCGGAGTTGGCCTGGGCAGTGAAAATGGGGATGATGACAATTTGAGTGGGCGCTACCTCGGGGGGTAGCACTAGACCTTTGTCGTCGCCGTGAACTGAAATGACGGCAGCAATGCAGCGTTCTGAAATTCCGTAGCACGTCTGATTGACGTACTGCTGGTTGCCGGAGCGATCTTCGTACGTGATATCGAACGTCTTCGCGAAATTTGTGCTCAGATGATGAATCGTTCCGATTTGTAAGCTCTTCCCGTCGGGCATAAGCGTGTCGAACGCGATCGTGTAGTTGGCTCCAGGGAATCTGTCCCACTGCGGTCGACGCGAGACGACGTACGGGATACCCAACCTGTCGTAGAACTCCTTGTACAGCGCCACGGCAGCTTCAGTTTGCTTCTTGGCCTCCTCCCAAGAAGTGTGGGCGGTGTGAGCCTCTTTGAAGCTTGTTATCTCTCGCAGGCGGATCAGCGGTCGGGTGTGCTTCGTTTCGTACCTGAAAGTGTTGACGATCTGGTAGATCCTTATAGGAAGATCTGCGTGCGAGCGTATCCAAATGCTAAACATCGGATAAATTGCGGTTTCTGAAGTCGGCCGCAGTGCAAGCGGCACTTCGAGCTCTGTAGAGCCGCCTCGGGTCACCCAGAAGACTTCTTCCTCAAATCCTTTGATATGTTCCGATTCTTTAAGCAGCTCGTTTTCGGGTATGAGGAGGGGAAAATACGTTTCCTCGTGCTCTCGATCGAGAAGCGACCGAAGCATATCGTACGTCAGTTTTCGCAAGGTGAAGCCAAAGGGAAACCATACATACAACCCTTTGATCGGGTATCGCACGTCCATGATTTTCGCATCGACGAGCAACTCGTTGAACCACTCGCTGAAATTGTCGCTCTTCACTCTACCACTCCGATGCAGTTACGCGAATCTGAATATGCCCTCGTCACAAAAGGTGTCATATGCCGAGGGTCATCCGTAACGTGTCCCTGATTGCAGGCGCTAGGCCAACCGTGAGAATAGCAAGCTTCACCAGACCCGTCAGATTTCTTGATTCGCCCTTTAAATACTCATCTACTATAAACAGCACCGGAATTGTCACGATGAGCTTGAGCGGGTACATAACGAACGCCGTGCCGGTGGCTTCAATGAGGAAGTTCGGGAGCACGTGTTTCTCTGCGTACGGGAGGAAGGTGAGGCCGAACGACGTGGCCGTGGCGTCGAGCAGCTGACCGTCGAGCACGAACGCATTGACGCGATCCTTTAGAAGTGTGAAGTTCAACAGGCGAGCAACCATGAAGACCAGGAAGCTCAGGGCCGCGCCGACTGACAATATGAGCACAAATATAGTCGCGTTAAACGACTTTGCCGTTGTGTAGAGGAGCCAAACGTTCACAATGCTCCAGGCCACGCCACCGAGCGCGAAGGGCCAGTAGTACTTGATGCGCGAAACGCGCTCTAAGCCTTTCGATAATATCAGGATCGCGACGCATACAAAGAAGATGAAGAAGTAGATTAAGGGGGTAATCAAGAGATACTTCAGTGGCGCAGCAACGATGCCGGCATCTTCAACCACGCGTAGGGAGCCCCCCACAAAAATATAAGGGGATACTGCGAATATGAAAATCTCATCAACGGTTATGTCTAACTTGTCCAGAAGCTTAACGACTCCAAATAAGCTTAGCCCGAGAATAATCGCCCACGTTATCGTGTTGACAGGATTATATCCAGTGTCGTATATGATGGGGTTTATATAGTACTGGTAGATAAAATTCCCTAAATCGACCGCCAAGTGATCACCGATGAAACAATGGATGCAGCTTCCTAGAATTGTAGTGATGGAACAAGACGCTATACGCGATACTGCCAACGTCCTTACAGAACTTAAACTTGATGGGGCAGGGTTAATAGTCTGCGGACAGCACACGTGCTCATTCGGACGGCAACTAGCGGACATCCTGGGGAACGAATATCCAGCCGAGGTCGTCATCGTCGGTTCGGCCACAATGGAAGAAGTTGAGCGAGTCGCAAGTCGCGCTTCGGACAAGAATTTCGTAATCGCAGTTGGCGGCGGCAGAACCATTGACATCGCCAAGATCGCGTCGGTCAGCGCGAATTTGCCGTTCATTAGTGTGCCTACGGCAGCAAGTCACGACGGAATCGCATCGATGCGTGCTTCCATACGTTTTAAAGAGGGAACCCAATCCATCGAAGCTCAAACCCCTCTTGCAATTATCGCAGACACCAGAATTATAGCTCAGGCGCCACATCGGCTGCTCGCCGCCGGTTGCGGCGACATAATATCGAACTATACGGCGGTGAAGGACTGGGAACTCGCGAGGAAGCTGCGAGGAGAGGAGTTTAGTGAATATGCCGCTGCACTGTCGCTCATGACGACTGAGATTATACTCAATTCGGCAACGCAAATTAAGCCGAATTTGGAGGACTCTGTCAGGCTGGTAGTGAAAGCGTTGGTCTCAAGCAGCGTAGCTATGAGTATTGCGGGGTCGTCCCGTCCGGCTTCAGGCAGTGAGCATAAGTTCAGTCACGCACTTGACGTCAAAGCCCCCAAACCAGCTTTGCACGGCGAGCAGTGCGGGGTTGGAACGATCATGATGGCATATCTGCACGGCGGTGACTGGCAACGAATTCGACAATCGCTCAAGAGCATTGGCGCACCAGTCGATGCTCAAGGTTTGGGCATCGAGGATCAGTACATCGTTGAAGCGTTGCTTCACGCAAAGAACGTGCGACCTGAGCGTTACACCATCCTTGGGGAGGGACTCACGAGAAAAGCCGCTGAAGAGTTGGCGAGGTTCACCTTGGTGATCGAATAGGCCGCATTGATATCTTTATAACAAAGCAGCGTAACCTACTTGCGTTAGACTACAGTATAAGCAGGTTACAGATACAGGATTGATAGCATGCCAAGAGGAAACGCCCGCATAACGCTGATCGGCGTGGGGTTGGCCAAGGTCGGCGTAGAGTTCGTATTTAACGGACCGACAAACGAATGCGAGACGTGCAAACTTAAGAACACCTGCCTGAATTTAGACATTGGGCGTCGTTACAGAATAGTCAGCGTGCGCGGTAATATGAAGCACGACTGCGCACTGCACGACATCGGGGTCAAAGCGGTCGAAGTGGTTGAAAGTCCCAGTGTGGCAGCAATCGACTCTAAAAGCGCGTTTGTGGGCTCGAGAATCTTGTACAAGCAGAACGACTGCGAGGTCCTTGACTGCAAGATCTACGAACTGTGCCATCCGAACGGGCTCAGACGGGATGACAAGTACGTGATCTCTTCAGTTCTTGGCGACACACCAGCAGCGTGCCCCGAGGGAAAATCATTAAAACTGGTTGAGCTCAACCGCTAAAGACGGACTTTTTTTTGAGTGACATAATCCTGCTGAGACTCGTAGTGAGATCCTTGACCCGCTCACTCGTGTGCAGCAGACAACGTTTCGCTGTCACTACTCGATACTGACAAAAAAGCGTCGGTCCTTGTTACGAAGCTAAACTACGGGGATGCCTCTCACGCTTTAGTCCGACGGGTGCGCTTCTTTGGTTCCGGTGCCTTTGACTCCGGTTCGGCACCTGCAGCGGTTTCTTCACTCGCTGGGGCCGCCTCCGCTTTAGTTCGACGGGTGCGCTTCTTTGGTTCCGGTGCCTTTGACTCCGGTTCGGCACCTGCAGCGGTTTCTTCACTGACCGGTTCGGGTCGCTTATGAACTTCCAAGTAATCGACTTCTTCTGCGCCAGCAAATTGAATGATTTTTTCAGCCAAAAGCTTCTTGTAATACTGCACTTGTTGATTGAATCCTAATTCGTAGGGCATTTCGACAATCAGTTTATCGTCAGCGATCGATACGTCAAAGTCCCGATTCAAGTAGTACTTGAACAAGCCCTTGGTTTTTTCGACAGTATCGACAATGGCCCCCCCAATCTTATAGTCATAGGTGACGGTCCGGCCTGCGTACGGTGAATTGAAATCCACGCGCACGCGCCCCCCAATTACGCTCTCGACGGTTCCTGTCCTGTTATCGAGTGTGACACGCATTCCAGGCGCTGGCCTCTTCTCGAATCTACGCGTTGGGACGACCTCAATTAGTTCAGGGATTCGCTGTCCAAAAGCATCTTGTGGTGCAATTTTGATCTGCCCTTCGTAGCCAGGTTTTTTTCCGATCAAATCTTCGTCAAGCCCCTTGACTACCATGTTTTCTCCGACCACGATAGTTATAGGCGCGTAGCTGACGCCCTCTGCTAATAGCCCATTTTCCTTGGCGACATTTTCGTCCGTGGTATCAAAAACATCGCCGTTGTCTAATCGCCCGGTATAGGACAAGCTGATGAAATCGCCCCGTTCAACGGTCATAGGGGATAGTTGCGTCTCATGTTTAAAACCCTTATCTCTGGCAGGACAGAGTTCCGCGATGAAGCTACTCTCTCCGCCGCAGTCTTCAAGGCCGTTTTCAAGCGAAATTTATCGGTGTTAGCGAGTCGACAGCAACATCCTGTCACATCTGCGCACGGGCTCTCCACCGGCTCGTTATGCGTGGTCGATTCGATGCTACGGGAAAAATGTCCAAATTGGCACCAGGGCTGATGCAACTTGAGGAAAGCCGGGTGGTCGTCTTAGCATCACTGAGAATCGTCTTCGGCTGCTGCTGCTGATAAGTGAAACCAGCCACGTCCTTAACGTAAAAAGCTTAAGACTGAATCAGTGTGACGTTTGCGCTCTCTCCCGGATGAATTTCGATAACAGCACCAAAGCCTCGAGCAGCCATTCCGGGATTCACGATCGTGGTTTTGCCCGAGACAAGCGCGCCTCGCTGCTCGTGTATGTGCCCGCAGGCTAGCACGTCGACGATCCCCACGGCGTGGAGAATTGCCTCACTTCCGACGTGCCTCGAGTCAACCGCGTCTAAGAATCCTTTTGGGGGGGTATGTGAAAGCAACACCGTGGTAGCCCCGACGTCGTTCAAGAGTCTAGCAGCGTAACTCTGTAATTCCGCCTCGCTGAGTTCAAATGGAGTGTTAAATGGCGTTGGATTTGATCCGCCGATGCCGAGGAATCTGATATCATCGTAGTCAAAACTCTTTAGATGTAGGTTTACTGCGGGAGATTCCTCAATCGTTTCAACGATCGTAGGGAGGTCGCAGTTCCCCGGTATCATGAGTGTTGGTACGTCGTCCCCGATGAGCGAAAGCAGCTCTTGGACGAGGGCATTGGGTCCGAAATCTGTAATATCTCCTATTACGCAAACGGCGTCGACGTCTCCCGCCTTAAACAACAGTTGGGCGATATGAGAATAGACCCCGTGCGCATCTGAAAGGGCTAAAAACTTCATGAGCTCTCACAAATCTTGCCAGTACGTATTACGGCCTCTGTTTTAAATCGTTTGTCTTTTTGTGTCGCAGACGTGGAGGCTCCCACCGTCCGGAAACCTTGCCGTCGCGCGCGAGCTTGCCAAGTCTTTTTCCCACTTTGCTCGACACTGGCGCGGGCTTCTCATCTTCGTACGGCGTCCCTGGTAGCGGGGTGAAGTAGTGAGCACGTACTCGTCCGCCCGTTGCGACGATCGAGTCAACGAGCTCGAGGCTGTCCAGCTGATCTGCGGCGACCTCGGTCGGAAGTCCGAAGATAAAATCCACAATTGCAGTGACGCTATGGGCGCGGCATGTTTCGAGCGCTGCTACAACATCACGGCGGGAGTGTCCTCGGTGTACTTCGCTTAATACGGCATCGCTTCCCGACTGCGCTCCGATGTGCACTGAAGTATTTGCGCAGTACTCCTTGAGAATCTCAAGAAGCTCATCTGTAACAAATTCTGGCCGCACTTCGCATGGGAAGGTGCCGAAATATACCCGACCACGCAGCGACGCGAGAAGCTCAGTGACGCGGTCGAGCGCGATGTGATGCCCATCTGATCCGTACGCAAACGCGTTAGGCGAGACAAATCTGATGTATGAAAGGTACCTGCTGTAGAAAGCAATAGCAGCCGCGCTGCGATGCCGCATTTTTGTGCCGAATAAGCGCGGCGTTTGACAGTACTTGCAGTTGTATGGACAGCCACGGCTGATCTCGATAGGGGCCCGGAAGTTCTCGATGAAGGGCGGATACGCGTCGAGATTTACGTGAGGCCTTGGGTCGGTTTTGCGGATTCCATCGGGGCTTCTGAACGCAATGCCGCGCACCCCGTCCACGTCGTCATCGCCTTTCAACGCAAGGATTAGCTTAGGGAGCGTTTCCTCGCCCTCACCGATCACGACGAAGTCAAAATGCTCTAGTGCCTCGGTCGCTCTCGCTGAAGGATGAGGGCCGCCGGCGATGAATATGGACCGAGTGCGTGCGTTTGCTACCTCTCGATAGACGTCGGGTGCCTGCGGCGTTGCGAGGCTGTAAATCATTATGCCATCGCGCGGACTTGATGAAAAGTTTACCTCAATGCCCCGCGAGAGGAGTATTGCTTGGATGGCTGCCAAGCTAAACATATTCTTCTTGTCAAAGCGTATAGTTACGCTTGAAACGGGATTGGGGTGAAACAAGCTATGCATAGGCCGAAAGCTATGATTCCTAAGACCACGCGCTTAGCATCGAGCTTTTTCATGTCGTTGATCGGCTGCGGATGTCCCCCGGCTGCGAACAACAACGTGAAGAGCGCCCAAAATAGGAGCATTTCTCCGTTTAAACCGTTCAAAGAGTAGTAAATGCCGCCAGTCATAAGGATAAGCGGAACCGCCGCCGAGATGTACGTCGTCTTGTCTCCGGACAGGGCCCTGGCGATATGCCCGCCGTCGAGTTGTCCTACTGGGAGCAGGTTCAAACTGGTTATGAGCATGCCCACCCATCCCGCAAACGCGATTGGATGCAAGCTTGTTGACGCGGCGGGAACAACTTTTTCGATCAGCCCAAAGAGAATCGGGACGCCGAGCGCCGCTGTGGGCATTAGCGCGGTACCGGGGGTGATGGGGGGGAGCAGCAACCCCACTATTGTGACGACGACAGCTGCCGTAAGGCCTACGAGTGGACCAGCTACGCCCACGTCAAAAAGTGACTTTCGATCTGGAATAGCCCCCTTAAGCTGTATAAGTGCGCCGAGAGTTCCGACCGGCGAAATAAATGGTAGCGGTATGAAGAATGGTAAACTCGCCCTCATTCCGCGCCGCTTTGCGACCAAATAGTGAGCCAGCTCGTGCGAGCCTAGCACAAACATGACTGCAGCCGCGAAGGGCAAGCCCTTGTAGATGAGCAATGGCTGCTCAAAAGGGTTGACGCCGTAAAAAAAGACAGCGCCGGTGAGCATTATGGCAAAAACGGTGGCGACTGCAAGAACAACATTGACGTGCTTTTTTTCGCCGGCGTCGCTCGCGGGCGTAGCCAGGAGCACATACTCGCCGTGTTCGCGCCGCAGTTCGATATCGTAGCCTCTCTGGGCGAAGTCGTTCCAAAGGTGCGTGAAAAGCGTCTTGCTGTCAACCTTAGGTTCGCCGTAATACTTGATGACAGACCCGCTGGTTCGTACCTCGTACACCTGGAACACCGCGTTGATTCGTTCTAAATCGCTTTGTTCAGTCACTTTTCAACCTCAACAAAACCTTCGACGCAGTTTACGAGAACATGCGATCCGGGCTTGATTGCGGCGATCGGGTCTACCTCAAGCTTGTCAATGAGGGGGATGTTTGAAATGATCGCCCCGACAGCCACAATTGTTTCGCTTACGGCGTTAATAATTGCGGCCGGAGCCTTTTCGTTTCTTTTGAGCTGGTAAAGTACATAAGATCCGACGGTCGATCCCTTGCCCTGCGGAAAAACGAGAACCGTTCCTGCAATTGAGGTGCCGCGCAGCTCGTGATGTTGATCGATTATGACTCCTTGTTTGGGATCGACACCTCCTAAGAACGAGAGCGGTTGACGTGTAACTACGGCAGGCCCCTCGCCAACTCCTTTGGCTATTATTCGTCCTTTTATGCGCTTGAGCATGGATAACCCCGTTGCTGTGCAGGTTCACGCGGTACACGCGGCCGTGATGCAGTTCGCTGTCGTTCCCATGCATGTATGCGAATTGCACAAGCTTGGCCCGTACTCAAGAGCTTTTCCGGAATTAACCATCATGCGTCGTTTTTCAAACGCTGGAGAGACGATCATGCAAGTGTCACAGATCACGCGGGCCCCGCTCGCTTCAATGCGCGATATCACTGACTTGGAACGATCGGCTACGAACCGCGAGGTACAAATCCAGAGAGGCCGCGCAACTGTGCGTTTTTCTAAAAGGCGCGCGATCTCTGCGAGTTCTGAGGGTGAGCAGTGTGGGCATCCCAGCACAACCACATCAGGTTCGCTCGATGAATAGATATCAATGTCTGAGCGGTCTACTTCGAGGATTTCTTGTTGTACCGCTCGCTCGTTGGCAAAGAAAAGGGCCACAGAGCCTGAGGCGGCCATTGCGGCACCCAGAGCTTTCAGCTCATCAGCCTTCGGTAGAGCAACAAAGGAAAACTGTGGCACATGTGATTTGACCATTTTGCCAACGACGTATCCAAGTGCGCCAAAATCACTTCCGGCCAAGGGGAAATCTACTCTCACCGAGATATCAGGAACTCTATTCTCGTCGCGGTGGTAGCCGTAGTTAGGCGTCTTCCCGACGAGGGCAGAAGCAAGTGCGCTAGGCCCTCCTTCTCGATTGGTGCGCGCCCCAAGAACGGAGTTCGCATAAGACACCGCGGAGGACTCAGCCCAGCTCAAATGGGCCCCAGCTCGTGGAGCATTAATATAATAAGGCGTGCAAGTACACTGGGCATCGATTCCGAGCAGTTCATATTGTCTTATAATAGCCAGTTGCTTTTCTACGAAGGTTTCGTCGATACCCATCTCTCTCCATTTATATCGGTCCATGCCCATGGGATTGAGCATTGTCGGAACGACGACTTTGCCGCTCAAGTCTGTAAGGTACTCGAGCCCAGCTTCGCCAATTGTTTTATAGGAAACACCAGCGATTTGCGCACTCTCGATTGGGATAAGCCTTTCAGCGTTGTAGATATCACCGAGTGAGACTAAGATCTCCATCGCTTTTTGTTTGACGGCGCCTGATTCGCCCGCGAGGATACCTTCTTCATCTCTCGTAAGGTGCATTGTTAGTATATATCTTCACATTACTATAAAAACTAGCTGGAAGTATTTAGAGCCCGAATGGGGGGCATATACAGAAAATCCGATCGAATACGTGCTGCGACGCCGCCCAGCCAGCGCAGGCATGACGCACGAATTCTTTAGAGTCACGCGTCAACGGAGCTCACTGTTTACTGTCGCACTGCGGTAAGAGCGTGTGCACGAGCCGGCTCCAATATTCCCCACAACCGTTATCTTGCAAAAGCTACCATTGACTCGTAGTGATCGAAAAAGAAAGCCCGCCCCTGTTGCTCAAGTTGAAGACTCTAGCCACGCATGGTTACCTAGTACCGCGTCGTGATTCAATGACCCCTTTTTCGCATGGCGAAAATTATTGACGATCCGCGAGCGCTTCCAAAATGGAGGTTTGTATTCGTCTGCAAATCACAGCGCTGCTTGGATGAACGACTTATCGAGCTGAAGCAACTCGAAAACAAGTTCCCGCAGTACCAATACAATTACAAGTGGGAGCAAATCGGCAACAACTACGTCGTTCGCTTGGTTAATATAACGCAACGCTGAGCCGGCGAGGCGCTTGGATCAGGAGTGAGCCTCGTTCCTGCTTGAGCGAAGAACGCGCTTTTCATATCTTGTATCTTGTGGCTTGTTGTGTTGCCTTGCCGGAACCTTGCCAAAAGCGTCAAAACTTTTCTTGTTTGTTTGGGTGAGATGGAGACGCAGCCAATTACGTTCTTAGCAGTACGTTGCGGCACGCGAACCTTTTGGCGCTTTGTGATGCTTTATGACTCTGACAAAGCAACCTAAAGGCGGAGAGCCGGATTTCTTCTAATCGAACGGGCCACTAGTCTGAAATCTAGCTATCGATGATTCTACTCTGGGCGGGCGCGCTTGATGGTGGCCGCACTTGCTCATTTGCTGGGATACCTCTGAGCATATGCTGCCGCGATACTTCGTGAAAAACAAGACAGACGCGCTTAAAGCGTGCCAAGATCAGACGTTTTATCCTCTCTAGACACCTCTTTTAGCCTACTCACCCCGTCGATTTGTTCAATGACCTCGACCGCAGCCGGGGGGACGAGATGCTGCCAGGGTTCGTTACGCAGCATCCTTTTTCGAATTTCTGAGCCCGAGTAGACTTCACGTTGATAGAGCGGAGATGACTTGACCTCAAATCGCGCCTCGTTGAAGAGTCGGATAACATACGGATTGTTAGTGTAAACGACGTCAAAAAGAGGCGTCATGGATATTACGTGCGATACCCATACCGCGTTTCTACGGATATCTTCGATTGGGATCACATACAGTAATGCATCAAGATCTCTTAGCGAGCGCGTGATCATTAGTATTCGTTCGCCGGCCGTAAACCGATCCGAAAACGTATGACTCAGTTGTGCACTACCGACACCGATAATGATTTCCTCGCATTCGCGGGCTATTTCTTCGAGGACTTCTTGATGTCCGAAGTGATACGGCTGAAAACGGCCTATGTAAAACGCGCGCATAACGTTGGGGGACTCTCTCTTGGGAATTGCCCTTGTAGTATTATAACGCTTTTGTTCACCCTTATTCGATATCCGAGCTTGCGAAGTGCAATCCAGCAGTGTTTAAGCGCGTTTTTCGGTTTTTGAGAGGATAGATTTGAACCCGTGACACTGAAATAAGGAACTCAGTGGGCAACCGATTGAAATATGTTTAGTATAGGTAATGCAATGCTGTCATGATGACAGACGATCGCGGAGGCTTGGCTAAGGCGTTGGGGGATACAATTGGTGCCGGTAGGGAGATCGTTAGTGTGAGGCGTTTGCTGCACCAGAGTAGCGAACTCATTGATAATATTGCCGAGCTAACCGACAAGCGCGCAAAACTGAACCCGCTTCCGGGCTCACTGCGAAAGCGGCATATGCGATGTGGTAAGCGAAGCTGCCGCTGCAGGACCGGTGCACTGCACGGCCCCTACTACTATTTTGAGCCCTCGCGGCAGCACGGCAAGTGGCGGTACGTGTCGAGCGAACGTCTTGTTGAAGTGAAGAAGGGCATCGCTGACTGGAAAAAGCAGCAGGAAATCGACGAAATGCTGCAGACGTGTGCTTCACGGCTGGACGCCGTTCTCAAAACGCTACAGCGGGAAGTCGAATTGCTCGTGCAACCGGCGCAGTGAGCTCTTCGCAAAGACGGCGCGGCAGCGCTATTTTTGGGCAGATGAATTCCTACTCTAGCTAGCAGCAATCTATTTATATATATAGAGTAGGATAGCACACACTCAAGGTGGCGCCGTGCACTGCGGGTGCCGCACCGCGCAGGAATTGCCGATGGCGCATATTCATTTGCCGGACGGGGTCTTTTCGATCCAATGGATACTCTTTTGGTGGCTGCTAGCGGCCGCCCTCATTACGATGCCCATCATCATTGCCGGCCAGCGGACCGTCACGGCCCAGCGGCTCACAATTGCGGCGATGGTCGCACCTGCGTCGTTTGCGATCTTTCAGACAAACCTGCCCTTCGCCGGCGGAGACTTGGCTGACTACAAGGCACATACAAAAAGGGCAAGACAATGAGGAAAACTAGTTATGTGATTATTGCAACCGTTTTGGCTGCGTTAATTGTCTCGGGAGCCTTCGCAGGCATTTACCTCTCAAACCCTACAACTTCCAGCACTACAAGTTCTAGTGGAGTGATACACGTAGTTGCCGCCGAAAATTTCTGGGGCAGTCTGATAACTCAGCTTGGCGGAACACGGGTTAGTGTGACGAGCATCGTTTCAGACCCCAATGCGGACCCTCACGAATACGAAAGCAATACCGCTAACGCCATAGCAATAGCAAATGCCCAGTTCGTAATTATTAACGGAGCCGGATATGACACTTGGGCTCAACAGCTTATAGCAGCCAGCGATACCCCACATCAAGTGGTCTTAAACGTGCAGGAACTCATTAATCAGACGGGTGATGCCAATCCTCACTTCTGGTACAGTCCTACTTACGTGAATGAAACAGCGAAGGCTATGTATCAGGATCTTGTTTCCATAGATCCCTCTCATGCTTCATACTATACACAGCAGTATGATGCGCTGAAAGCATCGCTAGCGGTATACAACGGGCGTATCGCTGGGATAAAGCAACAGTTTGGAGGCGTGAAAGTAGCATCAACAGAGGGCATCTTAGTGTATCTGGCGAACGCCACTGGTCTTGACCTTGTTTCTCCTCCCGCATTCATGGAAGCTGTCTCCGAAGGAAACGATCCCCCAGCGCAGAGCATCGTGCAGTTCGATCAGCTTATTACGAATGGAACCGTTAAAGTGCTGGTCTACAATGCGCAAACGGTGACGCCACTCACTCAGAGCACTAAAGCATTGGCCTCTCAATATAACATTCCGATCGTTCCCGTGACGGAGACTATCCAACCGCCGGATGCCTCGTTCCAAGTCTGGATGAATGCGCAGTTAATCATTCTTCAGAACGCGCTTAACCAACAAGCCCTTGGGAAATAACGAATGAGTGCACAGTACGAGATCATCACGTCCAAGAATCTAGTGGCGGGCTACCCAGACAACATAGTTTGGCGAGACGCCAGTTTCTCAATCAATCGCGGCGAGTTTGTAGCAGTTATCGGCCCTAACGGAGCGGGCAAGACAACTCTGTTTCGTTTGCTCCTCGGTTTGCAGCAACCTGTCAGCGGCACGATCAAGATATTCGATGCAACGCCCAAACGTGGCAATCCACAGATTAGTTACGTGCCTCAGCGTCACATATTCGACGATGACACACATGTTGAATCCCTTGAACTTGTGCGACTGGGGCTCTCCGGTAAAAAATGGGGTCTGGGCCTGTTTTCCCACGAAGACCGCAAAGCTGCTCTTGATGTGCTGAAAGACGTTGGAGCTACAGACTTGGCTCATCGCTCGCTCGGCATATTGTCGGGCGGAGAACTGCAGAGGATATTTCTGGCAGAGGCGCTAGTAAGCAAACCCACTCTCCTTTTGCTCGATGAACCTTTGTCAAATCTTGACATGAGACGCGAAAGAGAATTGCTTCATCTTATAAATGGTGTAGTTCGATCGCGCAACGTGACTGCACTTTTGATATCCCATAACATCAACCCTCTTTTGCCGTATCTCGATAAAGTGATTTACATCGCTAACGGCAAGGTGGCGACCGGGACGCCGAAAGAGGTCCTGACGTCAGCAAGTCTCTCGGCGTTGTTCGGCGTTCAAGTTGAGGTTCTTCGAGACTCTAGGGGCAACATTGCAGTTGTAGGCATTGAAGATTACCACCGGTGTCAACCAGAATGACCTTCACCATTAATCCATGGATCGACCTGCAACAGATGCTTCAGTACCCATTCATGCAGCACGCCTTCGAGGCAGGAACAGTGGTCGCAATCCTCGGGGGCATTGTTGGCTACTTCGTTGTGTTGCGCCGTTCTTCATTCGCGGCGCACGCGCTCTCCCACATCGGTTTCTCTGGGGCAGCGGCGGCCGTATTAATCGGGGTCAGCCCAATTTACGGTCTTCTCCTTTTCACAAGCGTGGGCGGACTTGGGATAGCCGCGCTTGGCCGACGCGCCGCCAATCGCGACGCCGAAATCGGAATAGTTCTCGCTTTCATGCTTGGCCTAGGTGTATTGTTCCTCAGCCTCTACACCGGCTATGCAACTGAAGCGTACTCCATCTTGTTTGGAGAAATACTGGGCGTCAGTTTCAATAATGTCCTTTTAACCCTCGTTGCCGGCGTGGTAGTTCTGGTTCTCATCTCGCTTGTATATCGACCTCTTTTGTTTGCGTCACTCGATGAAGATGTGGCGGAAGCAAAGGGAATGCCCGTAGTTTTGCTCGGCATAATTTTCATGCTCCTAGTCGCGGTCGCAACGTCGTTTGCGGTTCAAGTAGTTGGCGTCCTCCTCATTTTTTCATTGATGGTCGCGCCAGCTGCGACGGCTCAGCTATTGGCAAAACGACCGGGGCGAGTCATAATTATTTCTGTAGTCATTGCTCTGATAGCTACGTGGTTGGGGCTCTTTATTGCTTTTTTTGAGCCGTACCCAGTGAGCTTCTTTATAACAACCATCGTCTTCGTCTTTTACTTGTTTGTTAGGTTCATTACTCCAAGAATCAGAAACTTCCTGTCTGGTTTCGGGGAAAGCACGATTAGTTAACGTGGTTGGGACCCAATACTTTGACATTCGACTGATCTCTTCGTCGGATGCGCCTGTGGCATCGAAGATGGCAAGTAATGTGTCGAGGACATCGTTCTGTATCACGAAGTTGTCCACAGTTCTGTATCGAGTGGTCATAAGCGTCGTTCGTATGCCCTCAAATGCTCGGGTTATGTAGTTCTCCCGAAAGAAAGCAATATCGAGATCGCATGTCCCACTGCCGGCGAGACGAGCATCGTTTTATCACCGTAACAGTAACTTATGTCTCTCAGCAGGACGTATCCAGAAAAGGTTGGTAGGAGCAGCACATTGCCAAAGTGCTCTTGGTAATAGTCCTGAAGAAGGATAAGGTACCTTTCCAACGCAGCAGCGCCGCTTCTTCATCCGATTCGGCAAGAATCACGAAATCTGCGGGAAACCGATCTTCCGCCAATCGATTTGATCGTATACCGCGTGAGAACTGCCCGCGTCCTAAGACGTTTGATATGGTAAGCAGCGGCGTTGCCGTCGCTGAGGCCGAGGCGTGCGTCAGCTTGTATTTGTAGGTAGCTTTTACTATCCGTGCTCTGTCGTGGGCTCAAAAAAGCCAACGCACGAGATCGACGATCGCGCATCAGAGGTTTTGGGGTTGCCCTGGACCGCGCATGCACGTGCTTTAAATAAGTGCAGCACTACTCACACTGATGCTCGCAAAGCGGATTGTTCCGTGTCTTGACGTCAAATACGGAGACGGCAACAGGGCACTCGTCGTGAAGGCACGACTCATGTGCCTTCAGTGATTGCTGTTTCTAAAAGGTGTAGTACAGCCCGCAGCAGTGCGGATTTATGAAAGTATTAGCCAAAATCATTCATTGGTCGACTCGAAACCAGTCAAAGAGCACGATCTGATCAAGATACTCTCGCGCGTGCTCGAGGGCGCCTAATTGTGAGGATAAAGCTTAATCGCCATAACGGCAAACGGAGGGTTTTACGTGGAGTGGAAAGAACTGTGGGGCGTTGAGATTGAGAGTTCAAAAAGCGTCGCCCTGAGGGTCAGCGTCTCCCAAACGGAGGACATTGCGACCAAGGTACTCAGCATTCGCAAATGGATCCGGCGCGGCACTGAAAGTTATCCGACAAAAGATGGTTTCGCGATACAGGTCGCGCCTGACGCACTCGATCAGCTGACAAGAGCTTTAGAAGCCGCCAAAGACTACGTGAGCGAAAGCGAGTGATTACCGACATCATCAACTTTCTGTTGTAGGGCGGAGTTCAAAGCGCTGGCTGTCGCTTAAGATGATTTTTGACACCGTAATGCTTCTATACTCATAAGGCGTATTAGATGTGAATGTCGGACGCGGAGCTCGAAAAATTCATCCGAGAGAAAATTCGGCAGTTGGGGGTGGACGGATTATATGATAATCCGAAACTGACGCTCGTAGCTGAGCTCATTTATGGGACCCTTGAAAGAGCTCTGGAAGCAGCCTTGAATTACGACGTCGTTGACGACATTATCGCGCTGTACCGAAATCGGTCCGATATGACGGCAATCAGTGCCGAAGCAGAACACCCGGACGTATACAACAAAGCAGTAAAAGATTATGGTTCGTGGCGCGGAGCTTTAAAGGCTGCAAAATCAAAGTGCGAACAAATGCGCGCAATCGAAAAGGACGAATGGACGTTTCCCAACTACAAAACGCCAGAGTCGTCCGAAGAACTGACCGCGAGCGCTGACGCAGACAATCCAACCAATTCGAGCAAAGACTCACTTTAGGTACCCTTTTTCTTGCTTGAGATGTGCGACAATACGACTGCGAGGGCGGGGGTTTTGAATATCGCGTCCTAGGCTGTTAGGAAGGCCCGTAAGCGTGTCCCGCGCATAGTTTAGGTAAATATTTATATTTTACTCCCGTACATATTAAGATAAGAGACGAATCGCTGGTGATAGAGATGGGTGAATATGACTTCGATCGCCTGACGCGTTACAGAAGAGTTGACGTGCTTTCAAAGGCACTAGATGATGAAAATGAGCACCAGCGATTTAGAGCCGTTGACGCACTCGAAGCGGTCGCGCTCGCTTCTGGCAACGCAGATTCCGCGGCCCGCGACATCTTGACTCAAGCGGCAACGCAGAGCGCGCACGAGGACGTCAAACTGCACGCGAGGATCGTGCTAAGAACTCTTGAAACCTCTCAAGAAGACCGAATCGGGAAGACCGAAGAACAGACAAAAAACGGCCCGCAGCACCAGGATCTAAAAAGAAACTCGGTGCACAAGCCGCTGCGGGAACCCCATCCAGAGAGTGGGCTTCTGTGCGAACTTGATGAAGATTGCACGATCTTGGTTGTCCGCGGAAGCACTCTAAGCGCACGTAACAGGCCAAGCGCTACAAAAGGGGGGTCTTGGGACAAAGAGGAGAGGGTATGGCGATTTCCGATCAATCGAGCATCGATTGAGAGTCTGAAGAACGGAGGCGTCGTGTTGCACCCGACTGTGCACTGCTTGTGCACGTCTTCGCAAAATACGTGGGCCGTGGCAACTCGCAACAAGAAGTGGGTCAAGGTGCTCGGGGATACGCATGAGATCGAGGACGCGCTAAAGCAAGTGCCGGGGTCTCAATGGGATAGCGCGGAACGCGCCTGGATAATCCCGTTTAAAGCTGATTCTTTAAAACGTCTGATACGGATCGATGGACTCTACGTGAGCCCGTTCATACTCGACTAGCGCACTTGTTAGGAACGTCTGGGCTCAAAACTCGATCGCTCACAAATAGAAGGTAGCCTCTCCAGCGCGGTCAAAAAAGAAAAAAAGGAGTAATAGAGAGGGCTATCACTCAGGCTTTGATATCAGCTTGGTCTTGCTAAGTATAGCACCGTCTTTCGAGTGAGGTGCTCTCTTTACGGTGTCGTCAGCCTTTTCCATTTCACGAGCTTCGTCTACGAGCTTAGCGGCAGTGCGCATCATGTCGTGAGATGCAGCCGTAAGCGGGACGTACTTTTCCCACTCTTTCGTCATGAAGCAGGCTTTAACGTTCACATCAGCAACTTTAGCGGCCATTTCGTACGCCGCTATCGCCTTCGCGCGGGCGTACGGGTTACTGAACTCATTGATCGTCGCTTTTTCCGCCGTCATAACAATCTTAGGTAACTCGTATTCTTTGCCTTCTTTGATAGCTGTAATGCATGTGTCGAGCGCAGTTTGGAGTACCCTAAAAGTACCGGTCGCGGCCAGAACTTTCATTAGGTCGGCATTGTAAATGGCCATTTCTATAGGGTCAAGCCACTCTCTCCGAGCACCAATCATTGCGTCGGCGTTTATAAGGATGTATCCGAACCCTCCCTCTTCTTCAAGCTTGTCCTTAAGCTTGCCTGAGTCTGTGATGACAACAACTTTCTTCCCGGCATTTTTCAGCAATGTTCGTGCCTTTGTCGGGCCTGGCTGAGCC
>Ga0187884_10000795_pt1 | contig 30662 bp, 29 predicted proteins | sample June2016WEW_20_4_FD_132983 | JGI IMG/M metagenome (GOLD analysis project Ga0187884, IMG submission 132983) | Peatland microbial communities from SPRUCE experiment site at the Marcell Experimental Forest, Minnesota, USA - June2016WEW_20_40 | ecosystem: Environmental > Terrestrial > Soil >...
CCAACAGCCGTATCGCTCGCCGCCGCCGCCGCTCCAACTCCGCCGCCGTCCCCTGTGGTCGCATGCACGCAGTATACACCACCGCGGACGATCTTTCTATTACTTATGCAATCCTCAATAAGGAGTTCGATGTCGCATTCAGCCAAACGCTCAAGGGCTTTGTTGGTCAGCGATTCGATGTGGTTCAGATCCTCAATCGGATTACGTGAACTCGAGATTGCCTTCACCAGCACCTGCATATCCTGAAGATACTGATATCCCGCGAAAAACGCCCGCACTGATTCTCTTTGCTGGTTGGTGAGTGTGTACGCAGGCGCGGACTCTGAGTTGCCCTGCCGAGCGTTAGAAGCGCCTGGGTGTTGCAACATCGTATCATAGAGAGGAAGCCATCCGTAAATGGGTTTGAGTGTATTCGGTACAAACACTACGATGAAGAAAACCGCTGTGGCCAGCAGTGCCACGAGGCCGAGTGTGTGGTGCTGAGCGGTGGGCTCCTCTGGTCTTTCCAACATCCCGTATGTAGGGACTGCCCCGCTGTGAATGAAGGCCGCTATCCAAAGTGGCCATGTGGGGATATCCGGTCTGCTTTCTGAGAACCGTCGCAGCAGACTGACCAAGAATACTGTGCAGGCGCCAACAACATACGACTGTCCCAGTGCAGCAATGATGAAACCGCAAGCGGTAAGAACAACGTTCCTTGTCTTCTGTCCGGTTGCAAACACCATTGCTCCTGGCGCACCGGCCAGGCCCATTATCATCATCACAATGGCGATTGCGATGAGACCCATCGTACACGCCATGAACATGATCAGAAGTGCGAGCAGTGTATTCATCGTTTCTCCCGAACGTTACGGCAAAGCGGTTGGCAATGGAGGGCAGCGTAATTGCCAGTCCGCCTTAGCCGTTTGTTAGGCAAAATATTTTGCGCCTCTCTTCTTGCTCAACTTTCGCGCCTCATCATAGTCCGCCACCTGAGTGTAATAAGGCTTGCCATCAAGTTCTTTCTTTTCACACAAGGCAAGCCTATCGTATGGTTGCTTCTTTGGTCCGTCGAAATGTAGGTACAAGTGAGTGTAGGGATAGAACTCATCCCCATCCCAGTCTATCCATTCGATGCGATGATAAGGAACGTACCCGATCAGAATGAGATTTCGTCCTCCCTCCTCACCCAAGCGAGCGAACACCCATTTCTCTTGCGTCGGATCGAAGACAGCCCTTCCCCACCGTAGCCCCAGCATTACGCCTTCGTGGTAAGTGTCCATGAGGCCGACTCGGAACCACGGCGAGATACCTTTACCTGGGAGGCCGTCTGGGTATTCATGAGTTCTTCTTACATCGTGAACAATCACATCGTGACTGAGTTGTTTGCAGTGCCACTCCGTGAGCTTCTCTTCAATTATCGGTTTCCATTGGGCCTTTAGCTGGACCTTCCGCTCCTGGCTAAGTCTCCGCTTTCGTCTCCAAATATAGGATACGAGGTCATAAAGCGGCTTATATCCTGCTAAGTATTCAAGCATTTTCCTTGCCTAAGCTGTGTTGGACTCCCCCCCCAAATCGCCAACCCTTGCAACAAGTTGCAGGCTATCACGCGAAGCGGCGAGCCGGCAAATGCCGCGCAATGCGTTGCGATTTCCAGCGCTTATGCCCCAACACCGCGGTAAAACTGGCTGCGCAACCCTTGCACGATCTCGCAGCCTATCACGTCGCTCCGTCCTGCCGAGTCGCCTCCAGTCATGCCGACGCCAGCCAAGACCCGAGCCCACGCCCCGCTCGGTGTTAGCTTGCTCAGTGCTCCAGGCGGTCGGCTGGGCTCAGCATCCAGTGCCCGCCGCGGTTGAGAACGTGCAAGTAAACCTGGGTAGTGCGCACATGGGCATGGCCGGGCCGCTCCTGCACCGTCCGGATACTGAGAGTTCCGTGCTCATAGTGTCGGCATCGAAATCGCCCCGTTCGGACAGATCACAATTTCCCGAAACGTGAAAGCGGTTCACTGCCAAGCACGCCCGGCTGCACGAAAACGACGAGCGAAGCGTTCGCTGTCACAAAATCGAGCGCAAACGAGCGCCGCGTGACTTGTGCGCGAAAACCTGATCTTGGGCGAAGAATCATTGCACTTCCAGAACGGAATTGTCAGGGATTCTCGGGGTTTGCAGACACCCTGTGCATCTCCTCGACGACCAGAAGAATTCGCTACTCGACCAATCAACGCCGCGGATCCAGGAGCGTTTTCCCCGGCTCGACCAGGAGAATCTCTTGATCGAGCAGGAAATCGTCCGCGACGAGACAACGAATGCGCCGGTCGACTTGGCAATTTTCATCGACGGCCGGAGACTTCGACTCCAGGAGAAGGGAATATGAATCGAAGAAGATTGGTCTGTGACTCTTCCTTGCAAGACCTCTACTATTCACAAATCGCAGCGCACTGGCCTGCAAATGCCTCGATACGCCGCCAACCCCTCGATACGCGGTCGAAAGGAGCGACCGCTCGGCATGAACGGATGACACTGTGTGCGTTGGATGGAACGAAATGAAAATCCGCTCGCCCCGAGTGCCGGCCAGTTGTTTTGGGCCGGTGCATCGAGGGGCGCGGTCTGGGCACGGATGGTTGTTTCTTAGGAGGAGCACCGGGGACTAATTCGGCTCGACCCACATCACTGCGTGGCGGGTTTCGAGCAACCAGTGCACCGCGGCGGGATCGGGAGTGTGTTGCTCTCCTGACTTCATCACCATGCGGATGGGCAGCTCGGCGCGATAAAAGTCCTCTAACGCAAACCAACGCTGCAGCCCTTCCGCGAGCGCGACGCTCTCTTCCGGGGTGGGTGCCAGCATGCCTTGCACCGGCACCAGAACCGCCACCGAGGCGATACGGCCGGTCAGTGCGGCATCGACCTTTTCGATGGTGAGCATGACGCCAACACTGATGGTAGGTCCCAGCGGCCCGAGGTGGCACAGCGGCAATACCAGGCGTCCTCCATCCTCGATCTGATCGACCCACGCGGGCGAGATGTCGGCGGCTCCGGCGCTGACCAGGATTCGGTCGAACGGCGCCGCCTCGGGCACGCCGCCAGCGCCGTCGCCGGAACGCACGGTCACGGTGGTGTATCCTTCCTGCGCCAAGAAGGCGGCGCTCAACTCGGCACTGTCCTCTTCGTACGCGGTGCCGACGACCGACCCGTGCTCGCCGACTAACTCCGCCAGCAAGGCGGTGGCGTAGCCGCGACCCGTTTCGATGTGCAAGACGCGCATGCCCTCCGCCGGGGCCAGCTCCTCGATCTGCTGCGCGACGATGCCCGGGGCCAGGCAGTTGACGTTCTCCTCGGGTTTGATGGCGACGGCGACGTCGGCATAGACCCGGCGCGGATCCTCGGTTTCGACAAACTCCTTGGCTAGGGCATCGGTGGCGACGGCGTACGGCGGCACCATGAAGGCGTGCCGCCGGACACGGCGAAACGCTCGCTCGACGGCCGGCGTGCGAATGATGCGCCGCCGCAACAGATCGTCCACCATCGCGTTCCGGGCCGCGTCTATCGCCGCCTCTGAAGGGGTCATCTCCTGCGCACTCGGCGCACCTCCATGCGCCTGCCGGCGGGCCGCCGGCAAAGTCAGCTTACATGTTTTCGAACACCGTGGCTGCCCCGGTCGCATGCCCCTGCAGATGCTGGCCGCACCGAAGCAGCCTCCCGGCTATCCGCTCCGGAGAAACTCGATCAGGATACGATTGACCTCCTCCGGTTTCTCCTGGTGCACGAAATGTCCGGCGTCGCCGACGACGATCTTGCGGAGGCCACGCGGGAAGAGCGCTTCCATGCCTTCGAGCAACTCGCTCCCGATGCAGCCATCGCGCGCTCCGTGGAAGACCAGGCTGGGGACGCGAACCGGCGCCACGCCGATCTGCGCCTGCGCCTCCGCCAAGGCGGGATCTTGCAGCGCCGGGTTGAGCGTCTGGCGGTAGTAGCCGAGCGCGGCCTGTAACACCCCAGGGATGCGGAAGGTCACTTTTAGTGTCTCCATGTCCTCACTGGAGTACTTCCACCCGGGCGACCAGTCCTGCCACAGGCGTTCGAGGAAACGGAAATCGTCATGCGCGACGGCGGCATCGGCGAGCGGGTGCTGGAAGAAGAACATGTACCACGAACGTCGTTGCTGGTCGTAACTGTTCATGAAAGCGTTCAGCATAGAGGGACCATGCGGCACGGCGGCGGTTATCAGCTTGGTGATCTTTTCCGGCGCCAACATGGCGGCGCCGTAGCCCGCGAGGGCGCCCCAGTCGTGGCCGAACACGGAGGCGGAGGAGTACCCCAAGGCGGCGATCAGTTCGATGGCATCGAGTGCCAGGACGGCGCTTTGATAGCGCCCGTCGGCCGGAATTTCGGTCGGTGCGTAGCCCCGCATGAATGGTGCCACGGCGCGAAAGCCGACCGCGGCCAGTGCCGGGAGTTGCTGTCGAAATGAGTATGCGGTGTCCGGGAAGCCGTGCAGGCAGAGGACAAGCGGCCCGTCGCCGGCTTCCAGCGTTGCGAAGCGAACGCCGTTCGCGTGAACGGCTCCGGTCTTGAGTTGGGCCATGTAGTAACCCACCTTGGTTTTCAACTATCTCGCGACCCTGGCCGGCGTCAATGCCTCGCGTGTCCGTTTCCGTACCCTTTGAGCCGAGGCACTTCGCGGACTTCAGCACTTACGATACGCTCCAGTGCATCTGTTTTTCTATTTGTCAGACTTGACCCCTGCGGCCGGAGAGGTCATGAGCTCGGCGCACTGCAGACGTCACAACGTGGATCTTTGGCGATAGCGGTCTGGCGCACGACCGCCGCGAGGCCGTCATACGTCAGCAACTGCGCCGGCGTGACCGCCGCCAGTCCGAGAACCAGCTTGATGACCGTCGTCGCTTGCAAGGTGCCGACGAATGCAGCCACCGCACCGAACACTGCGCTTCCTGGCTGACTGGAATCCCGTGCGGACCAATTTTCCTCCAAGCGCGCCTGCAAGCAGCCGTAGCACGGCATGCCGGGTTGACCACCCGCGAACACGGCCATGCGCCCGATGTTCCCTTCGGCGCTGCCCCACACCAACGGCTTGCCGAGGCGGAGACACGCCAGGTTGAGCGCAGCGGTGGCCTCAGCGGCAGCTCCCGCGACAATTGTGAAATCATGACCGCGCGCAATATTCTCGGCGCCGACGGTGTCGACTTCTGCCGGCCACGGTGCCACCCGACAGTCCGGATTCAACGCTTCGAGATGACCGAGGTCGATGTCATGCGGCCCGCCGAGCCTGATCGTTCCGAGGCCTGCAGCAACCAAGTAGAGGGCGGCGGTGGCAGCCATTTGCCCCGCCCCGATGATGGCGGCGGAAGCGGACAGCAATCTCTGCTGGCCCTTGCCGCCGACGCCCGGAAGAATGATTTGCCGGCTGTAGCGCGCGACTTGTTGCTCGTCGAGCATTGGATTACCTTTCGGACCGGCTGGTATTTACCCTTGTCACCCACCGGCGATGGCCGGAACAATGGAGACCTCATCTCCGTCCTTCACCGGGGTCTCAAGACTGCTGAGGAAGCGGATGTCATCCCCGTTCACGTAAATGTTGATGAAGCGGCGAACCCGACCCTCTTCATCGCACAAGCTTTCCTTCAGCCCAGGGAACTTCAGTTCCAAATCCTCTACTACGCGGCCGATGGTCTCTCCATGAACTGTCACCTCCTCCGCGCCCGCCGTGAACCGGCGCAGGGGAGTGGGTACGCGCACACGCACAGTCATCCTTGCTCTCCTTTCCGCAAGGTTCATCATGCGCAATCCTCGTTTTCGATGGAAGCAACTTGCCGAATGTTTGGCTGCTCACCGCAAAGCGGGCACTGTCGGTCGGGCGAGAGTTGAACCGTCCGCCACTGCCACACCCGCGCGTCGAAAATGAACAGCCGGTTCGTCAAGAGCGTGCCGATCCGGAGAATGTACTTCAACGCCTCCAGTGCTTGCAGCAGGCCAATGCTGCCGGCAAGCGCGCCGATGATGCCAGCCTCCTGGCAGCTGGGGACCTCACCTTCAGGCGGGGGCACCGGGAACAGGCAGCGGAAGCAGGCGCTCCGGCGCGGCATGACGGTCATCGTCTGGCCATAGAAGCCTGAAACGCCGGCATGAGAATACGGCACGCCGCAAAGCACGGCACCATCGTTGACGAGGTACTTCGCTGCGATGCGATCGGTCCCGTCAATAATAAAATCGAACCGGGGGAAGATCTGCAAGAGGTTGGCCGGTGAGAGCCGCTCCTGGAAGGACTCGACCGACACCTCCGGGTACATCGTCATCAGGCGCTCGGCGGCAACGGCAGCTTTCGGCTGCCCGAGGTCCGGTGTGCGATAGATGATCTGCCGGTGGAGGTTGGAGATCTCCACGGCGTCGAAATCGATGAGCCCGAGCGTGCCGATGCCCGCGGAGGCGAGTTGCAGTGCCGCTGGTGAGCCGAGGCCACCGACCCCAACGATGAGAATGCGGGCGCTACGCAGCCGCTCCCTTTCTTCCGGCCCGATGCCGCGCTCGAACCGTCTGCGAACCTTATCTATCGGGACCGCCATCCCAGTAAGAGGACCGCTCACGCAAAGAAAGAGGCGGCTGGCCCTTTGTGAGAGGTCCGCCGTCTCTTAATCAATACGAAAACCCTCTCCCTCTCCCTCTCCCACCGCCAAAGGGATCCATCGGCGGCGCCAGTCCCGGCGAGGCCGCACCGGAAGGGCGGTGTGCCGCGTTCGTGGGCTCCAGACCGGGGACTCGGACCACCTCGAGATTGCCACTGCTGCGTTTGCGGCCATTGGCGGCCAACAGGATATCGAGCGGGTCGCCCTCCGGCGGGGGATCGGCTTTGGCCAGCCGCTCCAGCGCGCGTTTGGCGGCAGCGGCCTGCGTGCTGCGCGGGTGCATTTGCTCAAGGGCGCGATACGCAAGTACCGCCTCATCATCTTGCTTGTTCCGCCGGTACAGCTTCGCCAGGCGTAGGAGCGCATCGGCCGACGTGGCCGTATCGCCATAACGCGCTGCCAACGTCAGGAGCCGGATCTCGGCAGCCTTGTCCTTTCCGCGTTTGGTGTAATAGCCGGCGATGCCCAGCTCATGTTCGGCCAGGTTTCTTCGGCAACGAGCGGCCTGTTCACGCGCCAGATCGGCAAACGGGCTGTCGGGATACTGCTGAATCAGCGTCAGAAAGACATTCTGAGCGTTTTGCGCTGCCGCCTGGTCGCGATCTATCGTGGTTAGCTGGCTCGCGTAACACATACCCAGGTAGTACCCGACGAACGGCAAATGCGGGCTGGTAGGGTGGCGGCGTTGAAAGTCGGTGTAGGCAACGATGGCCTCGGCATAGTTGCTAAGCAGGTACTGCGCATGGGCAATCCGGATCTCCGCTTCTTCGTTGTACTGGCTGAAGGGGTACTGATCGAGCAACTCGTGAAACTGATCGACGGCCAACGTATAGGCGCCGTTGTGGAAGTTGTCGCTTGCTTCATGGAAATACTGGTCGGCCGTGAGATGCTTCTTGGTGGCGCCACAGCCGCACAAGCCGAGCGCAATCAGAACTGCCGCAACACCCGTATGCCTCATGGCGGGCAATTATGGCGCAAATCAGGCGGCGCGACAAAGCCGGAGGCCATGCGCATTCACAGCAAGATCAACCAAACGCGGCCCGCTTCCCATACCCGCGTGCGCACCTCCGGCCAGGCGTCGACGAAGTCATCGCCGAGCACGGTCCGTGGCCGCGCCATGCCGCAGAACACGAACAGCCCGCAGTCGTAGCGCCAATGCCGCGCTGGGTCGCCCCCACTGGCCACGTACATCGCCACTTGGTAGATACCGCGCTCCAAGTCCTTGCGTGCGCCGTTGAACTTGACGTCGCCAGCGGCCCCGAACGGCAGCGGGTGCTGGAGTCGAAACGCCGGCGCGATCACCTTCGTCGGCGCCTTGACCACCTGCGCGCTGCAATCCGGGATCTCCGATACGCGCTCCGCAAGCCGCTCGAAGGCGCGGTGGACGTAGGCCATGGATGGTCCGATGGCCGTTTCGTGCTGTGTCGGGCCGCGCTCCGGCCCTTCGTAGCGGAACACATTGAACGGCTCGGTGCGGATGTCGCGCTTGCGGCACCATGCTGCGATGGCATCGTCGATCCGACTGTACAGCAGTCGGTGGCGGAAGATATCCTCGGGATCGAAGCGTTTCCGCGACTTCGCCGCGTGCTCCGCTCGGGCTTGGTCGACGATCAGTCGCAGACAATGCTTGTCCGAGAGCACCTCATCGGTCGAGAGCTGGCGCTCAAGGAACTCGAAGAACGCTCGCCCCGCCTCTCGGCGGGCATCGACGAAGCTGGGCATGGACCCGATACCGGATGTGCCGGGGCAGGTTCAGGAGGTTTGGCGATGCCTTCTGGCCAGACCGGCTGCTGGCACGCTCTCGGGTTTTGCAGCCAGCGCGGCCTCCAGTCGTTCGGAAATCAGCTTAAACGTTGGTTCACCTTGAAGCACGAGGTCGTCATACAGGTCCTCCAAGCCGGCCTGCTCCAAGGCTACAGCGAGCGCTAGGGCCTCGTCGAGGGTGTACGCGGCCTCGGCGCGCTTTTCTAGCTGACGCAGGTCAATATCGATCTGACAAAGCCGCTCGGCATAGTCGGGTAGAAAAGGTCCCGTGGAATCTTGCTCCTGAAACGACTTTAGCTCGCGCCGCAGGATGTCGGCATGGGTCTCCTCGCGCAAGGCCAGCTCGCGCCAAAGCTGGACACGTTCGGCCTGCCCGCACAAACGGTCGGCCAGGCGCCGATACACCTGCGCGGTTCGCGCCGCCATCTCGCTGCACCGTTCGAGAACCTCCGAAACGTACATAGCCACTCCCACACGTGTGAGCCACAGTGGCGCAGTTTCCGTGCCGCTTCAAGGGGTAACCGACGCGCCCGTGCTCCGTTCGTCTTCACCAAGGGCTAGCGGGCCCGCGCAGCGTCGAGCGCCTCTGAACGAGAATTGGCTCAAAGAACCAGTTCCGAACGTCAAGCAACACTTGCCTCAATCTACAGGTATGCCCGTACCGGAGATAGCAGCCGCCGTAGATAGGACCCACGAACGCTGGGGTAAATGAAAAGGCCCCGCCGTAGCCAGGGCCTTTCTTCGGAGAGCGGGTGACCGGGGTCGAACCGGCGACCTTATGCTTGGCAAGCATACGCTCTAGCCAACTGAGCTACACCCGCCCGGGTGGTAACTTAGCCAAGTCGCCGAGCGCTGTCAAAGCGCTCAAATCGAATATCGGCACCGCTAAAACGTCAAAGTGATGTTATGGATAGAGTACAAAAGCATCTCCTTCCGAAGCGGCGCGTCGCGGAGCGCCTGCGCCGCATGGGACTCAAGGTCCGTTCGGTGTCACCGATCAAGGGCTACGATCTTCTCGTCAACGACCGCGTCCGCCTCGCCTTGCGGGTGGCGTTCCCGCGCCTGCGCCGGCATCACGTCACTGTCCGAGACCGCCGCTACACTTATCGTTACCGTTCCTGGCACTTCAACTTTCACCATCATGGCAAGTTCGGCAAGCGTTACTCCGACGTCTTTGTCTGTTTGGCCATGGAACCGCGGCATCCGTCGCGCGAAGAGGCCTTCATCATTCCGTGGGAGTCGATTTCCGGTAAGACCTTTTCCCTGCATGCGGCTCACAAGCGGTACGCTGGACAGTACGCGCCATACCTCAATCGCTGGCGGCTCGTAGCCCATGCGGTAGCTGAGACTCCGCTCCGAAAAGTCGCCTGAAGCGGCTCGAAGGCGATCCCGGCGAGTTATCTTGCACGCTCACGGCTGCTGTGCCGTAACCTTGATGGGGATATCGTCCGAATCTGTCACTTTGTTCTCAGTGTCCTCCAGGGTCACTCGAGCGGTGTAGGTTCCCGCCGCGGCGTAGGTGTGCGTCGGGTTCTGCTCGTGGCTGGCCGCTGAGCCATCGCCAAAGTCCCAGGTAAATGTGCCTTCGGTTTCGGAGCACGTTCCTTCGGACTCAAACTGCACCTCTAAGGGCGCCTCGCCCTCGTCGACGGACGCCCCGACCACAACGGCGCAACGCGGCTGTGAGTTCTCCACTGTAGTCGCGGCGGTGCTTGCGGCCTCGGGGGGCTGTGGCAGTCGAGCTTTCTTGGCAGCTGGCGCTGCTGGCGCGGATTGCTTGCAACTGCTGCAGCCGCCAGCTGCGAGTACCAGGGTTGCGGCCAGCGCCAAGGGAAGAACTCGGTTCAGAACGTTACGCACCTGTAGGCCTCCTTCGCTTTTGCGGCTTCTCGATCCCCGCGACAGCTCACTCGGACTCTTCCTCATGGGGATCGACCTGTATTTCCAATTCACGGCGCGCGACTTGGCCGAGGCCGTTCGTCACCAGCAGCGTCGCGGTGTACTGCCCCGGCTGCCGATAGGTGTGATGCGCCGAGTTGTTGAAATCCCGACCGCCGTCGCCGAAGTCCCACTGAAATGAGACTGGCTGAGGAAGATCGTCGTCGAGCATGGCGGTAAACTCCACGCTAAGCGGCGCCGTACCGATGTCCGGGTCGGCATTGATGTCTAGATCGAATCCTTCTTCCGTCACCTCGATGTCGATTTCTTCCGACTCGTCCACGCCGCTCCCGTTGACGCTGAACGTAGCAGTGTACTCACCGGCGCTGGTGTAGGTGTGCTGCACTTCGAGCCGGCCTGATGACTGGCCGTGGTCGCCGAAATCCCACCGGTACTGCACACCCGCAGGGGCGTCTGAAACCTCGGCGGAGAAACTGACGGTCAGCGGAGCCCCGCCGCTGCTTGGATCGGCAGTCGCAGATACCGACACCTGCTGCGCCTCTTCATTCTCGTTTTCGACCCTCTTGGGGACCGGGGTTGGTGTTGCGTGAGCCACCTCCTCCTCCACCGGCAAGTGCGAGCGCGGCGTCAAGAGGTAAGGCGAGGCGGCACCCTGTGCCGCCGAAGCCGACGCGTTCTCCTCCTTCTTTCGGCATCCGGGCGTCATGCACACGGTTAAGAGGACCACGATCAACCCGAGCAGGCCGAGATGTGGCCAACGCGTCATCGAGCCCGTGTTCATAGTCGGTACCGGTGACCGTGTCAAACGTGCCGCCGCAGCGGGTGGATGCGCGCGGGTTCTGCGCCTTGCATTCTCTGCCACAACCGCGGTAGGCTTTGGTATATGCGCATCGCAGTCGGTCGCCAGCGAGTGGCGGGCGATGTGGTATTGAAAGGCTCTGTGGCGGCGTACCCAAGTGGTTAAGGGAGAGGTCTGCAAAACCTCGATGCAGCGGTTCGAATCCGCTCGCCGCCTTCATTTTTGTTCCCAATCCGCTCGTGCGATCCCAACCGGAGGCCTACCCCAAATCAGGCGACTGCGAGAGTGGGCAAGGGACCAATGTGTTCAGGCAGCGATTCACCACGGCAGCCACCTGTTCGACAGTTACGGCCGAGAGTGAGTCGTTGGGGAAGGTGCCGGGGGGAGGTTGTACCGCTAGCTGACCGCTTTCGCCGGCACAGTCGGTCCAGAAACGGGCGTCACCACCTCTGATGATCACCACCGTGGGGCGGCCGACGGCGGTGGCCACGTGCTTCGGTCCGCCGTCGTTGCCGATCCACAGGTTACAGCGTTCGTAAATCGCGCCGAGCTCTTGCACCGTGGTCTCGCCGTAGTTCCACAAGGCGGGCCGCTCGCGCATGCGCTCCACCACCGCCGCCACCTGAGGCAGTTCGCCGCTGCCGCTGCTCAGTACGATCTGCGCCTGGTGCAACCGGATCAGGCGGTCGGCCAAGGCGGCGTAGCGCTCGAGGGCCCACGCCTTACGCTCGACCTTGGCAACCACCGACAGGGCGATGACCGGTCGCGCCGGATCAATGCGGGCATTCGCAAACAGCGCCGCGGCGCGCGCCCGATCAGCGGCGGAGATGGCAAGCTCCAGGCGCGTGTCCGCCGGCGGCAGTATGCCGATGGCGGCGGCGGCACGCAGGGTGTTCCGTGCCACATACACCGGCTCATCCCAGCCGGGCACCAGGCGGTTGTACGCCCAGTCCCTCATCCAGCGCTTTTTCCAACCGACACGCAGCGGTGCACCCGAGAAGATGACGAAGGGCACGCTGCGCGGACTGCTCTGCAGATCGAGCACGACATCGTAATGACGCCGATGACAAGTTGTGAGCACGCGTATCCATGAGTCCAAGCCCTGCCTCAGCACCAGCAACTGGTCAATTCGCGTGTTGCCGGTGAGCGCGTGATGGAAGCCGGCCGACACCAAGACGTCGATCCGGGCGGAGGGATAGGCTAGCCGGATGGCACGCAGTGTCGGCGTGATAAGCAGCAGATCACCCAGTCGCCGAAGGCGAATAACGAGAATGCGCGGCGATCCACCGAGAGCCGCGCCAGGTTTGGCGGCGGCCGCGACTGCCATTGACATTTAGTTAGCAAGGCTCGTACGGCGAGACAATAGATGGTGCGTCAGAGCGCCAGTTAGCGGGATACGCTGCCCGTTTTTAGGGTTGCCCGCTCGAGGCAAGGCGAGTGGGCAGCGTTTTTGCGTCCTCCGCATACGAAGCGCCCGCAGCATCGCAATCTTCGCAGCGGTTCGATGCTTGCGCCTGCGCAACAAAGAAAATAAGACCCAGCCGCGAGGTTGGCGCGCGTGAATCGGGCTCTTCCCCTGCTGGTGCTCCTGCTGCTGGCGGCTGCGCTCTATTTTCGCGGGCTGGGTCAGCTGCCGTTCTATACGATCGGCGAGCCGCGCGAGGCGCTGGAGATCTCGGAGGAGATCCACAACGAGGAATGGGGGCTGCCATGCCGCAACGGCATAAACTTGCCATCAAAACCCCCACTCTTCCAATGGCTGGGTGGCCTGACTGCGCACGCGGGGCAACCTTTACAAGGACTGAGCCCCGTGTTAAGCAATCAACCTAATAAAAGATGGAGGAAAGATGGGGATAGCTCCCGAACGGACGAAGGAGCTGATCGTGCAGTACCAGCTTCATGCATCGGACACGGGCTCTCCCGAGGTGCAGATCGCGCTACTTAGTTCGCGCATCGAATATCTGACGGAACACTTCAAAGTCCACAAGAAAGACCACCATTCGCGTCGTGGCTTGCTCAAGCTTGTCGGACAGCGGCGGCGGCTGCTGGACTATCTGAAACGTCAGGAGTTCGAGCGCTACAAGCGTGTCATTGATCGGCTGGGGATCCGGAAATAGGGCATTCGCCCTCTTGTTCCCTTTGCGTCTTTCCCTCCCGTATGCGGGCCGCCAGCCCAAAAGGTGAGCCGGCCCGGGAGGTTGTGCATGTACCGGAAAGTAGAGATCGAATTCCACGGGCGCCCACTGTCTATGGAGGTCGGGCGTTTGGCCAAGCAGGCGGACGGTGCCGCCTTGGTGACCTACGGCGAGACCGTGGTGTTCGTCACCGCCGTCGCGGCCGAGAGTACCCGCGAGGGCATCGACTTCTTGCCCCTGACATGTGATTACCAGGAGCGCACGTTTGCGGCCGGCAAAATTCCCGGCGGATTCTTCAAGCGCGAAGGCCGGCCGTCGGAGAAGGAAACCCTCACCTCACGCCTGATCGACCGGCCGATCCGGCCCCTGTTCCCTGAGGGCTTCTCGCTCGAGACGCAAATCATCGCCACCGTCCTCTCACACGACCGCGAGAATGACCCCGACATGGTCTCCTTGATCGGTACCTCGGCGGCACTGCAGGTCTCGGATATTCCATTCCACGGACCGATGGCCGCGGTGCGCATGGGCTGGATCGACGGACAGCTCGTCGTCAACCCGACGCAAACCCAGATCGAGCAGACCGCACTCAACCTGGTGGTCGCCGGCACCCGCGACGGCATCGTGATGGTCGAAGGCGGCGCCAAGATGTTGCCCGAGGACATCATGCTCGACGCGCTGTTCACCGCGCACCGGGAGCTGCAGGTCATCCTCGACATGCAGGACGAGTTGCGGCGCGCGGTCGGCAAGCCGAAGCGGGAGATCACCTCGGCGCCGTTCGACACAGCCCTCTTCGGGCGCGTCGACGAATTGCTGCGACCGCGGGTGGAAGCGGCGTTCCAGCTCTCCGGGAAGCAGGAACGGGCCACGGCGCTGCACCAGGCGGAAGAGGAAGTGGTCGCGGCACTGACGCCTGAGTTTCCCGACCGCGCGCAGGCCGTCCGCCATTTGTGCGAGGAAGTCACAAGCCGCGTCATGCGCGGCGCCATCGTCACCGAAGGCCGCCGGGTCGATGGCCGCGGCCTGAAAGAGGTCCGGCCGATCACCTGCGAAGTCGGGGTGTTGCCGCGCACGCACGGCTCGGCGCTGTTCACGCGGGGTGAGACCCAGGCGCTCGCGGTGGCAACCCTGGGAACTTCGTCGGACGAGCAGAAGATCGATGCGCTCATCGGTGAGTACTACAAGCGCTTCATGCTGCACTACAACTTCCCGCCCTTCAGCGTGGGCGAGGTGAAGTTTCTGCGCAGCCCCGGCCGGCGCGAGATCGGCCATGGCGCGCTCGCGGAGCGCGCCCTCCAGGCCGTGCTGCCGAGCGAAGAGGAGTTCCCCTACACCATCCGGGTGGTCTCCGAGATCCTTGAATCGAACGGCTCCTCCTCGATGGCGACGGTATGCGGCGGCACGCTGTCACTGATGGATGCCGGCGTCCCCATCAAGGCGCCGGTGGCCGGCATCGCCATGGGCCTGATCAAGGAAGGCGACACGGTCCGCATCCTTTCCGACATCCTCGGGGACGAGGATCACCTCGGCGACATGGACTTCAAGGTCGCCGGCACCGCCGAAGGCATCACCGCACTGCAGATGGATATCAAGATCGGACGCGTCACGCGCGAGATCATGCGGGAAGCCCTGTATCAAGCGCGCGAAGGGCGGCTGCACATTTTGAAGGCCATGACGGCGGTGTTGGCGCACCCCCGTACCGACATCTCGGCGCACGCGCCGCGCATCGTCACCCTCAAGATCCGGGTCGATAAGATCCGCGACGTAATCGGCCCGGGAGGCAAGGTCATCCGCAGCATCATCGAGGAGACCGGGGTCAAGATCGATGTCGAGGACGACGGCACCGTGCTGATCGCCTCCACCGACGGCAACTCGATGCAACGCGCCATCGAGCTGATCCAGGGGATCACCGCCGAAGCGGAGGTGGGCAAGGTCTACAAGGGTATCGTCAAGAAGATAGTCGACTTCGGTGCCTTCGTCGAAATCCTGCCCGGCACCGACGGCCTGCTGCACATCTCGCAGATCGGACCGGGCCGCGTGAATCGCGTCTCCGACGTGTTCAAGGAAGGCGACGAGGTCATGGTCAAGGTGCTGGAGGTAGATAGGCAAGGCAAGATTCGGCTCAGCCGCAAAGACGTGACGCAGGCCGAACAACAGCAGCGGCCCGAGTCACAGCAGTAGGAGTACCATGCACACCGACCACCCCCTCGTCTCATGCTCACGCCTCGATAACGGCGTGCGTGTGATTTCGGAACGGATGCCTGGCGTGCCTTCGGTGACGGTGGGGATCTGGGTGGAGAGCGGCTCGCGCTACGAGCTACCCGAGCAGGCCGGCATCTCGCACTACTTGGAACACCTTTTCTTCAAAGGTACGGAGCGTCGCACCGCGGCCCAGATCGCCGAAGAGGTCGACGCCGTCGGCGGCGTGCTCAACGCCTTCACCGGCAAGGAGTACACCTGCTACTACGCCAAGGTGTTAGCAGAGCATCTGCCGGTGGCCGAGGACATCTTGGCCGACATCTTCCTGCACTCGCGCTTCGATCCGGACGAGATCGACCGCGAACGCAGCGTGGTGGTGCAGGAGATCCTACAGGTTGAAGACACCCCCGACGATTACGTGCACGAGCTGTTCAACTTGAAGTTTTGGCCCGAGCACCCGTTGAGTTTTCCGGTGTGCGGACGCGTCGAGACGGTGCAAAGCTTCTCGCAAAGCGACTTTCTCGATTTTGTCGCCGCACGCTACCGGCCGGACCGGCTGATCATCGCCGCCGCCGGCAACCTGGAGCACGAGCGCGTGGTCGAGTGGGCGACGCAACAATTCGGGGCGCTGCACGGGCGCGCCGACATCATCGACGGCCAGCCGCCGGTCGCAAGACGTGGGGTGTTCTACCTCGAGAAGGGCCTCGAGCAGATGCATCTATGCCTCGGCACTCCCGGGGTCTCGCAGTCGGCGGATGAGCGCTACGCTGCGTACCTGCTCAACACCGCCCTCGGCGGCGGCATGAGCTCGCGGCTCTTCCAGGAAGTGCGCGAAAAGCGTGGCCGCGCCTATTCGGTCTACTCGTTTCTGTCGTCCTATCTCGACGCCGGCTACCTGGGCATTTACGTCGGCACCAGCCTCGAGTGGGTGCAAGAGGTCGTCTCCATCATCTTGGCGGAGCTGAAGGCGTTAAAGCAGCAAGGTCTGCGTCCGGAGGAATTGACGCGGGTGAAGAACCAGCTCAAGGGCAATCTGCTGCTCGGCCTCGAGACCAGCGACAACCGCATGAGCCGAATCGCGAAGAACGAGATCTACTTCGGTACCGACATCCCGCCCGAGGTTGTTGGGGCGTGCATCGACGCCACCAGTAACGACGAGATCGTCCAGCTCGCAGCCAACTTGCTGCGTGCGGAGGCGATGGCCATCACCATGCTCGGCGATCTGAAGGGGAGAAGTCTCGGCGAAGAACTGCTGAATGTAGGGTAGGTTCATCGGTGGGTAGTGGTCCCCTCCCCCCTTGGGAGAGGAGCAGGGTGATGACAGCAGTGGGGCGCGCGACAGTGGAACATCGGCCAATCATCATCGCTGTCCGGCGTCTGCGCTCATCCCCCGACGCCCTGCCCTTGCCGCGCTACATGACCGCCGGCGCCGCAGGCATGGACCTCATGGCGGACATCGTCGATCCAGTCGAACTCCAGTGCGGGGGACGCGCCCTCATCCCCACTGGTATTGCGGTGGAAATCCCCCGCGGCTTCGAGGCGCAGATCCGCCCGCGCAGCGGCTTGGCCTTGCATCATGGGATTACGCTGCTGAATAGCCCCGGCACCATCGATTCAGACTATCGCGGCGAGATCAAGGTGCTGCTGATTAACCTCGGCGACCGGCCACACACCGTGCGCCGCGCTGAGCGGATTGCGCAGATGGTGGTCGCGCCGGTGGCTTGCGCGGAGCTGCGCGAGACCGGCAGTCTCACGGCCAGCAGCCGCGGTCCCGGTGGCTTCGGCCACACGGACGTGGAGTGACACGTGACGGCGACTGGGAGATGGGCTAGATTACGTTGGCCGCGGGGCTGAAAGAAGGAGCGTCGCTCATGATTGATCGCTACACCCGCCCGCAGATGGCTGCCGTGTGGGCGGAAGAGGAGAAGCTACGGCTCTGGCTCGAGGTCGAGCTACTATCGTGCGAGGCCCTGGCGGAGCGCGGCGAAGTCCCCGCCGATGTTCCCGCGAAGCTGCGGGCCAGCGCCGACGTCAGCGTAGAACGCATGCGCGCCATCGAGCGCGAAGTCGGTCACGACGTGATCGCGTTCGTCTCTTCGGTGGCCGAACGCTGCGGCCCCGAGGGTCGCTACCTGCACCTCGGCTTGACATCGTCGGACGTGCTCGACACGTCATTCGCGGTGCAACTCGTGCGGGCCGCTGATTTGCTGACCGCCGGAGCGTTGGAGCTCCGTGACGCCATCCGCATGCAAGCCGAGAGCTATCGCGGCACGGTCATGGTCGGGCGCACGCACGGTATCCATGCCGAACCGATCACCTTCGGGTTGAAATTGGCGACCTGGTACACCGAGATGCAACGCAACATCGGCCGACTGGAGGCGGCGCGGGCCATGATCGGCTTCGGAAAGATTTCCGGTGCGGTCGGCAGCTTCGCGCATTTGGCGCCCGAGATCGAAGCCTACGTCTGCCGCCAGCTCGGCTTGCAGCCCGAACCCGTCGCCACTCAGGTGGTGCCGCGCGACCGCCACGCACAGTTCTTTACCACAATGGCTGTCGTCGCCGGGTCCCTGGAACGCTTTGCAATCGAGATCCGCCATCTGCAGCGCAGCGAGGTGCGCGAGGTCGAGGAGCCCTTCAGCAGCCAGCAGAAGGGGTCGTCGGCGATGCCGCACAAGCGCAACCCGATACTGGCCGAGAACGTTGCCGGCCTCGCGCGCCTAGTGCGCGCCTACGCCGGGGCGGCGCTGGAGAATATCGCCCTCTGGCACGAGCGCGACATCAGCCACTCCTCCGTCGAGCGCATCATTGCGCCGGATGCCACGATAGCCCTCGATTTCATGCTGCATCGGATGACCGGTATCGTGCGCGGCCTGGTGGTGCACGCCGACGCGATGGGGGCCAACCTCGAGCGCTGGCGTGGAGCGGTCTTCTCGGAAGCCGTGCTCTTGGCTCTGATCCGCAAGGGTGTGAGCCGCGATCAGGCCTACCGCTGGGTACAACGGGCCGGCCTGAAGGCGATGGAAGGCGCGGACTTCCGTACCGAGGTCGCGCGCGACACCGATATCGCACGCTACTTGGCCGCTCATGAGCTGGAAAAACTCTTCGACCTTCGCCATCACTTGCGCTATGAGGGGGAGTTGTTGCAGCGCGCTTTTGGAGGGAACGCATGGAAAAAAGAGAGTTGATCTACGAGGGCAAGGCGAAACGCGAAGTGGACAAGAATCGTTGCCGCCAGGAGCTCGGCACCGTCGAAGAAGCCTACCACCAAGCGCAGCAACGCATCTGCGCCGCGTAAACTCCATGCGCGCTAGGGTCTTCATTACCCCCAAGAAAGGGGTACTCGATCCCCAAGGCAAGGCCATCGAGCACTCGCTGCACGCGCTCGGTTTCACCGAGGCGCACGAGGTGCACCTTGGGAAGTACGTCGAGCTTGCGCTGGACACCGATGACCGCGAGCAGGCAGGTCAACGCGTCGACGACATGTGCTGTAAGCTGCTCGCCAACGGCGTGATCGAAGACTACCGCTTCGAGCTGGAAGACTGACGGATCAAAGACGAAGTCGTTTCATGTGGGCGGGGCGCGTAGCACAAGGGCCCCCTGTCCTTGCAGGAGAAGGGTCAGGGTGGGGGATGCGGGGATGTGATGGCCCCTTCCTCTAGTTGGGAGTGAGTTTCACATGCGTTGGGGAGTAGTCACCTTTCCCGGGTCGAATGACGACCACGATACCGTCTATGCGCTCGACCACACCCTCGGTGAGGATGTCGTGGCGCTGTGGCACAAGGACCGCGATTTGAAGCAGGCCGACTGCGTTGTCCTGCCCGGCGGCTTTTCCTACGGTGACTATTTGCGGTGTGGTGCCATGGCGCGCTTCTCGCCGATCATGGAGGTGGTCGCCGATTTCGCGCGCGCGGGAGGGCTGGTGATCGGGATCTGCAACGGCTTCCAGGTGTTGTGCGAGGCCGGCCTGCTCCCCGGCGCGCTGGTCCGTAACCGCAACCTGCGTTTTTTCTGCGAGCATGTCCACCTGCGCCTGGAAAACGCCGAGACGCCCTTCACCTGCCGCTGCACGGCGGGCGAAGTGCTCACCATCCCGATCAAGCATGGCGAGGGCTGTTACGTCGCCGACGCTGCCATCCTCGAGCAGCTCGAGCAGAACCATCAGGTCGTCTTGCGATACGTCGACGCCAGCGGGCGCGCCACCCCCGAAGCCAACCCGAACGGCTCGCTCCGCAACATCGCGGGCATCGTGAACTTCCAGCGCAACGTGTTCGGCCTGATGCCGCATCCGGAGCACGCCACCGAAAGGCACGTCGGTGGCGAGGACGGTCTGCATCTGTTTCGCTCGGTGGTGGCGGCCTGCGCCGCCGGCGAATACCGTCGCGTCGCCTCCCTCGCCCCGGGACACTGAACGAGCGCGAAAGACAATGTCAAACCGGAGTCAAACGAGAGACGAGAAACCGGCCAATGGGCCGATGCTCTGCCTTCTCTTCGGTTCACCGGTTTCGAACTTCTCAGTTCAAGTTCCCGGTTTCACATTCTCTGTCAACGCAGCATCATGATGTCCGAGGCTCTCGCACCGGTGACCGAGATCGAGGCCCTGCAACACGGGCTGAGCGCAGACGAGTTCGCGCACATTTGCCGCGGGCTCGGCCGTGCGCCCAACATCACTGAGCTGGGGGTGTTCTCCGTCATGTGGTCCGAGCACTGCAGCTACAAGAGCTCACGTCGCTGGCTGAAAGAGTTGCCGACACAGGGGCCGCGGGTGCTGCAGGGGCCGGGTGAGAACGCCGGCGTCATCGACATCGGCGGGGGCTTGGCGGTGGTGTTCAAGATGGAGAGCCACAACCACCCGTCGTTCGTCGAGCCATACCAGGGCGCGGCGACCGGTGTGGGCGGCATTTTGCGCGACATCTTCACCATGGGGGCGCGGCCGATTGCCAACCTCGACTCGCTACGCTTCGGCAGCTTCGAGCACCCGCGCACGCGCTACCTCGTGAATGGGGTGGTCGCCGGCATCGGCGGCTACGGCAACTGCATCGGCGTGCCTACCGTCGGCGGCGAAGTGTACTTCGACCCCGGCTACAACGAGAACATCCTCGTCAACGCCTTCACCCTGGGCCTGGCGCGTTCCGACAAGATCTTTCGCGCGCGCGCCGCGGGCGTGGGCAATCCCGTGATCTACGTGGGTTCAAAAACGGGCTGCGACGGCATTCACGGCGCCAGCCTGCTCGCCTCCGCAGAATTCAGCGGCGGATCGGACAAGAAACGTCCGACCGTACAAGTGGGTGACCCATTTACGGAGAAACTGCTCCTCGAAGCCTGTCTCGAGCTGATGGAGCAGGATGCGATTGTGGCAATCCAGGACATGGGCGCCGCCGGCCTGACCAGCTCGACCGTCGAGATGGCCGGGCGCGGCGGTACCGGCGTCCTGCTCGATCTCGATCAGGTCCCGCGACGCGAGCCGGGGATGACGCCGTATGAGATCCTGCTCTCCGAGTCGCAGGAGCGCATGCTCATCGTCGCGCCCGCCGGTCGTGAAGACATCGTACGGCGCGTCTTTGCCAAGTGGGATCTGGATGCGTGCGTGGTGGGACGGGTGAGCGACGACGGTTTGCTGCGCGTGCTCTTCGAGGGCAAGCAAGTGGTGCAAATCCCGGTTGGGCTGTTGACCGACGAAGCCCCCGCCTACGACCGCCCCGCGGCGCCGCCCCCGGACTTCAACGAGCGTCAGGAGCTGCGGCTGGATCGGCTGCCGCCCCCGGGTGATTACAACAAGGCCCTGGTGACCTTGTTGGACTCGCCGAACATCGCTTCCAAGGCGTGGGTGTACCGGCAATACGATTATCTGGTCCGCAGCAACACGGTGGTGAGGCCCGGCTCCGACGCCGCGGTGTTGCGCGTCAAGGGCACGCGCAAGGGCATCGCGTTGAGCGTCGACTGCAACAGCCGCTACTGCAGCCTCGATCCGTACGTCGGCGCGATGATCGCCGTGGTCGAGAGCGCACGCAACCTCGTGTGTGCTGGGGCGACGCCGATCGGCATCACTGACTGTTTGAACTTCGGCAATCCGGAGAAGCCCAATATCATGTGGCAGTTCGCCGAAAGCATCCGCGGCATTCGCGACGCTTGTGCGGTCATCGGTGTGCCCGTGGTCAGTGGCAACGTGAGCTTCTACAACGAGACCGAGGGCCGGGCCATTCCACCCACCCCGACGATCGCCATGGTCGGCCTGCTGGAAGACATCGATCGATTCACCACGCAATGGTTCAAAGCCAACGGCGACGTCATCGTGTTACTCGGCCGCACGCGCGAGGAGTTGGGTGGCAGCGAGTACCTGGCCCTGTGGCATGGCATGGTGCGTGGCGCGCCGCCGTGGATCGACCTGGCGGTCGAGAAGCAGGTGCAACAGGTCTGCGCGGCCGCCATCGCCCAGGGCATTGTGCGCTCGGCGCATGACGTGAGCGACGGCGGCTTGGCGGTGGCGCTGGCGGAATGCTGCATCACCGCGCCGGAGCAGTTTCACGGCACCGTGATCGAGCTGCAGGGAGCCATCCGGCCGGACGCGTTGCTCTTCGGCGAAAGCCAGTCGCGCATCATCCTGTCGCTGCGCCGCCAGCACCTTGCGGAGCTGCGGGATCTGGCCGCCGCCGCCGACGTGCCGCTCACGGTGCTCGGCGAAGTGCGGGGCCGGCAGCTGATCATCAGCCCGCTCATCGACCTATCACTGGATGAGCTCTGGCGCGTATGGTCGGCGGCGCTGCCGCGACGGATGGAGGCAACCTGAAGATGACGCATATGGCCTATCGCTTATGGCATATGGTCGTTCGAAAGCGGCTGAACCATTCGCGACATGCGATAAGCGATGTGCACCCGCAGCCGGAGCCAGGCGCGGATGTTTGACGGCTTTCGCGAGCAATGCGGCATCGTGGGGGTATTCGGCCATCCGGAGGCGGCCAACCTCGTGTACCTTAGCCTGTACGCCCTGCAACACCGTGGCCAAGAGGCCGCCGGGATCGTGTCGGCCAAGGACGGCGTCTTCATCTCGCACCGCGATCTCGGCCTGGTCGCCGACGTCTTCAGCGAAGATATCATTCGCAATCTCGAGGGCAGCGCGGCCATCGGCCACAACCGGTATTCCACCACCGGTCAGACGCTGCTGAAGAACACGCAGCCGTTCGTCGTAGAGTACGGTGGCGGCGGTCTAGCGGTGGCCCACAACGGTAATCTCACCAACGCCGCCGAAATCCGCGAGCGCCTGCAGGATCGCGGTGCCATCTTCCAGTCGACAGTCGACACCGAGGTCTTGATCCACCTGATCGCCGCCTCACGCGGCGAGCGTACCATCGATCGCATCATCGATGCGCTGCTTGAGGTGCGCGGCTCGTATTCGCTGCTCTTCCTGACCCCCAACGCGTTGGTGGCGGCACGCGATCCCAACGGCTTCCGGCCGTTGGTGCTCGGCCGGATCAAGGATGCGGTGATCGTGACCTCGGAAACCTGTGCCCTGGATCTGATCGGCGCCACTTATGAGCGCGAGATCGAGCCGGGAGAAGTGCTGCGGGTCTCCGCTGCCGGCGTGGAAAGCTTCCATCCGTTTTCGCCGGCGCCGACCACGCGCTGCGTCTTCGAGTACATCTATTTCGCGCGCCCCGACAGCCGCGTCTTCGGCCGCAGCGTGTACGAGGTGCGTAAACAGCTCGGACGGCAGCTAGCGCGGGAGCAGCCGGCGGAGGCGGACATGGTCATTCCCGTACCCGACTCCGGAGTGCCGGCGGCGCTCGGCTTCGCGGAATACGCCGGCTTGCCGTTCGAGATGGGACTCATCCGCAACCATTACGTCGGGCGCACGTTCATCGAGCCCCAAGAGGCGATCCGTCACTTCGGCGTGCGAGTGAAACTCAACGCCCAGGCCGACGTGCTGCGGGACAAGCGCGTGGTCGTCGTGGACGACTCCATCGTGCGCGGAACGACGAGTCAGAAAATCGTGAACATGGTCCGCAACGCCGGCGCGCGCGAAGTCCACATGCGCATCAGCTCGCCCCCGACAATTAGTTCCTGTTTTTACGGCGTCGACACGCCGACCAAGCAAGAGCTGATCGCGTCGTCGAACCCCGTCGAGGGTATCCGCCAGTTCATCACCGCCGACTCGCTCGGCTTCCTGAGCGAGCGCGGCCTGTACAGCTTTTTGCAGCCCGCCGACCGTGACGGCTTCTGCGCCGCCTGCTTCACCGGTCGCTACCCGGTCCCGCCCACCGACCAGGGCCGCACGCACCAGCTCCTACTCTTCGAAGCCCGCGAGCGCAAAATGTTCCCCTGATTGCGGAATCAGTGGTGACCTAGCGGAACCAGGCGCCGGCATCAGCTTTCACGAGCTGAGGACGGCGGATAACGTCGCCGCCATGTTCGCCGATGCCGCGGAAGGCCCGTTCGCACCAATCTAACTCCAGCCACTCACCGGGCTGGTTCTGATAGAATCCTACAAACAGCGAGGTGACGATGAAGAAACGCGAAACTCCGATCGAGCTCTACTATTGGCCCGGCATTCAAGGACGCGGTGAGTTCGTGCGCCTGCTGCTCGAAGACGCCGGCGCCGCTTATGTCGACATCGCGCGTGAGCGAAAGAACGGACTGGCAGCCATGATGCGCTTCCTGGAAAATGAGGAGTCCGGCCCACTGCCGTTTGCGCCACCCTTTGTGAAAGCCGGCAACGTCATCGTCTCGCAGACGGCGAACATCCTTGCCTTCCTCGCGCCGCGGTTCGGGCTCGTGCCCGACGATGACGCGCTCCGCGCGGAGGCGAGCCAGATCCAGCTAACGCTGGCGGACTTCGTCGGTGAGATCCACGACACCCATCACCCGAGCGCCGGAAGGCCCTGAGGTGAGCGGCTCGAAAGCATATGGATCTGCCTGACATCGCACTGCCGGACCGTGGTTGGGAAGATGCAAAACGCGTCTTGCACTGGATTCTGCGCCCGCTCGTAGATCCGCAACACAGTCGTGGAGGGACGCAGGCTCGAGTGTTCCGGGTCGGGGTCGAGCGTGCAGACGACCCCATGAAGGCTCCATCGGGCTAACCCGAAGGGCCCGTACGGCCCCATGAACGCTTCATGGGGGGTCAGCCGAATAGTCCGGTAGGGCCATGAGGCCTTCATGGGGGGCCAGCCGAAGGGTTAGACGGGGTAAGAACACCCCTCGCGGTATTTGACGGCGTGCCCGACCCTACTTGACGGCCTGCCCGATCCTGATGGTACACTAGGGCAATCCCTGATATCAGGAGTGTTTAGACCCGAGCCGGCGGAGCTTGGAGGCAACATCTCGCAGGGGCCGCCGAAAGAAGTGGAGGTGCGAGATGCCACAGGCCGACATCGAATCCGTTCTGCAAGAGAAGCGCGTGTTTCCGCCCCCACTGGCGTTCAGGGCCGGGCACATCGCGGACGCGGCTACATACGAGCGCTGGGCGCGGCTGGCAGAGGAGAACCCGGAGGCATTCTGGAGCGAGATCGCAGGCGAGCTGGAGTGGTTTTCGCCGTGGCAGTCGGTGCTGGAATGGAAGGCGCCGTTCGCCAAGTGGTTCGCCGGGGCAACCACCAATCTGGCGCACAACTGCCTCGACCGGCATCTCACCGGCTGGCGGCGCAACAAGGCCGCGATCATCTGGGAAGGCGAGCCCGGCGACAGCCGCATTCTGACGTATCACGACCTGCACCGGGAGGTGTCGAAGTGCGCCAACGTCCTCAAGCATCTCGGCGTCGGCAAGGGCGACCGCGTGGGGATCTACCTGCCGATGATTCCGGAAGCGGCGATCGCCATGCTGGCGTGTGCCCGCATCGGCGCCACCCACAGCGTCGTGTTTGGCGGTTTCAGTGCCGAGGCTCTGCGCGATCGTTTGAACGACGCGCAAGCCAAGCTGCTGGTCACGGCCGACGGGGGCTACCGCCGCGGCTCGGTTGTGCCGCTCAAGACCAACGTCGATGACGCACTCCGCGACGCGCCGTCGGTGGAAAACGTGGTGGTCGTGCGCCGCACCGGGGAAACGGTAGCCATGAAGGGCGGTCGTGACCGATGGTGGCACGACGTGATGGATGAGGCCGACGACGTCTGTCCGGTGGAGCCGCTCGATGCGGAGCACCCGCTCTTCATCCTCTACACCAGCGGCTCCACCGGCAAGCCGAAAGGCGTCGTGCACACCACTGGCGGTTACATGGTGCACAGCTACATCACTGCCAAGTGGATCTTCGACCTGAAGGACGACGACACGTTCTGGTGCACGGCCGACATCGGCTGGGTGACCGGCCACAGCTACGTCGTCTACGGCATTCTCGCCAACGGCGCGACCACCTTGATGTACGAGGGCGCGCCGAACTACCCGGAGCCCGACCGCCTCTGGAGCATCATCGACAAGTACGGCGTTAGCGTCTTCTACACCGCGCCCACCGCCATCCGCACCTTCATCAAATGGGGGCGGGACTGGCCGCGCCGCCACCGCTTGGCGAGTCTCAGGCTGCTTGGCACGGTAGGTGAGCCCATCAATCCGGAAGCGTGGATCTGGTACCACGAAGAGATCGGCAAGCAGCGCTGCCCCATCGTCGACACCTGGTGGCAGACGGAGACCGGCGGCATCATGATCTCGCCGCTCCCCGGCGTGACCGCGACCAAGCCAGGCTCGGCCACGCGGCCGTTCCCCGGCATCGTGGCGGACGTGTTGACGCGCGAAGGCCGGTCGGTCGGCGCCAACCAGGGTGGCTTCTTGGTGATCAAGCGTCCCTGGCCCGGCATGCTGCGCACCATCTACGGCGACCCCGACCGCTATGTGCAACAGTACTGGAGCCAGATTCCAGGCGTGTACTTTACCGGCGACGGCGCGCGGCGCGACGAGGATGGCTACTTCTGGATCATGGGTCGAGTCGACGACGTGATGAACGTGGCCGGGCATCGACTCGGCACGATGGAGGTGGAGAGCGCGTTGGTCAGTCATCCGGCCGTCGCCGAAGCGGCCGTGGTCAGCCGTCCAGACGCGCTGAAGGGGCAGGCGATCGCCGCCTTTGTCACCCTCGAATTGGGGCGTAAGCCGACGGATGAACTGCGGCTGGAGCTACGCGAGCATGTTGCGAAGGAGATCGGTGCCTTCGCGCGTCCTGACGACCTGCGCTTCACCGAGGCCTTACCGAAGACCCGTAGCGGCAAGATCATGCGCCGCCTGCTGCGCGACATCGCCGCCGGCAAGGAGAGCGTCGGCGACACCACGACGATCGAGGACCTGTCGGTGCTGGCGCGCTTGCGCGAGGGGGAGGAATGAGATCGTGACTCGTGCTCGTGGTAAGACGGGCACGAGTTTGGTATCGGCAGACCGAGCACGACTCACGAACACGATGAAACTGCATAACACTCTCAGCGGCCTGGAAGAGTTCGTGCCGCTCGTGCCGGGCAAGGTGGGAATGTACGTCTGCGGGGTGACGCTGTACGACCGCTCGCACATCGGACACGCGCGCGCGCTGGTCACCTTCGATGTCTTGTTCCGCTATCTGCGTTTCCTTGGATGGGAGGTGACCTTCGTCCGCAACTTCACCGACGTCGACGACAAGATCATCGCACGGGCGCAAAGCACCGGCGTCTCGGCTGTAGAGCTGGCCGAAGCCAACATCCGCGCCTTCGCCGAGGACGTCAAAGCGCTCGGCTGCCTGCCACCGACGATCGAGCCGCGCGCCACCCAACACATCCCCGACATGATCGCGCTGATCCGCGAGCTGGAGGGCAAGGGCCTGGCCTACGCCGCCGACGGCGACGTCTACTATGCAGTCGACAAATTCCCCGGCTACGGCAAGCTGGCGAAGCGGCGCCTGGAAGACATGATGGCCGGCGCACGTGTGGAGGTGGATGCGCGCAAGCGCCATCCGATGGACTTCGCCTTGTGGAAGGCGAGTAAGCCGGGGGAGCCGTGGTGGGACAGCCCATGGGGCAAGGGGCGTCCCGGCTGGCACATCGAGTGTTCGGCGATGAGCACGAAGTACTTGGGGCAGCCGTTCGACATCCACGGCGGCGGCACCGACCTTATCTTCCCACACCATGAAAACGAGATCGCGCAATCGGAGGGCGCCAAGGGCTGCGCCTTCGCGCGCTACTGGGTGCACAACGGCATGGTGACCATCGAGCAGGAGAAGATGTCGAAGTCGCTCGGCAACTTCATGACCGTCCAGGAAGCGGCAGGGCAGGTCGGGGGCGAGGCTGTGCGCCTCTTCGTCATCGGTACCCACTACCGCAGCCCGCTCGATTTCTCGTCGCAACGTCTGGAGGAATCGGCGCGCGCGTTGACCCGGTTGTACGAGACGCTGGCGCGCGCGGAGGAGGCAGTGCCAGCCTGGCGCGAGGCGGAACCGGACCGCGAGGTGATGGACCAATTTCGCGCGGCGATGGATGATGACCTGAACACGGCGCGAGCACTAGGCGTCGTGTTCGAGACCGTCCGCACCATCAATCGGCTGCTCGACGAAGGCCGGACGGACGCGGCAGCACCGTTGCGTCGTGCGGTTGCTTCGATCGCCGAGGTATTGGGGATCGGCGCTCAGGACCCGTGCGCCGTGCTTGAGCGCGCCAAGCGCGCCCATCTCGACGAGGCGGCTTTGGGCCCCGCCGAGATCGAGCGGCTCGTCGCCACCCGCAACGCCGCACGCCAAGCGCGCGACTTCAAGCAAGCCGACGCCATCCGCGCCGACCTAAAGGCACGCGGCATTATTCTCGAAGACACGCCCGCCGGCACGGTATGGAAGGTGGAGCGATGAACGCGGCGAAGAGCTGAACTTTGCGCGGATCATGCGCTTCAAGGCAGCAACCATTGCACTTTTCTCCGTGCTCTTTTTTCTCCCACCGCCGGTGAGGGCCCAAACGCGGGCGCTCTCGGTTGCCGGCGGCAATGTCGCCGATGACTTCAAATACCTGGTCGACAACGTACAGCTCGACGTCGAAGACGTGGTGACCGCGCCGCTTCACATCACGAGTCCCAACAGCGTGCTCCGCTCCCCCAAGTTCTATTTGGGCGTCGCTGGCGCAGGGGTGTTGTTGGGCGGTTCTTTCGCCCTCGATCAAACGTTGAGAAGCCAACTGCACAACATGTCATCGAGCGACGCGAATCTGCTGCAGAGTGTCAGCTACGGCTCCGTCAGTGTGTCGACAGCCCTGCTGTACGGGTACGGGCTGTACAGCGACGACGCGCGCGCCCGGCAATATGCGCTGACTGCGGGCGAAGGTGCCGGGGTTGCAGCCCTGCTCGCCGAAGGTGTCAAAGCCGCATTCGGCCGCCTCCGCCCTGGGCAGGACCACCACAGTCACACGAAGTTCTTTGACGGTGGGAGGTCGTTTGTCTCCGACGAGGTGGCGCCGATGTTCAGCCTGGCAGCCGGGGTTAGCGAATACTTCGACAACACCTGGTACGTGGCCGGGCCGATGTATTCCTTGGCGCTGCTCGACGGCCTTGGCCGCATGGGCCACGACGCTCACTGGTTCTCCGACGTCGTCGGGGCGGCGCTGCTGGGCTGGGGAACAACGGAGCTTCTTCTGTACCTGCACGCGCGCCATGCGGAGGAGCCGAGCCGCTGGCGCATCCTCCCCATGGGGCCGCCGGCCGGGCTGCCCGATGACCGGAACCTCGCCTCCATCGGCTGCGGCGTGGCCTATCTGTGGTGATTCCCGTGGGTGTGTGGTAATTCACTCGCTGCTCAACCGTCCTCATGTGCCGTCGCGCAGCGCGGCGGCAAAGGCGCGGACACCCTCCTCCCAGCGCGGCAGCAGGATGCAAGGATCTTGTACGGTGGTGAGCACCGAGTAGCGTGGACGCGGCGCCGGGCGGGGGAACTCCGCCGTGGCCACCGGATGCACCGGCGTTGTAATTCCGAGGTTGGAGTACAGGGTTCGGGTGAAGTCGAACCAGCTGGTGCCGCCTTGTCCTGCGAGATGATACGTGCCGAAAGCATCGCTCGTGATCAACCGGCCGATCGCATCGGCGAGGTGGGGCGCGTACGTGGGCGACCCGTACTGGTCGCTCACAACGCGTACCGATGGGCGCTCCGCGAGGCTGCGCATGGCGTTGGGAAAATTGCGGCCGACGGGGTGATAGAGCCACGCCGTTCGGATCACGTAGTGGCGGTGGTTCAACGCCCGCACCGCCTCTTCCCCTGCCAACTTGCTAGCACCGTAGACCGAACGCGGGTTGGGGCGGTCGAATTCGTGATAAGGACGCGTGCTGGCTCCGTCGAACACGTAGTCCGTCGAAACGTGAACCAACGGGATGCCTTGCGCAGCGGTGGCGACGGCAAGGTTGCGCGGCGCCAAGGCGTTGCCCTTGTAGGCGGGCGCCGGATCCGTTTCTGCCGCGTCGACCTCGTTGAAGGCGGCGGCATTGATCACCACCTGCGGCCGGTAGCTCTGCACGGCGGCGCGGACCGCGTCGAGTTGGCTGATGTCGAGTTGATCGATATCGACGGCCATCAGGCTATGGCTGCGCAGCGTGACCTGAAGCGATCGGCCGAGTTGACCCGCAGCACCGGTGATCAGAATTCTCATGTGCTGTTCACCTGACGCCAGCCCCACTCCTATCAAAGCTCGGGTCGTTTAGACAAACGGAGATAGCGATTAGCGGTAAGGCCTCATTCTTGGTGGCGCCCAGCTTGGACTGCGGCCCTCTCCCGCGCGTCTTTTCCGCGTGGGAGAGGCGAGGCTGAGAGTACCAGCCTGGCTCGCTTCACCGCAACGCCTCTGGCATGCTGCGCGCATCCGTCAAACACGCCGTGCCACACTGCAAGCTCGCGAGCTGCGTCGCACGATGACCGAGGCGGAAGCCAAGCTCTGGAGCCGGCTGCGTAACGGCCGACTCTTGGGCATGAAGTTTCGGCGCCAGGTGCCGATCGGCAGCTTCATTGCTGACTTTTGCTGTCGGAACCCGAAGCTCGTCGTGGAAGTCGATGGTCGCCAGCATGCGGAACGCGCCGCACAGGACGCGTCGCGCTCGCGCGTGATCGCGGAGCACGGCTACACGGTGTTGCGTTTTTGGGACCATGACGTGTTGACGGACACCGAGGCCGCGCTCGCGGCGATTGCCCGCCAAGTCACGCAGCGAACACTAGCCCCCTAACCCTCCCCTCTGCCATGGCGGTCTTTGTCAAGCGGTGCGGAATCACAGCCATTTTCACCTTCCGAATTCGGCGATGAACCCCCCCTCTCGCGAATAGCCCGTGCAGCGGGCGCACCGGGGCGGGGG
>Ga0187884_10000796_pt1 | contig 30652 bp, 34 predicted proteins | sample June2016WEW_20_4_FD_132983 | JGI IMG/M metagenome (GOLD analysis project Ga0187884, IMG submission 132983) | Peatland microbial communities from SPRUCE experiment site at the Marcell Experimental Forest, Minnesota, USA - June2016WEW_20_40 | ecosystem: Environmental > Terrestrial > Soil >...
CAGCAAGACCGAAGCGTTCTTTTGCAAGAGGATCGGGTACGACTTCTTTGGCGCCGTGCGATATGACGTGCACGTTGTGCGGGATCCAGTCAAGATTGTAGGGTAGAAATAGCTTTTGAACTTCAGCGTGGACGATTGCAGAATCGAGCAGTCGCAGACTGACGTCCGTAAATATTGCCTCAGGGCGATCAAGAGACGTATAAATTGAATGATAGGTCATGACGGACGGGATCTTCTCCAACTTGAATCGAAACAGGAGCGGAATGATTCGCCCTCCATAGTCGCCGTGCGTTAAATAGAGCCCATACTCGTGCTGAATATGGACCACATCGGGCTTGATTTGCTGCACGGTGGCATAAACTTTTTCGTCCCATCCGGGGTCGTTAGTGTCGATGACGGAATAAACATCCTCTTCGCAGTGTCCGCCACAGTCCTCGTCTGTGTGACAAATAATATCTACGTGATGACCATTCTTTCGTAAGGCACCGACGAGTTCCGAGCTGTAAGTAGCGATGCCGCAGTGTCGCGGCGACCAGCTTGTTACCATGACTATATTCATTTACCGCCTCTCCGTGACAAATGGCTGAGCGCAGATCCCATTTTGGCGTGCATAGTGCGTATTTCGGCAGCTACTTAATAAAATTTCGGTTTTTAGCCAAAATGCGCGCGGCGCTCAAAAAGCCTCTCGCCATCAAAAAAAGCCATATACATCGTGCCCCATCACTTCAGTGGAGTTTGTTATGAAAGCACTGATCTTATGTGACGGTTACGGAAAAGAGCAGAGCATCTACGCGGGTAGCTCAAACGCGCTAATTTCTTTGACCGAGGGATTTGCGGTAATCGATAAGCTCCTGCTCGATCTCGCCACCGTTGGATTGTGCGAAGCAGTGCTTCTGACCAGTGTTTCTCTTCCCTCGGTGCGGGATGCACTCGGAAGCGAGCGCAAAGGCGTTAAACTCAGTTACGAGCAGGCCACCAGAACGTTCAAAAACATTGTCTCCGTACTCGCCAAGATGGATGACGATGTCCTCGTTATGGATTGCGGCATTGTTGCTGACATCAATTTAAAAAAGATGATTATGAAGTTCACCCACGCGGCGGCACCTATATTGATCTACGCTGCTACCGGCGCAGAGTCGCGTGGCTCCACTGACCGCGTGTCTGAAGTTTTGTTTGACTGGGAGTCACGTGCGGTTTATGGCGGTATGTTCTGTGTTCGAAAAGGGTGTGAGCTCGGCCAATTTTTGCTCGGAGATGAACTAGAAGAGGTACTTCCCCTGCTGGCGGATCTCGGGCAGCTTGACGTGTACGAAGAGGCGAACTTCTGGGGCACTTTTTACACTGAAGACGGGAAAAAAAGGATTCTCACCGAGTTCCACAATAAAACCGCAAAGCCGTGGGGATATGAGAAGGTTCAGATAATTACTGAGCTCTATTTGCTCAAAGAGCTATATATTCGTGAAGGCTACCAATCGTCGTATCACTACCACAAAAACAAAGACGAAACCATGCTTATCGTGCGGGGCACGGGCTATATTGAATTTGACGATCGTCGAGAGTACTTCGAAGTGGGAGACACCATTCACATCAAGCCTTACGAAAAGCACACCATCGTCGCAAGCACGGACACGGTTCTATATGAAGCTTCCACTCCATTTCTAGAAGACACAACACGCGTCAAAGACTTCTATCCCGTTAGGTAGCGGTCGCTTGCGGCATCCGTTTCGTCGCGATTTCCTTTTTTACCTTGTTAAGCGTTCTTCCCAGCGCGTCAACTTTCGTGCGAAGGGGGCTGTTTGGCTGTGTCTCCAAAAGAAGCCGGATCGAGTTGAGTTCGCGATAATAAGGCCCGAGCCTCCTGTTAAAGTGAATAGCCTCATCTCGGCTAATATCGTTTGCTGCTTCAAGATCTTTCTGGATCGCTTCGACTTTGCGGATTACGTTGTTGATCTTTTGATTTATGCGCCCCGCGTCGTTCTTCATCGGCGCTTCCTTAATGCCGAAGCTAAGCACCAGATCATTGAGTGAATCGGCGACAACTCTGCCGTGATCGGTGAGTTCCAGGTACTTGACCCTGCCAACTTTTTCTGATCGTAACAAGCCAAGCTGCTCCATGCCCCAAAGCGTTTTTACGGCGTGCGGGTACGTGCAGTTGCATTCCTTAGCCAGGACCGATACGTAGGTTCGATCGTATGTCCGGATCGTGAGCAGCAGTGACGTGGGCATTTTGTGTAAGAAGACGCCAGCAAGCTCATTCGCGACCATTGCTTTTTTTTGGGGGCTAATGCTATATAAAGCCGTGTTAGGACGAAAAATCCCTTAGTAGTTCACTAAAGCTTCTTCCTTTCTTTAATTCGGTCTCTATTAGGTGCTCCCTGCGAACTACCTGCAATACTCGGTCTGCTACGGCTGGACTGTCAGCCGACGGGATTATGACGACTCCGTGAGCATCTGCTTTCACCAGATCACGCGGCCGTATTGAAAATCCATTGACGACGAGCGAAACATTCACCTCTCCCTTGTTAAGCGGCTTTCCGGCACGCGGGGTTATCCGTTTTGCCCACACCGGATACTGAAGCGCGCCTATGGTCGTAATGTCGCGACAGCTTCCGTATACGGTTGTACCGGCAAGCCCACGCCGTTGCGCTGCCCGAGAAGTTAGACCACCCCATACCGCGAAATTGGAACCAGAGCCGTCAATGAACAGTACGTCGCCAATGGAAGCCACATCAATAGCACTGACCACGGTGCCCCAGTCGGTCGGATTCGTTTTAACAGTAACTGCGGGCCCAACAATGGCCGCGTGCCGCAAAATTGGCTTAAGACAACCCAAAACGTTGCGCCCATCCATGGCGTCCGCAATTATTGGAGTCGGGGTGTTCTGAAATAGGCGAATCACCTCGGCTTCGGACCACGTTTTCGCCTTGGAGCCCCCCCGTGGTGGCCTCATCAGGCGTTTCCAAAGATCAATGTCAGCCTTTTTCGGTTCTTGATTAGACAAAGGCAACTAGACCTCGTAGAGCAGCCTCTGGATCGGCGGCTTTGGTTACGCCAGAAGCGAGAAGTACGCCTTGGGTTCCAAGTTCGATTGCGGCCTTTACGTCTTCACCTTTCGAAATACCCGCACCACAAAGCACTTTCACGCCCATCGCAGCGTCGACCGCTCCCGTTACCACTTCCGGATTTGCTTTTGATACGGGAATACCCGAGCCAATCAATTCTGGAGGCTCAATAGCTACGAAATCGGGACCGAGTGAAGCAGCGGCTTTAGTCGTCGATACGTTGTTGGTACAGATTATTGTCGCCAAATTTGCCCTCTTTGCGGCCTGATTCGCGGCGTCAATCTCGGCCAACTCAAGGCGTCTCTCCGAGTGATTTATGAGAGTACCGCGGGCTCCAGCCTCCGCGAGCGCTTCAGCCAGTATATGCCCTGTGTAACCCCCAAATTGGATTCCATCCATATGCTGCGCGTAGACTGGGATGTCTACTTCGTGGGCTACCTGATAAATGTCTGCGGCTTGCGGGACGACGATCATAGTAACACCTGAGTCCGCGCCGACTTTGCTCGCGGCAGTTGCAAGTCGCACGGCATTCGCTCCAGTGCTTTCGGCATATGTCTTGAAATTAATCACGATTAACGGTTTCATGCACACACCTCCATATTTTTTAAGTCAACAGGTTCGTGGTGGAACAGGCGGGCTAGATGCAAATAGATCTCGGACAAGCAGCATTCTTCGAGGGCCCATATTTGAAACTTATCTCACGTCTGAATGATCCAAAAAGACCCGCATCAGGCCAATTAACGGTCAGGCCCGGGCCTCGTGACAAAGGCGGCGTTGCTTAGCCTAAAAGTCAGTCTGTACCCGGTACTGATCGATATCGCTCTGTTTCAACCCTTCAAGAAACACACGTGCAGCGCCTTCCACATCTCGCGCGGCTGTAATAGCGCGTCCTACGACTAGGACGTTGGCGCCCGACTTTAGAGCCTCTTCGATATTATCTTGTCGAATGCCTCCCGCCACTGCAACGAGCTTGGCGTACTTCTTTATGTGAGAGATGTTCCCCCACGCGTGTGCTAAGTCCTCGGTGTCGATTGCCCGATGGAGTTCGACGATATCTGGCTTATTTTTGAGCGCCTTAAGAACGCTTTCCGGCTTGTCTACGTTTAACATATCCACAATGACGTAGATGCCGGTCTTGTTTGCCTCTTCTATTGCTTTGTCTATGGTTGATGCGGAAGCTAGTCCAGAGACCACAACGGCGTCGGCTGCCTCATCTGCAGCTAAGCGTGCTTCGAGGTTTCCGGTATCGAGAGTTTTAAGGTCAGCTACAATGAAGGCGCTCGGGCGCGCCTTTCGCATCTCTCGAATGACTCCTAAGCCATACCGTTTGATAAGTGGTGTGCCTGCTTCAAGGATGATGTGGTCGCTCGTTGGAAGCTGGTCCAAAACGGTGAGCACAGAACTCAGTTCAGTCAAGTCGATTGCCACTTGAAGGTACGGCGGATCCCAGAGCCGAGTAACTTTGAAGCCCATAACTGGGTGGAGCGATCGGTCTTTTTCATACAGAACCTTGTCCACAGATGGAAAGTCGCTCAACGCTCTTCTCAGCGCTAGTTTCGTAGCACCATAGTTGTAGCGGTAGATCTTCTCGTAATCTCTTGCGTCGGGGTGAACGTATACGGATATGACTAGCACACACTGCTCACACGCTTTCTTTGCAATGACCCCGTCTTCCACGGCGTCTGCGACTGCTTTCGCGACCGCGGCTTGAGCGGGGCCGAAGACCCGCGCTGCCTGTTCTAGGTCTTGTATCGTTACCTTGGGTACGATGAGTGTAGCAGGCTTTGTAAGCAAATTGGGTCTAATTACAGCCAGAAGGGGGGTATGCCCCTTAGAGAGATGCGACAATCCACTAGCAAATGCCTGTCCCACTGGGCCATTCTTATCCCCTATCAAGAGGTCAATATGGGCCAGTTCAGGATCGGTGCCGATCAAAGCTTCGCCTACATGCAATTCGGATTCCTCTGCTTTTTTAACACGACTAGTAGTAGGTATTTGGTCTATATAGCTTTCCTTTTGGCGCTGCACCCCAAAAGTATGTAGAATTAGTCCTGTTTAGCGGTGAGATAGATCTGAAGTAACTTTTTGCTCACAACATGGACATCGTGGCTCTGAACGGTTTCCCGCGCATTCTCTTCGAGTTTCTTTGCGCTCGCCCGATCTGCAATAACCCCGTTGATCGCACTCCTAAATTCTTCAGCAGTCGTGAACTTGATGCAGTTGCGTCCGTCTACAAACGTGTTGTACACGGGCAGGTCTCGCAAGATAAGAGGCACTCCGCAAGCAGCTGCTTCAAGAATGGCAATCCCTTGATTCTCCTCGTAGCTGGGAAAAACGAACACGTCCGCTGCACTTAGGGCCTCGCAAATACTGTCCACTCGGCCCGTGAAAAGCACGTTTTCGGGGGCCGCTTCGAGCACATTTTTAGCCGCTTTGGGCAAGAAAGGCCGCGCCAAGATCCTCCCTACCCACACGAACCGGAAACGTGGCAGCTTCTTGGCGGCGTCCACGAAATCGATGATGCCTTTTCGCAAGAAAACCAGACCAATTGAGAGAATTAGTGGGCGATCATCCAAAGCGTACTGCGCTCTAAACTTCATTGCGCGTTTTTCATTGCACTCGTACAAGCTTAAATCAATCCCATTGCTGAGAACCGTGATTCTTCGCTTTATATTGAGCGTGCTTTTTAAGACCTCCTTCGTATACGCTGAGGGCGCGATGCAAACGTCTGCGAGATTGTAGAAAAAGCCCAAGTATCCTTTTAGACAGGCGCTGACGAAGGTGGCGCCGAAATAACTATTGGCGACGTCTTGTGGCGTCGTATGGGTGTGTATTATCACTGTCTTATGACGCGCTTTATGCAATAGTGCCAACAGAAGAGCGACGGGCCCGAAAGTGTGGGCGTGCATGACGTCACATATCTTTATCGAGTTTTGGTAGAAGCGCACGCCTTCCGATTCGAGTAGTCTCAACATTTTTTGCGTGTTCTTGATACTCGTGAGGATGCCGCTCTCGCCGTACGTCCCATATATCAGGTTCACGCTCAACATGTGCTTTTATGCTGCGCCGTTCGTTAAGTCAGCATGCTTTCGTTAAGCATATTGAGGCTTCTCTCGATGGTCTCTAGCGACAGCTTCAGTTGGCTGTCGTCGACTGTGACAGAGAGAGCCCCTCCGCCAACGGTTCCAATCGCGGCACACGGGACGTCGTGAGCTTCGAAAACGGCTGAAACGGAGTTGAGGCTTCCAGGGGTCACCGTAAGAATCGCTCTGCCGGAGCTCTCGGAAAACAGTTCTGTCTCATCGTCTAAACAACCAGATAAGTTCACTTCGGCACCGACGTGTTTGCACATTTTTCCGAGCGCAGCTACAAGGCCCCCCCGCGAAATGTCCGAGGCGGCCGTAATCTTTCCGGTCCCGACAACTTTCACCAATGCGTCGATAGTTGTTTTAATCGTTTCGCGCGGTTGCGGGACAGCACCTCCGATCTCAAAGATTTCTGCATACTCCGACCCACCGTATTCCGGATACGTTTCGCCGATCATCATTACGATATCTCCCTTTTCTTGGAAAACTGCTGGTGGGATCGTGGAGATATCCTCGAGAATTCCTACCATTCCGATTGACGGAGTAGGGATAATCGCCGTATGGAACTCTTCGCTTTCGTTGTAGAGCGAAACGTTCCCACCGACGATTGGCGTGTCGAGGATGCGAGCGGCATGAGAGAGCCCCGCCACCGCTCGTTCAAGCTGGGAAAAGACGTCCGGATTTTCTGGGTTACCGAAGTTGAGGCAATTGACAAATGCGACTGGCGTTGCCCCTTTAACCGCTAAATTCATTGCATTCTCAAAAACCGTGCCCGCTGCCCCTTGGAATTGATCCTTGGCGACGTGAGTAGGATTACAGCCTGAGGATAGTGCAATGCCTCGCCTGGCGTCAATCGACAGAACTGCCGCGCCGTTGCCTGGCTTGACTATAGTCCGCGTTTGCACTTCGTGGTCGTATTGTTGGTATACCCACTCTTTCGTCGCGACGTTTGGAGACGAAAGCACGCGAAGTGCCTTCTCTTTGAGCGTCACGTCTCGAGCTAGCGACTGTTCATGGCGTGGCTGCGCTTTTGGGCGTTCAGGTGCGCATAATGGTGCTCCTTCGGTGAGCAGCTTGATCGGTATGTCGGCGACTACCGTTCCGCGGAACTCTACGACGTATCTAGGTTCGTCAATTACCTCACCGATTACGGCGCCATTTAAGTCATACTTGCGGGCAATAGCTAGTATTTCCTGAACGTGCTCCGGCGGGACCTCGAGGACCATCCGCTCCTGCGACTCAGACACCATTATTTCGCTCGGTATCATGCCAGTTTCGCGCAACGGAACTGCGTCGAGCACAATTCGCCCTCCAAACGTCGAACACATTTCGGCTGAGGCCCCTGACAACCCTGCGGCCCCCAAATCGCGACAAGCGAAAGCATAGCCTGTCGCGACTGCTTCGAGCGTCGCATCGATGAGTAGTTTTTCAGTGTACGGATCGCCGATCTGCACGGAAGGCCTGTCGGACGCTTCAGATTCCTCGCTAAGATCTCTCGAGGCAAAGGATGCGCCGCCGAGACCGTCTCGGCCAGTTGCTGACCCTATGAGGATGATTTTGCTGCCAGGCTTTTTTACGCGCCCAGTGACGAACGTATCAGGTTGGCCCAATCCAATGCAGACTACGTTGACGAGCGGATTTCCATCGTAACTCGGGTGAAACAGTACCTCACCATTGACAACAGGCACCCCTATGCAGTTGCCGTAATCGCCGATTCCTTGAACGACGTGCTCGAACAGATAACGGTTCTTTTCATTTTTTAAGCTGCCAAAATACAGACAATCCATCAGAGCGATCGGCTTGGCGCCCATAGAGATGATGTCGCGCACGATTCCACCGACGCCGGTCGCGGCGCCGTCGTAGGGATCGACGTATGAGGGGTGATTGTGACTTTCCATTGCTATCGCAAGAGTCAGGTGATCGTTCAGTTTTATGATGGCTGCGTCATCTCCAGGGCCTACAATAACGATGTCGCCGCGGGCGGGCATTGTCTGTAGGAGAGGCTTACTCGTTCGATAGGCGCAGTGCTCTGACCATAGGTTTTCGAATATTGCACTTTCGACGTCATTGGGCTTGCGGCCGAGTGCTGCTGAAATGACTCTTTCATCTGCTTCTTTCAACACCATCTTTGCACTCCTATAGCCTCATCATTAGTTAAGCCTTTAGTAATTTTTTTATGCGTGCGATCAGATCTCTTTGTTGTCGCATGACGTGCTAATGTGAGCCGGGGGCCAACGAGACGACTAAGATCTGTTTGGCGTGTAGTGGATGGCACTACGATCACTGGCGAGGCGTTTTTTATGATACGCGTTACAACTATCTGGACCAATATGTCAGGTTTTTTCAACTCTGTCGAAGTCAACTCGACGTTCTTACCAGTGTCCCAGCTGAAGAACTGCTACGCCACGACGCCCGATTACCTCACGTTCTCCATAAAAATGGACCGCAATATTACGCACACAAGACGGCTACACGATGTGCGCAGACCGCTCAATGACTTTTTGGACCTTGTTCTGTGCTTGGGGACAAGTTGGGCCCGTTTCTCATAGGGCTCTCTCCGGCCTTTAAAAAAGATCTGGAACGTTTTGACGAGTTTCTCTCCATTCTCCCGGAACACCGGCTTGTTTTGAGTTTCGCCACAGCTCGTGGTTTGACGACGAGGTTTTTACACGTTTTCGAGGGCAACGAGAGTTGACATTGGCGATGCTAGGCGCACAATTCGACAACAATGTAGAATGCTTGACGGATATTGCTTACATTAGATGGCACGCTCCGGCAGGAACGGAGACGGCTACTCGCCCGGCGAGATAGACTCCTGGGCGCGTCGAATCCGCGAGATTTCGCAAAGAGCGGATGTCTTTGGTTACTGGAACAACGATGTCCACGGATATGCACCGCAGAACTGTCTGCAGCTAACGGAAAGCTAGCCTCACTTTGAGATCACGGATCGACCACATTAAGTGCTACTACTACTACACGTGCTCTTAACACTGTAAGCCTTAGGTCGCAGCTTGGGCAGCTCGACCCAGGCGGCAAAATTGCTAGGGCTTAAAACGTAGAACTCTTCCGTCTTCACACAAACGGCCTAGTCAGGCACCCGACTCCGAGGCGTTGTCAACAACGGAGGAACAGGAGGGACGCTACCCGAATAGAGCGCCTAAGCCCTCCATTCCTGTTTCTTCCTCCTCTTCCTTATCCTTCTCAGTTTCTTTTTCCTCTTCGGCTTTTGCCTCTTCTTTCTTCTCGGTAGGCGCTGGAGCGACCGGTGCAGGTGCTGCGGGAGCTCCTACAAATGCCGCTGTAGATATCGCCTCGTCGATATCGATGCCTTCAAGCGCTGCAATTAGTGCCTTTGCCCTGGCCTCGTTGACTGTCGCGCCTGCTGCGTTGAGAACGCTCGTAACGCCCTCTTCACTTACTTCCTTGCCTGTCGCGTGCAAAATTAGTGCTGCATATACATATTCCATTTTGCTATCACCTTTGCTGTATCGTGGATCTTTAGATTACCCAAATAACGCTCCTAGACCTTCCATGCCAGATTCAGATTCCTTCGCCTCGTCCTCTTCCTTCTCTTTTGATTCTTCATCTTCCTTTTTTTGCGCTGGCTTTTCTTTAACGGACTCGGATATACTTGCGTGGGCGTCTTTTAGGGCGAGCAGCTCATCATCCAATGCTTCGTTCGGAAGCTTGTTAACAAGCGTTAATGCTACGGCTTGCGCTCTTGAGAGCAGGGTTTTAAGCACTTCAGGCTCAAAGATCTCGGCGCTAACCGCGAGGTTCATAGCTTCAAATGAAGCTTTTTGAAGTAGTGGAGCAGCGGTTAAGGACGTCGGATATGCCGTGTTAATTGATAAATTCAGGGCGTTTGACGCAGCCAACACAAATTGACCAAAGTACGCTTTCTCATCGATGCGTAGGTCCTCTGGGACGTAAAGCACGTCGCCGTCGTATGCTGCTCGAAGGTACAAGCCAACTTCCATCGGGTAGATTTCGAGGCGCTGAAGTACGCCAGCAAGCCGCACGCTAATCGCTTCGCCGGCCTTCGCGACCGTTTTTGTTTCGCGTATCACGATTTTGCCCTTTTCGATCGCGGCCGGTATCCCGGCGTTTTGAAGGTCCCCGACGATAGGCCCAGGTCTGAACGACGTAGCCCCTTTTTCTACGATGATATCTGTAGGCGCTCTGTCACCTGCTTTTGCTGGCGCAGGCGTTCTGCTGTTTTCGAGCAATTTAAACAGCTTAAATGGATTTAGATCGGTGAATACAAGTGCCGTCTGTCCCTCAACGTTTTCGAACAACTTCAGCGTCGCCTCGCCAGCCTCTTCAAGCGCACGGTGGATGAGTGTATTTCGCGCGACTTTTATTCTCGCGACATTGCGCAGCTCAGCCCTAATGTTCTGAAATTGACGGGCAGGGATGCCATGGATGCTGACGACCGCAATAACTTTGTGCGTCTCGGCCTCAGCTTTGATGCTGGTGACTTCGTCGTCTTTCCAAACCGGTCGATGAACGTTTTCGAATCCCGCCATTTCACATCAACCTCACTGCGGGCCCCATCGTAGTCTTGACGTAGACCGAAGCAATGTTTTGCCTGCCGTTTTCGAGTCGTGACTCTATGGTATTTAGGAGCGCTTCGACGTTGGCTGCGATGTCTTCGACACTCATGCTCAGATTTCCGATCAATGCGTGGAACGTCGGCTTATCCTTGGAGCGCACCTTGACTGTTCGTCTTAGTCGATTGATGAGGGGGCCAGGATCAGCGCTTGACGGCACTGGATCGGGCATCTTGCCCTTGGGGCCTAGAATAGGACCAAAACTCTTCCCTATAGATGGCATCAACGGCGCTTCCGCAATAAAAAAGTCAATTCCTCGCGTCGTTGATCGGATGAGTTTCTTATCGCCGCTCATCTTGTCAATATCTTCAGGAGAGATGATAAGGTCAGCGCCGTCGCTTTGGGACTTAATAGCAAGATCCCCTTTAGCAAAAACCCCGATTTTCGTTGCTTTTCCGCGCCCGTTCGGCAGCACGATGGATTCGGTTATCCTGTTTTTTGGCTGGCTTAAATCAACGTTCTTGAGATTGACAATCAAATCGACGCTTTCGGTGAACTTTCTCTTAGGCGCTGACTCAATCGCTTCATTGACGGCTTTAAGGGTGTTTTCGCTTACCATACTCCCTCCGTAGTATCGTCGACCACCGCGGTGATCTCCTACGGTACAATCACCAGATGGAGTAAATCTTACTTCAATCTTTCGCCAGAGTTCATGCCTCGATAAACAGATCTGCGTATTCTCCGGCGTCTATCGCCTTTTGAACATCTCTGGCTGGTTTTTCGTCCACGGTAACGCCCATCGATAGACAGGTGCCCAAAATTTCCTTGACGGTGTTTTTCAGCTCGTACGAAAGCGAGCTCTGTCGTTTCATTTTTGCTATCTTGATCGCTTGAGCGACGCTTATATTGCCAACAGTTCTCTCACTAGACAGTCCTTTCTCTAGTCCCGCTTCACCAGACGCTCCTTTCTCTAGTCCCGCCTCTATCAGAATAAGCGCCGATGCGGGGGGTATGCCTATCTCAAGCGTTACATTTTTCTTGTCGTCGACAATGACTTTGACAGGCACCTGCATCCCGTTATATGACGCAGTTTTTGCGTTTATGTCGTCAACAACTGCTTTGATGTTGATCCCAAGGGGTCCTAAGGCTGGTCCTATAGGCGGGCCGGGGCTCGCCTTCCCTCCTGGCACCAACACTTCGATTACGTCAGCCATGTTATTCGCGCTCCTCCTTGCTCAAGACCCGCACGTGATCGCCACGTACTGTAATTGGTATCGGGACCATGGCCTCGAAGAGTTCGACCGTAATTTCCTCGCGGCGCTCATCAATGCGTTTGACGCGGGCCCGTTCTCCTTTGAATGGGCCTGCAATAAGCTCAATGATATCGCCGTCTTCAATGCCGGCCACGGCTGGTTTCGGCGTCAAGAAATGCTCGATCTCTGCAAACTTCGTGTTTCCCTTTACCACGCCACGAGCGTGCGGTATGCCTTGAATCGCCTGTTCTACTATTTCAAACTTGGTGGTCTCCACGAGCACATATCCCTTGAGCTCTTTTGGCACAAGTATCGCGCGGATGTCATAGTTTTCCTTTTTGGCGGCGAGTGCGAGCAAGTTGGCCACGGCCCTTTCTTGATTCGCCGTGGTCTTTATGGCATAAACTGAAGATTCGAGCTCATTTTGCTCCTGACTGGACATGATCCCCACCTTATAACGTTCTAACGCATTACGACTGGTTCGTCGCGTTCGCTGTTGTATTCGCGGACGAGGTAATAGAACTATTTTGCGTTGCGTTAATAGCCGGCTGCGAGGCGTTCACCGCGGTGCTGGGGGTAGCTGTTGCTGTTGTATTCGTCGCGTTGGTGGCACCGAAGTACTGCGGTGCTTGCACCATGGCCAAATATATCAGAAACCCGGCCACACCGATTATGACGATTCCTATCGCGGCGACTTTCGCTATCGTCGAGAACTCCTCACGTGTTGGCCTTCTCGTAAGCGTCAAGATTCTCCGGTACTCACCGAGCTTGCGCTCGATCGTCTTGCGTGAATAACGACCCTCTGATGAGGTCGCCTCTTGAAACCTCGAAGCCTTCGACGAAGCGCTCGCTTGCTTTTTGTCTTCTTTAGGAGCCTCCCGTTGTTTTTTGGGTTTTGACGAAGGAGTCCCCTGCTTTTTAGCCATCGTACATTCACCAAATTATAGTGCAGCAAAAATGCGCAAAGTAAATATGTGGCGCCCGAGGGACGCGTCATACCACTTTGCGTTTCAATAGTATAAAATGTTTTGTGGAGGATGTGCCACGTAGGCCTTTATTTGACGAAATCTATGCCGTATCGCTGAGCACCGGTTGTTGTCTTAATCGCTTCGCTCTTGCCATAGATCTGGGGCGACTTGACGCCTGTAACGATCAGGAGAGTTCGTACCATGTGGTCAAGCTCGGGGTCGATCTGTGCGCCCCAAATAATTCGCGCGTCGGGATCGATACGCTCGTAAACTTCCTGCACGACGCCCTCTGCTTCAGTCACGGTCATGTCCGTACCTCCGATGACGTTGACTATGGCGGCTGTAGCGCCAGAGATATCGACGTCCAAAAGGGGACTTCTCAGAGCTTTTTTCACCGAATCCACGGCTTTGTCTTCGGCATCCGACTCGCCAAGCCCAATCATTGCCACACCGCCTTTTTGCATGACGGTTCTGACGTCGGCGAAGTCGAGGTTGATGAGCCCTGGTTTGGTGATAAGTTCGGTAATGCCCTTGACGGCCCGCATCAGCACTTCGTCCGAGACTTTGAATGCGGCTTGCAGCGGCAGTCGGGGAACTACTTCTAACAGTCGGTCGTTTGGCACAACGATGACCGTATCAGCCATGTCACGCAGCCGCTCAAGTCCAGCTTCGGCGTTGGCCCGGCGCACCATGCCCTCAACGCCAAATGGGAGGGTCACAATAGCTATCGTGAGGGCCCCGGCATCGCGCGCGGCCTCTGCGACGACAGGCGAAGACCCAGTTCCAGTGCCTCCACCTAAACCGGCCGTGATGAATACCATGTCCGCTCCGGCAACGCTTGCGCGGAGCTCTTCTTGGCTCTCGATGGCTGCTTCTTCGCCTATCTGCGGCAATGAACCAGCGCCGAGTCCGCGCGTTCGCTCTTTACCAATCAGGATCTTTCGGTCAGCCGTGGTATTCCTGAGGTGCTGAGCATCTGTGTTGAGCGCAATAAGTTCAGCTCCTTCGATCCCTTCTTCCGTCATCCGTGTGATGGTATTTGATCCCGCACCGCCGCATCCTATGACGATGATGTTGGTTTGAAGCGTCTTGAGCACTTCTTCGAGCTCTTGGTCGGGGGTATAAGACACTTGCGACGATTCGCTTTTCTCGTCAGTTGCGCCCCGTGCAAGCGCGTCTTCAATTATGGACTTCATTTCGTATCCTCCACTTCATGGTCTGCGAAAGACGTCACTGTCGACCACGTGCGTCGGCATTGGCGACATTAATTGCCTTTCTAACCTTCGTAAGTACATCCTCGGGTTTAATTATCCTGCCGTCTATGTTGATCGACTCGCCGCGTGCCAGCTTCGCGTATAATGGTCCTTGAGTCACGCCAAGCGATCGTGCCAGTCGTGGGTTAAATTTGCGTTCGGATATATATAGTTTTGATTTTTGCTGCGAATACTTAATCTGGTACCGCTTTTTCAGTATTTCCACGCACTCATTGAGCATCTCATCTCGTATCTTTTGCGTGTTGTGCTCTTGTGGAACTAAGATGGCAGAAATAGTCCCATCTTTACGCTCAAGGTATACTATTTTTTCGCTTTCAATCAGCTTTAGCAAAGCTTCATTGTCGACAGTTTGAGCGCGTTTTACAATAATTGGGTTCAGCGCAAGCTGGGTCAGTTCCATACGATCCTCAAGCGGCTTTTGCGCGTTGAGTGCGTCTCGCATTGAAGCGGTGACGTTTATTTTCTCTGCTTCTGCAGGCAGGCCGTGCTCCCTTAAGCCGCGCTTGATTTTCAGGTATGGTTTCCAAGAAACGTCTCTGCGTTCCTGGATGTCGGCCAGCCTAAGGACCTCAAACCCCAGATCGTGCACGGTCGCCTCGATTCGAGTTCGTTCACCGTTCATATGTTTTCGGTCAAAATAGGCGAATTGTGCCTGTGATTTCTCAAATGCCTCCCTAATGATCTCGCGAGTTAGGCATTCGAGCTGATATGCAGCAAAAATGTGGCCGAAGCAAATGTCGCTACTGAGAAGCACGTCGGCGTGTCGTACGGCATAGTGTGCCCCTCCGAATCCAACGGCCGTCGGACAAGGGATGTCGAGAGATTGCGATGCCAGTTTTAGAAGTGCTCGTGCCACGGTGTCGCCGAGCGCTTCGTTATTCCACTCGGCTTTCGTGCTGCCAATTTCGACAAATAATGAGGGCGTTTCGATGGCCGAAGGACCGTGGTGTGTTGCCTCTACGAGGACCTCGACACTTGACAGGTTCGTGAGCGTTTCAACTACAAGTTTTAACGCACGAGGGGCTGCGCGCGCTAACACCCCGTTCGACCCCTTCCGAGTCGCTCCACTGACGTCTCCGGTGAAGTGAGCGGTGAATACCGGTCCTTTCCGTGTCTCACTTTGGTGACGAGAGGCAAATATGAGCAGGTCAGTGCTGAGGCCTTGGTCTAGCGTTTCTTGATCAATCAACTTGCCTTCAACCGTAACAAGCTGAAAGTTCCCGTACGTCCATTCGACCGGGCGTTCAGAGCCTCGAGTCCACTGGACTCGTTTTAAAAGATGGCGCGCGATGTTTTGCGAGGCATCGTCAACTTCAGAACAAATAATCGCGACACGCATACACCGCTATGATCGAATGCGCACGCTATAAACTTTTGGGGGCTGAAATGGCCACACTAAGCTGACGATCAACTATGAGACGCTGCGTGGTTCGCAGGTCACGCTATGAAGATAAGCGTTTTTTCTTTTGCGGGCCCTTCGTCGATCACTTGTAGGCTGTGCCTCTCGACTATTTTTCGAGTCGTTTCCTTGAGTTCTTGGCTATCAGGGACGTCGATTTGAATTATATATCCCTGAAATTCATCTTTTTTCGCTTCATATAGTCGTGGGAACTCTCCTGCTTCATCATATCGCTCATATGTCTCGGGCCGCAAGCTCACCATGAGCTGACGTGCAACCACGAGCTTTACATCAGTGAGACCGCTGAGCTCCGCAGCGATGCTTTTTAGGGCTCTTTGCGCCGATTGCTCGCTGTCGAAACAGGTGGGAATCGAGTACATTTCAGTTTCAGAGTCGTATAGCCCCCTACGAATTCCAATTATTAGCCGTGCTTTCTTCATTTTTTAGCTGCTCCCCTCAGTTTTTTGGCCGTGACGCTATTATTCATAAGCTCCTGAGTTATACCTTTCGCGCTCGAAAACCAGCAGAGACTAATGCTCTGTCCTCGCGCGTGTTCTGACTAATCCGTTCGCGCAGAGACGCGCCATCATCACCTATTTAAATGAATAGCACCTAAGACAATCCGAAGCGGGGTGGGGTAGTCAGGAGATCCCGACGGGCTCATAACCCGTAGACCAGTGGTTCAAATCCACTCCCCGCTACTAAATCGGCATTTCAGTGCGTGGTTCTTTTTTGGTATAAGATTCGCCGAGCAGCTGCTGCGTCACTTGTTGAAACTTGGTAGGCGCTGGTTGAGCGCTGAAAAAAAACGTTAGTTTGAATAGAGACCCGCCTTAGCTGGTGGCAAAAAGAGGGGGGGGTTAGGGGGGTCGCGTCGAATTCACTCAGTACACGATTCAGCTGCTTTGTTTAAGTCCGCTTCGAGGATCTCAGGACGTGTTACGCCGATATAGTGCTCTATGATCTTCCCGTTACATTCCAGAATAAGTGTCGGTACGACGCGGATTCCATACTTGTTAGCAAGCTGCAGGTTATCGTCCACATTAATTTTTTTGAATTCGATCTTGTCCCTCAGCTTTTCTTCAAGCTTCTCGAGTATCGGATCCTGTATCTTGCACGGTCCGCACCAGTCAGCATAAAAATCCATCAGTATCGGTTTTGCCATAACGATTTACCTCGCTACTCTTCTTGTGAAAACGTGCATATATATTATTTTTGCCTGACTGAGCTGCTCCAGCCCCGTCAATTCTTAAATCGTTCAACCTCTTCAAGAACCAGTTGCATGACAGGGTCAATCGCGGCTTGGACCTTAGGCGAAAGATCCGTGCAAATCCCTTCGACCCGTTCGACTTCGATTCCGATGATGGTGATATTGTTCGGCATAAGCTCCGGTTGAATTTGCCTGCCCAAGCGCAGCGTATCGACCAAGTTGAGGTCGTGCAACGACATCATAAACAGGTTTGCGGGAGGCAATTCCTTGTCGGTGAACTTGTAGATCGATCCTGGTTCTCCCCCACCCCCCCGCACGGCGTCGATGATGATAACGTCATCAGCGTCCTCCATGTAGTCAAGTATCGCCAACCCGCCGACGCCGGCATTTACCAGTTCGACATCGCTTCGATCCATTTGCTCGAGTTTCTCGAGAATGTGGACCCCTACCCCATCGTCCGCCATGAGGTAGTTGCCTGCCCCAAGTATCTTTATTACGTGCTTTTCGCCTTTCACCGTATCACCACTGCGCGGTCTTGAGAAGATGCATGAACTGCCCTTGAATAGGCGCCTCTGCTTTATGTAGTCTCCCAAGTATTAAAATAGACTGAACGATATACTGACAGCGGACAGCGCTAACCAGTGCTAACCAAGCGATCACGGGACGGGAAATGGTGCGCAAAACCTCACAGACCTCAGAACGTCGCGACCAGCGAATCTCCAAAGACCAGTACTATATGGCACTTGCAAAGACCGTTTCTTTGCGCGCAACCTGCACGAGGCGCCAATATGGGGCCATCATAGTCTCAAGTGGCGATCATATTCTGTCGACCGGATACAACGGAGCTGCACGGAACGAACCGCACTGTCTAAACATCGGGTGCGAGCGAGAGCGCTTGAATATTCCAAAGGGTGAACGGTACGAGCTCTGTGTGAGCGTCCACGCCGAGGCGAATGCGATCATACAAGCCGCCAGAGGGGGTGCCGCCATTAACGGCGCTACGCTTTACGTCAACGGCACCCCGTGCAAGATGTGCTGGCGGCTTATTAAGAACGCGGGTATAGATAAGGTTGTGTTTGTCGAAGATAACCCCGACTCGCCTGACTTTGGTGCGCTCATGCGCGTGAACGCACAGGACGTCACGCTGGCCCACATGAACTCCGCAAAGCGCGAAGAATGCTAGTATTCTGCGCACCAGATTCTATTCACCAAGACTTGGACCGAAAAGGTGTGAGGCGGAGCCCAAAAAGCAAATAGCCGTAATAAGACCGCGACAACAGGCAAGCCATGCAGGACGGAAACCGCAAGTACCTTCTGGGGAATGAGGCGATTGCTTACGGCATACTGGAGTCTGGAGTCTCGCTCGTCTCCGGTTATCCAGGAACGCCGTCGTCTGAGATTATACCTTTCATAGCGCAGCAGGTCGAACGCTACGAGAGGCCGCCCCACGTGGAGTGGTCGGTTAATGAGAAGGTCGCGCTTGAGGTCGCCGCCGGTGCGTCGTACTGCGACGTGCGCGCCGTTGTCGTTATGAAGCACGTCGGGCTAAACGTCGCTGCTGACCCCTTGATGACGCTCGCGTACACCGGTGTCAAAGGCGGCTTAGTACTCATCGTGGCCGACGATCCCGGGTGCTTTTCTTCGCAGAATGAACAGGATTCACGCAGGTATGCGCAATTTGCGCAGATCCCGTGTCTCGACCCATCGACGCCGCAAGAAGCCTACGAGTTTGTAAAGTACGCGTTCGTGTTGTCTGAACTGTTCGAAATCCCGGTGATGCTCCGACCTACGACGCGCGTTTCGCACGCACGAGCCTCGGTCACGTTAAGCGGAAACTATAGCGATCAGCGATCCGCGCACTTCGAGAAGGACCCCGAGCGGTGGGTCATGGTGCCGACGCACGCGCGCCAGAGACACGTAGAACTGAACAGAATTCAGCCATTGTTCCGCGCCGAACTCGCCTCCTTGAATACTTTAACTCTCAAAAAATCTCAGTTCGGCGTGGTCACATCGGGGGTTGCTGCAAGATACGTTGAGGAGGCACTGAAGAAGTTGCGACTCGAAGCTTCCGTGCTGCGAATCGCTGCGTATCCTATGAACAATGACCAAATCGCGACGCTCATAAGCAATTCGCGTCAGCTTCTTGTCGTTGAGGAGCTTGAACCCGTAATCGAAGAGCAAGTCAACGCCCTCGCAGGTACGGTCGAAGTGTTCGGAAAGCTCACGGGACACGTCCAACGAGAGGGTGAACTCACTGTTGATACGGTACTAAATAGCATCGGCGAGGCGATCGGCCGGTTCGCTACTGCTGACGTCCCGGCAGCGTTGATCGCCGCGGAGCGCACGCTACCTCCGCGACCGCCCGTGCTGTGCGCAGGATGTCCCCATCGAGCGACATTCTACGCGCTCAAGAAAGTATTCACCAACGAGGCCATCTATGTTGGAGACATCGGGTGCTACACGTTAGGCGTGAGTCAGGGCACAATCGATACCACCCTCTGCATGGGCGCGAGCATTAGTATGGGCAGCGGATTCAGCGCAGCCTCTGATAAGGAGATCGTAAGCGTTATCGGCGATTCGACCTTCATTCATACAGGCGTTCCCGGGCTCATAAACGCCGTGTATAACGGAGCGCGATTGACGCTCGTCATTATGGACAACGGCACGACTGCCATGACGGGACATCAACCCCACCCCTGCACTGGCGTGACCGCAACGGGAGTGTGTACCGTGCCGACGCCGATGGAAGACCTCATTAAAGCGATCGGGGTCCAAGGGCTCTACGTGGTCGATCCCTACAACCTATTCGAAACGGAAGACGCGCTAACGAAGGCCAAGAACAGCGAAGGCGTGCAAGTTGTCATCGCGAGGCGGCCCTGCATCATCAGTGCCAAAAAGGCAGGAACGCTCGCAAAGGCGAAGAAACGCGTCACTTCGACGTGCCAAAACTACTTCGCGAGTTGTAAGCTTTGCAGCACCCTCTTTTGTCCCGCGATCTGTTATAGCGAGACGAGCGCTCTGATTGCAGAAGACTGCGTAGGCTGTGGCGTCTGTGAACAGATCTGCGAATTCGATGCTATCGAAACCGCTTGAGGCACGCGATGGTGAAAACGACCAAATTTGACTGTATTATCGTGGGCGTTGGCGGTCAAGGCTCTATTTTCGCATCACGAGTGCTGGGCGAAGCGGCCGTGCGAGAGGGGTACGACGTGATCTCTGCCGAGACGCACGGCATGGCGCAACGAGGCGGGACCGTTGAGGTTCACGTCCGGATTGGTTCATCATTTGGGCCATTGATCCCGCTGAGAAGCGCAGATGCCCTGGTTGGAATTGAGCCCGCTGAGTGTCTCCGCTTCGCACGCTATCTGTCGCCTAAGGGCACGGCCATCCTTAACACGACTCCAGTTCCTGCCGCAAGTCTAGACTACCCGGCCGTAGACAACTTAGTTAAGGCGCTTAAGGACACGTGCGAGCGCGTAATTGCGTATGACGCGGCCCAGCTCGCACTTGGCGCGGGCCACCCCCAAACGCTCAACGTCGTGATGCTCGGAACGCTCTCTCGCATGCTGGCTTTAACCACTCTGGAAGATGTCGTTGCAGAGCACGTTGCTAAAAAAGCTCTCGACGCTAATATCAGGGCGTTTAAGCTCGGGCAGCGAATCTTCGACGCGTGATTTAGTGATGCCCACGCGTACCCCTTTGGCCCCGAGCCGTAACATAAGTCGCTACTTACGTTCGCATTTTTAATAGAGCGCCAACCGCTGCTCTGTCAAGTGGGTAAAGCATATCACTCAGAAACCGCATCTAAGAAAGGATGACAAAGCTGTGCCCTGGATGCGGGACGACCAACCCAGATGAAGCAGAGGCGTGCTGCGCATGCGGCGCCCAAATAACCAAAACAGCGATGGACGTTCTTGAAGAGGCGCTGTTGTTTAGACAGCAAGGCAAGCCGAAAGAGGCGCTCGATCGCGTCACAGAAGCCCTCAGTATGGAGCCTGCAAATGTGGACGTGCTATTCACGTTTGGCTCTTTGACTGAAGAGTTGGGCAACAGCGAGGGGGCACTTGGCTATTATGAACGAGCTTTAGAAGCAGATCCTACCCACGCTCCCGCTCTCGTGGCCAAAGGAAGCATTCTCCGCGATAGAGGAAATGTGAACGAGGCTATAAGATTGTTCGACGCTGCGATTGTAAGCGAACCGGGGTTTGCGGTGGCCTACAACGCTAAGGGATACCTGCTGCAAAAACAGGGTTCGTACGAACAAGCGCTCAAATGCTATGACAAGGCCCAGCAAGCCGATCCTGAGTTTGATCTTCCGTGGTTCAACATGGGTGTCTGCTATGCGCTGATGAACGACAACGAAAAAGCGGAGGGAATGTTTGAGAGGGCACTGCTGCTCGAACCTTCTAACGCTGACGCGTGGTTTTATCGAGCGAATGCGCTAGCGAACTTGGAGCGCTACGAAGATGCTGTCATCAATTATGATAAAGGTCTAGTGATAGACGATACCCGCGCCGTGGCGTGGGACAGTCGCGGGCTCGCCCTCGCCAGCCAGTATAAATGGCCTGACGCACTGGAGAGCTTTGATAAAGCGTTGAGCCTCGATCCGGACTATTTCATCACGTACAACAACAAGGGGTACGTTTATTATAATCTGCAAAAGTTTGACGAGGCGCTCGAAAACTTCGACAAAGCTCTCGAAATAAGTCCAGACTACATTCTCGCGTGGATCAATAAGGGTCTCGCACTCGATAGTCTGAACCGCTTCGACGAAGCGATCCGGTGCTTGGATCGGGCTTTCGAACTGGATCCTGAGAATTTTTGGGTGTTGAACAGAAAAGGGTTTATTCTGTTCGGCATCGATCGCTTTGAGGATGCAATCGTTGTTTTTAATAAAGTGCTTAGCACAAACGCCGACGATACCTACGCTCTCTCGTTCAAAGGAAGCTCCTACGATGGTTTAGGGGAATACGAAAAGGCCATTGAGTGCTTTGACCGCGTTTTGGAAGTCGATGAGAACGATGAGTTTGCGTGGACGTCAAAAGGCAGCGCGTTGTACAGTCTTAAGCGATACGACGATGCGGTGTCCTGTTTTGATCGGGCGCTGGAAATCGACCCGCAGAGCCTCGAGGCAGTCCAGTTCAAGGAATTGATTGCCCAGCGGCGTAGCGGGACAATATAGGACAGATTAACGCGACGGACCGCTGCGGTACAACAGACTGTTATGACGACAAGAAGTGAGACATCCGAGTACTGGAAGCCAATGACGAAACCTTGCCCCTTGAACAGCTCGAGCAGCTTCAGGGCCTTAGCCTCAGAAACACGGTTGAATGGGTCTGCAACAACGCGCCTTTCTACCGAAGGCAAGTCAAAAAACGTAATAGATTTGCGCGGAGCGTTGTAGACGTCGCGCAGCGGCTATCACGCCATGAGCTCTTTGATTATTTGAAACGCGCGGTCAATGTTCTCGTGACTCGCCGCATACGAGATTCGGACGTGCCCCTCGCCGAACTGGCCGAACGCTGAACCAGGCACAACGATCACGCCGGCCTCCGCCAGTTTCTTTGTGAGTTCGAGGCTCGTGTAAGACGTGGTAAATCGTGGAAATACGTAAAATGCCCCTTCGGGTGTCGCGCATTCGGCTATTCCCTTCAGGTGGTGCATTACCACATTGCGCCGTGCCCGAAACTTTTCGACCATCGCCCGAACGCTGTCTTGCGAACCAGTTAAGGCCGCGTAGGCCGCTTTTTGTGAAATTGAGGGAGCGCACGCCTGAATGTATTGATGCACTTTTAGCATCTCTTCCGTGATCGCGGCGGGGGCGATCGTATACCCGAGCCGCCACCCGGTCATCGCGTACGTTTTTGATACCGAATTAGCAACAATCACGCGGTGTGGGTCGATGCTTGCCGGGCTGACGTGTTTTCCTTTGTAGAGTATCTTGTCATAGACCTCATCGGAAATTATGTAGAAGTCGTGATCATCGGCGAGCTCGACAAACCCCTGCATCTCGTTGCGCCGCTGTACCGCACCAGTGGGGTTTGCAGGCGAGTTGATGACCAGGGCTTTTGTCTTGTCCGTGACGCGATCCGCAACGGCGTCAGGCTGCAGCCTGAAATTATCGTCAGCGCTCACCCTCGCGCTCACGGGAACGCCGCCCGCCACTAGTGTGAGTGGCAGATAAGCGACAAATCCTGGATCCGGGAGTATGACCTCGTCGCCCGGATTGATCAATGCCTCAAACGCCAGGTGAAGGGCTTCGCTGCCACCCGAAGTGCATATTATCTGTTCTTGGCCAGTTTGGACTCCGTACTGCTCATAGTAGCTCACGATCGCGTCGATGAGTTCAGGAAATCCCTTGTTAGGAGTGTACCCGGTGTAGCCCCGGTCTAGTGCCTCTTTTGCCGCCTGTTTGATGTGTGCGGGCGTGTCGAAGTCCGGTTGTCCGAGCCCCAGGTTTATCGCGCCGGGCTTCGTCATCGCAAACATCTCTCGAATTCCTGAGAGGGAAAAGTGTGAAGTACGTTCTGCCCACATGACTGTCTCCAACACCACAATCGAGTTTTGTGGTATCTGAATTGCTAGTTTGCGAGTTTCGTGGCCATAAACTTGTTTATCGATAGCCTCGGGGCTCCCCGAACAAGCGGGTTCCCGAACGGGCTACCACTACTCCGTGTGCTGCTGGCGTGCACGCATGGTGAGATTCGCGCGAAGCTGCCAGAAGCTTTGGTGCGACGTGCCCGGCAATTTGATCAGTGCGGAACTGGCTCCTATCCGTCCTTTCGTGAGCTTAGTTCAATAGTTTTAAGTGAGTCGGGCCATAATATACCCTCTGATGCCGCGCAACCGACTGGGCCTTACGTTCGTTAGCACGTTTCCTCCCCGAGAGTGTGGTATCGCCACATTCACGCAAGATCTGCTCTTCACTCTTATCAGTGAGAATCCTGATATCAGAGCTAACGTTTGTGCCATTGATGGCAACAAAGACCAAAGCGCTTACGGCTGTTTAAGTCCGCTTGTCTATCCGAGATCGCGGGTCGCGTACGTCATCAAAGATACCGATCAAATCAGCTTTGTCGAGGCAGCTGAAAAAATAAACGCATCGCGCGCTGATGTGGTCAACATACAACACGAGTATGGGCTGTATGGCGGCTCGTGGGGCCGATATATCCTCGATTTCATGGAAGTTCTAGAAAAACCGATCGTGACGACGCTGCACACGGTGCTGCCGAGACCCCCGGAAGAGGCCAAAGCGGTTACCCGCGAACTGTACCGTCTTTCAGCTAACGTCGTTGTACCCGGGCACGTCGGCGTTGATATCTTGAAAAAGGCGTTTGACGTAGGCCCTGAGAAAGTGGAAGTCATTCCGCACGGCGTGCCCGACGTTCCGTTTATCAGCACGGAGCGGCCGAAGAAGAAGCTAGGACTCTCTCGCAGATTCGTGATAGGGTCATTCGGGTTGCTCCATCCCGCAAAGGGTATAGAGTATGTCCTTGAAGCGCTGCCCCAGGTGATTGCCGATAATCCTGGAACGGACCCTCTCTACTTGGTTGTCGGAGAGACGCATGTAAACATCGTGAAGAACGAAGGCGAGCGCTATCGCGAAAGGCTGAAGAAGATCGTCACAGACCTCGATTTGGAGCACAACGTCAAGTTCGTCGACCGATATCTTACCAACCGAAACCTGATCCTCCATTTTCTCGCCACGGATATCTGCGTCCTCCCGTATCTCGCCAGAGATCAGATCGTAAGTGGCGTACTGTCCCAGGCAGTAGGCTGTGGAAAGGCTATAATCTCAACGCCGTTTATGCACGCGCGAGATGCGCTTGCAGACGAAAGAGGCGTGCTTCTCAAGTCGGGGGAATCAACGGAGATAGCCGAAGCGATTACCATGTTGATGCGCAACGATCGTCTGAGACGGGAGATGGAAATTCGGACGTATATGTATGGGCGCTCAATCACGTGGAAAGAGGTCGCGCGAAGATACAAGGAACTCTTCAATGCGCACTACGTCAAACGAGGGCACGGCAAGACCGACGCTCCAACGTACTGGGGCGACGTCGACGCGTTGTGATCGCGTCGTCCACGCATCTGTGGAAGAACTTTTTCGAGCTGACCAGGCACGCAGCTTGCGCTTTTTTTTGAGCATCATCTGCAGGAGTTCGAACAGACGTGGCCGTAAAAGACGCGAGTGAGTTTAACGCCTTACGGAAGCTTCAAACAGACATCGCGAAGCAGGTGGTTCTAGAGGACCCCGCGAGTGAAGTTGCGTCGATAGGGGCGATAGCGCAAAGCTTTGATACGAACGTCATTTTTTCTTCAGCCGTAGTTGTCGATACGCTAATGAACGTCATCGACGAGTCCGCGTCGATTGCAAAGACCGCCATGCCGTACGTGCCTGGCCTCCTCTTTTTCCGTGAGGGTCCCGCGGCGATAGCGACAGTAGAGAAGCTGCGCAGGCGACCTGACGTTTTAATCGTCCACGGGTGCGGCATGAACCACCCCCGGTTTGCGGGACTCGCGTCGCACGTCGGAGTCATTCTCAATATGTCAACGGTTGGCGTGTCCAAAAAAACACTCTGCGGTGAGTATGTTGAACCGGCTCAAGCCGGCCGCCCCACCGCTCTGACATTCAGCGGAAAACCGCTTGGGTTTGTCTTAAAAACGGTGGCCGGCACAAAACCGATCTTCATTAGTCCAGGAAACCGTGTTTCGTTGCAGGGCGCATTGCGAATCGTTCAGCGCTGCGTGGTGAGCCACAGATTACCTGAGCCGCTTCGTTTGGCACATATCAAGGCCAGGCAACTTCGATCCGAAATGCGTTCTGGTCAATTGGTGCCCCTGCGGGCAGGCGACGGGGTGGAATGACCTGCGCGCAAACTGATCTAGGCCGGACTTCGACGTAAGAAGTTTTTAATACGTCCCGAGCGTAAAAAGCAACCGTTTATCGCACGCGAGGTGCTGACATGAGAGCGTATCTTTACCGATGTCGCGTCTGTGGCGCAGAAATCTGGACCGAGTTTATCGAGCTCGACAAGCTAATCTGCGAGAACTGCCATACCGCTGGAAAATGGCTCGTACTGGACGTTAAGAACAGAGAGAAAATATAAAAAAATAAGCAATAGCATCTCGCTTTCAAGAGATGCTATCAAAGAAACGATCTTGAGATTACCGGTTCAGTCTGGTAAAAGCGAGTTTTATGTCTTCAGCTTTGACCGTCTTGCGGCCCGCGTGCTTTGCCATTTCGATTGCTTCTTCGGCGAGTTCTTTGCCGTACATCTCTAGGTATTCTCTAAACTGTTCTGTCGCTTCAGCGCTCACACGCTCTGCTCCAGCTTTTCTAATAATCCTGCTTACTCCTGCTGCTTGTAATTCTGCCATTTGAGTTACCTCGTGCTATATTGAGATTTTCAACATATATATACTTTTTCGGTATTTTTTCGATTTTAAGGTAATATTCTCCAATAAAAATGGATTTGAGGGTCAAAATAACATTTGTGATCAATGTGCACAACAGGGGAAAGCTTCATCGTGCAACAATCGGAAGCTAGTGCACTCAAGGTGGTGTTGAGAATGACGAGCCGTCCGCAAATTGGCATTATCGGAAGCAGGAGCTGCTCGAGCAAGATCGCGAGTATTGCCGAGCGCACGGGAAGCCTCATAGCGTCTCGCAAGGCGATCCTCATTTGTGGGGGAAGGGAGGGAGTCATGGAAGCCGCTGCGCGCGGCGCTCAGGCCGCAGGGGGCCTCACCGTGGGAATCCTTCCCGGCCCCTCGAAAACCGAAGCTAATCCCTTCATCGACGTCAAGATTCCGACGGATATGGGCCACGCGCGAAATGCGATTATCGCGCGAGCAGCCGATTCGCTCATCGCGATTGCGGGCGAGTTTGGCACGCTCTCTGAAATTGCCCTTGCCCTTCAAATGGCAAAACCAGTGGTGACCTTAGCCCCCAAGTGGAAAATCGAAGGGACCGTTCTCGCCGACTCCCCGGAGATGGCCGTTGAGACGGCCCTCAATCTGTGTGGTACGCCCTAAGCAAACGCTATGTACGTGAAGCCTCCATAGAGCTACCGGATTTGCATGAATATTATTCTCCTCGGAACGGGCGTCGCCATACCGCAGCTCGAGAAGGCCCAGTCAGGCATTCTCGTTAAAACCCCAGAAGAACTGATCCTCTTTGATTGCGGGGCGGGCATCCTGGGCCGCATCGTGCAGAGCGGCTACGATTACTGCAAGATACGCAAGGTTTTTTTCACCCACCACCACCTCGATCACAACTCGGACTTCTTGGCTCTGCTCAAGGCGCAGCAACTGACCGCCTTCGATTCAGACGCGCAGGTTGGGACGATAAACGTATATGGCCCCACGGGCACGCAACACCACGTAGCGCAGTTGCTCGAGCTTTATGACTATCTCACGGTCGATGTCGACGTAACAGAGCTTGAGGATGGCGATAGCATTCGCGTTGGAAGCGGGGTGGCTTCCGTTCGCGCGACCAAGCACAGCGTACCGTCAATCGCGTACCGGATGCAAACGCCGACGTCGACGCTCGTGTATTCAGGTGATACCGAACCCACGGAAAGCGTCCGGGATCTGTGTCACGGCGAAGTTGACGTGCTAATCCACGAGTGTTCGTTCCCTGATGCGTACGCGTCGGTTTCGAACCACACGACACCAGCGAAGCTTCGCGACCTTATATGTGACCAGCACATCGAGCGCGTCGTGCTTACCCATCTCTACCCGCAAGCTAGCGGATATGAGGATGCCATGGTCGACGTCGTCAAGGAGAGGTTCCCCGGAAGGGTTGACGTCGCGCACGACCTGATGAAGATCTTTCTCTGATTTGAGCTATGCCGTTTTTGTGCCTTGAGCCGCCTCTGCGACGTCCGCAACCGCGCCTGCAGCGAGAATAATCTGGCCACGTTCGCTGATCGCGTGCCGAACGCGCGAATTGCTGCCGATCGTTACGTCGCCAACCGCGTCGATCTTGTTGACTTGTGAGTCGCTGCCGATAGTAGCTTGTTCTCCGGCTTCAATGTGATGCGCCTTGAATCCGCTCCCTGTCTTGATCCCGCCCGTAATGACCGTTCCCTTGACGTGACAGTTATCGCCGAAAAAAGCTTCAGAGCACTCGATCGAGCCGTTGATTACGACGTTGTTCTCCGTCGTCAAAATGCCGTAGACGTTGATCGTTGCATCCTTGTCTGTGGGGTACAGCTGGGTGTTCGCTTCCAAGTACAGATCCTCGTTAAGCTCCTTCAGATTTGCTTGTTTGCCGCGTTCTATGCGCATTTTTTCACCTCTTACCTAATCCCTCCGAGCAGTTCATCTGAGGTAATCGCGTGTGCATATTTCTTGAGCTGTAGCACGCCACCGATTGAATCGAGCGCGTGAATCTTGCCCTTCACCGACTTTAATGAGCTATCATCGTGAACGAGGAAGATTGCTTTGTCGCACACCGACAGCAGCGCCTTCGCGACGCTTTGCGTGAGAAAATCCGTGGGGACCTCGCCCGCAGGACAGAAGAAGAATCCGAGCTTGAACGTCGGGAGATTCGCGTGGTCTTTTCTGGTCCAGATGACGTCGATTTCGCCCGCTCCGATGTCAACGGCCGACTGGACTTCGTAGTTGAGCGCGCGACCGGTCGCTTTGCATTCGTTGATTAGTTCTGTGTCTTTCATATTCACCGACTGAACCACGACGCGGCGATTTAAAAGGCTTGTTGCCGTTTTTCACGCAACTGAAGACGCTTGGAGCACAAAAGGTAGCGCTTCGACTATCGCCAAGGCTAGCGAAGCTGAACAACAAGAAAAGAGGCCGCCTATTCGGCTTGATCACGACGCGAACGATTCGAAGTGCTCCTTAAATTCAGCACGCGAGCACTCGTGACACAATTTAGCAAACCACGTTTTGATAATAATTGGACTGCCGCACCGTTCGCAGTATGCGGTTTCCTGTACTACGGTATCAATCTCGATCATCTTATCACTCACTGTCACAGCACATAGAACACACTAGATTTAAGGTTTACGCTCTGGATTTTTTGCTTGCTTTGCCGTGGCAATTAGACTGTTAAAAAACTGCTCTCCAGCAACGTGTCGGTTCGACTCGTAACAAGCGACTGCGGCAATATTTAACACTAGTTTTTATTCCATCAATAATATATAATTCTTCTTAAACTGACATTTGCTGCCTTTTCGCGCGACCGTTAGCGCTGGGGTTTTATGCTGTAAGGCAATATCAAAAAAATTGCTGTTACACAGTGAGGCTAGCCGGTGTAAATAAAAGATTGAGCAACAAAACTGCTGATAACGCCTCGTTTCCTTTTTCTGTCGGCGCCCTATCGCTGTTCTTCCGTCGTGCTCGCGGTCCGAGGCTTTCGTATAAACTGCAAGTACACCCACACCACCCCTACGAGAAGTGCTCCTGGCCAGAATGTGAATAGCAGGAAGATAAAAGCTATCAACAGGATTACTGAGTTGAGTAGACCCATGCTCAACACGTTATAATGAGGGGTTACGCTTTAAACGTTTCTTCGCTTGGTTTCAGCCTAAAATAGTCCAAATTCGAAGGCTTAGATTGCTGCTCAAATCGCAAAATATCACTTGGAGCGAATAGACTGAAATAGTCCCGCAACATGCAATTGCTCGCCTGGAGGCATTTGACGCGCTAATCCGTTAGTTTTCGGAGCTGGCGCCAAAGCGCACGTTAGCAACTGCTCTAAACCACGATCGTGCGCGGGAAAATCCTATTTGAGCGGCACAGTAGCTGGATGGTACTTGGTTTCCGCTAATAGCAGAGCCAGAGACGAGCCGCGCAATAAGGACCCACTACATTCATGCTAAAGGACTGGGAAAAATTCGGTGTTTTAGAGTTTGATTGTGAGGAACCCCGGGTCGCTCCTCTTTATACCAATTGAAAGCCAGAAAACGCTTTTTGCCTAATATGGCATTTTTTTGGAACTTATCAGCAGCGTTGTGCTCGCTGCTCATGAAAGGTATAAATCGAAGAGGCGCGTATACTTACGGTACGCTCTATAGGGTGTGTGGTGGAAAAAGGTAGCTTCTAATGGCTTTTGGAGTAGAGCTTTCGGGGCAGAAAAACCTCTGGTCTGAAGCATCGGGCGAATTCGCCTTGGCTCTCAAACGCACTATTGGAAGGGATCACTTTCGCGATTCACATATCCTATAGAGTCTACCCTCACTTTTCTATTGATGATTCGCGCGTGTTTGATGGTGCTCTTTCTTCTGTTCTGAGCCTCACGCTCGCATCTCAGCTCGTCCTATATTCGTTGGCCACTTTCAGGTGAAGAAACCCACGTTATTCATAACGCCGTTAACGAAGACCGAAATGTTCTGCTGTTGCTATCCTTCCGTTAGACTAGTAATCCGAAACGCCTCGATGAGGCCCAAAAAATCGCTCAAGACCCTTCATACATAGCTGCTGCGTCGCTTTGTGGCCCCGAATTGCAAGACCATTTGCTTTTAATAGCGTAAGCTTAAATGGAGATAAAAGATCAATAGCAGCACGCGGATGCACATGATGCATTTCACCTGCTGCGCTTGTCAAAAAGGAAGTAAGGAAATATGAAAAACATTGTAGAGACAGCAATCGATGATAGTTCCTTCACAATGCTGGTATCAGCAGTGAAGGCGGCAGCCGGTCTCGTCGATACCTTGAGCGGACCTGGGCCGTTTACGCTCTTTGCTCCGAACGATGATGCGTTTGCCGAGTTGCCTGCCGGTACGGTAGACGAATTGTTAAAAGACAAAGACAGGCTCACTGCAGTGCTTGCCTATCACGTAGTGCCCGGCAAATACATGGCAACCGACCTGATGAAAATG
>Ga0187884_10000805_pt1 | contig 30468 bp, 28 predicted proteins | sample June2016WEW_20_4_FD_132983 | JGI IMG/M metagenome (GOLD analysis project Ga0187884, IMG submission 132983) | Peatland microbial communities from SPRUCE experiment site at the Marcell Experimental Forest, Minnesota, USA - June2016WEW_20_40 | ecosystem: Environmental > Terrestrial > Soil >...
CGGCACCCCAACGAAACCTGCTTGTCCGTGAAACTTCTGCCTGGCGGGGTGGTCTACTTTTACTCCGCCACGTCACGTCGCTAACGCGGCGTCACGTGGTCTATTTTTGCTCCGGCGCGTACAGTTTTACGCCTTCGGCCCAGGGGAATCAAGGAAGTGAGATCAGCCCACGGGCGACCTTAGTGCGCGGAACGTGCAGAGCGCACAATTCCCGCAGAGATCCTCCAAAGGATGCTCAGTAGGTTTAGGTCGTGTCAAATAGGCCGTCAACTGGTTCAATCGGAGGCACCCGCTCTGGACTCTCTGGTCGGTACCGGGGGGCGGAAGTCCGCAGGGGTTCACATCTGAGGGTGGTCTGAAGGAGTTTTGGCCGTCTGCCATTGTGTGATTTCTGAATTCCTATTTAAATAACGCTCCTCTCAAAGCTCTATAAAACCCAATCTCCACGGTACCCAGTGTCTCGGTTGTGTGCCCGACTGCGGGCCAACCCGCTGGCCTTCAGGGAAGCAGCAGGTACTGAATCCCCGTCAGTTCCCATTCACTGATCCACCAATAAAACCGGCCCTTAGTAGCGGCCACGTGTGCCACAAGCGTCCGCTTTTCAACCTTGGGAGACAGAATAGCCGTAAGACCGGCCAGATCATCCTCGGCAGACCGCAAATTGTGGATGGTCCGCCTCGACGTCGGCCGCGATCCGGAAATCCGGAAACGCATGTGCATCAGCAAATTGCTCGCATTCTTTGCTCCGTCGTGCAACTGATCCACCCCGTATAATTGCTACGGTTGATGGCAGACCAATCCTCTTTCTGGCCATTGGGTCGACAATGAATTTGGGCTGAAGCACCGCCATCGAGTTTATTGGTCTCACTGAGATTTGAAGGGACGGATGAATAATGCACTCTGTGGTCAATCAACATGAGTTTATAAAGTCCAGCCTGGATCAACTGGTCAAGAATCTTAATGAAGATTCCGAGGATGTTCGATCGGCGGTTGCTGCGGCCATCGGATCTCAGGACCCGCAAGAAGTCGCAACCGAACGCGCAAATCTGGCTTCCAACTTCGGTTCGATCAGGGATAAGGCTACGAGTGAATCGTCGCACGGTGATGTCGACTACGTCTCACGCTTCGACTTAGTCGGCCTCTACCAGTCGATCCTCGCAAAGGTCTTCAACCGCATTCCGGCGTTGCAGGGTTACGGAGATGGAAACCCCGTTTGGGTCGTTACCCTCATTGAGGAGGGTGTCTACCAGTTAGGCAGTTTCTTCAAAGGCGTCTACAAGGATGTACACGGCCAGAAGGAGCCCCTCCTCCAATCGATCTTGAAGGAATGGAAGAGTCTCAAATTCGAAAAAGCGCCCTACCCCGCAGGAGCACCCCAGCCTATTCAACTCCCGCCAAGCGCCAAGGTAGCTTTGCTCGCAGATTGGGGCGGAGATAATCCTGCGGCACGCCATATCGCCAGCGTAGCAAAGAAGCAGGAACCAAATATCGCAATTCATCTCGGGGACATTTACTACGGCGGCATTGAGAGCGAATGCGAGACATTCCTCCAGCTCTGGCCTTTCCAGACCAATATCCAACATCCCGGGATCGGGATACCGCCGGGATCGAGCTTCGCTCTGAACGGCAACCACGAGATGTATAGCGGAGGACAAGCCTACTTTGATTTGGTCTTGAAGGCTTTTGGACAGCCGCAGCCATTCTTTTGCCTCGAAAGCGAACGCTGGAGACTCATAGGCCTCGACACTGCTTATAACGGCGGAAGGCTCAAACCGAGCGATGCGAGCGATCCAATCACGAGGCAATGGAACTGGCTGATCGAAATCCTTAAGAAGAACGATGGAAAAAGGAACATTCTCCTGACGCATCATCAGCCGGTATCTGCTCACACTGAGGAGTTCAATGATTCGCAACCTCTCCGCGAGGACGTCGCTGCGCTTCTGGCGACGGAAGGCGTCAGTCCGGATGCGATCTTCGGCTGGTTCTTTGGCCACGAGCATCGATGCGCCCTCTACAAAGACAGCGCAACCCAGTTCAATGCTCGCCTGATCGGCAATGAGTGCATTCCGCACCAGGTACAAACTGAAAACGTGGCCGATCCGGGGTGTACGCCGATTGAGAAGGTAAACCGACGTCAAACCGACCCGAATTCGGGGGCAGCCACTTCCATGTTCGTGAACTTGAGCTTCTTAGACCCCAGCCCCGAGCTCCTCATTGAGTACATTGATGAAGACTTCGAGGTCTGGGGATCGGAGATATGGGATGCTGTGAAGGGCCGCTTAGGGGGCACTCCGTTCAACGAGACGGATTTTGACAACAAACTGAAGGCGGGAAGCTGAAGAGACGTCTTGAGTTGTCCTCGTCTCAGATCTCCTGCGTTCATCCAGACGACCCCTCTTTCTCCTATGGGACCCTTGTAGACGAGAAACGGTAGAATGGAGCGCTATTGAAGTTCACCCAGTGGCTTATCCTAAATAACGGAGGGTTCATGAATATACAAGACATCTTTGCACAGATCGATGCCGAGATATCCGGGCTGCAACAGCGGAGATGAAGAATCTCCGCTGGCGCGACATTATGCCTGCAAAAGATCGCGAGGGGCGTGAGATCGTTGTGCTGTTTGTCCAAGGCAAAGGCAAGTCGCGCAAGCTGGTGGCTCCTAAAAGCGTCGGAGAGTATCTGGGACGCATCCGCGTGATCTCCAAAGCCACGGAACCGGACGACAGAGTCTTCACCAACATCACGGGCAAGCCCGCAAAAACTCTTTACAGCTGGCTGATTGCCGACCTTCTGAACGAAGCGAAACTGCGCGAAGGCGCGCAGGGCGTGCCGCGCTCGACCTATTGTTTCCGGCACACCTACGCCACGCTCCGATTGCAGGAAGGTGTGGACGTATATTTCCTCGCCGAACAGATGGGAACTTCCGTCCACATGATTGAAAGCCACTATGGACATGTGACCACCATCAAGCGCGCCGACCGTGTGTTGCAGGGCATGGCGGGATGGGAACTGCCGCAACCGAAACCGGACGATACCAGGGCCAAGGCGTCGAAAGCGGCAGCGACCCGCGATCAGTCCAAAAGAGGTCAGCGCAACAAAGGCGGCGTAGTATCATCAAGCTAACCGCCGCTCTCAATTTTCAACTTACAGCGGCAACATTGCTGTCCATGAGGGATTATGGCCCAAAAGCGCGAAAGTTTTCCCGTCATCTCTCGCAGGCGTAACAATGTTAAAGAAGTTAAGTCTCTGGCCCAAAAGGCGTATCAATTGATTCGAGAAGAAATTTTGCGAGGAGAGTTGCGGGTCGGAGATAACTTCTCTCGCCGACAACTCGCCAAGAAATTCAACATGAGCTTTCTTCCAATCACCGAAGCGCTAAAACAGTTGGAGTCGGAGGGGCTCGTGGAAAGCCGGCCACGCGCCGGTACCCGTGTCCGCATCCCGACGAAACAGGAAATTCTTGACGGCTATGTGGTTCGCGAGGCTTTAGAAAGCCAGGCCGCACGCCTCTGCTGTGAGCGAATGACAGCATCCGAGCGCGAACAGATCACTCAGAGCGCCAAGGAGTTGGATGCCCTGTACAACGCGATTCCAGAACATATCAACGACTCCCGCTTTTTGTTCGCAGTACATTTTCAACATATGGGCTTTCATCTTCGCATAGCTGAGCTTTCGCATAGCCCGGGTTTGCTGAATGCGATCGAAAAGCAACAAGTGTTGATCTTCAATTGGATCTACGATACCGCTGTTGATCTCATTTCACCTCCCAGCAATTTTCATTACGATCTCGCTAAAGCAATCTGTTCGGGCGATGTGCTTAAAGCAGACGAGTGCATGCGCAGCCACATCCGGTACCGGCTGGACGAAGAGGTTAAAGGATTGGGAACTCTGAAGGATGCAAGCGCTTGGCGCGCAAAGCGGGCCGTGAGATGCAACTCGCTGGTGTCCGGCTGACCGACTCCTCTAGCCCTGCGTCGTCGCGCGGAGGCTGGAAGTTGTCTGGGCACTACCCGCCCACGGCGTTCAACACCAGAAAGCTCTCCACCATGCTCGCTTCATCGAAGCCGCGCTCGCGAAGGCAAATCTGCAGGTGCTGCCGGATGCTCTCGGGAAGACGGAGCGACCGGATCGCACGAATCAGCAACGGCACGCCGCCCCAGGAAGTCAGCTCTTCCTTACTTGACTGGCTCACATCTCGCTTTACTGAATCACTGCACCTCTTGGTGAAGGCCTTCGCCATGGGGTTGCAAACTTCAGCATTGAGCGAAAACTCCAATTAAACAGGCCTTCCGACGCCGCCCCTCTACGGCTCATCTGCTCTCCGGAAATTCCTATCGACGGATCAGGGGGAAGAGAGCCAGTCTTGACACGGGGACGAATCTTCGACTACGATCTCGTTCGCATGTTAGGTGTTCAGGCAAGTGAAACAGCGTGAGTTTTTTCGTGTGACCAGAACAGCCGCGATGCAACACGCTATCGCGAGGCCCGGCAGTTCTCAGAACCCAAGGCAACCGTGCAGCGAGAAGACATCGCAAGTGCAATTGGCCGGGATGAACCTGCTGGAATTGCGCCAGAATCTGTATGACCACCTGTTCAAGGCTGTTCTGCCTTTCTGGGACCGGCACGGAATCGACCATGAATACGGCGGGATCATGTGCAGTCTTGATTACGACGGCACCCTGCTCAACACGGGAAAGAACCTATGGTTCCTGGGACGCGCTCTTTGGATTTACAGCTACTTGTACAATCACTTTGGGAAAGATCCCCAGTTCCTGGAGATCGCGAGAAAGACCAAGGAATTCGTCTTCCAGCACGCGCTGCGGCCGGACGGCTGGTGGGCCGAGGAGTTGTCGCGGGAAGGGAAAGTGTTGAGGCCCTGCGTCAGCGGCGATACCGAAGGGATGTATCACCTCGCCGAGGGGCTCCACGAATTCGCAGTGGCCAGCGGAGACGACCAAGCTCATCAAGCGTCTGTTGCTCTCCTGAAAAAGCTATTCCGGGACTTTGACAGCCCAGCCTTTCGCTACCGGGGCGAGGATTTCCCCTACATATGGGGCAGCACGCGCGCTATACGTCCTCTAGGATTGTGGTTTTTGAATCTGACCATCGCCACCCAGATGCTCGAACGCGGAAGCGATCCGGAGATCGTCGCGATCGTCGATCAGAGCGTGGATGCGATCATGAATCGACATTACAACGCCGACATTGGCTTGAATACCGAGATGCTGTATTACGACTTTAGTAGGCCACCAGAGGAGGCACAGAAGTCACGCTTCGGCCACTGCATTGAAGCCCTGTGGATGGTTTTGGACGAAGCGAACCGCCGCCAGGATGGTGTGCTTTGGGACACCTGTGCCGCGCGAATCCGTCACCATTTCGAAGCCGGTTGGGACTTTATTTACGGAGGGCTCGCGCAGTGGGTCAATGTGGATCATCCATCCTACCAATGGCCGACAGAGGCGGCGCCAGGGATCCATCTGCAATTTGATTTCATTGGCGAGTATGGATACCTAAAATCCCTGTGGTGCCATAGTGAAGCGATGGTCGCAACCTTAAATGTATTTGAGCGAACCGGCGCGTTATGGGCGGCAGAGTACTATGGCATGGCTTACCGGATCGCCAACGAAAAATTCTGGCAGAAGGACCGTGGGTATCCGGCCAGTCACATGCTTTTTGCCGATAGGCGCATGACGTTTCAGCCTCACGTCAGCCGCCAGGACAATTACCATTCAGTCCGCCAGCTGATCCTGAACATCTTGACATTGGATCGAATGATCAAGAATGAAACCGCCAGCAGCCAGAAACCGCAGCATGCGCGAAATCTGTCGCCGGGCATAAGCTGAAAGGACGACCGGACAAACACTGCTGTCCTTGCAAAACGAAGTGCACTTGATCAGTTTGGCACACATGACACAAAATGCGGCTGATCGTCTTGGAAAACCACAATGCACGCCACCAAAACCTAGAAGCCTTGAAGCGACGGACTGAGAATAACCTGTCGGCGGCATACGTGTTTAGCATTGCAAATGAGCATGCTGGTGACCTAATGGGATGGACCCCTGGATTCGCCCATTTCGGAATACGATTTAGACGAAGGCAGGGGAAGGGCGAATGACCAAAGTCAGCATTCGAGGGGCGCATTCCAGCACACCGACATCAGTGGATTACCGATGTGATTGAGTCCCGGCGCGGGACCTTGCCTCGTCGTCGATGCGTGCAGACTGGGCGATGTACTTACGGAGAGGGATCAGACCATACTTGGCGATCAAGTCATCCGTCGTGAGCTGAGGATCGAGTGAGGCGATTGTGATCCAGTCGCTGTCGTGATACCAAACCACTTCTACCTTGGAGCCATAATCGCGCTCGATGGCCGGAACGATCTCGGCATTGCGATCCGTTTCGAACAGGCGCTTCCCCAGCGGAAGGCTGGTCCCCACCCACTCCTGATGCTCGCCGGTTGAAGCCAAGGCGACACCGGTGATGTCGTAAATCGATGACGGACCACGGTTCGTCGAAGAAACAATGTAAACCTCGTTCGTCAAAGCCAAGGCCGAAAGTTGCCGCGCGGCAGGGTAATTGGAGGGCCAGAAAATGATCTGCGCCCCTTCCTGCTTCAGTTTTTGCCAATCGTCGCGCCAATTCACGTCGAAACAGATCAGAATGCCAATCGTGCCAAAATCGGTTTTGAATACCGGCGGACCTGCATCAACACCTGGGGTGGTGCCGTCCTTGATTTCGTAGTCGGTCGGATGGATTTTATCGTATTGTCCGATGATTTTTCCTTGGCGGTCCATGAGGATGGCAGTGTTGTAGATCGTGCCGTTTTTCTTCGTCCTCATTCCAAATAGCACGTACGATGAGTTCGCGCGCGCCCAATCTGAAAGTCTCTCCGTGATCGGTCCGGGAACAGATTCAGGCGCGCGGTTGCTGAACATTTCCGGAAGGCAGGCGATGTCGGGGTGGAAAACCGAAGATGCATTTAGCCGCGCCAGAGTGGCTTCCAGCACATCGTGACCCGCGTCGTACGAAAGCTCATCCTGGCTCACCGTGACCACGCGAACGATGGGATTGGGACTGCGATCCTCAGCCCTACTTGTCGAGAAGGGAGCGCCCAGAGAAACGCCCACCAAAAGAAAAACCATGCTCGCTCGTTTCATCCTAATTCCTCCTTCACGGGGTCCCCAACCCCAGCTTCTAGAGCGACAGTTGGAGTTGAATTACCGGAAACGGCGAGAATAGTACTCTCTACCTCCTATGTCAAACACTACTCTGTTCTCATCATCCATCGCTGAGGCTCAGGCGGGCTTCGCTTCGGACTATGCCCTTCGCCGCGTCGGCCATCAGCCAACAGCAAACCAAACACCTGGAGAAAACGGACCTTCGGGAGATTTTGGCTTGACTCCAAAAGACCAGGACTTTCCCCATTTTTCACCTGTTAGTTTGGCGCAATCGGCTCCAAACAGATGACTTGCAGGTTTTGACAAGTGGGCAGGCCGGAATTTCAAACGTACTGCCAAAAGTGCAAGGAAATCTGCCTTTGGAAGCACACAACACCGCACAATCACTCGCTCCGCAGCGCATTCAACCGCGTATCTCCTGTACTTTTTATCCCCTTGGCATCCGCGGAAGAGCAGTGCCGCGCTTGGACTGGCCAGCAAATAGCGGCTAATCCGGCCGTTGCCGCCAAAGAATGGGAAATGTCCTGCAAAAATAACTTGACACGAAAATACCACCTATGGTACGTTTTTTGCTGATTTCATCTGATATATCAGATAGTGCTGAGTTCCAACCCGGAGGGTAGTGCGGTAGCCATTCCGGATTAGCGGTCCGGCATAACGGGAAAGGGGAAATCTCATGGGCACGTCTCAGTTTAAGTATTGGCAATCATTGGTTGGCCACAATATCTCATCGACGCAGACAGAGATGATCCGGCGCGCTAAGCGTGCAAGGGACAGCAGAGAAACAGTCCCATCCGACCGGCGTGGACGGGTAACGGCGATTCTGAGCTTGATGCTCGGAGTACTTCTTTTGAGTGGACTCGCCTGGGGCTCGGTGACGGCCAGCATTAGCGGCACCGTCAGAGACCCGAGCGGGGCCGTGATTGTAGGAGCGACCGTCACTGCCACCAATGTCGAGACCGGCATCGCTCGAACGGCGATCTCCAATCAAGACGGGTATTACTCCTTTCAGTCATTGCCGCTGGGCCATTATGACGTTGGCGTGAAACAAACGGGATTCACCGCCTTCCGCGAGACCGGACTGATTCTGGACGTCAATTCCACGCTGGTGATTGACGTCGTCTTGCAAGTTGGTAACGTCGAGCAGTCTATTTCCGTATCGAGCACCAGCCTGCAACTGGACACTGCTAGTACGCAGATGGGCGACGTAATCACCGGAGACACGATGACCGGGGTACCGCTGGTATCGCGAAGCTACACTGATCTGCTGGCGTTGCAACCGGGAGTAGGCTCGATAAACTCGGGCATGTCAGGAAACGGGAATGGAACTGCCAACGCGGGAGCAAATTTCATAGCCGTGGGAAGTGGTCAAACCCAGGTATCGGGCGACTTGAATGCAGGGAGTATGTCCGTGAATGGCATGAGAGAGTCAGAGAACGGGTTTCTCCTCAATGGGGCGTCCGTAGCGGAAGTTGGCTTCGGTGGCACTGCGATAATCCCGGACCTGGACTCCATTGCGGAATTTCGCATCATCAGCAACAACTTCGATGCCGAATACGGGCAGTATAGTGGCGGCCAGATCAACGTCGTCACGAAGTCGGGGACGGACCAGTATCACGGAAATCTTTTTGAATTTCTCCGTAATACGGATGTCGATGCCCGCGCCTTCTTTGATCCGAAACGGGGAGTATACCATCAGAATCAATTCGGTGGTACCGCCGGCGGACCCATCAAGCGTGGCAAGATATTTTTCTTCGGGGACTACCAAGGAAATCGAGTTGTGCAAGGAATAAGTTCCAATTTGATTTCCCTCCCCTCGCTCGCGGAACGTGGTGGCGACTTCTCCCAGGTACTCAACTCAAGTGGCCAGAATGAAATGACTGGAATGACAGTCACCGGCGCTAACTGGGCCAATCAGCTGTCGACCGAACTGAAATACCCGGTGGTGGCGGGGGAGCCTTACTATACGCCGGGTTGCACTACAGCCACCTGCGTTTTCCCAGGCGCCCAGATCCCCCAGAGCATTAATTCAACGATAGCGAATAATATATTGAAATTGAATGCCATTCCAACTCCAAATGATGGGGCATTCTACACCTCGTCAGCGTATCCAGAGACGCTTCGCGACGATAAAACCAGCGGCCGGATCGACGGCAATTCTCGCTTCGGACTGCTGTCCGCCTACTATTTTTTTGACGACTACTCACTGCTCGACCCGTATACGACCTCTTCCAACGTGCCCGGCTTTAGTTCGCTCTCTCCTGGCGTGGCGCAAGACGCCAACTTGAGTGACACTAAGTCCTTCGGCAGTACGATGGTGAACGAAGCCCGCCTCCAGTACATGCGCGACGTGTACCAGACCAATGCTAATGGGGGACTCGGAGTCACCAATCTCGGCGCCCTGGGTTTCAGCGGCTGGTCGCAATTAAACCAGGCCGAACAAGGTATGCCGGATTTGCAATTCAATGCCTACTCCGACGGTCCTATCAACCGCCCTACCTCATTTAAGGATAATGTTTATCAGGTGTTGGATAACTTTAGCAAAGTGCTTGGCAAGCATACGATTATGGTCGGGGGTAGCTACCATTACGCTGAATTCCAGGAGATACTCGATAACGTAGAAAACGGTCTTTACCAGTTCTTTGGTACCGAGACGGGGATTGACTTTGCCGATTTTCTCTTGGGCGCCCCGTCCACTTTCACTCAGGGGGAAGCCTTCCCATCCAACGGTCGCAGCCAGTACCTGGGCGTTTATGGGCAGGATAGCTGGCGCGTCAATTCCCAGTTAACTTTCAACTACGGGGTACGCTGGGAATTCGACACTCCTTCGTACACGACGAACAATCAAGATCTGGAGGCCCTTGTCCCGGGTGAGCAGTCCGTGGTGTTTCCGAATGCGCCTCGTGGCTGGGTGTTTCCGGGCGACCCGGGCATTCCCAGGGGGATGGCGTCGACGCACTACAACAATTTTTCGCCGCGCGTCGGCCTCGCCTACACCCCGAGCAGAGCCGGACAAACGAGCATCCGCGCGGGCTATGGAGTGTTCTTCACTTCCTTTGAAGGTGCAACGAACTTCGACCAAATTGGAGACGCACCCTATGGAGACACTGCCTTTTACACAAATCCAGAGTTCGCGAACCCCTTTATAAGCCGGCCAAATGGCGGTCCCCCCGCCGTGGATCCACTTCCGGTCCAGTATCCGGTCCCGCAGAACCTTAATTTCGCAAGAGCCGGATTTCTTCCAATCGGCGATTCGCCAGGCCTGAACATCAATAACCGTCTGCCCTACGCTGAGGAGTATGAGTTATCAATTGAACACAAATTCGGCTCTTCTGCTCTCTTGACAGTAAGTTACGTGGGATCGGAGGCGCATCGTTTGCTTTCAAACATGGAGGTGAATCCAGGAAGCGCGTCAATCTGCGAATACCTGAATGCCCATGGGGCGACTCCCGTTTGCGGCCCTACCGGTGAGAGTACTACCTATACATTGCCGTCTGGCGTAGCACCGCCCCCGGGTGCCGCGGACATTACGAGCGGCAACCAGGTTAACGGCACGCGTACGGCCTTGGGTTCAAATTTCGGTAGCGAAGCCCAGCTGATCACCAACGGCCAATCTTCGTACAATTCGCTGCAGGCGAGCCTGCAGTACACGACGAAGTCGCTCAAGTTTCTTGCAGGTTACACCTTGAGCAAGTCACTGGATAATTCGTCCGGCTGGGTCGAGGAGGTAAACTTCGAAAATCACAAGGATGTGGCGCTTTCGGCCTTTAATCAGCCCCAAAACTTCGTTTTGAACTACTCATATAGTCTCCCTTTTGACAGGCTTGCTGGTCCGAAGCGGTTGACTGAAGGCTGGCAATTAAGCGGAATTACGCGATTTTCCAGCGGTGATCCTGTTGATCTCTATGAGATGGACGACAATTCTTTGCTTGGCACTGTAGACGCCGGCATGATTCCGATAGGCATCGATAGTCCTTTGTTTCTGGGCAAATCAATTCAGCGAACTAACGTGCGCAAAACCGGCGACTACTTCAATCCGGCGCAGTTCGAGGCAGAACCAATCGGAACGTTGGGAAGCTCCCGGCGCTTCTTTAGCGGGCCAGGCCTCAATGACTGGGATATGTCTCTACTGAAAAATACCAAGATAAATGAACGGACGACGTTGGAGTTCCGGGAAGAATTCTTCAATCTCTTCAACCACACCCAGTTCGACTCTGTGGATGGCAATATCAATGACAGCACGTTTGGAAGCGCGCTGGGAGCGCAGGCACCACGCATCGGACAATTCTCTCTAAAGCTCAGCTTCTAGCGAGGCTGCGCCTCATACCGACGAGGCATGTGAAGTAGTCGCTCCGTTGGCCGGTTCATGACGAGGTCTGGTATACAGCCCGAATGAGACCGACCAACGGTCTAAATGCCCTTGTTGAAGGAGAGTTAAGCGTATGTGCCAGCTCGAGATACCGTACGTGAATCGCTTGTTGCAGGTCCAGATACCCAAACGGAATCTCATCTTCGACGAATCACCACGCAACGTGCCGCCGGCAGCCGATTTTGAGGGCGCCTTGCGCGCTGCGCTCTCGCGTCCGATTGGCACGCCGCCTCTGCACGATCTCGTCAAATCAGGCCAAAAGATCATCATCATCTCCGATGACAACACGCGCCCGACGCCCACGAAGCGAATTATCCCTGTCTTGTTGGACTTGCTGAACCAAAGCGGCGTTCCTGATCGTGACATCCAAATCATCATCTCATCCGGCACCCATCGCGCCATGACCGATGCTGAACTGGACCAAAAGTATGGTGCCCAGATCGTATCGCGAGTCGCGATATTGCCCCACCGGTACAAGGACCCCAACAGTCTGGTCGAATACGGAGTAACCAAACGCGGCACGCGCATTTTGGTAAACCGTCACGTGGTTAAAGCAGACTTCAGAATTTCAGTTGGAAACATTGTTCCGCATCACCCCGCGGGCTGGAGCGCCGGCGCTAAATCTGTGTTGCCTGGAGTCGGCGGCGAAGAAACTGTCGCGCAGATGCACTTTCTCGGCTCACGATATCCGGGTTTGGGTGTTGTCGACACCGAGATGCGCCGTGAGATGGAGGATTTTGCCGAGCGGATCGGTTTGGATTTTATCTTGAACGTGATTCTCAATCGCGATGGCGAGTTGGTAGACGCGGTTGCGGGACACTTCATCAAAGCGCATCGCGTGGGCGTAGAAAAGTCGAGCAAAGTGTATGGCGTTCCCATCCCGGAGTTAGCTGATATGACAATCAGCAGTACGAGTCCTATTGATTTGGATTTCTTCCAAGGCGACAAGGGGATCACATCAGCCGAACTTTCCACGAAAGTTGGGGGAGAGATCGCGCTCGTATCGGGTTGTCTTGAAGGTATCAGCCCTGCGCATCCTGAACTGGCAGACTATGTCGGCAAGATGACGAACGATCAAATCTTGGAAATGCTATACGCTCATCGAGCCCCCGACCCTCTGACTGCTGCCGAAGCGATTGTCATCAATGACATCAAGGGAAAAAGGCAGATCACCATCGTCTCGGAGGGCTTGGCGCCCGAGTTGTGCGCGTCGATGGGATTCCGCCACGTTTACCCCAATGCATTTGCCGATTACGTGCGCGCCCGATTAGCCGAAAACCCAGGTCTCAAAATTGGCGTGCTGAGACACAGTGCAGAAGTTGTGCCAATTCTTACTGCAAGGGAATAGCAACTCACCCTGTGCATGGTTCTGTAACTGGGAAGGGAGTGAAAGGCCTCACAGAATGTTTAGCGATACTTTGTGTCACTGAGAACGAATGCGTTACAACCAGACTGGAGATGGAATAATGCAGGTCGCATGTGGTTACACTATCCCGATCACGCTTTTCGGAATTCCGCCTTCTCCGTCGGATCATTTAAAAGGTATGGAGATCGTGGGGCAAGCTGGCTTCAAGTTCATCGAATTAGAGCTTTACGACGAACTCCTGGAAGCACATCGGCGGGATCTCCCCAAGATGCAAGCAATCCTCGACAAGTACGGAATGCGTTGCGCTTCAGTTATGGCTGTCGAGGAGAAACTGTTCAGCCTGGATCCCGGCACCAAACGGAAGGCACTCGCCGATTTTGAGCAGTTGGTCGATCTGATCGCCCAACTTGCGGCGCCGCTTGTAACTATCTGCGGCTACATGCCGCCTGAGATCCGTCCTCAAGGTACAGAGTTGTATGTCGGTGGGCCCCCGACAGCAGTTAGTGTTAGCGTCGATTTTTCCTGGGACGCATTTTGGGCAAATGCGGTGGATGTGTTTAAACAGTGTGCCGCAATAGCTGAGCGGAAGGGTCTTACCTTGCTGATCGAAACGCGTTCCAACGACGTATTCAGCTCCACGGATGCACTCATGAATCTGATTTGTGAAGCTGATGCTTGCAACGCCGGCGTGATCCTGGACGTGGCCCACGTACACGCAGGGAAGGAATACCTTGCGCTGGTCATTCCCAAGTTGGGCAAGCTGATCAAACTCGTCCACTTCTCCGACAATGACGGTACAAACGCGTATCATCTGGCGCCGGGACAAGGTGCCATCGACTTTAGCGCCGTCGTCGGCAACCTCAAGCGTGTGGGTTTTGACGGGACAATAGTGGTGGACATTTCCGGTGTGCCTAACATAGTCGAGGAAGCGGTCAAAGCACGCGACTATTTTCAGAGCCTCATCAACGAGGTCAGCTAGGGTTAAGCGATGAAATTAAGTATTTCAACCTTTCTTTATTTCAATTACCCTCTCGCGGAAGCAATCAGAAGAATAGGGGAGCTTGGTTACGATGGAGTGGAGATCTGGGGTGGCAGGCCTCATGCGTATTGCGACGATGTCGATCGCAAGGAGGCGGGGAACATCAGAAGGCTTGCTGAAAAAGCCGGGACGGAGATTTCAGCATTTATTCCTGCCCAGTTCCGTTATCCCACATGCCTCTGCAGCGGCGATCCAAGAATCCGCAGGAGCAGCGTTGATTATTTAAAGCGGAGCATCCTTTGTGCAACGTGGTTCGGTTGTCACAAGGTTAGTATTTGCCCTGGCCATACACTGTTTGGCCAGGGAAACGACGTCGGAATGAAGGCCTTGGTAGAAAGTTGCAGAGAACTGCTCGATTTCGCCGGGCAACACCAGGTTTCGCTGCTGATGGAGCCGGCGCATCCCCTTGAAACCGACCTGATTGTTACTGTCGATGACGGGATAAGGTTCATCGCAAATTATGGTCTTAAGGGTTTGGGTATCGCGCTCGATACTGGCCATTGTTTCATTAATAAGGAGCCTCTGGCCGATTGTGTCGCATCGCTAAGGAGTGTTCCTTTCCACATTCATATCGATGATAATTCCGGCCAGTGGGACGACCATAAAATTCCCGGCGAGGGCGAGATATGCTTTGAGCCTTTTTTGGAGGCGCTAAAACGGGTAGGGTACGAAGGCTTTCTGACCGCCGAATTGGGATGGGGATACACCGGCGACCCGGATGGTGCTGCGTACAAGTGCAAGCAGGCTTGTGATTCACTCATGCAGAGAATCAATCGTTAGCCCATGATAGGTAACGAATGGGCCGTTGTGTGCGTCCGGCGAAGGCTGGCATGTCCAGTGGGTGGGTAATTCAGTTTCACGAAGGGTAAGGGTCAGAAGCGTCGTAGCGTGGGTAGCAAGGAGGAATGAAACTGAATTCTTGACGCCTATCGACAAAGACCCTTGAGTGGTGCACGAGTCATCGGATCGTAACGAAAGTAAACGCATAGGTGATTCCCTCCTGCCCTGCAAGGCTGCTGGAGGGACGACTAATGTTGTCGCATCGAGGAGTTAACTTCACGGAGAAATATTTGTGACCGATACCAACGTCAGGCACTTCACGGTAGAGAAACTCAAATTCGAAATTCACCCGGACAGTAAATCCGCAGGAGAGGGTGCAGCCCGGGCTGTGGCGCAGGCGATTCATGAGTCGACGCAAGCCAATGCGGTCGTCGGGGTTGTTTTTGCCGCGGCAGCTTCGCAACTCCACCTGCTTCGAGCACTGGTTTCAACGAAGAATCTGCCTTGGAACAAACTGCTGGGGTTCCATCTCGACGAGTATGTCGGGATTAGCGCCGATCATCCCGCCTCATTCCGTCGTTTCCTACGCGAGAACCTGACACAGCACGTGAAGATGATGAAATTCTTCGAAATGGATGGAAACGCCTCCGATTCCCATCAGGCATGCCGCGAGTACACGGAGAAGCTTCAGGCAGCCAATCTTTCGATTGGTCTAATCGGAATCGGGGAAAACGGCCACCTGGCATTCAATGACCCGCCCGAGGCGGATTTCAATGACCCCCTAATCGTCAAAACGGTCCATCTGGACCAGGTGTGCAAACAGCAGCAGGTGGCAGAAGGCTGGTTCGGAAAGATCGAAGACGTGCCCACGCTAGCCATGACCCTCACTATCCCTGCGATTATGCGCATCCCAAAGCTGATCGTATCCGTGCCCGGCATTCGCAAAGCGAGCATCATTCGTACCGCCTTGCATGACCCTGTTTCCACGGCATGCCCTGCGACAATCCTCCGAACCCATCCGGATGCGACAGTCTATTTGGACAGGGACTCGGCGTCGGCGCTGGGACATATTTGATAACGAGTAATACGGGAAGAAGCTGGAGATCAGTACAGATTGAGGGAGATTGCTTATGACATTGTCGTCAACGGTGTTGAGGCCGGGCGCAGGGCCGATTGGGGCAACAGGCGCGCCGGCGCAGCGCATATCGAGGCTGGCGGGGATGCCGCTGCCTGAGCTGCGGGCAGCGCTGCATCGGCAGCTATTCGACGAGATTCTGCCGTTCTGGGATCGCTATGGAATCGACGATGAGCACGGCGGCATAATTTGTGCTCTCGATTACGACGGGAAGCGGGTGCACGAGCAGAAGCTGCTGTGGTTTCAGGGGCGCGGATTGTGGGTGTACAGCTTCCTCTACAACCATTTCGGCCGGGATGGACATTTTCTGGAAGTGTCCGTGAGGATTAAGGATTTTCTGCTGCGACATGCGCTGCAGAGCGACGGATGGTGGGCAGAGGTGATGAGCCGCGAGGGGAAAGTGCTGCGACCATTTAGTGGCGAACTGGAGGGAATGTACTTTGTTGCCGAGGGGCTGCAGGAGTATGCGGCAGCGACCGGCGATGCCGGAGCACTGGACATGGCGAGAGATCTGCTGAAGAAACTGTTTGGGGCGTTCATCAGCCCGAATTTTCGGTACCTGGGCGCGGATTATCCCTATCTGTGGGGGAGCCAACGCGCGGTACGGCCGCAGGGGCTTTGGTTTCTGACGCTTAGTGTTGCGACGGAGATGCTCGAGCGTTGGCCGGACCGGGAGCTGGAGGCGATTGCGGATGCCGGGGTGGACGCGATCCTGAACCGGCATTATGACTCGGAGCTTGGGCTGAACACTGAGATGCTGTATGACGACTTTACGCGGCCGCCGGGGGAGGAAAAGAAGGTTCGGTTCGGGCACTGTGTTGAGGCGCTGTGGATGCTGATGGATGAGGCAGACCGGCGCAGAGACTCAGCACTGTGGGCCGCGTGCGCGGAACGTGTGCGGCGGCACCTGGATGCGGGATGGGATCACGTGTACGGCGGGCTGATCCAGTGGGTGAATGTGGACCACGACAGTTACGAATGGCCGCCGGAGACGCCGCCGGGCACGAATCTGGACATGCACTTTGTAGGCGAGTACGAGTACATGAAAACGTTGTGGGGGCTGAACGAGACGATGATTGCGACGCTGAAGGTGCTGGAGCGCACGCCATCAGGCTGGGCAGAGGAGTATTTTGATGCGTGTTACATGCTGGCGCAAGAGAAATTCTGCCAGCGGAGCCGTGGGTATTCGGCGGGGTATATGGGGTTTACAGATCGGCGCATGACACCGCAGGCGCACGTGAACCGGCAGGACAACTATCATTTGCCGAGGCAGCTGATGCTGAACCTGCTGTCGCTGGATCGGATGATAGCGGGCGCCGAGGCGAAGAGTTAGGCTGTATCAATATACCGCAGTGAATCACGATACTGCAGTGAATCACGGATCAGAAGATGCTGTTTCCTGGAGCATGTCTTATAAACATTTCTGAAGCGTGATCCACAGGCAGGCGAGATAGAAAAAAGCGCGGAAGATGGTGAGCAGATGGTCGTGACGAACCAACAGCGGAGTCTTGATGGGAAAAAATGACAAATATAGTTGAGGAAGACAGGCCACAAGCTCGCGCCACGAAGGGGCGGACTGTAGTTCTGCTGCTGCTGGCGGTGACGATCATCAACTATATCACCCGCCAAACGCTGCCGGTTCTTGCACCTGCACTCCAAAAAGAAATGCATTTCTCGAGTTTGCAGTATTCGTACGTACTTAACTCTTTCCTGGTTGTTTACGCGGTGATGTATCTACTCATGGGCAGGTTCGTGGACCTGGTAGGCACACGCAACGGGCTTGGCATTGCCGTGATATTTTGGTCGGTCATTCAGATGCTGCATGCAACCGCAACTGGCCTGATAAGCCTCTGCGTTTGGAGAGCGCTATTGGCTATCGGCGAAGCAGCCATCATCCCGGCGGGCGTCAAGGCCGTCGCCGAGTGGTTCGATGCAAAGCAAAGGGGCATCGCTGTTGGAGCATTCGAAATGGGCTTGAGTCTGGGCCCGCTGATTGCGCCTCCCTTGGTGGTCTGGATTTCGTTGCGTTACGGCTGGCAGCAAGCGTTTCTGTTGACAGGTTCTCTGGGCCTCGTATGGGCTGTGCCATGGTTCTGGCTGTACTATACCCCGGAGCGGAGGGCGGCGAACCGGGCGCAGAACTCTCCTGACCGAGTGCCGCAGAGACCCATCCCGTGGGCCGAAACCTTCCGATCGAGGGAAGCCTGGGCCATTGCCGTTGCGCGATTCTTCGCCGACCCCGTCTGGTATTTCTTCCTTTTCTGGATACCGAAATACCTTTCGGATTCCCGTGGCTTGAGCTTGAGCGGCATTGCGCTATTTGCCTGGATTCCTTATCTTGCCTCATTAATAGGAGGCATCGCCAGTGGAGCTGCTTCAGGTTGGTTGGTGCGGTGTGGGGTCGACACAAAGAAGGCTCGCCTGTGGGTAATGTTTGTTAGTGCTATTTTGGTCTCTTCGAGCGTGCTCACCGTTTATTTGTCGCGTCTCCTTTGGGTGATGATCGTCATGAGCATCGTAGCCTTTGGCATGCAGTTTTGGAGTGTCTCTGTGGACACGTTACCAACCGACCTGTTTCCTCCTGAACGTACGGCGCAGGTGGTGGGTTTTGGGGGGTTTATGGGAGCATTGGGAGGCATCCTGTTCACGGCGGGAACGGGGTACGTCGTACAGCATTATTCCTATACTCCCGTCTGGGTGGCAAGCGGCCTAATGTACCCTTTCGGCCTTGCGCTGTCGTTTCTTTTGTTGCGGCGATCCTCGCGTCCGGCGGTCGAGGTTGCTCCCCTTGGTCTGCGACCGGCTTGAATGGTGCCAGTGGAGAAGAGAGACACTGGCACCATTCAAGCCCCGCGCCAAGGGAGCGAATAACGCGCGCGTTTTGCGGAATTCCCTGCGCATCCACGATCATCTGGACTAGGCAAACCCCCTGGACCTTCAACCTCCGCGCCTCGTCGGAATATCCGGCCTCTACTTGGTTCAGCGGCACTGGTGCAGAAACATCGCCACCCACGCGATAGTATTTCCCGGCGAAGTCCCCGGGCCTGCTTAGAGGATTTTCAGCAACCGCGCCGGCCCTCAGCTCGTTGCGCGCTACTCTCACGCCAGGCACTTGGTTGGCAACCGTCTCGGCCAGCTCACGGGCGGCTTCGTTTGATACGTTCACCGCCCTGGTCAGCACCGAGCCCGGCATCAAGCAGAAGGAGCTAAAAATCAGAATCGATGGCGATGCCAGTAGACTGGGCCTCCTTGCCTCCCGGCTTGAGGGTGGAAAGCGCTTGCAAAGAGTGAGCCAGGGATCAACATTTCTTCTTTATCCACCAGATTTCCCTCTCAATTCAGCGACGTCTCAGCCGGCTGCAATGCCCGATAATACACACGCTTCAGCGGTGATCAGTGTGCCGGTGCACCGGCAGAGGTCTGATCGTCCCCCTGCGCGGGCTCGGAACCTTGATTTCAGCAAACTCGCCTATGTGAGGCTGCCAAAAGCTCCAGACGCCTGGGAAGAACGGTCGCAGAGTCAGAAAGTATCCACAAGTAAGGGAGACGATGGAACAGAGGAGGCACGGGGCAAAGTCGCTCGCTTCACGGTCAGCGGCGACGGTTGGGCGCTGGGCCGCGAGGAGCCGCTTCCGCCTGAGAAGCGACCGAACTCTGCCTACCGAGAGACATTCCATACGGCGGGAACAACCGTCTGGATCGACCCCGCGGGAAAGCGGGTGGAATTTCCGACGGCATCCGCCGTAGTAATGACAACTGATCGGCGGGGGAAAAGGCTAGCGGAACGTGCACTCGGGTTTGATGTCTATCGCGCCGACGTAAACGGCGACGGTTCGGGAATGCTCTTTCTCTCGCGCGATGGCATCCTGCACGGGTACACTGAAACGGTTGAGCCACTCCTCGTCGAACGGGTCGCGGATCTCCCCGAATACGCCGAACAGGCCAAGCGTTTTGGCATCGATCCGAATTCGCTCAAGAATCATGTCCGATGTGTCGCACTCTCACAGGATCGTTCGCGATATCTGGTCACCATTGTCGATGAAGCCTGGTGTTACGATCTGGCCACGAATTGGCCCCTCTGGGGCCTCCGTTTTCCCACGAAAGAGGGCTGGACCGCGATCGCCTCAGAGCGCTCGGGCAAGGCTGGCGCAAGCGCCGACGTTGTTGCCGCTTTGAGCCTCATGGAATTGACGCTTCCCGTGAGTCCGGAGGCGATCACCCGCCAGTACCGGGTTCTCGCCATGCGATGGCATCCCGATCGAAATCCCAGGGATCCGCAGGCTACGCGGAGGTTTCAGGAGTTGGGTGCGGCCATGGAGCTGCTGACGGGAATTGATCTCACTCATCTCTCCAGCTCCGAGACTGAGCGGGTCGTCTACCAATAGATTCTGCATCAAAGTGTTGTTCGCCTCCCGCAGGGGATCAACGTGACCATCTCGATGTCGATGCAGGTCAGTGGCGCGTTCGGGACCGATTGGATCTATGCGGCAAACTTCGCCGACGAGGGAAACAGCACTTTCCTCGGGGGCTATAGCGGCCGGATCGTCAAAGTCGGCGAAGATGGCCTTCCGCTTCGCATCTACGATATCGGCACAGTTCCCCAGCAGGTTGCGAGAACTTCATCGCACCTTTTCATTCTGACGGCAACCAGGCTCTACATCGTTCGGGAGAGCGAACTGGTGGCGCTTGTCGATGTGCTTGACCAAGGCAAACTCATCATCGGAAATCGTGGCTTTGGACTCTTGCAGCCCAAGCACTTTCAGTGGTTCACTCATACTGGCGAGCTTCTCGGAGAGGTGAAGACCCGTGACCCCATTCGGAGAACTTACTTCGGCGAGGAAGGGCTCGTCGTTGAGACCCGCACGCACCGAGCGGTTGTAGGCGGCGCGCACGGTTGGTGGTAGGCAGCCGGCGTGGCAAACCCAACTTGATGGATCGATCAGGCGCAGTAGGTAGCTCGCGAAGAAGAGCAGCTTCAGAGTAGATCGTTCGTCAAGCTGCAGAAGATTATAGGGCTCATGATGGTAAGCGTTTCTGACAAAGCCGAGCGCCCCGGACGGAATGTTGCGAAGAGATTCCATATATGCTTCGAGTCCGCGTGGGTCGTATGCAAAAACTCGCCCGCGAGCAGGGAACGACGATTCTGATGGTCACCCACGACAACCGCGTGCTCGACGTCGCCGATCGGATCGTTGAGATGGAAGATGGCCGTTTGCACTCTTCAACGCTTCGTGCAAGGAAAGGTGCACTTTCTGAATCGTGATGAAAACACCGAAATCACAACGCAAATCGAAAAAACTGGACAAACATCTCAAAGCCACAGTCAGCGCAGAAAAGACGACCAGGGAGCGAATTTTAGAAGCCGCGCGTGAATTGTTTGCCAAGATGTCCTACGACAAAGTCGTCATCTCCGGCATCGTCAAGCGCGCCGGCATTGCGCAAGGGACCTTCTATCTTCACTTCGATTCCAAGCAGGAGGTGATTCATGCACTTGCCGACGAGATGCTCGGGCGCTTGCAGAGAACTATGGATCGCGTTGCCCGCGAAACCCGGACGACGATTGAATTCGTCGCGAAGATGATGAAGGAGGCGCCGGAAGCAGTACTGCCTTATCAGGCGTTTATGCGAATCTTCGACGCCGAGATGCTGTTTTTCGAGCGGGAAAAGACTCCGCCTTCCGCATTTCGGGTTCCCTTGCTCGATACCTTGATTCAACTCATCCAGCGCGATCAGCGCGCAGGGGTTGTGCCTGCTGATGTCGATGCAGAGATCGCCGCACGATTTGTTGTCAGCATCGTCGATCGCATTGGAAGAGATGGGACACGAGAGGATCCCGCGTTCCCGGTTCAGGATTTGCAGGAGCAGGCAATGCTCTTCTTGTCACGGGCGCTGCTTCAGCGGTAATTGTGCTCGAGCGGCAACACTCCCTCACTATGGTCCGTCGCAGACTCTTCCGACGGCCTGTGGAACTGTGAAATGGGATCGGTTGCCCTACTGATTTAACCTCAATATGCAGGTAGACAACGCCGGGTGCTCCAAGTCCCGATTGTGTAACCTGCAAGTGAAGCTATCGCATGGATCCGTGCGAAGCGCCGGCGGTTTGCTCACAAACCGGGCAAAGTGGGAATTTGGGTTTTATAGCCCTAAATCTGGACTCTAAGAAGCAGAAGTTGGGGCGGGTAAATCTGTGTTCCCCCACTTCATCAACATTGTGAGACTGGACGCTGATCTCCTCCGCCCCAGTGATCCGGTTGTGTGCCCGACTGCGGGCCAACCCGCTGGCCTTCAGGGAAGCAGCAGGTACTGAATCCCCGTCAGTCTCCCCTCCTTTGATCCACCCTGGAAAACCAATCCTCAGCAGCGGCAACGTGTGCCACACGTGTGCCGCTGTTCTCAGTTTTTGGAGGCACTCTAGCTCGCAAGACTGGCCAAATTATTCGCCGCGGATCCAGCGATTGGCTGGTCCGCATCTACGTCGGCCGCGATCCGGAAAGCCATGAAGTGCGACAAGAGAAGATGCGGAGGCACGCTGCGAAGAAGCAAGTGAAGGTGAATGTTCCGGCGAATCAGGTGCCGACCTCGTAGGTAGAGGGCGCGTGCGGCGCGTGCCCGCCTATAACGCTTCGCCGAGCCCCTCAACCGCGCAGGGGTAAAGGTATAAGATTCAGTCACGTTTTAGTGCGACATGGCTGGACCGCCCCTAATGAAATATTGGCTCAACTGGGCCGACGTGAGCGGCACCGCTAGCACCATCGAAGATCTCCGAGCGCTTCTCAGCAAATACTCGCGGACGTCTGTCCTCTTGGCGTGTTCCGAACTCAGCGTTCACCTGAATTACGGCCCAGAGGGCAAGACGACACCCAGCAAGGATCTGACTGAGAGGTACATCCCATTGCTATTCCCGCCGGAGCTTGCAGCGAAGGCGAAGGTTGCACACGACAAGGACCGCGTCATTTTCTTTCAAGGGCAGCTTCGCTATATCGCTGCCGAGGTTACGCGGCTGACGCCCAAGCCCGACGAAACTCTTCCGCCGATAGAGAACCACGAGTTGGGCGAATTGCTTCTCCGCGCCGCGGAACTTCTGATGTTCGCGCATCCAAAGCCGACCGATCCATTGGACGCGGCGGCGAATCTGGTCGCGCAGTTTGTGCCAATCTACGAGTTGGACTCCCCAACCGATCCATTCACGCAATTGATGCGCATTTACATAATGCTGACGGTGAACATCCCTCGCCTAGCGGCAAAAGGTACTTTGCCGTTCGATGTGCCTGCGGAATTCGAAAAGGTCTTCGGGTTTCCGTTGAAACTCTACATCGACTTCATGTTCTTACTGATGATGCACGCGACGATCCAGCGCGATGAGCTGCACCTGAAGAACCAGACGATGACCCCGCTCGGACCGTTGTGGTTGAAGGCGACGACGCTGTCGCCGGAGACGATCCATCAGGTTTTGTCGACGGTATCCTTCACGCTCGCGTCGATGGTGCCTCCGAAGGAACCGCACGGATATGCTGACTTCACCTTTCTGCGCGACAATCCGTATTTTTTCCATGAGGACAATTACTACTGCCTCGACTACGAGTTCGGGTTCGGTAAGCTCGAGAGCGGCGTCATCTGGAGGATTTTGGACAATCTGGAGGCGAGTCAGAAAGAACCTTATCTCAGTTTTTGGGGGCCAGTTTTCGAGGACTACCTCGCGTGGCTTTTCGAGACCTACGCGTCGACGAAACATAACGTCTATCACGCTTCACCGAAGTATGCGGATGGGAAACAGATCTGTGATTCGATTGTCATCTGGGGTAACACCGCGGTCCTGATCGAGGCTAAGGTCGCGACCTGCGACATCGAAACGAAATATTCTGGCGATTATGTGCGCATGAAATCTTATCTCGAGACGAGGCTTGTTGGAACGCCGACAAGGCGGAAGGGCGTAACGCAGCTGCTGAAGGCTATCGAGAATATCTCGAAACAGCCGAAGGACCTGCCACCGTACCTTGCGAAGGTGAGCAAGGTCATCCCTCTAATCTTGACGAAGGACGAGATCGGTTCAAGTTTCATGATCAACAACTACCTGAATCAGCGGTTCAACGACCAGCTCAACAGGAAAGATTACAAGCCACTGACGATCACGCCGCTGGTGACGATGAGTGCCGGTACCGTGGAGCGCGCCATGCGTGCCCTGGCGAAGATGCCGTTGAGCACGATTCTCGAAAACAGGATCACCGCCGACCACAACCTCGGCCGACCCTTCGAAGCGGCGAGCAAATATGTCTATAAGGGAACGGCCAGGAACATGCCCGAGCACATGACACTCATGACGGCGGCGATCAATGAGGTGATCAAGGATTTTGGGATTAAGGAAGACGACGGGTCGACGGGCAAGGTTGGATAGTCATTCGTCGTCTTCCCACTCACAACTCCATAGCTCCGAGACCTCGGGCAGATCGGCGCGCAGGTTTCGCACCATGAGCTCTAAGCGATAGGGCTCGAGGCTAATCGACTCAAGAATCTCAGTCAGTCGATATTCATTAAGAAAGTTGATTTGAAGACTCAGATTTGCCCCGGACATCCTCCAGCTCGCTGAGTGTGCCCTCCACGCTGCGAACAGCGTGAGTTCTCAAGCGGGAGTCGAACAGAAAGCACATCGCGGTCATGAGCGCGGAGCTGCAAATGATGCAGATATCGACGATCCACACCCAACAGGGAATTGGAGCGGCCGACAATTCCAATGAAAGCGAAAGGCAGATAAACGAAACAAGACTACCGGACGATATCGAAGCAGCAACTTGGTACGCGCTTGTGTAAGGAACCAGTGCTTTCATCATCCTCTCAATGCGAAGCCAATCGCTTTCCATCACAAGCAGCACGTTCTCTTGACGGGGATGGAGGAGATTGAAGTGGCGCGTTACTGTGGCGGGCCATTCTGTTCCTTGGCCGCGGGTCGAGTTTTCGCATACTTGAACCGATCTCGCGGATCGTGATGGCGCCGAACTCCTCTCGCCCATGATGTCCCCCATTTTGCTCCGAATCACAGTGCGTCAAATTATCTCGACACCGAGTCTGTTACCCTTCTAGTTCTAGAGCACAATAGCTACAATTCTCCGGAGAATATTGGATGAGACGCACCTCTTCGAAATCGGCCAAGAATTCGACGCAAAGCTCGCATTTAGAAAGAAAACTCGACGCAACCCGCTTAATTCGCGACCTTACGGAACGTGTTACTAAACTGGAAAAGGCGTTTGAAAGCGCCGTCGCGCCTCTTGATCTGGCGGCTTCCGAGATTCCGGTCGGTGAGCCCAAGAGACCCGGTCCGAAGCCGATTCACTTCTGGGGGCTCCTAAGCGACAGGGACACACTCGTCCAAACGCTTGAATATTATTGGCCCGAGCTAGAGCCACTATGTTGGCCAAAACCGAAACCAAAGATTTTGACAATGGTGCTCGAAGCCATCCCAAAACAAAGGTCAGGCTGGTATGCACAGGCTTCAAAACATCTTGTAGAACAGATCGATACCCTCGTCGAATTCATTTCGACTGATCGATTCCGCCGCGATCCCCGGCAGATAGCCAACGCGTTCGCCGGCTTTCCCAAAGTTAGCATTTGGAGATCGCTGAAACTCTGCCAATCCAGCCCGTGCAACCACCCCATTGGAAGTCGCGCGATTAAGTCCTATATCCGTAGGAGGCATCCCGAACTGTTTCGCAATTTGGATGCCGATTATAGCCTCCCCAATTTTGCGTCCGCGCTCCGGGCATATCGGACCAAGGATCAAAAATTAACCGCATTCCGAGCTGACTATCTATACCAGTCCTGGAAGCAGTGCAAACCGGATTACGCAGCAATTGCCGTAAACCTGCAACCCGCCGCCAGGAAAGCCCCAGAGCAACCAGGTGAATAGAACTGTAGGCCATGAAGCTCCTACTGCTTGAGATCAGAGATCAACGGCCCGCACTGCGGAACAAGGTGGTAAAGCCCCTCCTTCAAGCTCATTTACATTTTCTGCCGCCAAAGCATCCATAAACATCATCAGCGGCAGGGAGTCATGTGAGAACTGATCACATCGAGCCGGTCATCATTCGCCCTTGCCGGAGAGTAGAACCGGATATTCTTAAATCCATGCATACGAGTTCGGCTCCAGACGTAGAAGTGGGCGCTCAAACGCCGTTCGCATTGGAGGACTACGGATACGGCCTGATTCATCTCGCATGGTACCTCGCAGATCAGGCGCGTTTTCTGATGTTTGGGTCTGTCGAACTGTTTCCCGTGGAGTTCCCATCTCCGCTGGACACGCCGGAAAAATATCTTGCACTGAAGCGCCTTGGCAGAAGAAACCGCCTCTATGTCAAACGGACATGTATGTCAGCGAAGGCTGCGCTCGACTGGTATACCCGTTGTATTCAGGGTCAGATAGAGCTTCCCGGCGATCTGGATTCAAAAGGCGCTCCTAAGTCGCTGGCGACCTCTCAATTCGTTCAGGAACCGCAATGGCCGCATCTTGTAACCGTTTCTGACCAGATTCCTTTCGTGTCGCAGTTTTGGCACGCCCCGCGGGTTCACCTGCTGCTTCAGCCGGACCTCCTTGCTGAGGCAAAAGCCGCAGCCTCAGATCCAGACGGACGAAAGTGGCTCTCCTTGCAAATGTTCGTCGATTTTGAGGTCTACTCTGAGTTTGTTGGATCGCTCCATCTTGTTGCGCCAGATCCCATCTTTCGAGGGATAGACCATGGGTTATCGACGAAAACTCCCGGACAAGAAAGCAGCTTTCTTCGTTTGCGTCCCCGCATGAACAAAACCGTCGACGGATTGCGGGTCATCCTGATTGACCGCCGCCCGATGGGTGTCGGCGGCCTCGCGGAGTCTCAAATCGCATCGACCGAAATCGAGATCCGCCATCCAGCCGGGACGACGGGCGAAATCGAGATGATCGTGCTCAATCAGGCGGGATCTCTTTTGTCGAGGACGAAACCCACGGGATTCATTCAGGCACTGGACATCAACCTGATAACGCCCAGCCCTCAGCAGAAAATTGTCGTACCCGCTGCCGGAAGCTCACCAGAGTCGAGCTACGTGCGAGCGCTCGCAGGGCACACGACCAAGGTAACCGCTGGCCAACCGCGATCACCCAAAGACGCCATACCTCTGTTGGCGGCAGGCCACGAACGACGCGAGATGAAGCGGCTTGACGATCGTTATCCGGAAAGGTGGTTTCACGGAGACCAGGAGGCGGCGACCGAGTTCGTCCGCAGTCTGATCTCGAGCGCCAAGCAACGCTTATGGATTGTCGATCCCTACTTCACCACAATCGAGCTCATCAGTTTTGCCCTTGCCACCTCAAGCCCAAAGCTCCCGGTGCTGATCGTGACAAGTGCCGAAGCTATGACGAAGAAGGACCGAATCGATCCGAAGCGCACGGCCGCCGACTTCCTGAACGCTCAACTTCTGAACTTCTCCAAACACGGTAACTTCACCATCCGCGTGTTGACGGGCGCTCCGGCCGTTCACGATCGCTTTCTTGTTGTGGACGACTCGGTCTGGTTTTCGGGAAATTCGCTGCACACGATTGGCGAGCGCGCCGGCATGGTGGTCAAACTCAGAAATTCGGCGGACATCATTGCGAATCTGACCGAAATCCTCAACAGTGACCGCATCGCTGACTGGCAGGTATGGATGGCGAATCGGCTATCCGGCAGAACCGCCGGTTCCGGCAGGGCGAAAGGCTGGGCGGTCGTCGGAATGGCTTTGAGCGTTGCGACCTTTGGATGTTGGTGGGCCCTCAAGACCCGGGAGAAGCGATGAGGGATTCGAGGTTCCAATCCGCCCCGCAAACGATGTTGCCTGTGCTGATCGCGCAAGGCCGCCTTGTTGAGCGCGAAATCTGGCTGTCTCCCCTCTTGGACCTCCTGGTCTCCGCCCTGAGCGGGCCGGGCTGTGGGGAAGATCGCGAGGAACTTACCTTTGACAGCTCAATCCTGCGAGAACGATGGACGTCATTGCATTCGAAAGGAATCGTTGTTCCCGAGGGCCTCCTGAAGGCGCTTGAGGCTTCGTTCGAGTCGCCAGCTACGGACGAAGGAGCTGCTCAAGCGGCTTGGTGCTGGGGCCTGGCGCTTGGCCGACGAGCCTCAGATGCAGCAGGAGAGAAGGAACTCCGAGGCCTGCTGAATAAGGCAAGCCGCAATTTCGTAATGCAAGAGGCATTTCTCGAACGTACGGCTTGGCTGCTTCACGAAAAGAATCTACCGCTACTTGCCGCGATGGATGAGAGCGTCAGGCACCTCGTCGCAAGCCCGGGCGACTTCGTCCTTGGAAAGTGGGGAGAATCTTTCACAAAGATGCTCGAGGCGTGGAGCGGGAAACCCTCATTCGAAGCATTCGATCTCAGGTCGCTCGAGTATGTGCCCTTTCTTTACGATTTTCTCGGTTTGATCAACCGGTTGAGGCCGATCGATAGGCTTGAATACCTGTCGTGGCTGAATCGCCTGAAGAATCCACTTGTAATCCGGGATGCCCTGCATTGTCGCGAGGTAGTCGAGGATTTTGACGAGATCCTGATGCTCCTTGAAGCCGCGCCGTCTGCTTATGGGCCTCCTGAAAGCGAGGGGTGGATATCTCCGGTTGCGCCTATGCTTTTGCAAGCCTCTCTCCGGCATGCCGCGAATCTGCTGGCGCCCTTCAATCGGGTTCCCCGCGACGAGGCGGCCTATACGGAGCTTTGCGCAGACATCGCTGAACGCATGGAGTCGCTGGCCCGGAACCTTGCCCGGCGAAGCGACGGGCCCCGTCTGGCGGCAAACTGGCTGATGCACCTGGTCCGGATCAAGACGCAGCTGCACGCCTGGATTGCTCTTCCGGCATCGATGGCGATGAAAGCGATCATCCAGACTTTCGGAGATGCTGAAGCGAACGCTGCGATCGTCATTCCATGGCTGCCGCATCGACCGCCGCTGACTCCCGATGAGTTGGACGAGCTCAGAGACTCCGGCCGCGGACGAACGCCGGCGAGTCTCACGCCCGGGATGGATTTGCTTGTGGCTCGGCTATCGATGAAGGCCTATCGGCCGGACGCGGAGAGCTTCGAAGACGAGCTTCGGATATTTGAGAATCTCCTGCTTTTGCGGGACGCAGGCCTTTTCGACGCGAACCTGAATGACTTCCCAACATGGCGGCACCAACTCGTCAGTTGCGTGTTTTCAGGCGCCGATCCCGTCGCCACCTGGAAGCGGCTGTGGAATCAGATGGAAGAGCAAAGACTCAGGTCGCGGTACATCGCCTTCACGAATGATCATTCTGCCGACGATGCGAGCCTGTTTCTCTCTGCAGCCACGATCAGCTTGCTCGGCCGAAGTGAAGGCGATCAGGAGGCGGCGCTCTGGAACGAAGTATACGTAGCTGTTTGGTTTATGACCTTGTTCTATGGTTCACAAGCGGAGGGACGCAAGTGGCGGTGCGCCTTCGTGCTGCTTATGGGACTTCTGCCGCAGCATTTCGATCTGACAACGGATTCTGGAATAGACAAACTTGCGGCAATCCTGGCTTCGTTCGCGGACGACGAGGAACTCATCATCTATACTGCGGCTCAATTGTTTCGCGCTGACGCAGCCCCACAGTTGATTACCAGCGCAGCGAGCCGGGCTCAACTCGACTTTGAGTCGGCCCTCGCACGGTTTGAGCAACACGCCGGCAACGAAGAAAAATATCCTCTCGCGAAGATTTGGAAGGATCAGAGCGCGACCTGTCGTCAGATTCTGGTGTCAGGCGCGGGGTGATGGGACCCTTCGGTCCCGACGAGGAGGGCATTTGCGCCGTTGTCTCGATGCGCCAACGATGGAGAAGCTACCGTTTCCGTTTCCTCGTCTTCCCAGGTAGAGCCGGCTGGGACTTCTTTGCTTTCGACAAGACTTTTTTCGCGGGGATCGGAGCCCTCGGGCGAGTCTTGGCGGAAACCCGAGGATCCGCCGCCTTCCGGCGCGCACCCTTCCGTTCCATCCTGTCGACGATGACGAGGGCTTCATCGAGCGCGGCGCGTGTCCTCTCGATCAGGGTCCGGAGACTTTGTGCCGCGTCCGGCAAACTCGTCTTGGGAATATCGGAGACTGCGCGTTTGGCATCTGACTTCGTCTTCGGGGAGACGAATTCCGCCACTTGTTCGAACAAAAGAAGCATGGAGTTCTCGTTGAAGGGTAAGAATGAGTCATGCAATGCCTTTTTGCTCTTTGAACGCTTCGGAATCGCTTCAACGCTGAGCAGGAACATCGAGACGGTCAACCGGGAGAGGCAGCGGTAAAGCTCCGCGGCTACAGTTTCGTTTGCTGACCGCTCACGAAACTGCCAGGGATTGGCCTGCGGCAACAGAGACCGGAGGGCCTGGAACACACGCTCATATGGTGCCAAGGGGTCAATATCCATGGGCACGACAGCGCGATGTTTCCACAGACGAAGGATCAGGTCGGCAGCTTCGCCTTCGCGCTTCTTCTTCTGGACGGTGTTTGTCGCTGCGTCGCAGGCGGCCAGGCGCTCAGCAATCGCGTGAAGAAGCCATCGAGAGAGTGTATCGTTGTTCCGCTCGCCGAGGTTCTCATCGACCAGATAGCGGCCAAGCTC
>Ga0187884_10000811_pt1 | contig 30358 bp, 26 predicted proteins | sample June2016WEW_20_4_FD_132983 | JGI IMG/M metagenome (GOLD analysis project Ga0187884, IMG submission 132983) | Peatland microbial communities from SPRUCE experiment site at the Marcell Experimental Forest, Minnesota, USA - June2016WEW_20_40 | ecosystem: Environmental > Terrestrial > Soil >...
CAGACTCTTCGCTCGCCCCGAGCCAGCTTGGGCGTAGCGGGTTGAGTGCGCACACCACCCCGCGAATCACGCCACGCCAACTACCGGTTGAAAACCCCGGGTTCCCGGACGGATTTCTAGGACAGCCAACCCCGCCTGTCCTTCAGTTCCTGCGAGAAGTGTGTAGGAGAAACGCAGAGAATCCTAAATTCCAACCCTGATTCAAGCGCGGCGCAACGGTGCCTCAACCAAACTCGTATTGTAGGGGCTGGGTTTGCCCTGCCCTAGGGCACCCCAAGGGATGCCCCCAAAAACGATCTGGGCGCCGTCCATCTTGGATCCCCGCCGGGGATACATCCAATAGCCGGGGGCAGCGCCCCCGGAAAGCGTGCCAACAAAAAGGTCTGACCCTGAAAAGGTCGAATCCCGGCAACGTCCCGGCGGTCATGGGTTACTCGTTGAGGGGTAATGCGACACCTTTAGTGTCGGGGGCCGAACCTCACGTGTTCCGACAGCGTTGTCCCCGGCTATTATCTTGTGCCTTTTCAGGGGGTAAGAACGTTGCCTTCGAAGAGAACGGTGCCCCGCTCGTACTATCCCTTCATGCTTACTTTTCTACCCGAGCAGGCAGCGCAGAGTTGTTCTTAAGTTGCATGCTCCCGGAGAGTATATTAGAGTGCGTCCGTTCTTATTTGCTTGTTGACCCTCCGTTCCGACGCCGCGCCGCAAGTCCGCGAGGACCAGCTCATCACGGCAGCAATCAGAGGTCGTGGACCATGAAGCGACATCGTCATCAAACTCCGTCTGAAATCCGAGCGGTGGGTGCAGAGTTCTCGACACGAAGCGCGCCGGCACGAAACTCGAGGATTGGCACGGCCATCAACTCGATCGCGAACTGCTGGAGCTGCTTTAAAAAAAGGAAGATGAAATCGTGAGAGGTCATTTTCAGGCTGAGGAAAAAACATATGCACAAATACCTTAAAACTTGCTTCTGTCTTGTACTATTCGTAGCAGCAATGGTAGCACTCCTGTTGTTGCCGGTTTTAGCGCCGGACGCGCGAGCACAGGTTGGGAACGGCCCTACCTCGCCCGCGGCAGAAATCCGCATCGACACTACAACGGTGAAGCACACGATGGCAGAAGGAGCGGGAGCGTCGTGGCACGCGATGGGACCAGTTGCCTACTGGTACAAAGACTTGACCCCGGGAAGGGTCAACCGCAATTCGCGCGGCAGTGGCTGGGGCGGCAACCCTCCCTTGGAATATACGGATGCGTGGGGTGACTTAAGCAAACACGCGCGCTGGCTGGGGCTCGACTTCATCCGCGTTGAGATCGATATGCGAATGTATGAACCCGAGCGCGGCAAGTTTGACTGGCAGAACGATCAGATGCAAACGCTTTACCGCATCCTCGACCACTGCGAGCAGAACCAAGTTGATGTTTTCTTCACCCAAATGTGGGCCGATGTCGAGTGGAATGCGTTTCCGGGAGCCGGCCGTCTTCAGAGTGCGCCCAAGTCCGTGGAAGATTCTGCCCAGGGCCTGGCAACTTTGATGGAATACCTGGTCAAAACCAGGCATTACACCTGCATCCGCTGGCTGTGCATCGTAAACGAACCCGGGTACGAGTGGGGTTGGTGGCAGGGACCCGACGGCAAAGCCGTCAGCTTGATGCCGGCCATGCATGCCGTCCGAGCCGAACTGGATAAACGTGGGGTCGCCGTGGGTCTCTCAGGGCCCGACTGGAGCAGTATGGGTCAGAACACCCCGGAGTTCGACTTCACGGATGGGGTGGTCGCGGCCTTCGATGCCCATAATTATTCGAGCTTCCCCAATAACCACCTTCAGAAGCTGTGGGCCGACAAGGCCCATGCCCGGGGCATTCCCTTTTTCCAGTCAGAGTTTGGCGATTGGGGGGGCGACGATCCTTTCACCAATCACACCTCGCCAACACCCAAGAGCTATTCGAATCAACTGGTAAACGCGGAGAAGGTGATCCAGGGGATGAATGTTGGGGTTGACGGCTTTAACCGTTGGAGCTTTATCAACCGAGGCGATTTGGACGGACAATGGCAGTTGGTGCGTACGTTCGACACCAGCACCTGGCAATATCTCAAGCGGGTCGAGCCGGAGCCCGTTCCTTATTTCTCTTACGGAATACTGACTCGCTTCCTGGCAAAACATTCCAGCATCCTCCAATTGCAATGCGACGGTCAAGACCTCGTCGCCAGCGCTGCCAGGAGCCCCCGTGGGAACCTGACCATTTTCGTCCTGAATAAATCGGACGGGGATGAGGCCATCACTCTCAACCTGGCAAACCTGGCGCAGGCAACAACGCTTTACAAATATCAAGTGACCGAGGAGTCAGTGGGTAGCCCTGATTTCCAGATGAATCCCCTCGAAAAGATCGAGGCTCCAACGGCAAAACCAAGCTTCACGGACAAGCTTCCGGCAATGAGCATCACGGTCTATTCAACGTACAAGCTGATGCACAGCGACCCAGGCATTACCGCGGACTAAAGCGTTGCCATCAATGCCGCCAGCAGGGCCGCGCGTTGAGGCAATTCGCGGAGGATGACGTGCTCGTGGCGGGCGTGGGCTCCGTCGCCGGTTCCGCCCAGGCCGTCGAGCGTGGGGATTCCCAGTGCGGCGGTGAAATTTCCGTCGGAGCCTCCTCCGGTTGAGGCTTCCTTCAGTTCCAGGCCCATTTGGCGACCCAATTCACAGGCTTTCTCGAAGAGCGCGATGGCCATTTTCCTTTCCAGGGGGGGCCGGTTGACGCCGCCGGTTATTTCCAGTTTGGCCTCGGGGTGAATGGGCGCGAGAGCCCGCATTTGACTTTCGATCTTCTCGCGGTCGCGCGCGGTGGGTACCCGCACGTCAACTCGTGCCACTGCCAGCTCCGGGATCACGTTCACGCGTGTGCCGCCCTGGATAACATCCACGTTCACGGTCAGCCCGCGCTTGGGCCGCGCCAGCTTCTCGATTCGAGGAATCTGGCGGGCCAGCTCGGAAATCGCATTGACGCCTACCACGGGATTGACTCCCGCATGCGATGACCGTCCGCGCACCGTGACTTGAAACTCCCCCACACCTTTGCGGGAGGTTTTGAGGGCCCCTTGAGCGGCGGCCGGCTCCAGCACCAGCACCGCGCGGGCGCGGCGGGCCTCCGCCAGCAACTCCTCGCGAAACGCGGTGCTCGACACCTCCTCATCCGCATTCAAGAAAAAACGCACGGGGCCGGGCGGAGTTATTTTCAAGGCGGTCAGGGCCTGCACCGCCCAAAGGCCGCAGACGATGCCGGATTTCATGTCGTAAATTCCCGGCCCGTAGGCGTGCCCTTCCCGGACTTGAAATGGCATCTCCGCGAGCGTGCCGATGTCCCAAACGGTGTCCAAGTGGCCCAGCAGCAAAATGGGTTTCGTATCCCCCGCCCCTTTCCAGAATTCCGCCAACATGGCCGAACCCGCCGTGGGATGGCTCAGAAGTTGGACCCTGGCGCCGCGCTTGCTGAACTCCCGGGAAAAAAAGTTTGCCATGCGGTCAATCGCCACTTGGTTATGGCTGGGCGATTCGATTTCCACCGCCTGCTGCAAGCAATGCACGAGTGCCTCCGATTCCGATTCGCAGTATGCCAGCAACGCCTTGGGGTCGAGCATGGTTCCTCCTACACTGACAGGATGGGCAGCCGGTTTCATGGGGATCAATTACCCGCGGTGGAAATCTTATCACGTCCTGGTGCGAACGCGTCCACGGCTCCTCCTAGTCCGCGCTTCTCGGCACGGGTCCAGGGAACAATCACATGTCGCGGAAAAACGCTGCCCCCTGGCGTTCGGCTCCCCTTTTATCGTGTTGTAGCTTAGGCGCCGCACGCTGCCTGCGAAAGGCTCCCATCATGACGCAACCCCGGTTCGATCCTCATCGCCGCGACGCGCAGAAGCCAGGGAACCAGTTTATGAAGGGTGTGCGACGCAAATGTGAAAAAGCGAACGTAGCGCGGGCGTCCCGCTTCCATCAGGAATCGGCGGGCAGTATGTCCACACGCCGGAAATTGTGAAAATAAATCGGTCCGAATTTCCTACCGGTAGGAAATTCGCAGGTATCGCCCCCGACTCTGGCCACCAACGTGTTAGCCTACAATATGGGGGCAGCCTCGGGGTGAAATCACGCAGTGGGAATAGGTGCCGGGTGTCAGGTATAAGGTTCCCGGTCCTGGGAGCGCGGGCATCCTGCCCGCTCTGGCATGGACACTTGGTCCGCCATGGCGGCCCCGCCACGCAAGTGACGGTCATGGCCAGGATGGCCATGCCACAAGGGCCGACACTACAACGCCTCCCCGCAGGCCACGATGTACTTGAAATAAAACGACTTAGCGGAGGGTGACTGAAACCTTGGCAAAATATATGTCGTTGAAATTAAATGAGTTAGTAAATTCTCGACGGCAAAGCAGGGGGAAAAAGGGGAACTAAAAAATGAAGGTTAATCCCACGATGTTATTGAAAACAAATGGAGAAAATATGTCCGAAGGCTAGCATGCCACGATGTTGATGAAAATAAAGGACCTACAGTATCAATGCCACGATGTTGATGATAATAAAAGTAGTTATTGAAAAACACCCGTGACACGGGACGTGTTCCGAGCAAGGAGGGGATGAGTGCTGGGCTTCTCGAACGAAATGGGGATTTGCCATGGTACAGAGCGATGGCGCGAGATCGTTCGCCGGGCTTCCCAGAAGCTAGATGAACTGCTCTTTCCCCGAGCGGGTCGAATCTGTGCGCGCTTGCGCCGAGCATGCGATTGCTAGGCTTTGATGTGCGACCACCGCAGGGTCGGCGGTCGAACGCCACGGGTTCCGGGCACACCGCTCCGGGCTGTTTTATAGAGCCCAGGGCGCACCGAACATTGTCTAAGATTTCTATGAAACATTCCTGTAACGTTCTCGGTGGTAATGGTTTCTGCATCTGGTGCCGAAAACATATTTGTTACTGACAATACTCGCGGTTCCATTCTATTCTAGAATTCTTCGGAGTTCGCACGACCGCCAGAAGGGGCCGCAAAATTGAGTAAAGTCTCTCTCGCTCTTGTCATTCATTCGCACCAGCCGGTGGGAAACTTCGATCGTGTGATCGAAGAAGCCTACCAGAAATCCTATGCGCCATTTGTGCGAGCGCTGCGCGAGCATCCGCGCATTCACTTAAGCCTACACTTTTCCGGAATCCTGCTCGAGTGGCTGGAAAAGCGCCATCCGGAATACTTCCAGCAGCTTCGTGAACTCGTGGAGCGCGGGCAGATTGAATTGGTGGGCGGGGGCTATTACGAGCCCATTCTCCCGGCTATTCCCGACGCCGATAAGATCGCGCAGCTCCGTAAGCTGGCGGATTATCTACAGCATCACTTCGGGTCCGCGCCACGCGGTGCGTGGATTGCCGAACGGGTTTGGGAGCCCACGCTCCCCCTTCCCCTGGCCCAAGCGGGAGTTGAGTACGTCGTTCTAGACGATACGCACTTCCTCGCCGCCGGGCTCCAACCCTGGCAATTGCACGGTACCTTTGTTACTGAAGAGGACGGCCACCCGCTGCGCTTGGTTCCCAGCGTGAAAGCCCTTCGCTACACGATTCCCTTTCAAGAACCGGCGGAAACAATGCGCGTTCTGCGTGAAGGGATCAACCAGCACGACAGCCTCTTTGCCATGGGCGATGACTGCGAAAAGTTCGGCGTCTGGCCCGGCACGTACGATCATGTTTACAAAAACGGTTGGCTGGAGCGGTTTTTTAAGGCGGTCGAGAGCAGCCAGGATTGGTTGGAAACGACCACCGTCGCGGATTATCTCACCTCGCACCCGGCCGTAGGGCGCATTTACCTGCCCACGGCATCCTACGCGGAGATGATGGAATGGTCCCTTCCGCCCGAGGCATCGACGGATTTCAAAGCTTGTTTGGAAGAGAGTGAGCGCATTCCCAATGGTGAGCGCTTCCTGCGCTTCCTGCGGGGAGGGCTGTGGCGCAATTTCCTCACCAAGTACGAGGAATCCAATCGCATTCAGAAGCAAGCGTTGGGTGTTAGCCATCGCTTACAGAAACTCAGCAACGCCGCGCAAAATGGACCGGAAAAAACCGCATTGCTCGCGGAGGCGCAGACACACCTTCTTGCTGCCCAGTGCAATGACCCTTACTGGCACGGTGTATTCGGTGGGCTCTATGCGCCCCACCTGCGCAGTGCGATTCTTCGCCACTTGATCCAAGCGGAGTTTCAACTGGATTGTGTGGAAGGCCGGGACGCCGGCACCAAACCCGAAATTGCAACGACGGACTTTGACCTGGACGGACGGGAAGAAATCCTGATCCGGCAGAGTATCTCCGGCATGACGCTGCACCCCGCTGATGGCGCCACGGTTTCCAGCCTGCGCTATCAGCCTGCAAACGTCGAGCTGGTGAATTCTCTCATGCGGCGGCCCGAAGCCTACCATGCGCTGGTGCGGAAACACGTCTCTTCCAAGCAAGCGCCGCGCGAAGGCCCAGCCTCCATCCATGATCTGGTGCTCAGCAAGGAATCGCATCTTGATGCTTTGCTGCGCTATGACCGCTACGCGCGGCATGCCTTCCGCACCTATGTTTTTCCCAGTTCCAAAAGCTGGAAGGACTTTGAGTTTCTCCGCCTGGAGGAAAATGAGACCCTCGCGCGAAGCGCATGGAAAGCCACTGCCATCAAGGCGCCCGCGGCGGCGATCGAGTTCCGCAGCGCGGCCGAGATCCACTCGAACGGCTGCGTGATGCGGGTTGACGCGCTCAAGACCTTGATTTCCAAAGTGTCAGGTTCGACGTGGCAGATTGAATGCCGGTCTTCGTTGAACACCGACCGCTCGTGCCCCACCGGCATGGCGATGGGGCTGGAACTCGTCTTGAACCTTCTCGCTCCCGACGCCCACGATCGATATTTTCTGGCGAAGGACGTTCACCGCCCGCTGGAGTTTCGCGGCGAGATCGATTCTGCAAAGCTCGTGCTCGTGGACGAGTGGCAACGCGTCAAAATTACGCTCGAAACCCGGCCACAAGCCTGCTGGTGGATCGTGCCGATTGAAACCATTTCGCAATCCGAGTTGGGTTTCGAGCGTGTGTACCAGGGTTCCGCAGTCATGGCGGTTTGGAAAATCGATCCACCCTCCTGGCGCAACGTGACCTGCGTTTTGCAGGCAGAAATTTCGCCCTGGGAGAACGCCAGTACGGAAGGGTAACGCGAGGTTTTAATTCGCACCCCTTGGAGGTTGAGCATGGCCGTATCGCAAGAACTCCTCGATATTCTGGTCTGCCCGGCGTGTAAGTTGCCCGTTCAGCTCACGACGGACGGACAAGGTCTCAAGTGCGCCCAATGCCGCCGCGTCTATCCCATCAAAGATGATATCCCCAACATGATCATCGAAGACGCCAAGGTTGAAGCGGAGTGACGCTGGGGCGCGGCGCGCAACCGGGCAACGTATGAACGCGGTTTCCCTTCTTCGCGATTTTTCCGCCGGAGCGCGCATCCTCATTCTCCGCCTCCGGTCCATCGGCGACATCATTCTGTTGACCCCGGCCCTGCGGCTTCTCAAAGAGTGGCGGCCAGATCTGCGCATTTCCGTGATGGTCGAATCCCGCTTTCGCGACCTCTTGCAGGGAAACCCGACGGTTGAAGAAATCCTTATTCCTGGCGAAGGGTCTGGGGCGCGCAACCTGCTCTCGCGCCTGGCGGTCCTTCGAGGACTTCGCAGCCGCGGATTTTCTCTTTGCGTGAACCTGCACGGGGGCCCTACCAGCCGGCTTTTCGCGCGCTGGAGCGGCGCCCGATGGCGTGTAGGTTTTGCCCACTATCGCGGGGCGAGCCTCTACAACATTCTGGTTCCCGACGCCCGGACTATCTTGAACCAGCCGTCTTTGCACACGGCGGAACATCAGGCTGCGGCGTTTTTCTACCTGGGATTGCCGCGCACGGAGATCCCGCGCGCCCAAATGTTCTCCGGGGCGGGGCAGGCCGCGTGGTGGGACGCCCAACGCACGGGCCTGGGCATCGCCCCGGACGAGGCTTACGCCATCGTCCATCCCACGGCCTCTTATAAGACCAAGGAATGGGCGCCGGAAGGATTCGCAAGGATAGGTGAATACTTGCAACGCGAGGCCGGAGTTGTCCCTGTTTATTCCTGTGGACCGGGAGAAGTTCCGGTGCTTGATGCCGTGGAGAAATCCTCGGGCACCCCTGTTCGGCGACTGGAGGGTATGAGCCTGGCGCAATTTGCTGCGGCGCTTGCAGGGGCCCGGTTGTTTGTGGGAAATGACAGCGGCCCCGCCCACATGGCCGCGGCGCTGGCTCGGCCCGTCGTGGTCATCTTCGGGTCCTCGAGTTCCCCGATCTGGGGTCCATGGCCGCGTCCGCGCGCCGAGGCCCGCTTGGTGCAGAATCCTTTTGAATGCAATCCTTGCCCCGGCGATCGGTGCTACCGGTTCGAGAAGCCTGAGTGCATTCTCTCGGTGACCTTCGACCAAGTGAAAGACGCGGTGGAAACGGTCCTGGCGCAATCCACCTGATTCCGCCCGCAGCGGTGGCAACCTTCTCCCGCCTCCGCTGCCTCTCACGCCAAGTAGTTTCAGAAGATGGAATAGGCCAGCCCTTTGGTTTTGCGGTCGACCAGAAGTTCCAGGGGTGGCTGCTCATTGTTAATGGTTACCGTCACGATGACGGTCCCCGAACCTTTCGACCTTGAGCCCAGAATTTTGAAGGTGCGAATTTTCCCGTAGTCACCGCGCTCGCCCCAGTCGTGCAGGAAATCATCGTAAGAATAGGTGCTACTGGGTTGCCAAAGCCGGTAGGCTTCCTGATAGTTCCCTACCTCCAGCGTGGTGAGAAAGCGCGAGATAACTCGTTCCTCAGGAAAGTTACGGAAAACAATGTAGCTTGCCGAGGCAACGACGATAACGGCCAGGGCAACCAGAGTGTAGCGTCCTACTTTTAGAGGGGGTTTGGGCGGTGTGGCATCAAGTAGAGTCATTGCCGGTTCCTCCCGGGAGCCAGGAGTATAAGGTATTCTTGAGCACCCACATTATCTTAGATGCGTGGGGGATTGCCAAGAGGGCTGTTAGAGGGAGCGTTTGAAAAGAGCGGTTTCAGCAACCACCATCCCCAGGGTGAAAAGCGCCAGAAAAGTCAGATCCCCGGCAATGGCAGTGATCCCCGTGTTTTTGAGCAGCAGCGATTTGAATGCATGCACGGCATAGGTGAATGGATCGACTGTGGAAATGGCGCGCATCCAGGGCGGAAATCCATAGATCGGGTAGACGGCGCCACTGGGGAAGTACAGCAGCGTGTTGAGCACACCGAAAGTGGCACGTGGCACCAGGGGATCATTGACGCGGACCATCAGGAAAAACATCATGCTGATCAGCGCCAGGGAGGTCAAGACGATGACCAGCAGAAGCTTCAGCAAGCGGGCGGGTTCCAGCGGGTTGGGTATTCCGGCGATGACGGATCCCACCGTGGTCAGGACGATCCCGGCCAACACCGCCTTCGCCGTTCCGGAGAGATTGAAGCCCATGATCAGCTCAAGTTTGGAAATCGGCGTAACCAGATAGCCTTCATGGAGCCCGCGCGCTTTATCATCAATATAGATAATACCTCCTCCGATCATCGCAGAAACGAAGATCGCCATGACGATAGAGCCTGACAGGAGGTACTGGATATAGGGAACGTAAGGATAGATCTCCACGACGGAAAGCGTGACCTCACTGGGGACGCGGGGCGGGGCGCCGCCTTGATTGTACGCACCCACAATATCGCTAAACCCAGCCTCCAAGGCGCCGACCGCGAAGTTGTCCGTATTGTCTTCAATAAGCGCCACCTGCGGCGCATCCTTGGCCAGGACCCGGCGCGAGTAATCCGGCGGAAAATTCAGGACCCCATTGATTCGCCCATCCCGCAAGTCCCGCATGGCCTTTTGAATATCGGTGTAATCAACTGTCTCAAAGGTCCGCGCATTGGCGGCGATGGCCCCACACATTTCCCGCAGCTTTACGGTGGGCATGCCTTGATCCTGATTAACTATTCCAACGCGCAGGTCATGGATTTTTCCGCCAAACGCGTATCCCAGGACCACCAATTGCACGATCGGCATAACCATCGACACCAGGATAAGCGTGGGACTGCGTATAAACTTACGCAGGTCGCGTTCGACCAGTGCCCAGATTCGATTCATGACGTGCTACCTTTGTACGTGCGGATAAAGACTGGGGAGCGCATCCTGCAAGGAGTCGCGCAACTGCCGGCCGGTATAATGCATGAACACATCGTCGAGCGAGGTGCTTTGAACGGAAAGCGAAGTCACCTCAATTTTCGCGTCACGGGCCGCCTCGAGCAGCGCCACGGTGGTCGTCGGACCGTTATCGGAGCCGATGCGGAACACGTGGTCGTCAGACTTCACGTCTTGCACATCGGGGAGGTTTTGCACGGTTTCCAGCCATCCCTCCGGGATGCGCGAAAAACCGACTTCCAGGATGTTGTTTCCGGGGATGGAAGCTTTCAGCTTGAGCGGCGAATCGAGTGCCATCAGCTTCCCGTGGTCGACAATGGCAATGCGGTCGCAGAGCTTGTCGGCCTCGTCCATATAGTGGGTGGTCAGCAGGATCGTCAGTTCCCATTCTTTCTTAAGCCGCATGAGCATTTCCCACACGCCGACGCGCGACGCTGGGTCGAGACCCGTGGTGGGTTCGTCGAGAAAGAAGATGCGAGGCTCATGCACCAACCCGCGGGCGATTTCCAAACGCCGCCGCATGCCACCGGAAAAATTCTTCACCAGTTTATCCGCCCACGCCAGCAGATCGACTGCTTCCAGAAGTTCTCTCGCGACCTTGATGCGGCGCTCCCTGGGAACACCATAGAGCTTTGCATATATTTGCATGTTCTCCATTGCGCTTAAATCAAGATCGGACGTCATGGCCTGGGGAATAACCCCGATACATTTGCGAACCTCGTCAGGATAACGAGCGACGTCGAACCCGAGAATGCGAGCCATGCCGGAGCTTGGAGGGAGAAGCGTAGTGAGCACGCGGATCAGGGTGGATTTCCCCGCCCCGTTCGGGCCGAGCAAGCCGAACACTTCGCCGAGAGCCACGGAAAAGCTCAAGTCATCAACGGCGCAGAAGTTGCCGAAACATTTGCGCAGGTGTTCGACTTCCACCGCGACGACCGTTTTGGGCTCTATCGGCAATGTTTCCATGGTTAAATTCCCGGCCACCCGGAGGAGACTTAGTGAACGTCTTCGAGGGGCACGGTCACGTAAGCGGTGAGGCCGGGCCACATCCGGCGGTCGCTGTTGTCGACGCGCAAGCGAAGTTCGAAGGTTTTGATGTCCCGCTTGCTTTGGCTCACATCGCGCTGAGTGGCATAGTCCGCGTCGACACCGCGATAGAAAATCGTTCCCGCACGCTCCATCCCATCGGGAAAACGCACCTGCATACGATCACCCAGGCGGACGCGATCAAGGTATGTTTCTGGCATGTCCGCGCGCACCCAGAGATCATCAGGGTTGACAATGGAGGCAATCGGTTGGCCCACATTGACAACTTCACCCTGACGGGCAGCCAGCACGGAGATGACCCCGGAAATGGGTGCGTGAATCTCGGTATAGTCCAGGCGAACCTGCGCCTTCGACGTCTGCGCGCCGGCGGCGGCCTGTTGCCGTTTCATGGACTCCAATTGACTCCGTCGAACCGCAATTTGGTCTTCGTTCGAATGGGCGAGCGCGACGGCGGCGCGCTGGACATCGACCTGTTGGTGGAGAGATTCCACATGTGCCTGCTGCGCTTCGAAGGTGGCTCGCGCTTGATCCAGCGTCTGCTGCGATTCGACCTTCTGGTCGAAGAGGCCCTGGGTGCGCTGATAACTCATGCGGTCAAGTTCCAGGTCGGCTTTGGCTTCGACTTCCTGCGCCTGTGCCGCTGCCAGTGACGCCTCCGCCTGTTTGATCTGGTCGCGCGTCTGCGCCTCCTGGTATTTCAGCGCCGCCTCCGCTTCCGCCACCTGTGAAGCCGTCCCCCGCTCGCTGTGGGCGTAATATGACTCATCGGCGCGCAATTCCTGGGGTTCAATTACCGCGAGCAACTGTCCGGTCTTTACCGTGTCACCTTCCTTTACAACCACCTGTGCAAGCTGCCCTTGAATTTGCGAGCTTGCCACCACGTCGTTGGTGGTGATGATGCCGGTCAGGATCATGGGCATTGATTTCGTGACGGCCTTGTAATAAACCACGCCGCCGCCGAGCATGAGTACGATCAGAACAGGGATAATGATCTTGCGTTTCATTTCTCTGTCGCCTCCGGATTACGAAACAAGGCGTAGCGGATGAACTTCAGAACCTCGGCTTTCCGCTTGGCCAAGTTCGCTTTACTGTAAGGGTCCTGGCCGGTAATCATCCGAAATGCCGGGGCGATATTGAAATAATGTGCAGCCAACCCGCCAATCGAAACGATTATGTGCCCCTTGTCAAGGTCCCGAAATTCCCCAGATTTCATACCGCGCGCCAGCACCGCCTCCAACAACTTCTTGAGCGGAAGCGAGTGCTCGCGGATCAGCCTCTCTAATGCAGGATCACCCTCCATCATCATCCGCTGCAAGATGCGGGGGTAATGCGGGTGGGTGCCAATGAAGTCGATGTGATAGCTCACATAACGCAACAGGATGGGGCCCGCCGGACCCTGCGCCGAAAGTATTTCACGAGCTTGCTGCTGGAATTCCCGTACTTGCGTGCCCACGACCGCCTGGTAAAGCTCCTCCTTGCTCTTGAAGTAGTAATAGAGCAGGGCTTTGTTCACGCCGGCGGCTACCGCAATGGCGTCAGTTCGCGCTCCCGCCAAGCCGTATTCTGCATACACCTGCTCGGCAGCCTTCAGGATCGTAGCCCGTGTTTCAACGCTGTCCCGGTGCCTCGCGTGTGCTGAAATCCCTTTTTGGATAGCCCGTTTCGCCATTTAACTAACCAGATAGTTAAATACCATAACCTCTCGATCCCTGTCAAGAAAAACCGCGATCCGCAGTAGACCGAAAGTTCACTTGCCGGTTTTAGGTGAGTAGGTGAAGTGTGTGCGGGATTTTTCCTGATGGCGCTCGAGTGCCAGTTCGATCAGGCGGTCCAGAAGCAGGGAGTAAGGGACGCCGCTCGCCTCCCAGAGCTTGGGATACATGCTGATGGAGGTGAAACCGGGAATGGTGTTGATCTCGTTCAAGTAGACCTTTCCGGACTTGCGATCGAGGAGAAAGTCCACCCGCCCCATGCCTGCGCCATCAATGGCTTGAAAGGCGCGAATGGCCACTTCCCGCACCCGTTTCGTCTGCCGAGCCGTGAGGTGCGCCGGGATGACCAACTCCGAACCCTCCTTAATATACTTCGCTTCGTAATCATAGAACTCGTTAACCGGCACAACTTCTCCCGGCACCGAGGCCCGTGGGTCATCGTTCCCGAGCACGGAGCATTCGATTTCACGGGCGTCAATTCCGTTTTCGACCAGGATTTTGCGGTCGTATTGCGCGGCCAAATTCAACCCGGCCGCGAGCTCGCCCCGATTATGAACCTTACTGATTCCCACAGAAGAGCCAAGGTTCGCAGGCTTTACAAACAGGGGGTAGCGCAATTTCCTTTCGATCCGCTTGCGGACAGCATCAGGATGGCTTTCCCAGTCTGAGCGCAGGATGAGTTCCCATGGAACAACAGGAAGGCCCGCGTCGCGAAACAGGCGCTTCATCACATCTTTATCCATGCCGGCTGCGGAGGCAAGCACGCCAGCCCCGACGTAGGGAATATCCGCCAATTCCAAAAGCCCCTGGACCGTACCGTCTTCGCCGAAGGTCCCGTGAAGGACGGGGAAGACGACATCGACCTCTGGCCGTGAATTCGAGGCAGGAACCGGGCGCGCCAGCGGCAGGAGTTTGGGACCGACGGGATCCACCGAAGGAGTAACAGGATCGCCACTTTCCAGTACAAGCGGCAGGAGTTGCGCCGCTCCGGAGCCAATTCGCCAATGTCCCTCGGGGGTAATGCCGATGGGCATGATTTCGTACTTTGCCGGATCGAGTGCACGGATCACCGAGGCCGCAGACTGGAGGGAGACGTCGTGTTCGCCGGAACGCCCGCCGAATAGAATTCCCACACAGATTTTCCTGGTCACAAGATCCTCTTTCCCAGGGCTGATGCGGTGAATCCTACACCCAGAATCGCGGTTTTGTTCATGACGTCAATGATGGGATTGATCTCGACGAGTTCAAAGGCGAGCATTTTGCCGCTATCGGCGACCATCTCCAATGCCAAGTGAGCTTCGCGAAAGGTTATTCCCCCGCGCACCGGCGTGCCCACACCCGGCGCTTCATCGGGATCGACGACATCCATGTCGAAAGACACCACAAACCCTGCGGTTCCTCGCGAAGCGAGGGTGATGGCGCGTTCCATCACGATGCGCATGCCCAGTTCGTCGATCTCCCGCATGGTGAAAATGCTGACGCCGGAGCCGCGAACCACTTGCCGCTCGTGCGCATCCAGATCCCGAACCCCGATCAAGGCGCACCTCTCCGGCCGCAGTTTGGGCGCAAAGCCGAAAATATGCGTCAGCGATTCAGGACCTTGACCCAGGTTGGCGGCAAATGGCATGCCGTGCACATTGCCGCTGGGGCTGGTCTCCGGTGTGTTCATGTCCGCGTGGGCGTCAATCCAGAGGCATCCGATCTCCTGGCTGCGATCGTGATAGAACTTGGCAACGCCAGCCTGCGTGCCGATCGCCACGGAGTGATCACCGCCAAGCGAAACAGGGAAGTAGCCAGTCTCCAGCGCCTGACAAATGCGTTGCGCGACTTCCTCCGAAGTCTCCGCGATTTCCTTCAAATACTTGGCGCTCTGGTTGCCGAAAGGTTGTTCTTCCGGCAGCCGCACGTGAATATTGCCACCATCCTCGACCACGTGTCCCAAACTCTTTAGGGCATGATTCAATCCCGCCGCGCGCACCGCCGACGGCCCCATATCCACACCGCGTCGCTCCTGTCCGAGGTCCAAAGGAACACCGAGGATTTTGATTTTCAGCATGCTGTCCCCCTAAGGTATTCAAGGCTATCGCAGTGGATGCCGCCATCGCAGGGCAGGAAAACGGCTGAAGTCCCGGTCGGTGGTAATCCATTCGCTTCCGGACTCAATGGCCAAAGCGGCATGATAAGCGTCGGGAATCAGGTTGCCCTTGGCCCCAGCTTCTTGGCACAGGCGTACGAATATCTCCCAGTGTCTTGGCCCCGGTGCGACACGAACATAATTGGGCCGCGCTCGGAGCTTGGTTACAACATAGATCGCCTCCCCTAAGGGAGTTGGGGGTCTAACAATTCCCGGATGCGTAACGATACGAAGAAATCCCGAGAGCACAAGATCGGAAACTCCAAAGGGCTGGTCGGAGGCGATGCAGGACTCCATCCACTGACGAAATGCCTTGTGTTCGGGGAGCTCGGCACGGTGAGCGTAAACGAGCACATTGACATCAATCAATACCACCGCGCGCCTCCATCCGATCCAGTAAAGACGCGGAGTCATCCAAATCGACGCCGGGTTGTAGGCCATCCCCTTTGAAAGTGGGGAAACGGAACTTTTCCCTGCGCCGCGGGGTACTGCGCCGCGCCAGTCTCTCGCGGAGGCTGTCCTCAATGAGTGCCGTTAGAGTCGTCCGATTCTCTGCGGCGACCTTTTTGGCTTCGGTCAATAGTTGGGCATCAAGCCGGATTGTGGTTCTCATATGTCAATACATATCAGCTAGACATCAATATGTCAACGGGGAGTCCATGGTTGTTACTGGCCTCTGTAGGAGGCAAGCTTCAATGGTATCCCACGTCGCCCACACTCCCTCAGGGCGTCAAGCGATACAACATGCGCGGGAAAGGAATCGTCTCGCGCACGTGTTCGAGCCCGCAGATCCACGCCACCACGCGTTCGATGCCCATACCAAATCCTGAGTGCGGCACGGTCCCGTAACGGCGCAAATCGATATACCACTCGAACGCCTTTCGCGGCAACCCCTTCTCTTGTTGAATGCGTTGTTCCAGCAGCGCGAGGTCAGCGAGGCGTTCCCCGCCCCCGATGATTTCGCCGTAGCCTTCGGGAGCGAGCATGTCCACACAAAGCGCCACTTCCGGCCGTGCAGGATCGGGCGCCATGTAGAAGGCCTTCACCTGGCTGGGATAGCGATGCACCAGGAGCGGCTTTTCAGAGCCCTCTGACAGCAGCGTTTCATCCGTCCCGCCGAAGTCCCCGCCCCACTGAATTTCACTCCCTTTGCCCTGAAGAATCTTTACGGCCTCGTCATAGCTCATTCGCGGGAAGGGAAGCTTGATCTTTTCCAGGTTCTCGATTTTTCGCTCCAAGGTCTGAAGCTCCGGCCGCCTTTTCTCGAGCACGCGCCCGACGACGAACGCCACCAGTTCTTCGCCGAGTGTCATGGCGTCATCCAGGTGGGCGAAGGCGACTTCCGGCTCCACCATCCAGAATTCCGTCAGGTGGCGTCGCGTCTTAGATTTCTCCGCGCGGAACGTGGGGCCGAAGCAGTAAGTCTTGCCGACAGCCATGGCCGCCGCTTCGTTGTAGAGCTGGCCGGACTGGGTGAGGTAGGCCTTGTCATCAAAGTAGTTAACTTCGAAAAGCGTGGTGGTGCCCTCGCAAGCAGAAGGGGTGAAGATGGGAGTATCCACCAGGGTGAAGCCGCGATCGTCAAAGAAATCGCGCACGGCCTTGATGATTTCGTGGCGCACGCCCAGGATGGCGCGCTGCCGCGTGGAGCGCAGCCACAAATGCCGATGGTCCATCAGGAATTCAATCCCGTGGTCCTTAGGCGTAATGGGATAAGGCGTTTCGGCCGGGATGCGTTGCAGGACCTCCACATTAGTGACATCCAGCTCGTAGCCGCCCGGTGCGCGCTTATCGGCTCGCACTTTGCCAATGACACTCAGCGAAGATTCCTGGGTCAAGCCGCGCACAGAATCGAAAACCTCTGGCGGCACGGCGCTTTTCACCACGACACCCTGGATAATTCCCGTGCCGTCACGGAAGAGCGGAAAGAGGAGCTTACCGCTTTCCCGCAGATTATAGAGCCAGCCTTGCAGCATTACTTCCTGGCCGGCGTATTCGGAAACTCGGCGGATTTCAACGACGGGGGGCAAGAGTTTAATCCTCCTCGGGAATGTCTTCCATGCGGTCCATCACTTCCGCCAGGCGTAAGATGCTGCTCATCTCCGGCCCACAATCTCGAATTTCAAAGAGCACGGGGAACTGCCCTTCGCCGCGTCTCAGATCGCGAACCGCCTCTGCCCAATCGATGCTCCCTTCGAAAGGCATCAGGTGATCATCCTTTTCACCTTGATTGTCATGGACATGGGTTGAAGCGATGTAGGTCCGAAGAGTCTCGAACGCAGGGTGAAAACCGCCCCTCATATGCGCATGGCCGGAATCAAAGCAGATTTTCACGTTCAAACGCGTGTACTGAAGGAACTCCACCAAACGCTCCGGTGTCCCCAGTTCGTTGGGAACATTCTCCAACAACAACTGCACGCCGCGGTCTTTCGCGGAAACCTTCAGGTGCTCGAGTGAAGTCATGGCGGCATCAAATTTGCTCAAATCGTATTCCTCGTCCGGCAATCCCATGTGCACGATGAGGTAGCGAAAGGGCAGATAATCGGCGATGTCGAGGGCGCGCTTGACTTCATCCATGGAATCGATGCGGAGGCGGCGCTCCAGATAAGCGATGGAAACAGTGATCCCGCCTAACTGCCCCCAGTTTGCGTCGCCGTAAAGCGGGGCATGAACGGAATGCAAGGTCACTTGATGGTCGCGAAACCACTGCCCAACGTCGCGTACGTGGTTGCGGTCGGTATAGTCCAGGTGTTGGCGGGCCGCAAACAGTTCAATGTTTTGAAACCCTGCCCCCAGGATCTTATCCAGGATGTGGGAACTAAGCCGCTCGTTGACGTAAAGGTACGTAGAGAGACCGTAATCCATCAATATCCAACCGCCTTTCCATCCGCGCGGGGATCCGAAGCGCCAAATCGCCAACCGGAGTCGGGAGCAATCTCGATGGCTTCGCAGTCGCCAATGCTCTCACGAAAACTCACCGGGTAGCCGGCCTGCTGAAGCTTCTCGAGAGTGTCGGAAGAGAAACCTTCCCGTTCAAACGCCAAACGGTCGGGCATCCACTGATCGTGAAAGCGCGGCGAGGTCACCGCCTGAAGTACATCCATCTTATAGACCAGGACATCGAGCAAGACTTGTAGGACCGTGTTGGTGATCGTACTGCCGCCGGGCGAGCCGAGCGCCAGGCGCACCTTCCCGTCGCGGATTACTATCGTCGGCGTCATGGACGAGAGGGGCCGTTTGTGCGGAGCAATGGCATTGGCCTCACCCTGCACCAGGCCAAACAGGTTGGGCGAGCCAGGTTTCGAGGTGAAGTCGTCCATTTCGTTGTTGAGCAAGAATCCCGCCCCTTCCACGGTTACGCCGCAACCGAACCACCCGTTCAGCGTGTAGGTATTGGCCACCGCATTTCCCTCCGCGTCGACAACGGAAAAGTGCGTGGTGGCGCCGGATTCATAAACCTGTGGCTCGCCCGCACGGACGGGAGCCTCCGGGCGTGCGTTCATAATCTCCTCGCGCAACTGCGATGCATAGCGGGGAGACGTAAGACCGGCGACCGGCACGGAAGTGAAATCCGCGTCGCCCATATAAGTAGCACGGTCGGCGTAAGCGCGACGCATCGTCTCCGCCAGCAGGTGAATCGAGGCGTAGGAGTCCGCGGGGCCCAAGTCAAGAGGTTCAAGCACATTCAGCATTTCGATCAGCATCGTGCCGCCGGCGCTGGGCGGCGGGACGCTCAGAATATCAAAGCCGCGGAAATGCCCGACCAACGGCGGGCGCAGCTTGGCCTGGTAATGCTCCAGATCCTCTTCGGTGATAAGGCCATGGTACTTTTGCATTGTCGCGGTCAGGGCCTTGGCTGTCGCGTCGGAGTAAAAGGCCTGCGGTCCACGCTTGGCGATGGCCGCGAGCGTACGCGCCAAGTCCTGCTGCCGAAAGACGGCGCCAGCTTCGTAGGGATTTCCGTCATGCAGGAAGATGTGCCGCGAGCCGTCGAACTTTTCGAGCAGGTCGCGCCCGGAGGTGAAGTGCCGCGCAAGCGAATAGCTCACGGGAAAACCACTCCGCGCCAGACGTATGGCCGGGGCCATCACGCGCGCTAGCCCCAGGTGGCCGTACTTCTCTTCCGCCAACGCCAATCCCCTGACCGTGCCGGGAATCCCTGCTGCGCGCGCGCCCATAGTGCTAGCCCCAGGAATCAGGTTTCCCTGGGTGTCCTGATACATCTCGCGCGTGGCAGCGGCCGGCGCTTGCTCGCGGTAGTCCACAACGATGGCGTCACCATTGGCCATGCGAATCAGCATGAAGCCGCCGCCGCCGAGGTTTCCCGCCTGGGGGAAAGTCACCGCCATCGCGAATCCCACCGCCACTGCGGCATCTACGGCATTACCGCCGGCTCGCAGAATCTCCACTCCGGCTTGGCTGGCCAACGGTTCGCTCGATGCCACGATGCCACGGCGTCCGGCCACCGGACTAAGGGCGTAGGCGGGCAACACCAGCATCGCAGCAAGGATTACCGGGGCGGAAATCAAACGTTTGAATGGCACGAAATCACCTGCGCGGGTAACGGGATTTCCCGACATTAGGGCGCCGCCACAAGTTTACAAGGCAATAACTGTAGGGGAAAAGGCAAAGGTCGTCAAGGCAGGCGCGCCGCTTCGCGTGCGTCCAGGCCAACGCGTGGGCTACAAGAAGGAGGCCGGGAATCCCCTGAGTGAAGCATGGTCGTCCCGCCCAACAATGGTTGTCAACCCACGCGCGCATTGGTGGTGGGAGGGGAAGCTGCACGGGCTGCCGCCCGCCGTTCGGAATTTCGCCTCTTCGGGGCATTAGGAGCTCCTCACGGATTGTCTGTATTTTTTGATAACCACATTTATTATCATGAACATCACGGGGTAATCCCCGTAAGTCACTTATTTTTCAACAACATCACGGGGTGCCAATTTTTGTCTCCATTGTTTTCAATAACATCACGGGTTAATCCTTCATTTATGATGTGCTCTTTTTTCCCGCGACTTGAGAGCTGAGAATCAACTAACTTGTTTAATTTCAATGACATCGATTCTACCAAGATTTCGCTGATTCACGGCTAACCCTTTCTATTTCTAGTACATCATGGGGTTGGGGGGGGGCGTTGTAACGTCGCCCTTGTGCCATGGCCATCTTGGCCATGCCTCCTTCACGGGCAGGATGCCCGTGGCACTGGCCACTGTCCCACTGCCTTTCGCCGCCGATTATGGCGCGTTGGGATGCATTTTCGTGCAAAAAAGCGCTTTCGTCGATGGACATTCTGTCGCTCGACCTTGTGTTTTCATAGATATAGTCGGATCATCCTGCATTTTTAACATCTTTTGTGCATCAGCCCCTTGGCGGCCTCAATTTAACTTCCTTACTTTCAGTAACTTGAAATCTGGCTGACTCATCGGATTTCCACCAAATATCTTATAACTTCCTGTCTTTTCATAAATATAGTCGCCTCCGTGCGGCTTTCTTCAATTTGCGTCTCGTTTGACAATGACCGCGCCAAAGCGCTTCGCGCATTTCCATCCTTCGTGGCGAGCCGCCGGCTCATGGGAATCGGTGGGGGTGTTGCCCAGGTGGACCTGGAGTCCGCGCCAAAGCGGGCAAGATGCCCGCGCTCCCGGCACCGACACTTATTCACCCTGCGCCATTTCACGCTGGTCCAACTCTCCGCAATGTAGGCCAGCACGTAGGCAACCATTTCCAAGGGAGATCCCCCCGCGAATTTCCTACCGGTAGGAAATTGTGGCAAGTTTATTTTCACAAATTCCTGCGCGTGGGCATTCTGCCCGCACATTGCGGCGGAGAGTGACACTCTCTCTCGCGCCAACAGTCGAAAAGCCCGCGCGGTTTTCGCCTTGTGACTCTTGTGCCGCTTACCCCAGGTCCGCATGCGGGTCCGCATGCAGGTTGAATCGCCATAACATTGCATGTATACTTCCCGTCTTGCGAGCAGAGGATCTTCGCAGTGTCAGTGGACGTGAGGGTTTGGAGACCCAACCCGATTTTCGTGCTCCTTTTTGAACTGACACCCCAGAGGAGCATGCAGCCAAAGCCATTTTGTCGGGTCCCTTTTGTGGGCTCGGAATCTGGACGACAGCCGGAGGAGGCCCGGGATTCATGAGTACCTTGATGAAAGCCGCAGTTTTCCACGGAGTAAGAGACGTGCGAATCGAGGACGTCGCGAGACCCACGGCGGGGCACGGGGAAGTTGTGCTGCGAGTTCAGCGCTGTTCCGTGTGCGGGACCGACAAGCGCATCTTCACCCACGGGCAGAAGAACGTGGTGCCGCCGGCCATAACCGGCCACGAGATTGTGGGAACCGTTCACGAGATAGGCTCGGGCGTGAACAATGGACTCCATATCGGCCAAAAGGCCGTGGTGGCAACCGTGGTGGGGTGCGGGAAATGTATTTACTGCCAACGCAAACAATATAACCTTTGTGATTCATTTACCGCGGTGGGCTACGACTATGCTGGTGGCTTCGCGGAGTACGTCAAAATTCCGGCCGCTGCGGTCGCCCAAGGCAACGTCATTCCTATTCCCGATTCCATGTCGGTGGAGCGCGCCGCGCTGATTGAGCCCCTTTCCTGCGTATTAAACGGCCAGGAGTATTTGTCTCCCCAGGCCGGGGATCGCGCCGTGGTTTTTGGGGCCGGGCCGATCGGCATCATGCATGCGAGCAGCTTGAAAACGCGGGGCTGCACCCCAGTCATCGTGGCGGATGTTTCGCAGGAGCGTCTGGACTATGTGACGGAATTTGGACTCGGCTTAGCGGTGAACACCTCGGGCGGAGACGCCGTCAATAAGATTCTGGCTGCCGGGGGCGGGGAAAAATTCGATATTGCGATTACCGCATGTTCGGTGAAGGCGGCTCAGGCGGATGCCCTGAAGCTGGTTCGGAAGAAAGCTCGAGTTTCATTTTTTGCGGGTGTGCCCAAAGACGATCCGATTCTGCCGATTGACAGTAATCTCATCCATTACAATGAAATCTCTGTCTTCGGATGTTTTGCCTCCAACCTCCAACATTACCACCAAGCCCTCGCTATGGTCTCCCGCGATGACTTACCTTGGGAACGCTTCCTCACTCACCGATTTAAGTTGCAGGATATGGTAAAGGCCTACGCAGTCATCGAGGCGGGACAAGGAATCAAAACCGTCATCGATTGCGAATAGCGACACGCATTATGGATAAACATTCCCTGGCGCAGCTCATCGAAATCTCCCGCGCCGTCGGCACTCGAACGGACTACGTACAAGTGGGCGGTGGGAACACCTCAGTTAAATCGCCCGACGGACGAACGATGGCCATCAAGGCCAGTGGCACGGCCTTGACGGCAATGAGCGAGTCGGCGGGTTGGGTGGAAGTAGACATCGCTGCGGTTCTGAACATTTTCGAGCGGACCGAGCTGGCCGCCCTGGAATCCGCCGCGCGGGAAGCGCGTGTGCTGCAACATTTTTCCTCCGCGGTCGTCGGCGGCACGGGGCGACCTTCCGTCGAAACCGCCCTCCACGCCATGCTTGGCAAGTTCGTCATCCACACACATCCTGTGGCCGCCAATGCCCTGAATTGTGGACCCGGGCAGAAGGCTCTGGCGGAGATCTCCGCCGCAGGTGAACTCCCCCCGCTCTGGGTGCCTTATACCGATCCCGGCTGGCGCCTGGCCCATTTCATCAAGTCGGCGGCCGAGGCCTATCAAAAAGCACATGGCTGCCCACCCGTGGTCCTCTTCATGGAGAACCACGGCCTGCTGGTTTCCGCTCCGGAGGTGGATGCCTGTGTGGCGCTCCATGCGGAATGGGTGAGCCGGTGCGAACAGTATTTCCAGCCGTCTGCTTCGCCGCTCCGTACTCCCCCGGCTCTCGATTCCGTGACTTTGCGCAAGGCTATGGTCTCGCTCCGCCATGGATGGCGGGAAGTGAGGGGCACGGCTCCATTTGCGCGGTTGACGGGCAATGCTGAACTCGCCAGTGTGGCGTGCGATGGAAGAGCGGAGATATTGGCCGCGGGGTCGCTTTCCCCGGACCACATTGTTTATACGGGCGCGCGGGCGATTCTGGCCGAATCCCTGGAGGAGTTGCCGGCGAAACTGAAAGCCGCACTGGTGGAGAAAGCTCCGCCGCGCGTGGCGGTGGTTCGGGACGTGGGGACGTTTCTCCTGGCAGGCGATGCGAAGAAGCTAGATGCGGCAGAGTCGCTGGCGGTGGCGGCGGTAGGGATCACCCATCTTGCATCCGGACGCGGCGGCGCCCACAACCTTGCCCCGGCTTCCGCCGATTTCATCATCAATTGGGAGGCGGAACACTATCGTTCGGCACTCTTGGGCACAGCTACAGAAAGTCTGGCAGGCAAGGTCGCGGTGGTGACGGGGGCAGCGTCAGGTTTGGGCTGCGGCATCGCTCAGGGGTTGGTAGAGGCCGGAGCCGCGGTGGCCTTCTGCGACGTTGATGATGCAGGCGCAAAAGAAGCGGCTGCCGCGTCGGCTGCCCCAGCCCGCGCGTTCCCCGTGCATATGGACGTCACCGATGAAGGAGCCGTCGCCGCGGCATTCGACCACGTGCTGCGTCATTGGGGAGGAGTGGATATCGCGGTGTGCGCGGCGGGGATTGCGCCGGCATACGAGTTGGTCGATATGCCGGTGAATCTGTGGCGGTTGGCGCTCGAAATCAACCTCACCGGATATTTCCTGGTGGCGCGCGAGGCGGCACGGATCATGCGCGCCCAGGGCGACGGCGGGGCGATGATCATACTCTCGTCTAAAAGCGGTCTCGATGCTTCACGGGCCAACTCGGCCTACAACGCCACGAAGGCAGGAGAGTTACACCTGATGCGGGGCTGGGCGCTGGAACTGGGAGGCGACGGCATCCGCGTCAACGCCCTTGCGCCGGGCAATGTCTTCGAAGGGTCGAAAATCTGGAACCCGGAGTACATCAAAACCGCCGCTCGCAAAAAGGGGATAAAGCCGGAGGAAGTGATCCCCCACTATGTGAATTTGACGGCGCTCAAGCGTGACATCAAACGCTCCGACGTTGCCGCGGCTGCGGTTTTCCTTTGCTCTGACGCGGCCCGCTGCATCACCGGTCAAACCCTGGTGGTGGACAGCGGTCAGGTTATGGTGCGATGAGTAACCCACCAGCAGAACGAACGAAAGAGCTCGAGGCTGAGCTTTACCAGGGTGGGCTCGAACAGCGTATCGCTGCACTCAGCGAACTGTGCGCGCAACTCGGCCCCAAGCCACGCCGCGGAACCAACGGCCACATCCATACCAGTGAGTCTTTCAGCGTCTTTCGCTCGCCCACGGAAGCGGTGTGGCAGGCCGCGCGGGAGGGGATCGCGGTTCTGGGGATCAACGATCACTACACGGTTGCCGGGCACGAGGAATTTCGCTGCGCCTGCGAGGTCGCGGGCATTGCCGCCACATTCTCTATCGAGGCCGTGGCCATTGACCGCGATGCGGCGGAAGCGGGTCTTAAGGCGAACGACCCCGACAACCCGGGCCGCATCTACCTGTGCGGCAAAGGCGTGACCAGGACTCCTGCGGATTCTTTACCCGAAATGCGGAGCCTCGCCCGCATGCGCGCGGCTCTCGAAAATCGCAATCGTGAAATCACTGGAAGGGTCGATAAGCTCTTCCAGGACCGTATGGGCTCGAGCGGCCCCACCTGGGAAGATGTCGTGGCGCTGACGCCGCGCGGAAATGCGACGGAGCGGCATGTGGCCTATGCCACCCTCTTGCGGTTGCGAGAGCTTGCCGCGAAGCAGGGAACGTCCCTGTCCAATCTCATAGCAACATGCTGTGGTACGGCTCCTCCGGCAGGGGGCGATGATGCCACCTTGCAAATCTTCCTCCGGTCAAAGCTTCTGAAGGCGGGCGCTCCTTGCTACGTCCCCGAGGACGCGAACGCTTTTGTTTCGGTGGCGGATCTTCGCCGGATCTTCCTGGCCTTCGGGTCGATTCCGACCTATCCCGTTCTGGGAAACCCGGTTCTGGCCGGCGAGAAGAATATTGAAGCTCTTCTGGAAAGGTTGGAAGCCCGGGAATTTTACGCCGTGGAGGTCATTCCCCACCGCAATACGCGCGAACGCCTGGAGGAGATTGTGTTCGCCGCGCAACGGCGGTGGTGGCCCGTCTTCAATGGAACGGAGCACAACACGCCGGAAACTCGGCCCCTATTGGATCCTTTTGCTCTCGATCCGGAGTTCGAGCCCTGGTTCCGCCAAAGCACCGCGTTGCTGCTCGGGCACCAGCGGCTCGTCGCTCAAGGCGAACAGGGGTTTGTGGACTTCGAAGGCAAGCCCACCATCTCTGATCCCAAGGCGCGGTTTGAGCACTTCAGCCAGGCCGGAAAGTGAGATTCCAGCCCAGAGTACTATTTATAGAATCATGTCGGATATTAAATCTATTGCAATTTTCCCAAGGTTGGCGAAACATAGCCCGTTTGATTGGAGGCAATGATTTTCTACCTGGGATAGGGAGGATAAGAAAGTGGCAAAAAAGGCGATACCAATTGCAGAACCAAAGGGGAAGCTGGGCGTTCTCACCGTGGGAATGGGGGCGGTGACGACCACGATGATTGCGGGGGTGGAAGCGGTGCGGAAAGGGATTTCGCTTCCGGTGGGATCTTTGACGCAGATGGGCACCATTCGTCTCGGTAAGCGTACGGAGAAACGCATTCCCAAGATCAAAGATTTTGTGCCCCTGGCGGGGCTCGATGATGTGGTCTTCGGCGGATGGGATCTTTTCAAGGACAACGCCTATGTGGCGGCCAAAAAGGCCGGAGTTCTTGGAAAGGAACACGTTGAAAAGTTGAAGGGGTTTCTCAAGGGCGTGGAACCTATGCCGGCGGCATTTGAGCAGAAGTGGGTCAAAAACCTTCATCCCAACAACACCAAATCGAGCCAATCCAAAATGGACTTGGCCGAGCAGGTGATGGAAGACATCGAGCGGTTCAAGAAGCAGTCCAAGGCTGACCGCCTGGTGATGATTTGGGCCGCTTCGACGGAGGTTTACACAGAGCCTCAGCCGGTTCACGACACCCTCGCGACTTTCGAGGAAGGCCTGAAAAACAGCAGCCCGGATATTTCTCCGAGCATGATCTATGCGTACGCGGCGTTGAAGCTTGGGGTGCCCTTTGCCAACGGCGCGCCGCATGTCACGGTGGATATCCCTGCGCTCACGAATCTGGCACTGAAGAAAAAGATTCCGGTTTGTGGAAAGGACTTCAAATCCGGTCAGACGTTCATGAAAACCCTGCTGGCTCCTGGTATCAAAGCCAAAATGCTCGGGCTGACGGGTTGGTTTTCCACGAACATTCTGGGTAACCGTGATGGTGAGGTGCTGGACGATCCCGACAACTTCAAGAGCAAGGAAGTAACCAAGGCTTCCGTATTGGAGCACATCATCCAACCGGAGCTTTATCCGGAACTCTACAAGGGTTACTACCACAAGGTCAGGATTAATTACTACCCACCGCGCGGCGACGCCAAGGAGAGCTGGGATAACATCGACATCTTTGGCTGGCTGGGATACCCGATGCAGATCAAGGTGAATTGCCTGTTCCGGGATTCCATCCTGGCTGCTCCCATGGCGCTGGACCTGATCCTTTTCATGGACCTCGCCCAACGCACTCCCGCCCTGGCCAAGATGGGAATCCAGGAATGGCTGTCGTTTTACTTCAAGAGTCCCATGTGTGCGACAAGCCTGTACCCGGAACATGACGTGTTCATCCAACTCATGAAGCTCAAGAATACGCTCCGCCACCTGCGCGGCGAAGAATTGATCACGCACCTGGGTCTGGAGTATTACGACTGAAAACCCCGGAAGCGCCTGGGAGCACGGGCAGGACCCCGGTTCATCGGGGCAGGGTGCCCGCGCTCCCAGATTGGGCGTGGCTACGCGGACTGGCGTTACACGATTTTGGCGCCAAATCGTCCTCACAGAGGGCGCGCAAAAAGCCGGTCGCGGCAGGCTAGATCATATTGCACTTGCATATCCCGTCTTGGCAGTGATATCCGGGACAGCAGCCGGTCCCGCTCGGGCATGAGGCACTTGGCCCCAGGCAGCAGGTACCGTACATACACTCCAAGCCCTCCCCGCAGCAGTTCGGGAACGTGTTGTTGCAAGTTTCGTTCAGGTACGCACAGGGTTGGCAAATGCCCCCAACGCAACTGGGATAGTCGCAGCATTTTGTGTAGGGCGTGCAAAGCAAACCGTTGCCCGTGCAACAACTCCCATCGTAGCAGGTATCGCAGCACGGGTTGTTGCCGTTGCACTCGTTAGCGCCACATATCTGGCCGTCGGCCAGGCAGCACTGGGGGCACTCGTAATTTGGTGGGCCAAGGGCAGAGGGCTGCGTGCATGTCGAAGGAGCGCAAGGGGTAGCAACTTGGTCTGCGTACTGGAAGCCGGTACCCCCGATCAGGGCGTAGTACGTGTACTGCGTGCTAGTGCAACCCGAAGGACAGTTACCGGTACTAGCGGTCGTGCTAATATGCGTACAATTTTGGGTGTGCGCGCTCACAAGGGTGACCTGGGCGCTCCTCGGCAAGAGGGGGACGCACCCTACCAGGACCAGCAGTCTCAGCAGGCTGTAGCTTCGTTTCACGGGGGTCTACCTCCATTCCGTGGGGCCCGCCAAGTATGGCAGGCACCCGGCCTTCGCTACGCCGCAAACGTTCACGATAATCCGGGCCTAGTTTGCCGGAGGCGTTACGACAGCGCCCTCCGTGGTCTCGTGCGTGCCGATTCGGGTGAAAATGCCGTCCGGGCCGGGCTGTGCGTAGCCGTAGCCGAAATTGCCCCATATCGTTCCGTCCTCGAAATAGACGACGACAATACCGATGTTGAACTTCGAAACCTTCGCAAAGGCACAGCCGGTCTCGGAGTTCGCCCGGAGGGCGCAGGGTTCCGTATCTTGCGCCTCCTCTATCCCTTCGTGGGCTAGAATGCCATCTATATTGTCCGTGAAAGGGTGTTTGGGGATCGTCATAGTCGTCCATCCGTCACCGCGCCCGGCCGCGGAGAGCGCGGTTTCCTGGCCTGGACCGATTCTGAGCCATTCCTTGCCCTGGAGGAGGGCCCCCACGGGTGACTCGCGCCTGCCCTCGGGGCGCCTGTCGTCCGCCAGATAGCGGGCCTCCAGGCCCGACGCCGCCACGGCAGGAACGAAGCCCCAGTGGGAGGATTTCTCAAGAAGTACAGGGCATCCGCCCTCGCACCAGCCCGGGTTTGCATCGCAAAACGGATCGCTCGGCGACCATTTATTGGTAACGAGGTAGCGGCAGTCGGAGTTCGTCTGCCGCGCAGGAAACACAAACGCGATTCCTATAGAGACAATATTCTTCGACGACTGGTTCCGAACCACGAGTAGTGTGTCCTTCAGCCAGTCGTCCAGGGGATTCGGGTGCAAAAAGTGGTCGCCCACTATGTCGGGCAACGGGTACACCCCCGGCACGACTTCCTTGCCATCTTTGATGATTCTGACCAGCTTCACCGGGTCACCGCGCTGTGTGGGACAAACCTGAAGCGTCTTCGACCACACCCAGTCGTGCTCTTTCGCCAGAGCGGCGACGGCAGCCGACTGTGGCCGCATCTGAGCCGCCAGAACGCGGACCAGCACGGCAGCCAACACGCCGGCCAACAAACAAATTGCCACCAGGTTCAGGCGCGGAATCAATTTACACATGCTCGTCGCCTCCTCGTCCTTTACGGCTTCTAATTCTTCTTCAAAACGCTCAGCACTTCCTCTTCCTGGCTAGGCTCCAGCTTGCCCGCCCAAACGTCGGCCACGGTTCCGGCTTTGTCGACCAGGAGGAGCGTCGGGGTGCCACTTACCTTTATGGAATCAAGCGCTGCTTCCTTCACCTCATCAACACGCACCCCTTCCTGGTCGAGGTATTTGCGGGATTCCTCAACGGCCTGCGGCAACACCGCCAGAAGCTTTGTGCCCGCTGGCTTCTCTTTGGAGATGCGCCGGAAGAACGGCGCGCTGTCCGTGCAGAAATGGCAGCGAGTGGAAATAGCGAGGACGAGGGTGCGCCCGTTGGCGCCCCAATCAACCCCCGGAAGAGAGCCCTTTAAGTTCGTGCCCTTCGCCGCCTGCGGTCTGGCGCTCAGGGCCTCCGGCGGCCGCTGGGGCAGCAGGAACACCCTGACGAGCACAACTGAAAGCAGAATCGAGACCATGATGGTCGTGATATTGGCCGCAGTTTCCAGTTTCATCGACCGTGTGCCACTACCCTTCTCCCCTTCGGTGATCATCGCATCAACTCCAACCGAGCAGTGTATATGCGGCCGCTCCGGTGCCGCCTTCCCCGAATTTAACGCTCTTCCGCAGTCCGTCAATGCCATTTCGTTAGCCTGATGTGCTATTTGTTATCCTGAGGCGCTACGGCGGAACTCCGAGGGAGAAAGGCTAAACTCCCGCCTGAACTCGCGGTCGAGGCTTGACGTGTGCTCGTAACCACAGCGGAAGGCGACCTCCTTTGCCCGCAACCGCGGGTCCCGAAGAAGCGTCTTCGCCCTCGCCAGCCGCGCGGCACTGACATAAAGGCGGAGGGCAGCGCCGGTCTGGGCCTTGAACAGGTGCTCGAAGCGAGACCGGCTCAGACCCAGGCGTCCTGCCAGGTCTCCCGCCCTGACCCCTTTTTCGAGCGCGGCATCAGTCAGGTTGAGCGAGGCTTCGATCCTCGCATCCATATTGGGATGGGCGACGGCGACGCCACCGAGGGGAACAGGGGGCGAAGACGCCTCAGCCGACGCAGCTTGGCCCTGCCGCCAGCAGTGGCCCAAGGAGCCGACCGGGCCCCCACGACTGGGACCTCCAGGAGAGACTGCGCCGGTTATTGTCCGCCGGCCCATTGGTTGTACCAAGGCACTAACCACCAGAAGATACTTGGCAGTCTCGTACATGCAGGGGGGGGGCTGTCAAGGACCAATATTTCGCCCCCGCCCTGTTCACATCAGAGGACCGCAAAGGCCTCGGTCGCGCTATCTGCTGAGGGGCGACCCGACACGTCGAGTAGCCTGATGCGCAGTACCCGGGGGCCGCGACGTAGACGCCAAGGTTTTGGGGCCCCAAGAATCGCGATTGGTACGAGCGGGAGACCGCAGAAAAGGCGTTCACCCTCACGGGATGTGTGTTATAGAGATTTTGCGAAGAAATCCAGACCCACACCCGGAGGGTGAACGATGGAAG
>Ga0187884_10000815_pt1 | contig 30289 bp, 31 predicted proteins | sample June2016WEW_20_4_FD_132983 | JGI IMG/M metagenome (GOLD analysis project Ga0187884, IMG submission 132983) | Peatland microbial communities from SPRUCE experiment site at the Marcell Experimental Forest, Minnesota, USA - June2016WEW_20_40 | ecosystem: Environmental > Terrestrial > Soil >...
CGGCGTCACGCTGCTTCCCAATCCCGCTCCGCCTCTGTGCGGCGTGGATGTCCACGGCATCCCTGCCAAGGGCCGCGAGCCCTATCACCTGCATCACGACCTCCTGTTCCACTTTCGGGCAGAATCCGAGGCATTCCGGGTTTCCTCCGAATCACACGCTGTCGCGTGGTGCGCCCCGGCCGGGTTCGACCGCTACGGCTTGCCGGGAAACGTCCGCCGCGCCTACGTCCGCGTGAGAGAATTGTCTTCTAGCAAATGAAGACATTCACGATTGCGGTAATCGCGGGCGATGGCGTCGGCACAGAGGTCATCCCGCAGGCCAGGCGCATCCTGGAACGGATCGCCAGAAAACACGACATTGCTTTTGCGTTTCAGGATTTCGACTGGGGCGCCGAGCATTTCTTCCGTTGGGGCCGCATGATGCCCGCCGGCGCTATCGACCTCCTGCAGCCCTGCGACGCCATTCTGCTCGGCGCGGTCGGGCATCCCGATATCCCCGACCACACCACGCTCAACGGCCTGCTGCTGCCTATCCGCCGAGCGTTCGATCAATACGCCAACGTGCGGCCGGCTTACCTCTATCCCGGCGTGGAATCGCCCTTGCGGAAGGCCGGCGGCGGCGACATCGATCTGGTGGTGGTGCGCGAAAACACCGAGGGCGAATACGCGCCGGTGGGCGGCTTCATGTACCACCACCAGCCCGAAGAAATCGCCATCCAGACCTCGGTCTTCACGCGCCGCGGCGTCGAACGCATCGCGCGCTTCGCTTTCGAGCTGGCCCGCAAGCGCAACAAGAAGCGGCGGGTCGCGTCCATCACCAAGTCCAACGCGCAGGGTTACAGCATGGTGCTGTGGGACCGCACATTTCAGCAGGTTGCTGTCCAATACCCCGATATCGAGACCGAGTCGCTGCTGGTGGATGCGGCGGCCATGAACTTTATCCGCCGCCCGCAAAGCTTCGACGTAGTGGTCGGCTCGAATCTCTTTTGTGACATTCTGAGCGATCTCTCCGCCATCATCGTCGGCAGCATGGGACTTGCGGCCAGCGCCAATCTCGATCCCCTGCGCCGCTTCCCCTCCATGTTCGAACCGGTGCACGGCTCCGCGCCCGATATCGCTGGCAAGGGTGTGGTCAACCCGCTGGCCACCATTCTCAGCGCGGGCCTGATGCTGGATCATCTGGGAATGAATGAAGCCGCGGGCGCGGTGGAATCCGCCGTGGCGGGCGTGCTGGCCGAATCCAAAGTGCGCACCCCCGATCTCGGCGGCCACAGCAGCACCGAAGAAGTGGCTACTGCCGTGCTTGAGAAGTTGGGTTAGTGTGTCGCTTCGGAAGTTTGTTCAAGTATTGTCAGACCGCTTGCTAACGCGCGCGGCTCGCATGGGAGACGCGAGGCATGCGAGCCGCGACCGTCAGGGAGCGGTCTTCGCGGAATACGATACCGTATTTAAGAAATGGTGCGCTTAGTGGCCAAGACAAGTCAGCGTGAAGCGACCGGCCGGCACGCGTTCCTGGTGGGCGCCGGCATTCTGCTCAGCCGACTCATCGGCTTCGTGCGGCAGCGCATCTTCTCGCGCTACTTCGGTCTCTCCGACGCCGCTGACGCCTTCAACGCCGCCTTCCGCATTCCCAATCTGCTGCAAAACCTCTTCGGCGAGGGCGTGCTTTCGGCATCGTTCATCCCGGTCTATGCCAAACTGCTGGCGGAAAATGAAGAGGAAGAGTCGGGACGCGTGGCGGGCGCGGTGGCCGCCATTCTGGCGCTGACCACGTCGGTGCTGGTGCTGCTGGGTGTCTTATTCACGCCCTTCGTGACCGATCTGGTCGCCGCCGGCTTCCATGGGGCCAAACGCGAACTCACCATCCGCCTGGTGCGCATTCTCTTTCCCGGCGCGGGCCTGCTGGTGCTGTCCGCCTGGTGCCTGGGGATTCTGAACAGTCACCGCAAGTTCTTCCTCTCATACACCGCGCCGGTGCTCTGGAACCTGGCGATGATCGTGACGCTGGTGGCTTTCCGCGGCGAGCGGGAGTCATCGCTCGCCGTCACGCTGGCTTGGGGTTCGGTGCTGGGAAGCGCTCTGCAGTTCGGCATACAATTGCCCGTGGTGCTGCGTCTGGCGCGACACGTTCGTGTACGCCTGGAGACGCGCCGGCCGCAGGTGCGCGAGGTGGTCCGTAACTTCGTGCCGGTCTTTATGAGCCGCGGCGTGGTCCAGATCAGCGCCTACGTGGACGCGTGGCTGGCGAGCTGGCTGGGCATGGGAGCGGTCGCCGGGCTCACCAATGCGCAGACCCTCTACACGCTTCCCGTGAGCCTGTTCGGCATGTCGGTCTCCGCCGCCGAATTGCCGGCCATGTCGAGCGCGCTCGGCGATCGACAGGAAGTTGCCGGCTATTTGCAGCGGCGGCTGAACTCCGGACTGCGCCGCATCGCATTCTTCGTGGTTCCTTCCGCGATGGCGTTCCTGGCGCTGGGCGGCGTCATCTGCTCCCTGTTGTTTGAGAACGGCCGGTTCACGCACGCCGATTCCTTATACGTCTGGGGTATCGTGGCCGGCTCGGCCGTGGGCCTGCTCGCATCCACCATGGGCCGCCTCTACTCCTCCACCTATTACGCGCTGCGCGATACCCGCACTCCCCTGCGTTTCGCGCTGGTGCGTGTAGCGCTCACCACGGCGCTGGGCTACCTCTGCGCGTTGCCGCTGCCGAAATGGATCGGCATCGATCCGCGATGGGGCGCCGCGGGCCTCACCGCTTCGGCCGGTGTCGCCGGTTGGGTCGAGTTCACGCTGCTGCGCCGCGCCCTGAACCGCCGCATCGGCACGACTGGCCTGCCGGCGCCGTTGGTGGCGAAGTTATGGATCTCAGCCGCCGGCGCCGCAGCCGCGGCCTGGGCTCTCAAGCTGGCCATCGGCACGCGACACCCGATGGTGTACGGCGCATCCGTCCTGTGCTTGTATGGCGTGGTCTATTTCGGCGCGACCTGGCTGTTCCGCGTGGAAGAATGCGCCAGCGTGCTCAGCAGGCTCACGCGCCGCTTCAGCGCTTCAAATCCGTAAGCGCATCTTCGATCTCGCGCTTCGCCGCTTCGGTCGGCGTGCTCAAGGGCAGCCGCGACGGCGGGAGCTGGGCCGCTACGGGACCCTCCTCAAGCCGGCAACACCCAACCCGTCGCAATGCCAACGACGGCATGGGACAATGGGATTGCAGCTCGATTCATGCCCAAGCGATACACAAGCCGGGAGCTGGTCAAATTGGCTGAAGAATTTGGATGGATGTTGGTCGGCGTGAGGGGAGACCATCACAACTTCAAGCACCCGGCAAGCCGGTTCATAGTCACCATCGTGCATCCCCAAAAAGACGTACCAGTGGGGCGAGCGGTGGATACGGTGAAGAAAATCAGACTGGAGCTCAAGTGATGCGATTTCTGATCATGCTGGAACAAACCGAAACGGGATTTGCGGTGCAGGCGCCCGATTTGGCGATCGCCACCTACGGAGCGAACATCGAAGCAGCCAAGCGCGCGGCTGGCGAAGCGATTCGCAGCAACCTCGAAGCCTATCGAGTAGCTGGACAACAAGTGCCTGAGGCGCAAGGCGTTTCAAACCACCTTGAAAACCCTGAATTTCGGGATTTGTTGTTCGCATACGTCGACGTAGCCGAGCCTCAGGGGAGTATTGCCGCCTAGCCGGGCTTAATCCAAGCTCTTTCGGAAGAAAATCGCGATAGGAGCAAACGTGCTCCGGTGAACTGACGATCAGTAGGAGAAGCTCCCTTGCTGGTCCTTTGGCTTTCGCATTTGCCCGAACGAGGATATCCGTGTCAAGGACGATCCTCATGTACGCTTGTGCCGCACAGCGTGGATGGCTTCATCGATCGCCGCATCGATTTCTTTTTCCGGAAGGCCGTCAACTTTGTCCGCACGGCGATTAAGGAACGCTTCCAGATTCCCTGCCGCCGCGGCCCGGCTTGCCGAGGGCGGAACCCGTTGCGGAGGGACGGCAGCAACGCTAATCTCTTCGTCAGGCGCAATCGACCGGCCGAGAAGCTGTTCAACAGCCGACCTCACCGCCTGGGGCAACTCGCTGCCTTTTGAATCGAGACGTTCTGCATGGCCGGAATCTCCTGCTAATCCTTATGGTACCAAGCCGATTCTCTGCCGTCCCCAAGCGTTTAAGGGACGGCGTTTCAGGCTACGCAACCCCCAATCGCTCAGCCGCTGGCGTTTGAGAGTTTCGTCCAGTCCCCGGAATACCCCCGGAATACCTTCAATTTCCGCAACGGAACGCCGAGTACGGAATACATGTCTAGGCGGTACAATACAAGGCGAATGTTCAAGACGAGCCAACGGCGGATCGCAATAGCGTTCTTCGCGATGCTGGCCGCCGGTGCAACGTATGCACAGAAGAAGGGGAAGGCTGATCCACCGGCCCCCGTGACGCAGAAGTTGCCAGACCAGATCGTGACTGTAGACGAGGGCCGTTTCCTGCTCACCGGTCTGACGATCGGCCCCTGCGCGCAGCATGGTGTTGCGTCAAGCCTGTACCTTCAGGGAACGGTGGTCAATCAGACCAACCGGACGTGGAGCGACCTATGGTTGTCCCTCCCAGGCACATATGAGGGGGATACAAGGAAAACAACGCCTCATTCCACGTACATAACCTAGCTCCCAATAAGGGCGCGCCTTTGGACACATTAGAGCCCGAGTGCGGAGCCGTGCTGTTCAATATGGTGAATTTCCATCTTCTGAAATCATGGGAGCTCGTCCTGGAGTCCGGACGCTACGAGGCCAAGTATACCCTCGCCATGGTCAAGCCGAGGCCTTCGGACAATCTCGCATTTGAGGACGACGGTCTAATTATACTTTTTGCTCCCGACCCAAAGGATATGGCGTTTGGGCTCAAAAACAAAACCGATCACGCCATGCACGTAGATTGGAACCAGGCCGCGCTCGTTGACCCTTCAGGGAAGTCGCACCAAGTCATCCATCAGGGCATCAAGTTCTCTGAGAAGGCCAGTCCGAAGACGCCGACGGTGATACCGCCGGGAGCACGGATTGAGGATATGGTCATGTCAGCGGACAGCGTGAGAATGGGGTCGAGAGAATGGATATTGGAGGACTTCCTACCGCCTGGACCCCAGGCCGAAAAGCTGCGGGGTGGCCAGTTTTCCATCTTCCTGCCACTCGAAATCGACGGGAAGACCGTCGATTACAATTTTGTGTTTGCGATTCGGGACATTACATATCAGTAGGCGATGGCGAACGCAGCAGTATTTTCATGCCCTTGGCGAGTTACCACCGCGCCAAGGTGGCCTATGCCCCAAGCAGGGTCTTCAGCTCACCTGCTTCTTTCCAGGCATCTCTACCATCTTCCTTCTTTGAGGCGTTCGATAACCCAATGAAGATGTCGGCTGCCTTTCTCACGGTGTCTCTGGGTGGTAGCTGCCTTAATATCCGAAACGCCCAATAGGAACGAACTGCGCTTAAGCTGGCGATGAGCTCACACGCGCACTTCCGTAGTTCCTTCGACGCCTCGGCGGTTAACTCAGCGCGAACGAAGCCCGGTTGGGTGTACACGTTCTCATAGTACACACGGACATATGAGGCCCGCCCGAGCGCTTTCGTCAGCTCCGTCACAGGATCCAACCAGAAGCGTTGCGCGAGTTGTGTTGCTCCGTAAACAACAAGACCGCCAGCCACAGTGAGCGCCGGAGTTATGAGAATATCAGACATGTAGCGATTGTAGCGCTCTACTCTTGTATCGAAAAAAGAGCGGAAGAAATCGGGGAAACCGGGACGCACGGGACGTTTCCAGGGGCTTTCAGCGATTCGTCCCGTGACTCGCCTTGCGGCCGTTTGTGGCCCTCCGCGTGGTGTAACGTCGGCAAATCGGACAAGCAACATCCCGGCCATTTGCTATCGTGGGTTGGTGCTGCCCGAGTTAAACGACGAGGGAGAACTGCCTCCTGGAGTGCATGTGGCGGATTGGCAAGAGTTCCAGGCTCGGTTCGGCGGTTCATCATCCAGACGCGTATGGCTGTCAGGCCGCCTTCAAGCGCTCCTGAAGCTCGCCTCTACAAATGGCAAACTGCGCCGGGTTTTCATTTGGGGCAGTTTTGTCACGGCGAAACCGGCTCCGAAAGATCTCGACATTCTCCTGATCATGGACGAAGACTTTGAAGTCGATCGGGTTGCCGCGCCGGCGCAAGCCGTTTTCGATTCCGTGCGGGCCAAGCTGCTGTTCGAATCCGATGTCTTCTGGGCCCGAGCTTCCATCGGGAACGAGGTGCTCGATCTTTGGCTGGACACCTATCAGACTTCCAGAAGCTTTCGAAAACGCGGTATTGTGGAACTGGAGCTGCGGTGATTCAAACCGATGACCAAATGCTGCTCGCGCAGGAATCGATCGCCAATCTGCGGAGAATCCTCCTGGAGGCGCGCAAGGTCCATTCGCGGCAGGACTACGCTCGAATGGCGGAGCCGATCCTGCTCGAAATCCAGCAACGCGAGCAGGAGATCCTCGAGTATTTGAGCAGAGACCTGGAACAACCGATAGCGAGCTAGCCGGTCTGCTTCCGAAGTCTCAGACGGCTCTTTCACGCCGATGCGCAAAGTGTCGCACGGGCAAACGCCGGCTGAAAGCCGGCGGTGCACCGATTGGCAATCGGTGCGCAGGATGCCATCCTGCCCCACCAAAAACCGGCGGCAAGACCGCCGGCGCTACCAGTTGATCCTTACGAAGCTTGAAAATGCGGAAACTCCAAACGCCGGCTGAAAGCCGGCGGCAGCCAGGATTGGCTGCCCCACGCCCGAGCCGTAGATGTGAATTCTATGAGACGCCCCAGAATTCGCTTCTGGGAGTCCAAACCCCGTAACGAATTCCTTTATGATTCTCAACGGGCAGGTGGCAGTGGTCGTGCTCGGGCAAAGCGTCCGCGGAAGATACGCTGGCTGATCCCTTTTTTCCTCAAATACCGCGTACTATATCCAGGAGGAGTCTCGGATGCCGAAAAATCGCCTGTTCGTCCCTGCGTTGGCCGCGGCCGCCATTGCCTTAGTCGAAGCGCCCTATCTGGCAGCGCAGCAATACGCGCCAGCCCCGGAAACTTATTCCATAACCCAATTGAGTTCCCTAATGGGACCCACGGTGATCGAGCGAATCTGGCGCGACGGCTCGAAAGCCGTGATCGAATTGAGCACGCCATCCGCGCAGCCCGGGGGCAAAGCGAGCCACGTCCGCACATTCTACGATCTGGCAACCCGTACTAACGTCTCCTGGGACCCTACCAACCCCGCTCCGCAATGTGGTACCGGCACGTACGGCGGCGATTGGGGCGATCCGTTTGCTTCGTCGGCGGAGATGAACGCCGACCTGCTCTCCAAAAAGGTCACGCAGTCGGGCACCGAAACCATCAACGGCATTTCCGCTAAAGTCGTCAATGCGGACATGGGCGCGGACGGCAAAGCCAGCGTCTGGATCGAGCCGAAGTACGGTTTGATCATGAAAGCCGAGTTGACGGCGCCGAACCAAGCGCCCCGCGTCATGCTGCAGACCCAGACTGTCTCGTTCGCAAAACCGCCGGCCGCCACGTTTGCTTTACCGGCTGGATGCAGCACAACGCCCGGGGCGGCTCCTTCGGCCGATGACGAACAGATTGCCGCGGAAACCGGCGAGCCGGCATCGAACTTCAGCAAAGCGACGGCGCCGCCGGCGACTTCCCAATCGTGCACGGTGCTATTTCGGATGGTTCAGAAGGGATCGATGGCCACCTTGACTGGCGGATACCAGCTCGGAATCGATCGGGACGTCGATGACCAGCATCCGGCCGACTATCAGTTTGGAACCGATGCCGGCGGTCACATGCTCGTCTCGGGAGGCCACTTGACCGAAGTGACGCGGCAAATGCAAAACGGCGTGCTGCGCCTCGACAACGCCCCCAAGGAACTCCACATTGAGATTCGCGTGCCGAATGGAGGCGGCGCCGCCACGCTGTATCGCCAGTGCGCCGGTCCGCAGACCACTCTGCTGTTGGTGGTGAGCAGCCTGGACAAGCTGAGCCCGGGTGACTGGTTGTGGGTGAAATCGGGGAAACAGGCGGGGCACTGAAGCTGACGTGGCGCGCGCTACTCGTGCCGCCTTTCGCCGGACTTCAGCCCTTCAAATCCCTAAACGCCTCTTCGATCTCGCGCTTCGCCGCTTCGGTCGGCGTGCTCAACGGCAGCCGCGGCGGCCCACCGTAGTAGCCATTCAGATCCATCGCGTACTTGAGCCCGGGAATCCCGTATTTCACCGTCACCAGCGTGGAAGCCCGGCCGATGCGGTTCTGCCAGTCCAGTCCGGCCGCGTCTTCGCGCGTGCGATAGGCCTCCCAGATGGCGATGGTCGAATACGGCGCGGCGTTGGCGTAGGCCAGAATCGCCCCGCAGGCGCCCATCAGCAGCGACGGCCACAGCGTCGGCGCCGATCCCACCAGAACCTGGAAACCGTGCTTGACCTCGCGGATCAACTGCATCACTTTTTCCATGCTGCCCGAACTTTCCTTGATCGCGATCACGTTCGGATGCTCTGAAAGCGCCACCACGGCTTCCACCGGAATATCGACGCCGGTGGCCTGCGGCCAGTTATAGATGATGAGCGGCAGCTTCGCCTGGTCCGCCACCGCGCGATAGTACAACATCTGCGCGTCGGCGCGATTCACCATGTTCTTGTAATAGTGCGGCGTCCGCACCATGGCGGCTTTGTAGCCCATCTCCGCGGCGCGGTTCGTCAGCGCCACGGTTTCGCGCACGCTCTCCATCCCGGTCCCGGCGATCAGCAGCTTCTCCGGCGCGGCGTACTTGGCCACCATTTCCCAAATCGCAAACTTCTCTTCGGTGGTCAACATCACGCTCTCGCCGGTCGAGCCCATCACCACATACCCGGCCAGCGACGTGCGGTTCCACTTCTCTACGTTGTGCTGCACTTTCGTAGCATAAATGTCGCCGTTGTGGTCGAACGGCGTCGTAATTGGTGGGAAAATACCTTGTAGCTTCATGTTGGAAGCTCCACGATAACAATGTTCTCTCTGGAAATCGAATGCGATCCGGATGATCGCGATCTCCTCGTCGCCGAGCTGTGGGAGCACGGCTGCGCCGGCATCGTCGAACTGGGCGCGGCGCGCGTCCGCGCGTTCTTCGCGGACCCGGTCGAGGCGAGCGAATTGCAGTTGCTCTTCCCCGGCGCTCGACTGCGCATCGAAGAGGAGCGCGACTGGGTGCAATCGGCCCACGACCTTCTGCAACCCATGGAAGTGGGCCGGCGGTTTTTCCTCGTGCCCGAGTGGCGCGACGATCCAGCGCCGCCCGGCCGCTTCCGCATCGCCGTGAATCCCGGCATGGCGTTCGGTACCGGGGCCCACGAAACCACGCGCCTCGCCATCGAAGCCCTGGAGGAGTTCGTCAAGCCAGGCATCACGGTACTCGATGTCGGCACCGGCTCCGGTATCCTGGCGAAAGCGGCGAGGCTCCTGGGCGCGGCCAGAGTCTATGCCTGCGATACCGACCCCGTCGCCGTGGAAATTGCGGGCGATGGTTTCGTCGGTTCGGTGAACGCCGTTGCGACGGCATCGGTGGATCTGGCGGTGGCCAACATCAACCCCGAAGCCATCGTGCAACTGGCGCCGGACCTGCTGCGCGTCCTGCGCAAGGGAGGCATGCTGCTGGCGAGCGGCTTCGAACTCGCCGAAGTCGAACAGGTAAAGGCCGCATTGCCGCCCGCGCGCGGCGTGCGCCAAAAAGGCAACTGGGCGCTGATCGTTACTTTAGCTTGTTGAGGCCGTTGAAAGCCGCCTGTTTGTAGCATTCGGCCAGCGTGGGATAGTTGAAGACCGTGTTCACGAAGTAATCCACCGTGCCCTTGAGGATCATCACGGCCTGGCCGATGTGCACCAGCTCCGTGGCGTCTTCACCGATGATGTGCACGCCCAGGATTGCATGCGTCTCGCGGTGGAAAATAATCTTCAGGCGCCCGGTGGTATCGCCGCGGATCTGCCCGCGCGCCGTCTCGCGATAATATGCCAGACCCACTTCGTAGGGCACGTCTTCATCCGTCAGTTGCTCTTCGGTCTTGCCGGTGAACGAAATTTCCGGGATGGTGTAGATGCCATACGGATACGTGGCCGGGTTCGACTGGATTTTCAGCCCGAAGGCGTGCGCCGCGGCCATGCGCCCCTGTTCCATGGAAACCGACGCCAGGCTGGGGAATCCGATCACGTCGCCGGCGGCGTAAATCCCCGGGACCTTCGTGTGGAACTCCGCATCCACGGTGATGCGGCCCCGGCTGTCGGCTTCCAGGCCGGCCGCCGCCAGGTTCAATTCGTCCACGTTTCCCTGTCGCCCTACTGCATAGAGCAGCGCATCGCCGGTGATGCGCTTGTTGCTTTTCAAGTTGGCCACGACGCCGCCACCGGGGGTCTCCTCCACGCTGGCAACTTCCTCGTTCAGCCGCATGGTGACGCGATGGTCCCGCAAGTGGTACGAAAGCGCCTCCACAATTTCGTTGTCCGCGAACTCCAGCAGGCGCGGACGCTTCTCCACCAGGATGACGCGCACGCCCAGAATCGCGAACATGCAGGCATACTCCACCCCCACCACGCCGCCGCCCACCACAATCAGCGTCTTCGGAATCTCCGGCATCTGGAGAATCTGGTCGCTGTTCACGATGGTGCGGCCGTTCACCGGCACCGTGGGCGATGCGGCCGGCTTGGTGCCGGTGGCGATGATGATCCGGGGCGCCGCGATGTCGCTTTGCCCGCTGGAGTTTTCCACGCGGATATGGGTCGCGTCGAGGAAACTGCCCCGCCCGAACATGACTTCCACCCCATTGCGTGCAAGCTGCGACTGCGTCACATCCACTTCGGTCTTGATCACCTGGTTGACCCGGAAACCCAGGTCGGCCATGGTGATGTTTTCCTTGACGTGGTAACTGACTCCGTAGATGCCCTGGTATTGGAAGCCGGAGAGGTGCATCACCGCCTCTCGCATGGTCTTGCTCGGGATAGTGCCGGTGTTGATGCAGGCGCCGCCAACGATCTCGCGCCGCTCGATGACCGCCGGCTTGTGGCCCCATTTCGCGGCCTGAATGGCCGCACGTTGGCCCGCCGGGCCGGAGCCGATGACAATCAGATCGTAGGTACGCACAAGAACAATTAGGCCACGAGTATCGACGAATTCACAACCTGAATCCGTGTGCGCTCGTGGCCCTGAAAGCTCCTACTTGTGCGAGTTGAAGCGGCTTTCCACTTCCGCCCAGTTCACCACGTTCCACCACGCGGCCATGTAATCCGGACGGCGGTTCTGGTATTTCAGGTAGTAGGCGTGTTCCCACACGTCCAGTCCCATGACGGGAAATTTGCCTTCCATCACCGGGCTGTCCTGGTTCGCCGTGGAATAAATCTCCAGTTTGCCGCCGGCCTTCACCAGCCACGCCCAGCCGGAGCCGAAGCGCGTGGCGCCTGCCGCGTTGACCTTTTCCTTGAACGCGTCGAAGCTGCCGAAGGTCCCCACGATCGCCTGGCTCACGTGGCCCACCGGCGCACCGCCCGCTCCCGGCCCCATGATCTTCCAGAACATCGAGTGGTTGATGTGGCCGCCGCCATTATTGCGCACCGCGGTTCGAATGGCCTCCGGCACTATGGCGCAATTGTTGGCCAGCAGTTCCTCGACACTCTTACCGGCAAGGTCGGGCGCCGCTTCGAGCGCCTTGTTCAGGTTGGTTACGTACGCGGCGTGGTGCTTGCCGTGGTGGATCTCCATGGTCATCTTGTCAATGTGGGGCTCCAGCGCATCGGGCGCATAGGGCAACGGCGGAAGTGTGAACGGCATATTGATCTCCTATCTCCTCAAAATGATTAAACTGCCTGGTACTGCATAGAGCAGGGTGGCTGCGCCGCAAGCGCTAGGCCCCCCTGCCAAGGGTCTCGAAGGCATCCGCGAGCCGGAACATCGTGGTCTCGTCGAAATGCCGGGTCAAAATCTGCATCCCCACCGGCAAACCCGACGCGGTCTTTCCGCACGGCACGCTCATGCACGGAATGCCCGCCAGATCGCCGGTAATCGTGTATATGTCCGAGAGGTACATGGCGAGCGGGTCGGCTATTTTTTCGCCCAGCCGGAAGGCCGGGTACGGAGAAACCGGAGCCACAATCGCATCCACCTCGTGAAAGGCATTTGCAAAATCGCGGGCAATCAGCGCCCGCACTTTCTGCGCCTTCAAGTAATATGCATCATAGTAGCCTGCACTGAGCACGTAGGTCCCCAGCATGATCCGGCGTTTGCACTCCGCGCCAAACCCTTCGCCGCGTGTGTTTCGATACATCTCCGCAAGCGTCTCGGTCTGTGCGGAGCGGAATGTGTATCGTACGCCATCGTATCTTGCCAGATTCGAGCTGGCTTCCGCGGTCGCCAGAATGTAATAGCAGGCGATGGCGTAATCCGTCGCCGGCAGGCTGATCTCCCGGACCTCGCAGCCCAGTCTTTTTAAATCGTCCACGGCGGCGTAGATCAGCTCGCCCGTTTCGCTTGTCAATTCTTTTAGATACTCGCGGGGCAGCCCAAGCTTCAACCCTTTTACGTTGCCGTCGAGCCCGGCCGTATAATCCGGAACCGGCGCGGCCGCCGAGGTGGCATCGCGAGCGTCGCGCCCGGCAATCACTCCCAGAACCGTGGCCGCCTCCTTCACCGAGCGCGCCAGCGGTCCGATATGGTCGAGCGAACTGGCAAACGCCGTCAAGCCGTAGCGCGATACGCGCCCGTAGGTCGGCGTCACCCCCACCACTCCGCAGAACGAGGCCGGCTGCCGGATGGAGCCGCCAGTATCCGATCCCAGCGCCACTACCGCCGTGCCTTGCGCCACCGCCGCCGCCGACCCGCCGCTCGATCCGCCCGGCACGCGGTCCAGCGCCACCGGGTTCCGCACCGGGCCGAAGGCTGAGTTTTCGTTCGATGACCCCATCGCGAATTCATCGCAGTTGGTCTTCCCGATGATCAGCGCGCCGGCCTGTTCCAGCCGCTCCACGGCCGTGGCGTCATACGGCGGAACGTAGTGGGCCAGTAGCTTCGACCCGCAGGTGGTCCGCACGCCCTTCGTGACAATGACATCTTTCACTGCCACCGGCACCGCCGCCAATCGTCCCGGCTCTTCGCCCCGCGCGAGACGCTCATCCACTCGCCGCGCGGCGTAGAAGGCCCGCTCCGGCGAAAAATGCAGATAGGCGTTGGTGCGCGGATTCTCCGCTGCGGCGAAACCGAGCGCTTCCGCCGCCAGTTCCACGGCGCTGAAGCGGCGCGCGAACAGGCCTTCCCGAATGCCGTCGATCGTCAGAGAAGCAATGTCCATGGGTCAGCGTTCGATCACTTTGGGCACTTTGAAGTATCCGGCCCCCGGCTGCGGAGCGTTGGCCATCGCCGCCGCATTGCCCAGCGGCTCGACCGGCGTGTCCGCGCGCAGCGTAGCCGTATCGTCCGCGTCGTACAGCACCTGCGCCATCGGCTCCACGCCGCTCGTCGAGATCTCGTTGAGCCGGTCCATGTGCTCCAGAATCCCGTCCAGGTCCGCCCGCAGGTGTGCCACTTCCTCTGCCCTCAGTTGCAGGTTGGAAAGCGCCGCCACATAACGCACCTGTTCTTCGGTGATCTTCACGCCCGGGCCCTGTTCCGCGCCGCACGGTAGATGTTGCGCAGCACGGGATCTTCGATGGCATCGGCCTCATCGGCGGCCAGCGCCGGCACGGCCTGCATGGCTCGCTGCGGTTCGCGCCGCCGCGGCGCCACGCGGAATTCCAGGTCGTCTACCAGTCCGCTCCCCAGTCCCCGCTCCAGGTTCCGCAGAATCTGGCGCGTCAGCGAGAACAACTGCCGCTGCCACGTCGGGTCTTCCACTTCCACCACCAGCCGGGTGCGCACCAGCCGCGCCGCGCGGGTGTGTCCCGCAATCTTCTTTCCCACTGCGTCGGGCCATGCCGCGCACGCCAGTTCTTCAATGCTGAGCGTACCGCCGGGCAGTGTTAACCCCCGAATGAGCTTGCTGGCACGTTCCATGTTTGTGTCGGTTGCACTATTCTATCATGCCCCTACTTAAATCGAATCTTCTTCGAGCCTGCCGCCGGCTTCGGGAATTTCAAGTCCATACCGTTCAGCGTGTCTCGCAAAATCTGCGAGACCGCCAGATTCCGAAACCATTTGTGATTTGCCGGTATCAAGTACCAGGGCGCGTGCTTGGTGCTGCACTTTCGCAACATTTCCTCATACGCGGCCGTATACTCGTCCCAGTATTGGCGCTCTTTCAGATCCGCCGGCGAAAACTTCCAGTTCTTGCTCTTGTCATCCAGGCGGGCTCGGAACCGCGCGGCCTGTTCCTCCTTGCTGATATACAGCAGGAACTTCACGATGCGCACGCCGCTCGAGCTCAGCATCCGCTCGAAATCGTTGATCTGGCTGTAGCGGCTCGACCACACCGGCTTCGGCACCAGCCCATGGACCCGCACCACCAGCACGTCTTCGTAATGCGAGCGGTTGAAGATCCCAATCTTGCCCCACTCGGGCACCGCCTGGTGGATGCGCCATAAGTAGTCGTGCCGCTTTTCCGCGCCTTCCGGCACCTTGAACGATGTCACGTCGACGCCCTGCGGGTTGAGCCCGCTCATAACGTGCTTGATGGTGCCGTCTTTCCCCCCGGCGTCAATCGCCTGCAACACCACCAGCAGCGATCGCCGCGATTCGGCGTACAGCCGATATTGCAAGTCGGACAACTCGTCGAGGTTCTTCGCGAGTTGCCCCACCCCCGCATCCTTCCCGACCCCGTGCGTTCTTCCCGGGTCGAAATCCGCCAGCCGGATCCTCGATCCCGGAGCGACCACCAACTCCCGTGCCAGATGTTTCATACGGACCTCATTCTACCCCGTCGCACCGCTCGCAGTGATAACATCACCACATGGTCCATCGGGATCTCGCCCGCCGATCTTTCTTGAAGACCGCCGGGTGCAGTCTGCTGGCCGCTCCCCTGATGAATCTCAGCGCGGCGCAACCCCGGCAACCCGCCTCGCCCAGCGCTTCGAAGCTCACCCTCAACGTGCGCGACTTCGGCTCGACCGGCGACGGCGTCACCAAAGATACCGCCGCCATTCAACAGGCCATCGATCGCTGTTGGGTTCTCGGCGGCGGCGAAGTGCTGGTTCCCGCCGGCAACTATCTCACCGGCGCGCTGGCCCTCAAGTCCAACACGCTCCTGCGCCTCGACCAGGATGCCGCCATCCTCGGCAGCCCCGATTTCGCCGATTATCCCGTCAGCCAGGTGCGCTGGGAAGGCAAGTGGATACAGGGCCGCACCGCCCTCATCTACGCAATCGACGCCGGGCATACCGGCATCGTTGGCCCCGGCAGGATCGCCGGCAACCCCGCGCTGGGCGGCCGCCCCAACCCTCAGAACCCCCTGCGCCACCCAGCCCTCATTGAGCCCATCAACTGCCATGATCTTCGCTTCGAAGACTTCTCCACCGACTATCATCTGATGTGGTGTCTTCATCCGACTTACTGCGAGAACGTGGTCATCCGCAATCTTACTATCCGCTCCACCGGCGGCAACGGCGACGGCATTGATATCGATTCCTGCCGGCACGTCCGCATCGATACCTGCGACATCTCGACCGGCGACGATTGTATCTCCCTCAAGAGCGGCCGCGGCAACGAGGGTTACTCGCTGCTGCGAACCACCGAAGACGTGCTGATCACCAACTGCGCCATGGCCGATTCCATCTTCGCCTGCATCGGCATCGGCAGTGAAACCTCCGGCGGCATCCGCAACGTCCGCATCGAACACTGCAAATTCACCCACGCCCAGACCTTCGCTATCTATATCAAGAGCCGCCCCGGCCGCGGCGCGTTCATTGAGGACATCGTGGCGGACGATCTGGACGCCTCCGACATGCGAGGCGGGTTTCTTCGCTTCAACATCCTCTCGAGCGGCATTCAGGACCCCGAGCCGGTCCCCGGCGACGAAGGCATCCCCACCATCAAGAACTTTAAGTTCTCCAACATTCGCCTCAAGGACTGCGGGACCCTCGTGGACGGAACCGGTATACACCCCCACAAACCTCTCGACGGTTTCGCCTTAGTGAATGTAACTGGCGCCTGCGCCAAAGGTATCTCCCTGGCTAACACTAAGAATGCCGACGTCCGCAACATCCAAGTCACGGGTTACGCTGGCCCGCTAATTGGCATCAACAACGTCAGCGGCAACGGCCTTGAAGGAGCCGCTCAAATCGATCCACCGAAACTCCCCGACCCAATCCAGGCCCCCGTCAAACCCTACCAACTCCGTTAACTGTATTACACCTCTATTTCTTGGATGCCGCCCTAGCCTTATCTGCGTTGATCTGCGTTTATCGGCGGCTAAGATGGTTTTTTCTTAGCATCCTGCTAAATGACTCTATTGCTGCCCCCGCTTGGCCAGCGCGCTCTCCAAACCCTTCCGCGCAGCCGCAAATCCCGGCTGGATCTTGAGCGCCTCCGCAAACTGCGCGATGGCATCGTCGTACCGGCCCACGCCCGCCAGCGTAATCCCCAAGCTGTTGTGCACATTCGCATCGTCCGGTTTCAAGCGCGCCTCGGCTGTAAACTCCGCGATCGCCTCGGTCAGCCTGCCCCGGCCGGCCAGTGCGATTCCCAAACTGTGGTGGGCCTCCGCGTGGTCGGGCCGTAGGCGGACCGCCTGCCGAAATTCCGCCATCGCCTCGTCCGAGCGTCCCATCGCCGCCAGCACCCGGCCCAGGCTATAGTGCCCTTCGGCATACTCTGGACTCAGCCTCACTACTTCCTGAAACTCGCGCAGGGCCTCCGCAATCCGGCCCTCCGTGGCCAACGCCACTCCCAACCCCGCATGCGCCTCCACGTTCGCAGGCTGGAAAGCCAGCGCCACATGGTACTCCCTCTCCGCATCGCTCAATTTCCCCATTCGGGTGAGTACCGTCGCCAGATTAACGCGCGCCTCCGGGTAACCGGGCTTGAGGCGTAGAGCCTCGTTGACCTGCACGCGCGCTTCCTCATTCCGCCTGTGGATCAGATAGTAATCCGCCAGGTTGTTGTGCGCGATGTAATTGCCGCTGGTAACTTCCACCGCGTGCCGGAATAGCGTCCCGCTATTCTTCCAGTAAGATACCTGACAGCAAGTAAGCACAACGCACGCCGAGCAGGCTGCCAGCGCTGCAGCCGCCACCACCCGCGGCGGCCACTTACCAAGCTCCGTCGCTCCCCAAGCCAGCATGATCGTAAGACCGATCATCGGCAGATAAGTATACCGGTCCGCCGAGGATTGGCCTCCTACCTGTATGAGCCCGATCACCGGCGCCAGTGTCCCCAGATACCAAAACCATCCCACCGCCAGATAGGGATCGGTCCGCCGCCGCACAACCAGGATCGAGACGCCCGCCAGTGCGGCCGCCGCTCCGGCTACGCCCCAAGCCGGCAGGTCATGAGAATAAGGATAGAATACCGCCAGGCGCATCGGCCAGAACATCCGCGCGATGTACACCACGTATGAGACCAGCGCATTCTCCAGGCGCAAGCCGAACGGCAGCGTGCTCAGGGAACGCACCGCTCGTCCATGCTCCTGTGCGAGAAAAGTGACCAGCGATTCGCCGGCTGCCAGTGCAAATAGGGGTATCTTTTCCCAAAGAATCGCCATCCGGTTGGCGCGGCGAAGGGGCCACACGTCCAGAAGCAGCAGCACAAACGGCAGCGTGACCGTCATCGGCTTGGACATCAGGCCCAAACAGAATGCCGCCACCACCGGCCAGTACCGCTCCAGGCTCGGCCGTTCCGCGTAGCGCGCATAGCACCACAGCGCGAGGCACCAGAAGAGCCCGCTCAAGACATCTTTTCTCTCCGCCACCCACGCCACGGATTCCACGTGCAGCGGGTGCAGCGCAAATAGGAAGGCCACAAAGGCGCTGCGCCACAACGCTCCTGTCATTCGCTTCAGCGCCGCGAACAGCACCAGGGTCGCGAGCGTATGCAGCAGCACGTTGGTCAAATGATGCCATCCGCTCCTCAACCCGAAGAGCTGGCAGTCCGCCATATGCGAAAGCCACGTCAGCGGAAACCAATTCGCGGCGTCCAGGGATTTGAAGGCCCAAACCGCTCCGTCCCACGTCAGCCCGGCGCGCACGTGGTTGTTTTCGGTAACATACTCGGGGTCGTCGAAGTTGACAAACTCAAAGCGCCGGACCTGGCTGTACACCGCGAGCGTGACCGCCACCAGCAGCACGCTGATCCACATTTCGCGCTGCCACCACGGCACTGCCGGCGGCGGTGTGTCCGTGCCCGTGTTTTGGTTTTCCAAGTCGATACCGTTATTCTACCGGGTACGACAGGCGCGTTGACCCATTCCCACAAAAGATGGGATCGTAAGTACGTGACGCTGGTACTCGCCTCCCAATCGCCGCGCCGCGCGGAGATCCTTCGTCAGGCCGGGATTCCGTTCACCGTTCGCGTGGCGCCAGTCGACGAAACGCCGCTTCCCGGTGAGCCGCCCGTGCGGTACGTCGAGCGCCTGGCGGAGTTGAAGGCGGCGGCTGTGGACGCGGCCCCGGACGAGATCGTCGTCGCCGCCGATACCACCGTCGTGGTCGATGGCCACATGCTCGGCAAGCCCACCGATGAAGCCGACGCCCGCCGCATGCTCTCGCTGCTTTCCGGCCGCCGCCATGAAGTCGTCACGGGCATCTGTCTCCGGCGCGGCGCCGAGCGCATGGTCGATCATGCCGTCACCGCCGTTTGGTTCGCGCCGATGAGCGAACCCGAAATCGCCGCTTACGCCGCCAGCGGTGAGCCCGTGGACAAGGCCGGCGCTTACGCCATTCAGGGCCTCGCTTCCAAGTTCATCACCGGCATCGACGGCTGTTACTTCAACGTGGTGGGCCTGCCCGTTCCGCTGTTGTACCGTCACCTCAACTCAGCCGGACGGCCATGGTATTTTGGGTTCGATGCCCATCCAGAATCCGTTTCAGGATCCGCTTCGGTTTGAACGGCGCGTGCCGGAGTGCGCGATCGTCATCTTCGGCGCCCATGGAGACCTCACCAAGCGCAAACTGATCCCCGCGCTCTACCGCCTCGCCTACGATCGCCGCCTTTCGGCCGGCTTCGCCATCGTGGGCATCTCGCGCACGCCCATGACCGACGAGGCATTTCGTGAAAAGATGCTGGAGGCGGTGAAACAGTTCTCCGAAGACACCACCTTCGATGCCGATATATGGAACGGCTTCGCCAAAGGCTTGTTTTACGTTGCCGGCGATATCGCCGACGCGGCGCTTTACGAAAGTCTCGGGGGTAAGCTGGCGCAGATCGAAACGGCGCAGCACACCGGCGGGAACGTGCTGTTCTATCTCTCCACGCAGCCCAGCCAGTACGCACAGGCTGCCCAGGGCCTGGGCGCCGCGGGCCTCGGCAAGGGCAATGGGTGGCGCCGGCTGGTGGTCGAGAAGCCGTTCGGGCACGATCTGGCCAGCGCGCGCGAATTGAGCGGCCGGCTGCACGAATCGTTCGACGAATCGCAAGTCTACCGCATCGACCACTACCTCGGTAAAGAGACCGTCCAAAACATCTTGGCCTTTCGCTTCGGCAACGGCATTTTCGAGCCGCTGTGGAATCGCCGGTACGTCAACAACGTGCAAATCACGGGGGCCGAATCGATCGGCGTGGAAGGCCGCGGCGCCTATTACCAGGAAACCGGCGCGCTGGACGACATGATCCAGAATCACCTGCTACAGGTGATGGCCACCATCGCCATGGAGCCCAGCGCCAGTTTCCGGGCCAATTCCGTGCGCGATGAGCGATCGAAACTGCTGCGCTCGATCCGCCCCATGACCCCGGACGAAGTGCGCCGGAATACCGTGCCGGGGCAGTACGGGCCGGCTCGCATCGGCGGGCAGGACGTGCCGGGGTTCCGCCAGGAACCAGGCGTCGATCCGCAATCGCAAACCAATACCTACGCCGCCGTCACTCTGTTCGTCGACAACTGGCGGTGGGCGGGCGTGCCGTTTTACGTGCGCACCGGCAAACGCCTCGCCAAGCGCGTGACTGAGATCGCGATTCAGTTCAACCCCGCGCCGCTCCACATCTTCGATCAGGACGGCTTGGACAGCGCGCCCAATCTCCTGATCGTGCGCGTCCAGCCCGAGGAGGGAATTTCGCTGAAGTTCCTTTCCAAGCGCCCGGGCTCGGGGATGACGCTGCGCCCGGTATCCATGGACTTTAATTACGGCTCGAGCTTCGGCGAGCGTTCGCCCTCGGCCTATGAGACGCTGCTGCTCGACGCGATCATCGGCGATGCCACCCTGTACACGCGGCAGGACATGGTAGAGGCTAGTTGGTCGGTCGTCGAGCCGATTCACAACGTGTGGCGCGAAACCAGGTTCGATTTTCCCAACTACCAATCGGGCACCTGGGGACCGGCGGCGTCGGACGAAATGCTGGCGCGGCGCGGGCACGCATGGAGGAAACCGTAATGAGCGCCACTGTGGCTCCCGACAAGATCCTGAAGGAACTGGCGGAGTTGTGGGTCTCGACCGCCAAGGCAGCGGATGGCGGCGTGGGAGTGCTGCGGGCCTGCTCCATGACGTTGCTGGTGCTGGCGGAGGAGAGCGAGGATTCGCAAGGCCTTGGCGAGACCATTGCGGCGCTCATGCCCGAGCATCCGGCGCGCGCCGTTGTGGTACGGACGAGCGGGCCGGGTGAGCGTTCGCTCACCGAGCGCGTGTATTCCCAGTGCTGGATGCCCTTCGGGCAGAGGAAGCAGATTTGTTGCGAGCAGGTGGAGATCACGGTCTCCGACGTGGCGCTGGCCGATTTGCCGTCGGTGGTGCTGCCGCTGGCCGTGCCCGATCTTCCGCTGATTCTCTGGTGCCGCAGCCCGCGGTTGGCGGCTATGCCGGAGTTCCAACCGATCGCCGCCATGGCGCAGAAAGTAATTGTGGACAGTGGCGCCATGAAAGACCCGGTCGCGGCGCTGAAGCTCATGGCGGCGCTGAACGCGCGCGGCGTGTTGCTCGGCGATCTTTCCTGGACGCGACTGACACGCTGGCGGGAGATGCTGGCGCAGGTCTTCGAGAATCAGCAGAACCTGGCGCAATTGCAGGAAATACTCGGCGTGGACGTGGAGCACGGCGAGGGCTTCCGCGTTTCCGCCTTGTACATGGCGATGTGGTTGAAAGACTGTCTGACCGATGCGGGTGTGCTTGACGCGTCCTTCGGCGTGGGCCGGGCGCCCGAGGCGGTCTCGCTCCGCATGAAACTGGTGGGCGAGGGCTTCTCCGTGGAACTGGCGCGCCACGAAGATCGCATGGTCGTCACGGTGAACGGCGTTTCGCAGTGCACCGGCCTTTCTCATCCCACCGACTACCTGCTCATGCGCGAAGAACTGGGAATCGTGCGTCGTGACCCGGTTTTCGAAAAAGCCCTGACCCGTGCGGCCTCGCTTGCGCTGCCTGCGGAGGGAATATGAGCGTCCGCCGGCACACCGCGCCGGATGCGCAAGGGGCCGCCGAAGCCTGCGCGCACCACATCCTGAGCCTGCTCGAGACGGCGCTGTCCGGGCAGGATCTCGCCACCTTCGCCGTCTCCGGCGGCACTACCCCGCGGCTCTTATTCGACAAGCTGGCAGCGTCGGATTTCGAATGGAATCGCGTGCACCTGTTTTGGGTGGACGAGCGCTCGGTGCCGCCGGCTGACGCCGCCAGCAACTACAAACTCGTGAACGATCATTTGATCCGCCCGGCGCACATTCCGCTTCGACAGGTGCATCGCATCAAGGGAGAGATCGCCCCGCAGGCGGCGGCCGCCGCTTATGCCGGCGACATCCGGGGCTTCTTCGGACTGGCGCCGGGCGAGATGCCGCAGTTCGACGTCGTGCACCGCGGGATGGGACCTGACGCGCACTCCGCCAGCCTGTTTCCGGGCGACCCGCTGATTGACGATCTCGACGGAATTGCCGCGGCAACTTTCGCCCCGCGGTTCAACCAGTGGCGTGTCACGTTGCTGCCGGGCGCGCTGCTGGCGGCCAAGCATACGGTCTTTCTGGTGGCCGGAGAGGATAAAGCGGAAGCCGTGCGGGCGGTATTCAAAGAGCCGTACGACCCCAAGAAGTATCCCGCGCAGATTGCGACGCATCAAGGCCGCGGCGTCACTTGGTTCCTGGATGCGCAGGCCGCGGCCCTGTTGGATTGAGGGTGACCGCAAAACGGGGACTGCCACCAATTCCCGGTTTTGGAATTGGTGGCTGTCCCCGCTTTGCACAAGATGTACTTGCTCTGGGCAAAGGCCGAGGGCAATGGAGCGTATCGGCTTCTCGCACGTCCATTTCAACATCAGGGAGGTGCGCTTTCAACTAAGGTTTTCAAAGCCTCGGGGTTCACAAAAACCATGAAGGCCTTACACCTTCCCGAACCACAAATCTCCGCCATCAGAAAGAGCGTGGAAAAGGGCGGCGAGGTCCAGGTCGGCGGTAGTTGTGGAGGCGTAGACCGGATTTTCAGTGCGCCAGACTTGGTGGCGGCAGGCTTTGAAGCAACCAATACGGAATGAGCAGGGCAGATTCAGGCTGCCCTGCCCGGTGGCCGTGAGGCGGCCGCGGCCAAGTTCCGCCGCCTTACTTCACCGCCGCCTGCGCCACCGCCGCCTGCTCCCTGAGCGCGCCCGCCTTGTCGGTGGCTTCCCAACTGAAGCTGTCCTCGCTGCGGCCGAAGTGTCCGAACGCGGCGGTCTTGCGATAGATGGGGCGGCGCAGCTTCAAGTGGTCGATGATGCCGCGCGGCGTAAGTTGGAAATTCTCGCGCACCAGTTCGGTGAAACGCTCGTCGGGAATCACGCCCGTGCCGAAGGTGTCCACATAGATCGAAACCGGCTCGGCCACGCCGATGGCGTATGCCAGTTGCACTTCGCAGCGGGTGGCCAGCTTGGCGGCCACGATGTTCTTGGCGATGTAGCGGGCCATGTAGCAGGCCGAGCGATCCACCTTGGTGGGGTCCTTGCCGGAGAACGCGCCGCCGCCGTGACGGCCCATGCCGCCGTAGGTGTCCACAATGATCTTACGGCCGGTCAGGCCCGTGTCGCCGTGCGGTCCGCCCACCACGAAACGGCCGGTGGGGTTGATGTGATACTTGGTCTGCGAATCGACCATGTTGCAGGGAATAACGCAATCGATGATGTGCTTCTTCACCTCGCGGCGCAGCTCCTCGGTGGAAACATCGGGACTGTGCTGCGTGGAGATCACCACGGCTTCGATGCGCTTGGGAGTCTTGCCGGCGTATTCCACGCTGACCTGGCTCTTGCCGTCCGGCCGGAGAAAGTCGAGCACGCCCTGGCGGCGCGCTTCCGAAAGCCGCTGCACCAGTTTGTGGGCCATCATGATGGGGAGCGGCATCAGCTCCGGGGTTTCGTCGCACGCAAAGCCGAACATCATGCCCTGGTCGCCGGCGCCGCCGGTATCCACGCCCATCGAAATATCGGGCGATTGCGATTGGATCAGGTTGTGCACGCCGCACGTGTTGCAATCGAAACCGTACGTCGCGTCGTTATACCCCACGTACTCGATGGTGCCCCGCGCAATGCGCGGAACGTCGACGTAAGTGGTGGTGGTGATTTCTCCCGCCACGATGCAGGTGCCGGTGGTGACCAGGACCTCGCACGCCACGCGGCCCGTGGGGTCGTCCGTCAGGACCGCGTCCAGTACGGCGTCTGAAATCTGATCGGCGATCTTATCCGGATGGCCTTCGGTCACGGATTCCGACGTAAATAAATGCTTTTGAGTGTCTGCCAAGTTAACCTCCCTGGGGCGTTCGTGTTTCAATTCTAATACCGATAGTGATCGGGCTTGTAGGGGCCTTCCGGCGGCACGCCGAGATACTCGGCCTGCTTGGGGCTCAGCGTGGTGAGCTTCACGCCGATCTTCTCCAGGTGCAGCCGCGCCACTTCCTCGTCCAGCTTCTTGGGCAGCGTGTAAACGCCGGCGTTGTAAGCGCCGCGGTTCCTCCAGAGATCGAGTTGGGCCAGCGTCTGGTTGGAGAAGCTGTTGCTCATCACGAAGCTGGGATGGCCGGTCGCGCATCCCAGGTTGACCAGCCGTCCCTCGGCCAGCACGAAAATGCTCTGCCCCTTCGGGAACGTATACATGTCCACCTGCGGTTTGATGTTGGTCTTTTTCGCGGGCGAGGCGTTGAGGCGGTCCATCTGGATTTCGTTGTCGAAGTGGCCGATATTGCACACGATGGCCTGGTCCTTCATTCGTTCCATGTGCTCCAGCGTGACCACGTCGCAGTTGCCCGTGCAAGTGACGTAGATATCGCCGCGGCCCAGCGTGTCTTCGATGGTGGTGACTTCGAAGCCTTCCATGGCGGCTTGCAGCGCGTTGATGGGATCGATCTCCGTGACGATCACGCGCGCGCCCATGCCGCGCAGGGAATGCGACGAGCCCTTGCCCACGTCGCCATAGCCGCACACCACCGCGATCTTGCCGGCCACCATCACGTCGGTGGCGCGCTTGATGCCGTCCGCCAGCGATTCGCGGCAGCCGTAGAGATTGTCGAACTTGGATTTCGTGACCGAATCGTTGACGTTGATGGCGGGCACCAGCAGCTTGCCGGCTTCGTGCATCTTGTAAAGCCGATGCACGCCGGTGGTGGTCTCTTCGGAAACGCCGCGCCATTCCTTCACCACGTCGTGCCAGTGCCGCGGGCTCTCTTTGTGGACCTGCTTGAGAAGCGCCTTGATCACGTCCTCTTCGTGCGCCGACGAGGGCGTATTGACCCAATCGCTGCCCTCTTCCAGCTCATAACCTTTGTGAATCAAAAGCGTGGCGTCGCCGCCGTCATCGACAATCAACTGGGGGCCCTGGCCGCCCGGATGGCCGAGCGCCTGGTGCGTGCACCACCAATAGTCTTCCAGCGATTCGCCCTTCCAGGCGAACACCGGGACGCCCGTGGCGGCGACCGCCGCGGCGGCGTGGTCCTGCGTCGAGAAAATGTTGCAGCTCGCCCAGCGTACCGACGCGCCCAGATCGCCCAGCGTCTCGATCAGCACGGCGGTCTGAATGGTCATGTGCAGCGAGCCGGTGACGCGCACGCCGTCGAGCGGCCTTTCCTTCGCGTACTTGCGGCGGATCGCCATCAGGCCGGGCATTTCGAACTCGGCGATGGAGATTTCCTTGCGGCCCCAATCGGCCAGCGCCAAGTCGGCGACTTTGAAATCGGTGGCGGTCTGGTTCAAGGTGGTGGTGCCCATTGAGAATACCCTCGTATCAAGAAATCTTGATACATTGATACTAGAATATTTCAGTCATGGCGTCAATCCTCAAGTCCCTGCGCCTCGCTGCCGACCCGACCCGTGTACGGCTGCTGCTGTTGCTCGAGCAGGAAGAGCTCTCGGTGGCCGAACTGCAGGACATCCTCGGCAAGGGACAGAGCCAGATTTCCACCCACCTGGCGCAGTTGAAGCAGGCCGGCCTGGTGGACGACCGCCGTACCGGCAAGAACGCGTTCTACCGCCTGACGGCGCCCGCCGACCTGATGGAGCTGCTGCGCAAAGCCTCGGGCGAAGTTCCGGAATCGGCCGAAGACCGCCAGTCGCTGCGCCACGCCCTGCGCAAACGCCAGGACCAGATGCGGCGCTACTTCGACGAACTGGCCGGCAAGTTCGGCCGGCAGCACGTCCCGGGCCGCTCCTGGAAAGGCGTGGCGGAGGCCCTTCTGAAGCTCATGCCGCCCATGGTGATCGCCGATCTGGGGGCGGGTGAAGGGACCATTTCGCAGTTGATGGCGCAGCGGGCCAAGAAGGTCATCGCCGTCGACAATTCCGGGAAGATGGTGGAGTTTGGCGCCGCGCTGGCCCATCAACATGGCATCGCCAACATGGAATACCGCCTGGGCGATTTGGAAGATGTGCCCATTCGCTCCGGCACGGTGGACCTGGCGTTTCTCAGCCAGGCCCTGCATCACGCCCGCCATCCCGAGCGCGCCGCCGCCGAAGCGCGGCGCATTCTCAAGCCGGGCGGCCGCATCGCCGTGCTGGATTTGAACCGCCACCATTTCGAAGAGGCGCGGGAAATGTACGCGGACCTGTGGTTGGGCTTCACCGAATTGGAACTGCAGCGCTACTTGAAGGGCGCGGGCTTCAAGCACGTCGAGACCGCCGTGGTATATAGGGAGCCGGAAGCCCCGTACTTCGAGACGCTGCTGGGCACGGGGGAGAAGTGACCGGACATACGTACAGGTTTCCTGTACAATAGGAGAGGATCTTCCGATGGCTTCTGAAACTACCTACACAAAGTTGCGAGGCAATCTTGCCAGCGTTCTGGATCGCGTGGTGGACGATCAGGAAGTAGTGATTGTCCGCCGCAGAGGGGCCAGGGACGTGGCGCTCGTGCCGGCAACGGAACTGGCGGGACTCATGGAGACGGCATACCTGCTGCGATCTCCACGGAACGCAAAGCGGTTGATAGCGGCTCTGAACAGGGCAGAGCGAAGCCAGGGCCGTGCGATGACCGTGGCGCGACTGCGCAGGGAGATGTCGCTTGAGGCCGGCCACTGAACGCGGGGCGGTCTTTCAGCGCGAGTTCCTGGAGGATCTCCGGTTTTGGGTGGAAACCGGACGGAGCGTCGCGCTTCGCGTCCTGGATCTGGTAGAGGCGGTGGTCCGCGATCCTTTTCAGGGGATCGGCAAGCCGGAGCCGCTCAAGCATAGTTTGGCGGGATGCTGGTCGAGGCGGCTCACCCAGGGCCATCGGATGGTTTACCGCGTCGCCGGGTCGCGGATCGACTTCCTGATGGCGCGATATCATTACTGAGGCGCCACATGTGGTATTCCTTAGAGGCGAATGGAGGAGACGATGCTGGCGAAAGGCAAAATGGTCGGGTTTCTCGTTACGACTGACTACGACCAGGCGAAAGCGTTTTATGTGAGCAAGCTGGGTTTTGAGTTTATCAGCCTCGATCAGTTTGCGCTCGCGGTGAAGGTGGGGGGGCACCACATCCGGATTTCCAAAGCTCCCAAGTTTACGCCGCTGCAGGGCACTGTGCTGGGCTGGGAAGTGGCGGATGTCGAGGCCGCCGTCGCGTGGCTCGCGGAGCGAGGTGTGGCCACGGAGAAGTATCCTTTCGTGCAGGACAAAGACCGCGGAATCTGGACCACCCCCGACGGCGGCAAAGTAGCCTGGTTCAAAGATCCGGATGGCAACGTGCTGTCGGTCAGTCAGCATTAGCAAGTGGCCGCCTTAGGCGGCCACCCTGGCTCGGCGAGAATCCCCGCGGGCCGACAGCGCCGGCTGAAGCCGGCTGCGGCCAGAATTGGCCGCCCCACTTGAGCCTATTCCAGCCCGGCGCTCTTGAACATTTCCAGGAACTGGGATTCCGTCCGCATGTCGATGGATTGGGCCACTAGCCGGCCCTGGCGATCGAATAAAAAGCTTTTCGGGATGCCTTCCACGTAGAACGCGGTGTTGGTTTTGCGGTCCGGGTCCAGCAGGATCGGGAAGGTGTAGCTCTGTTTGGCCAGAAAGCCTTCCACCGTTTCGCGCTTCTCGTCGGAGACCGCCAGGACGATGAGGCCCTTCTTCTCGAAGCGCTCGTAGAGCCGTTGCATGTCCGGCATTTCTTTGCGGCAGGGTGGGCACCAGGTGGCCCAGAAGTTCAGCAGAACCACGTGGCCGCGCAGGGCCTCCAGGTTGTAGACTTTGCCGTCGAGCGCGGTGAGCGTGAAGCCGGTCTCCTGGAGCACCTGGTCCCGCAGCTCGAGCACGGCGGCGGCGGCGTCCAGAGCCGGGTCGGCGGACGGCGGAGTCACGTGTTCGTAACGGATCAGCTTCGCCAGCTCAACGTAATTGCTGGCCGCGCCTTCGGTTTCGTGAAGGGCCTGGGCCAGCGCGGCGGCCACGCCATTCAACGCTTCTTTGCCCAGATCGCCTTCGGTGGCGAGGTTGGAAAGGCTGGAAGCCAGGTTGAGTTTTTCGCGGCCGGCGGGCAGCGCGCGGATGTCGGCGGCCAGCTTGATGACCACTTTGCCGCGCTCGGCGTCGGTCGCAAGCGCCCGGATTTGGCCCATGCTTTTCTGGATGGCGGCGGCTTCGGCCGAAGGCGGCGTGCGCGGCGCGGCCGTCCGCCCGGGGCCCCCCGCCGGAACCGGAGCCGCGGACGGATCGGAGAATTGCTTCGCCAGATCGGGATAGCGCTGATCGAGAGCCTGCGCCGCCAGCTTGCGGAACGCCGGCCGCAGCGCCTCAGGCGCTTTAGCGAACCGTTGTTCCCCCCGGGCGGCAGCCTGTTTCACGGCGTCGGAATCGGCCGCGCAGACCAGGCCGGCGGTCAAAAGGCACGCGTTTAGCACACGAAGAGAGAACATGGGGACTCCTGGTCCGGAGTATAGCAACTACCGGCTGGTGGGGTCCGGCGGATTGTTGTTGCCGCCTTCCGCCGTCTTGGTGGAGCTGCTATCGTGCCTCGGGCCGAGCCCCAGGGCGATCAGAGAAAGGGAATTGATCTTACCGGTGGAGTCGAGGTTTTGTTCGGATTGGAACTTCTTGAGGGCGTCGGCGGAGGCCTGGTCCCAGGCGCCAGTGGCGGCATCCGCCGGCAGGTAGCCTTTAGCCACCAACGCGTTCTGGATTTCCCGGTAGCGGTCCGAACTGGGAGTGGCTTGCCGGTTACGCCAGGTAGCGCGTTTGATGGGGACTTTCTTGGCGGATTTCCTGGCGGCAGCCGTGTGGAGTGCGGCTCCTGTTTTGGATTGCGCCGCTGGTTTCTTGGCGGCGGACTTCACGGCCGCTTTCTTTACCGGTGCCTTCTTCTTCGCCGCCGAAGCAGGTGGCTGGAAGCCCCAGGCCAGTGCCGCCATCGACAGGGCGGCTGCGCAGGTCAGAATCGTCCGCATCTTCAGTGGACTAGTGTAACAGGGGTCGGGGCCGGAGGGGGGACGGCCGCCGCAAAACGGGGACTGCTACCAATTCCCGCTTTTGGAATTGGATAGCTGTCCCCGCTTTGCCTGGCTCGCGTGCCCCGTTAGTGCATCTGGTTGGGAAGGGTTCCGGGCAGCAAGATGGAAGTCCACTCGTTGCGTCTCGGGTCATGCCGCAAGACGCGGAACATCACCGGGTCGCCCGGCTTCAAGGTGGCTTGGATCTTCTTGATATCCTCCGCCGAATTGACCGCATGGCGGTTGATTTCGAGAATCAGGTCGCCACGCTCCAGGCCAACGTCTTGGGCGAAAGAGCCGGGTTCCACCTCGGAAACCTGGACACCGCCCTTCTCCTTGATCCCCAGCGTCTCGCGCCTGCTGTCGGTCAGCGGGCTGATAGTCATGCCGAAACTGATGGTGGTGCCTTCGTCCTGGCTGGGCGCTTCCTGGCGTCCGCCGCCAAACTCCTCGGGGAAGATTTGAGCCAGGTTCCCCACCACAACTTTGAAGTTTTCGCGTTTGCGGTCGCGCAGCACGCCGATATCCAGGCTGCTGCCCACCGGCGTCGCGGTGACGATGCCAATCAACTGATCGCCGTCGTGAATCGTCTGACCGTTGATGGACACAATCACGTCGCCCTGCTTGATGCCGGCCTTTTCGGAAGGACCGCCCGCCGCCACCGTTAACACGAACACGCCTTCACTGGCGCCGCTCAATTTGAGGGACGCCGTGGTCCGGGGATCGTCCGATTTGCTGAACGAGATGCCGATCGAACCGCGCGTCACCTTGCCGGTCTTGATGATGTCGTTGTAGACCCCCGCGGCCGTATTGATGGGAAGCGCGAATCCGATGCCCTCGTAGCCGCCGGAACGCGACGCGATGGCCGTGTTGATGCCGATCACTTCGCCGCGCATGTTGAGCAGCGGACCGCCCGAATTGCCCGGGTTGATGGCTGCGTCGGTCTGCAGGAAATGCTGGAACTGCATCCTGGTGTCGCCATCCATCACGCGTCCCTTGGCGCTGATGATGCCGGCAGTGACGCTCGTGTCGAAACCGAACGGGGAACCGATGGCCATGGCCCAATCGCCCACTTGAACGGCGTCGGAGTTGCCCATTTTGACCGGAACCAGGTTGTGCTTGCCCTCCACCCGAATCACCGCCAGATCCGTGGGCGCGTCCACGCCTATCACGTGGGCGTCATACTTCTCCGGGTCGCCGGGGAACTTCACTTTGATCTTGTCGGCCTTGTCCACCACGTGATTGTTCGTCAGGATGTAGCCGGCCCCGTCCACCACCACGCCGGAGCCCAGCGCTTCGCC